>Ga0255058_10002015_pt1 | contig 11314 bp, 7 predicted proteins | sample Cases_109_9_MG_FD_188637 | JGI IMG/M metagenome (GOLD analysis project Ga0255058, IMG submission 188637) | Seawater microbial communities from Amundsen Gulf, Northwest Territories, Canada - Cases_109_9 | ecosystem: Environmental > Aquatic > Marine > Gulf | place: Canada: Northwest Territories... | reverse complement strand
TGTTCAGCCGGGCGGTGTGGTTTGGAAAACCGTTCATGGTGATCGATACCGGCGGCATCGATCTTTCCCCCGACAATGAAATCGAACTGCAGGTCAGGGAGCAGGCCGACATTGCCATCGCCGAGGCCGACACCATTTTGTTTGTGGGTGACGGCCAGCAGGGGCTGACGCCGCAGGATCAGGAAGTCGTCGCCAGGGTGCGGTCCTCCGGCAAACCGCTGTTTGTTCTGGTGAACAAGGTGGACGATCCGAGTCACGAAGGGCTGACGCACGACTTTTATCAAATGGGGGTCGAGCATACCTTTGCCATTTCCGCCGAGCACGGAGTGGGAATTGAAACCATGCTGGAGCGGTTGGTCGAGGATTTTCCCGAAGCGGAGGAGGAACCGGAAGAGGGGCCGGAGGGCATCCGCATTGCGGTGATCGGCAAACCCAATGTCGGCAAGTCGTCACTCATCAACAAATTACTGAAAACGGACCGCTGTATCGTCTCCGAAATTCCCGGAACCACACGGGACGCGGTGGACTCGTCGGTCGTGATCGGCGAAACCGAATTCATACTCATGGATACCGCCGGTATCCGCCGCAAGGGCAAAACCACGCGCCTGCTGGAAAAATACAGTGTTATCATGGCGCTCAAGGCGTTGGAGCGGTGCGATATCGCGGTGCTGATTGTGGATGGGGAATCGGGAGTGAGCGAGCAGGACGCCACCATTGCCGGATACGCGTTTGAGCGGGGCCGGGGATGCATCCTGGCCGTCAACAAGTGCGACCTTCTGGAGCGCAAAAAACACGTTCACGAAGCGATGGAGGAAAGGGTAAGGGATAAGTTGAGGTTTCTGGACTTTGCGCCGCTATTATTCATTTCCGCCAAGACCGGATTCGGGTTGAAACAGTTTTTCCCGGAAGTGAAACGGGTCTACTCGGAATACTCACGAAGGGTGCCCACAGGCAGGTTGAACGATTGCTTTGCCCGGGCGATTGAAAAAAATCCCTTCAGCAGTTTTCGTGGAAAATTCATCAAGCTGTTTTACTCCACCCAGGTAAAAAGCCGCCCTCCCACGTTTCAATGTTTCGTGAATTATCCGGAGGGCATTCATTTTTCCTACCGCAGATATCTGATGAACAGCCTGCGGCGGACCTTTGGGTTTTCGGGAACCCCGGTGCGATTGAAATTTTCCTCGCGGCGTTCCGATAGTTGAACCATGGCGAATCGAAAAAACTACAGCATCTACAAAGGGTACAATTTTCGGGTATTGAATATGAAAGGATTCGACCCGATTTGCTTCGGGTGTCCTCCGGGCATTGTCAAGGATTTCGGCAGGCGGGAGGAGAACCTTCCCTCCAAGTACGTGCTTCCCATCAGGACCTTTGTCCAGGGGAAAAACAATTTTGATTTCGAGTTTATTGTTTACACCTTTTTGTTCAGCCGTCCTTCCCATGAAAAAATTACCATTTACTGCACGGACGACCAGCAGGCGCGGTTCAAATCCATTCTGCAGGAAACATTGTTCGGCCCCACCTTCAAGAACCTGATCCAGGCCCAGTTTCGCCGGTTCGGCCGGGAGAGCGGTTTTACGGCAACGGAATTGAAGCGGTTCGATCGGTTTTTGGATCAATTGGGAGAAAGCAAAAAGCCGTTCGATTTGTACAGCCGCCTTCTCAAATACAATGCTCCCGACCGTCAGATCCAATCCGAAATCGGAAGTTATTTTGAATCGCTGATCCGCAATAAAAAGTGGTTGAAGGATAAAACCAACTCCCGAACACTTTCTCTGTTCGCGCGGTATTACATCACCTGCGCCCAATTAAAAAAAGAAATGGAACTATTTTCATTGGCCAAGGAGAAAAGCCAAGATGATTTTATCGACACGCTAATCGATTTTGAAATTTTCAATCGGCAGAATTCAGTGACTCTTGAAGGCTCGGGCAAACAGCCGAAGACTCTTAGAATCGTTCAGACCCGTCCCGCCGAATTCGACATCTACCAAAAAAACCGGTGGGAGTGTTCCATCGATTTTGTAAAACCGGACCGTCCTCCCAAGCCGGATTTCGTGACGCCATTGGACAAACCCTTCATGGGAGTCACTTATCTTGGAGTGGGTTCGGGATTTGCTCATAAAAGAAGAAACAGTTGCCTGATTGTCTGGTCGGAGGGGAAGGGCATCATGGTCGACGCCTTCAGTGAAAACAATGAAACCACCTTGAGGTATGGAATTACCGACAAAGATATCAGCTACATTATTCTTTCCCACGTTCACTCGGACCACGATTCCGGATTGATCGAGAAGATTCTTTCCGGTCAGCGGATCAAGCTGATCACCACCCGTATCATTTTCGAGAGCTTCCTGAGAAAAGTCCAGGCGATCAGCCTGTTTCCCCTGGATGTGCTGGAAGAATTTGTCGATTTTCTGGAAGTGGACGCCGGTGAGGAGATCAAATTGCCCGGTTACAAAAACACGTATCTTCAGTTTGATTATTCCCTTCATTCCATACCTACGGGGCGATTCAAGGTGATTTACCGGCCGCCCGGCGGAAGGGAAAAATCGATCAGCCATTCCGGCGACACCAAATACGATCTGGACTTGACCTACCGGTGGTGGGAAATGGGGAATTTCTCGCGCAAGCGGAGAGATGCCGTGTTGGGTTTTGTCTGGGATGCGGATTTGATTATTCAGGAAATCGGAGGAGGCAACCTGCATACCGAGCTGGCTTCTCTCACTCATTTCGATTCCGCCTTAGCCAAAAAGGTGGTGCTGGTGCATCAGCACAAGGAACCCTTCAACCATCCGTACTTTCGTTTTGCCCGCGAAGGCGAGACCGATGTGGTGATCAAAAGCCGCAAGGCTCCGGTTCGGACCAAGATGAATTTAATCAATGACATGGTTTTGTTCAAGGATGTCAAGAAATCACGCCTGGCCAAAATTGTGAGGGAATCGAAAATCCAAAAACTGAAATCCGGCGAGACCGTTTTTAAGAAAAATCAAACCGGGAGAGAATTTTTCGTGATTTTGAGCGGTTTCGCGGAAATTGTTATCAGTAAGCAGCATTCGGTCGTTTATGAAAAGGGAATGTTTTTCGGTGAGCTTGCGATTTCCACCCCGAATCCGCGCCGGCGGGCAACGGTCAGGGCCTTGTCGGATTTGACGCTCCTGAAAATCCCCAAAAAATTCTACCACCACTCCGGCCTGCCGCAGATTATCGACGAGTTTTACTTCTTGAGTAATTATTTCAACAACATAATACGGCCCGGCCTGATCGCATCCCTGGGTTTCGGCGAACTTCGGCATTGGAAGAAGGATGAACCCATTTTTACCAGGGACTCAATGAAAAACCAGGTTTTCGTCATAATATCAGGAGAGGTAAAAATTTGCCTGCGGGGCACAAAAAACGTTGCTTTTCTGTCAAGTGGCGATATTATGGGGAAAATTCCAGACTGGAAACAGGTTCCCCTGACGGATGGTGCCATTGCCCATAGTGATAAGGTGCTGGCGGTAGGCATTCCATCTCACGAGTTGAGCAAGCTCTTCCGGCTCTATCCGTCTTTTTATGGGACGGTTTTCAAAAAGTTGAAGCGATTGGAATCTGCCATACGCTGATCTTTCACCGGAATTTAGAATTAGTCCATTTAAATTATCTTTGTACAAATACACATTTAAAGATTTAGGTTAAAAACAGTTCTTTAAATTGGTATTATTGCGCTTTTTGATAGGCAGAGGATTTTCCAGACTCTGCGAGGGAGAGGCATGAAATCGTACAAAGTTGAACAGATCAGAAACGTGGCGTTCGTCGGCCATGCCGGCGCCGGAAAAACTTCGGTGGTGGAAAGCCTGTTGTATTTATCCGGCGTGTCCGATCGCCTGGGAAAAGTAGGCGATAACTCTTCCGTCATGGATTACGACCCCGACGAAATCCGCCGCGGCCATTCCATCAACGCCTCATTCGCCGCCATCGAATGGCAAAAACATAAATTCAATATCCTCGATACCCCCGGCAACGGCAACTTCATTGCCGACACCCCCGGTTGCATCCGCGTTTCCGACGGCGTCGTGGTCGTCATCGCCGCCGATGAGGGAATTCAGTTTTACACAGAAAAAGTGTGGCAATGGGCCGATGAAAGCTCGCTCAAGCGCATCGTGTTCATCAATAAGATGGACAGCGATCAGGCCTCCATTCAATCCCTGCTTGAATCCCTTAAAAAGAAATTGAAAGCGCAACCCTTCCTGTTGCACGTTCCCGTCGGCAGTGGCGAGCAATTTTCCGGCATCGTGGATCTGGTCGAAAATAAATATTACGCTTACGAAAAAGACGGTAAAGGACCGGGAACCGTATCCGATATTCCTGGCGACCTGAAGGACGAAGTGGAAAACCGGCGCGCCGAGTTGGTCGAGGCGGTGGCTGAATCCGATGACGAATTGATCGAATCCTATCTGGAAAAGGGCGAGTTGAGCGATGAAGAATTCGACATCGGCCTGAAAAAAGGGGTCGAGAGCGGCCAGCTGGTTCCCGTGGTTTTGGGATGCGCACTTCACAGCATCGGGGCCGACCGCCTGATTAAGGCGATAATCGATTTTCTGCCCTCACCCGATCAAAGCCTGGCTCAACTTGGGAAATCCCTGAGTAGCGACGAGGCCGTGGAAGTGAAGGCGGATGGCAACGGAATGTTTTCCGGTCTCGTCTTCAAAACCATCGCCGATCCCTACGCCGGCAAATTAACCCTGTTCCGGGTCTATTCCGGTTCGCTGAAACCGGATACGTCGGTTTACAATGCCACTCATGAAACCGATGAGCGGATCGGCCAACTGTTCGCCCTGCAGGGGAAAAAGCAAATCCCGATGACGGAAGTCGTTGCGGGAGACATGGGGACCGTCGCCAAACTCAAGGTCACCACCACCGGCGATACCTTGACGGTCAAGGGCAAGGGAGTTCAATTCGATCCGATCGTTTTTCCCAATCCGGTACTGGCCCGGGCCATGGTTCCCAAAACGCGGGCCGACGAGGAAAAGATCAGCAATTCCCTGCACCGCCTCGTCGAAGAGGATCCGACTTTGAAGGTGGAGCGGGACCCGCAAACCCACGAACTGCTGGTATCCGGCATGGGAGCCGAGCATCTCGACGTGATTATCGAACGCCTGAAGCGACGGTTTGGAGTGGAAGTCGAAATGAAACCTCCCAAGGTGCCATACCGGGAAACCATCCGCGGGAAAACCAAGATTCAGGGCAAGCATAAAAAGCAATCCGGCGGCCGCGGCCAGTTCGGCGACACCTGGCTGGAAATTTCGCCGTTGCCCCGGGGAGGGGGCTTTGAATTTGAAAACCGGATTGTCGGCGGCGCCATTCCCAAGACCTATATCCCCGCCGTGGAAAAAGGCGTGCATGAAGCCATGGCCCAGGGCGTCCTGGCCCATTATCCCATCGTCGACATTAAGGTGGCACTGTATGACGGCTCCTATCATGACGTGGATTCGTCGGAAATGGCTTTTAAAATTGCCGGATCAATCGGCTTCAAAAAAGGGGTTCTGGATTGCAAGCCGATTCTTCTGGAGCCGGTCATGACCATGGAAGTGGTGGTTCCCAGTGAATTTATCGGGGATGTCATTGGAGACCTTAATTCCAAGCGCGGCAAAATCCTTGGGGTCGATGCCAACGACGATAATCAGAACGTCCGCGCCCATGTTCCCATGGCTTCCATTTTGAACTATGCCCCGGAACTTCGAGCTTTAACCAGCGGCCGAGGAGTTTTTGTGATGGAGTATGATCATTATGATGTGGTTCCTGAACACCTCACCGCGAAAATCATTGAAGATGCGGCACAAGAAACGAAAGTGGTAAGTTAATCTTTCCCATCGAGGTGCTTATGACAAAGGGATCGGAATTAGGTACCATCGTAAAATCGGATATTGTGGACCGGGTTTATGAGCGCGTCGGGTTTACCCGGCAGGAAGCCGCCGCTGCGGTGGATGTGGTGTTGGAAGAAATCAAAGCTGTACTGAGTAAGGGCGAGAATGTCCGTATCGTCGGATTTGCCAGTTTTAACCTGAGGGATAAAAAAGCGAGGAATGCCCGAAATCCCAGAACCGGCGAGCCCATCATCATTAAACCCAGGCGGGTTCTAACCTTTAAACCCAGTAAGCATTTGCTGGACTCAACCAACAGCCAGGCTTATGAATCAACCCATACCGGATAAACTATTTTTTAAAATCGGGGAAGTGGCGGAGATCGCAGAGGTCGAACAGCATGTGCTCCGGTACTGGGAGGATGAGTTCGACGTTCTCAAGCCCAATAAAAACCGGTCGGGCCAGCGTCTGTATCAGAAAAAAGATATCGACCAGGTTCTGGAAATAAAAAAATTGCTGTATGCGGACAAGTTCACCATCGCCGGGGCCAAAAATAAATTAAAGCAGAAACGGTCCAACAATGAAGGCGCGCAGCTGGATTTCGGTTTTGACCGGGAAGCCCTTGCCGACTGGAAAAAGAAAGCCACCCAGGATTTAAAATCCATCTTGAATATCCTGGACAATAAATCCTGAGTTGTCCACATATCCGGTGTGACGGTGCTCCTTTTCCGGGTATGGGTTTTCCTTTCGATAGCCTGGTTTCTGCAAGCGGTCCTCTGGGTTCTTCCCGCGATGCCCGAGCCCTCTCAGGATTCTCAGGCGGAGGTATTGGAACCGGTTGAGGTGACGGCCACCCGGTCTCCCAAGTTCGTTCAAGACATCCCCAACGCCGTTAATCAAATCGATAAAGAGATAATTCAAAGAGGCTTGCCCACCCTAACCTTGGACGAATCCTTATCCACGCTGCCGGGATTATATTTTCAAAATCCCTATAACTTTGCCCAGGACCTGAGAATATCCATACGCGGGTTTGGAGCGCGCTCTCCTTTCGGGGTCCGGGGCGTTAAAATTCTGGTCGACGATATTCCCCTGACCCTGCCGGATGGAATCAGTCAATTGGATACCGTCGATCCTGGAATCCTCGAACGTATCGAGGTTTTGCGCGGGCCTTCCGCTTCCCTTTATGGAAACGCTTCCGGGGGAGTACTTGCCCTCCACACCGAGAACGGTCCTAAAGAGCCTTTCGATGGACATACCCGGTTTGTGGCCGGGTCGTTCGGTCTTTTCAAATCCCAGTTCAAATTTGGGGGCCGCACCCCGCGTTCCGATTATCGGGTGTTCGGATCACGCCTGGAGTTCAACGGCTTCCGCGAGCACAGCGTTACTGAAAACCTGTTGCTACAAGCCAAAATGAATTGGCGGACCGCAAGCGGTTCCAACACGATGTGGATATTTAAAAAATTTCACTCGCCCCGGGCGGAGGACCCGGGAAGCTTGACCGCCGTTCAGGCGGCTCTCAACCCCCGCCAGGCCCATCCTCAAAACAGGCTGTTCGATGCCGGGGAGGAGGTCGATCAGGAAACGGTGGGGTTGCGATGGCGCAAACCTGTGGGACGAAGGCAGGACCTGACCTTCACCGCTCATTTAATTCACCGGGATTTTTCTAACCGACTGCCTTTTGTTTCCGGCGGACAAGTCGCGTTTGACCGTTGGGCACCCGGGGTTTCCCTGAAATATATCAATAATCAGATTTTGTTAAAGAAAGCCAATCGGTGGATTGCGGGTCTGGATTTTCTTTATCAAAATGATTTTCGGGAGCGCTTCGATAACAATTTCGGTGTCCGGGGAGCGCCCACTTTAAGGCAGAGGGAAATGGTGGACAGCTTGGGGGTTTACTTGAGAAATGAAATGGCTTTGTCTGATGAGTGGGAACTGACTATCGGCGGGCGGTACGACCGGATTCATTACCGAGTGAACGACGATTTTGTGTCGGACGGGGACCAGTCCGGCTCGCAAACTCTGGAGCAGGGGAGCGGTACCTTGGGCCTTTTGTTTCATGTCACTCCCGAGCACCGGGTTTACCTGAACGGTTCCACCGTCTTTGAAACCCCGGCTACAACCGAATTGATCAACAATCCCTCCGGCGGCGGTGGATTCAACCCGAATCTTGAACCCCAGACATCTTTCAGCCTCGAGCTGGGGGTCAAAGGCAACCCGGGACTCGAGTACGAACTGGCCCTGTTTTATATTCGTACCGAGGATGAGATCACCCCATTCGAATTGGCGGCTTTTCCCGGCCGGACGTTTTTCCGCAATTCCGGGACCTCAGAGCGAAAGGGAGCAGAAGCCCGAATCCTGTGGCGGCCCTTCCGAAATTGGCAGGCAACGGTGGCTTACGCTTATTCGGATTTCAGGTTCCGGGATTTTACGGTGGGAGGAGTAAACTTCACGGGCAACCGTCTACCCGGAATTCCCCGCCACCGGACGGTAGGGGAACTCCGGTACCGGCATCCCCGGGGATGGTTCGCGCGGATGCAGGCCGAACATGTCAGCCGTTTTTATGTGAACAATGAAAATACCGCCGAGAACCCCGCCTACACCGCCACCCGGTTCGAAATGGGGAAGGAAATGAATTGGGGGCCGGTGCGGGGAACGTTTTCTCTGGGATTGAGTAACGTGCTGGACGAAAACTATAACGCCAATACCCGCATCAACGCCGCTGGCGGGCGGTATTTCGAACCCGCTCCGCCCTTCAATAGGTTTGCCGGAGTTTCCCTGACCTGGGTTCCCGGCCGGCAGGGAGAATAATTGCTGGGTTTGTTTGTGGCCTGCTGGTGTATGATAAAGGGTTGAGAAAATGCAGAGAGACGGTCCGGGAAAGGTTGTATCGTATGAAACATAAATTTCTTTGGATATTGGCAGCGGGACTCCTGATCGAGGCGGTTTTTATTTGGAAGGCCCAGGCAACCTCAGCCAGCCACATGGGAGCGGTGGGGGAGGAGTCACACGAACAGAAGCGGCCCCTGTACGTCTATCCGGGTAATTACCGGGATGAAGTCAACCGCCTCAAGGAAAAATTCAAACAGGCCTTCGGGTATGAGTTGATGGATCTGGATGAGGAATGGCGGCCGGAGGAAATCGAACGGCTCCATAACGCGTTCGCCTATCTGCCCGAAAACTTTCATCGCATTGCGGAATTAAAAGGGTTTTACCGTGCCTCCCGATTGAAGATCGCCCGCTCCGGGCCTGGAGCGCCGGAAGCTCCGGCCGCTTCGGGTATTCCGGCTGCCACGTTTCCTCCATTCACCACGGTGTACCGTCAGGCGCATCAAAGTTACCAGGTGGTACTGACGGACGAGCCTCTTCGCATCGAATTCTACAATTCCATTTTTTATGAAGGGGTGGAGGATTTTAAAAATATCGTGCACCACGAAATGGCACACGTGTATGACCTGTCCCACGGGTTTTTGACCTTTCAAGACGATTGGCTGGCGCTGGCCCGCTTTCAGGTGCTCCACCTGCCGGCGCTGGACGGGAAACTGGACAGCGATTTTCTGTACACGCTGGTCAGCGATCCCGGCATTCTCAATTATGGTCCCGTTTCCGGGCGGCATTTGCCGACCTATTCCCGGGAAAACCCGCAGGAGGATTTCGCCAATTCGGCCGCCGCGTATATTCATTATCCCTATTTTAAATTCACCCATCCTGCGCGTTACCGGTATCTGAAGGAACACGTGTTCGACGGCCGCGAATATTTCACGGAGACGAAGGTGAAGGGGGACTACGCTTCCATCATGGAGAGCCGTTTTCATGCGGCGCTCGCCCGGCGGGATTGGAACGAACTGATTCGCCTTTCCCAGGAGCAAAGCCGGTATTTGAATGAGGCGGTGGAGAAGCAATGGGTGGACGCGCTACGTCAGGCGGTCGATCAAAAAATCTCCGGCGAAGCCGATTTGAAGCTCGCCATCGCCAGTTGTTATCTGGTTCATCCGGAGGCTCTGGTATTAAGGCGGGATCTGCTGGCCGCCCGCCGGGTTCAACTGGCCAAAGTGTTTCGGGATTCCCGTTGCCGCCGTATGGGCGGCCAGGCGTTTGAAGGCGGCCAGGCGAACTGGCCGCTGACACATCTGTATTTTTATCGGGAGCAGGGAAGGGCGAAGGTGCAGTTTCTGGACCCGGTGGTTCTGACGGCCTACGCCCGCGGATTTGAGACGCGTTACCGCTGGAAACTTTCGATCACGTCTCCGCGGACACGGGTCATCTCGCAGGGGGAAGCGGCCGGATCGAAAATTCCCAACGGCGCATTTCAAATCGATCTCGAAACCACCGCTCAAGGCCGCTATGTTTTACCTGAAGGAAGGAAGTTGATTCTGGAGGTGAGCGCCGTGCGGACCCATCCGGGAAAGCCGAAACCGCTGACATCTCCCTGGGCCCCGATCCGGTTTGTGGTGCAGGCCGGTTTCAAATATCTTGGGCCGGAGTCGATTCCCTTTCAGGTACGATTCCCACCTTCCTGGAAACCGAACCCGTGACCGGAAATCAGAGGTTGCGGACCAGCCGGACCGCCATGTTCAGGTTGGAATACTGCGAGGGCCAGACTTTCATTCCGTCTTCGTATTGAACAATCAGGGACGCCGACTCCTTGGTGTCTTCGGTCCAGGTGACCCCGGCGCTACCCGGGTCGAAAATCGGGTCAAGGTAAATGTCGTCGCCGTATTTGTCCTGATTGGTTTTGTCCAGTTCGAACAGGCTGTAGGCTTCGTCTTCGTAGGGAAACCGCCAGTCCTCATGCCCGCCGCACCGTTCCAGATTCACGATCTGCATATATTCGTGGCCGGTAAACCAGTTCTTCCACTTTTTGGTGTCCTGGAAGGAGTCGGTTTTTTTCCACATCAGGTGGGTTTGCGTATCGGTGATCGTCCCGTTGCCGTTGTCGACAAATCTCGAATTTTCGGTCATGGTCAGGTATCGCTTTATAAAATTAATCCAGGTAGTTATTCATGACCAGAAGTTTGATTTCCGTCATTTCTTCGATGCTGTACTTCAGTCCTTCCCGGCCGAACCCGGAATCCTTGACTCCGCCGTAGGGCATGTTGTCGACGCGGAATGTCGGTACGTCGTTGATCACCACACCCCCCACCTCGAGCCGGTTGAAGGCGCGCATGGCCTTGTCCAGCTGGTTGGTGAACACGCCCGCCTGCAAGCCGAAGTCGGAATCGTTGATGGTTTCGACTGCCTGATAGAAATCGGAATAAGGCTCCACCACCAGCACCGGACCGAAGGCTTCTTCGCAGACGACTTTTTTATCCGACCCGACACCGGTCAGAATGGTCGGCTCATAAAATGCGCCGTTGCGTTTGCCGCCGGTGATCAATTGCGCTCCGCCATCGACCGCTTCCTGAACCCAGGATTCGACGCGCTCGGCATTGCCGGTATCGATCATCGGGCCGAAGTTCACCGTGGGGTCCAGAGGATCG
>Ga0255058_10002013_pt1 | contig 11316 bp, 12 predicted proteins | sample Cases_109_9_MG_FD_188637 | JGI IMG/M metagenome (GOLD analysis project Ga0255058, IMG submission 188637) | Seawater microbial communities from Amundsen Gulf, Northwest Territories, Canada - Cases_109_9 | ecosystem: Environmental > Aquatic > Marine > Gulf | place: Canada: Northwest Territories... | reverse complement strand
CGGATCAGGATTATCTCTTCAAAACGCTGGGGGAGGGGGAATTCCCGGACTTCAATTTTTTAAACACGCGTCTTTCTCTTAAATCTCTGGTTCTTCCCCAGTCCGAGAATATGTTTGAATACTCATTGGACCAAAACCGGGAAGATTGCCATATTTTAAAGGAAGTCAAAAGGAATCCCACGCAATGTGTGGTTTTCGGCATCCGGCCCTGTGATGCATTCGCTTTTTTGCTGGTCAAACCGAACTTCGACACTCCAGAGCACGAGGATCCTTACTGGAAACAGGCCTATGGGGAAATTACACTGGTCGGGCTGGCATGTGATACACCCTGTAGTACGTGCTTTTGTACGAGTGCCGGGTCTGGCCCCTATCACGAAGAAGGACTGGATGTGCTTTTGGTTCCGGCAGACGATCATTATCTGGCAAAAGCGATTACCGATAAAGGTAAACATCTTTTGAAAGCGGTGGATTGGGATACTGAAACCGCCCCGGATGTCGCAGAAAAAGAGATCGAAGCGAGAAGGCTGGCGGCTGAGAAACGCATAACCTCTTTTATAAGAACCGATCATTTGAAGAAAAAAGTAACAGTCGATCTCTACGATGCACCTTTCTGGGAAGACGTGGCATTTTCGTGCATCAACTGTGGTATCTGCACATATGTCTGCCCGACATGCTGGTGTTTTGATATACAAGATGAAACCCGTGGAAAATCCGGCAGACGGATGCGCAATTGGGACAGCTGCATGTACCCGTTGTTTACCCTTCACGCTTCAGGCCATAATCCCAGAGGAATGAAGATTCAGAGAGTCCGGCAGCGGTTTATGCATAAATTGAAATATTATGTGGACAAATATAACAGCGGGATTCAATGCGTGGGGTGCGGTCGATGCATCCGTCTCTGCCCGGTGAATATTGATATTCGTAAGGTGGGTGAATTGATGAACAACTATAAACCCATTGCCTGAAAATGTCCGAAAAATTGAAACGAGAATGATAAAGTGAAAAACCCGTATTTGCCATACCCGGTTCGCATCGATGAAATTGTAACTGAAACCGAAGATAAGAATCTTAAAACATTCAAGTTTGTCTTTTTGAACCCAGATGATCAGAAAGAATTCGTTTATCAAGCGGGTCAGTTTGCGGAACTGTCCATAGCCGGGAAGGGTGAAATACCGATCGGGATTGCGTCCTCACCTACGGAAAAAGGGTTTATATCGTTTACGGTCAATAAGGTCGGACAAGTGACCACCCATCTGCATTCCATGAAGGTCAATGACACCATGGGAGTCAGGGGGCCACTCGGCAACGCGTATCCATGGAAAATACTGGAGGGGAAAAATATCGTGATTATCGGAGGCGGTTTTGCGTTCACCACACTCCGGTCATCGATTATTTACATGCTCGATCCGGGAAATCGATCAAAATTTAAAGATATTCACGTGATATACGGTGCCCGCACCCCCGGTATGCTTCTTTATAAGGACGAGGTGGCGCAATGGGAAAAACGCAAGGATATTCATATGCACATTACCGTCGATACCACAGACGACCCGGACTGGGCGTACAATGTCGGGTTTGTGCCGACCATCACCGAACAGAAAGCTCCCGCTGGTGATGATGATACCTACGCAATCATCTGCGGTCCGCCCATCATGATAAAATTTACACAACCGATTCTTGATGATCTTGGGTATGCCCAGGATCACATCATCATGTCCCTTGAAAACCGTATGAAATGTGGTATTGGCATGTGTGGTAGATGCAATATCGGGAAAGAATTTGTATGCAAAGATGGACCGGTTTTTACGCTGGCCCAGCTTACCGACTTGCCGAAGGAATATTAGACAGTAGGAAACGGGCGCCGGGGAGTAGGGATCGAGGGATTTTAGATAAATTTTTCATATTGACAAAGTCGAATTGTTGAAATAGGATTGATGTTACATTTAGACAAATGGACCCAAAAGCCGTATGCCAAAAAAACCATTTTAATCAAAAGGAGGGTTTATAAATGCCTGTTGTAGAATCTGGAGGTAAAACCTTTAATGTAGATGAAGACGGTTTCATTGACTCTTTTGACAACTGGTGCGAAGAGTGGGTGATGCATGTCAAAAAAGAAGAAGGCATTGATGAGCTCTCTGATGAACACAGAAAAGTGATTGAAGTGTTACAGGACTATTATAAGAAGAATGGAATTGCTCCGATGGTCCGTATCCTTTCAAAGGTGACCGGCTTTAAACTAAAGCATATCTATGAACTGTTCCCATCCGGCCCCGGAAGGGGAGCCTGTAAAATGGCCGGTCTTCCAAAACCGACCGGTTGTGTCTAAATCAAAAATATGTGACAGATTTTACTTTTTAAATCAAAAAAGGGCTCTGGTTGGGAAACAGGGCCCTTTTTGATATTTTAGGGGATAAAATGATTTTTACAGTCAAAACCAGATCAAAAACAGAATTCATCGATATCACATTGCAGGTTCAGGAGCAACTCGACCAGATCGCTAAATCTGCTGACTTATCCGAGGGGCTCTGTATGCTTTTTGTGCCGCATACCACGGCCGCCATTACCATAAATGAGAGTGCGGATCCGAGTGTTCAAACTGATATCCAAATGGTCTTAAATAAAATTGTTCCCTGGGAAGCCGCCTATCGCCATCTTGAAGGGAATTCGTCCGCCCACGTTAAATCGACACTTGTCGGTGCTTCGGAACTGATCGCCATCGAAAATGGCCGGCTGGTGCTGGGGACATGGCAGGGAATATTTTTCTGTGAATTTGACGGGCCCAGAACGCGAAAAGTTCATCTTAATCTGTTGATTAATCACTAGAGGAGTTTTTCAAAAAAATCGTTTCCCTTATCATCGATGATGATAAAAGCCGGAAAATCTTTTACGGTGATCATCAGGATGGCTTCCATTCCAAGTTCAGGATACTCAAGGGTTTTGATAGCCCTGATGCACTCCTTCCCCAAACGCGCCGCAGAGCCACCCACAGACCCGAGATAGAACCCCCCGTATCTTTTACACGATGCTGAAACCTGTTTTGAGCGGTTTCCTTTTGCCAGCATCACCAAAGATCCGCCCCTTTTCTGAAAACGGGGCACATACGGATCCATTCTTCCGGCGGTGGTTGGGCCAAAAGATCCGGAAGGATACCCTTTAGGTGTTTTCGCCGGCCCGGCATAATAGATGATATGATCTTTGAAGTAGGCTGGAAGATCTTCACCCCGATCAAGGCGTTCATTCAGTTTGGCATGTGCCATATCCCTTGCCACGACAATCTTTCCGGTCAGGAGTAGACGTGTGGCGACGGGATATTGTGTCAAAAGGCTTCGGATCTCATCCATTGGTTTGTTGAGGTTTATATGGTATGCCTCTTTCTCGGGTTGCGGTGAATCCGGTAAATATTTGGAAGGATCCGTTTCCAGCCTCTCCAGAAAAATTCCTTTTTTGGAAATTTTTGCCTTTATATTGCGATGAGCGCTGCAGCTAACTCCGAGGCCTATCGGGCAGGATCCTCCATGGCGTGGGAGGCGTATGACACGGGTGTCAAGGCAGAAATATTTCCCGCCGAACTGGGCGCCGATTCCCAGTTCACCGGATATTTTTAACAATTCAGCCTCAAGCTCAAGATCCCTGAAAGCAACCCCCGATTCGGCCCCCTTTGTCGGAAGACCGTCCAGATATCCCGTAGTGGCGAATTTCACCGTTTTTAAAACAAATTCAGCCGATGTTCCACCCACAACAAATGCAAGATGGTACGGCGGGCACGCTGCTGCTCCAAGACTCCTTAATTTTTGTTTCATAAAGTCGAGAAGGGCTTTCCGATTTAATATGCCCTTGGTTTCCTGGTACAAATAGGTCTTGTTGGCAGAACCGCCCCCCTTGGCAATAAAAAGAAATCGATATGTATCTCCTTTCGCGGCGTACAATTCGATCTGGGCCGGCAGGTTGCAACCGGTGTTTTTTTCATCGGACATGGTCAGTGGGGCATTCTGAGAATAACGGAAATTGTTTTGGGTATATGCATTAAAGATCCCTTTTGATAAGGCTTCTTCATCCTTAAAACCGGTCCAGATCTTATGTCCTTTTTTTCCGATAACAATGGCCGTTCCGGTATCCTGGCACATCGGGAATACGCCTTGGGAAGAGATAACCGCGTTTTTCAACAGATCGAGCACCACTACCTTATCGTTTTCTGAACTCTCCGAATCATCCAAAATCCTGCTCAGCTGTTTGAGATGCGATGGTCTCAGGAGATGGGAGACATCTTTGAATGCCTGCTCCGAAAGGTGGACCAGCCCTTCGGGTTCAACCGTTAAGATCTCGGTGTTTTCAAATGATTTAAGGTTAATATGATCTTTTGTGAGCAGACGGTACTCGGTAGTGTCTTCACCGAGGGAAAACATCTCATGGTAGACGAAAGGCGCCATTTAACCCCTTTTAAGCGGCATTGGTTCTGAGGCCATCCGTATTTTGGTTTTCTACCCGGCAATTTTTTCCGCTGATATTATGGTCAAACAATTTTCTGTCTTTGAATTCGGCCTGCTTCGCATCGTTCCATTGGGACACGGGGCGTAAATAGCCCACTACCCGGCTATAAACTTCACAGGGCTGGTAGTTTTTTAATATAGAATCCTTTTGAAAGCATGAATCGCACTTTAGAAAAAATCTTTTCTGCTCGTGTTCATATACACCTCCGCCCTCAATATGTATGCCGTCCTCCTTGGCCGTCGCAGTGATCTCCACACTGCATTCACAATCATGACAAACTCCCTGCCACGATAGGATATCACTCCCAACATTTTCATTAAACAATTCATGTAATCTGTCTACTGTCATTTTCGCCATGATTCTTCTCCCCCATTGTAATTGAAAATAAAGTTAATGTCCCAAAGCAAATGAAATTTCGTATAAAGTCAATTCGCTTCGATTATAAATGAAGAATTCCTGCAGCAAGCTCCAGGAATTCTCCCGTCCTGTGAACAAAACGATTATCTTTAAATATCCATAAAATAATATATATTGTGTGTCAAGAGAAAAAAATAACAACATATTGTATATTTTCAAAACCACCGTGGTGGCCTGAAAAGGGTTGCGGTTCAACCGGTATAGGTGGCATCCAGGAGCCAAAAAAGCGGGGTTAAAAAACCCAAAGGCTATTGAGCTGGTCTGCTTTCCAGATTAAGAAGAACAAACGCCGCCAACGCAGCACCCAGTCCACCCAGTCCCAGCACACCATACGCCCATCCCCAGGTCGCATAAAAACCGGTTTCCGGGAGCCCCTTGTTCGTCCAATCCAAAATGGCCCCGAAGGCAAGGGGCGAAATTGCGCCTGCCGTAAAACCCATGAAGCTTCTCAGGGCGAAAGCCGTACCCAGATAGGCGGGATCAATACTCTCTGATAATCCGGCGGAAAGAATCGGAGAATCGCCTAGGGCGAAGAAAGCATATAGCATCCCAACCACGATAATCAGAATGGTCGGTAGGCCGATCAACCACCCCATGAAAAAAGAGCAAAAAGCACTTGTGATCGCCACACATAGGATGACTCTGGCCCGCCCGACTCTGTCCGAAAGCGTACCCATTAAAAGAGATGCCATCATCCCCATCAGATGGAACAGCGATACCACGTACGCTCCTCCACCGACCGCGAACCGGGCATCCGCCCCAACGACCATCAGACAGGCGAATAAGAAGGCGGGTGCCCAGGTCCACATTCCCAATAGTTCCCAGGTGTGAAGGGTATAGCCGGCAATCAACAGAACAGCCGATTTATTTTTTAAAATCTCGGTTGAAAACTTTTGTCCCCTTTGCCGGGGATAAATTTTGTTAAATGTCGAACCCAAGGTGATCCAAGCCAGAATAATGCCGGCCACCGGTCCCAGACAGGTCAGTAAAAAAGAAAGTTGATACCCGCCCGTTGGCAATGCCACACCGCTGATGGCAAGGGACAGGGCATAACTTAATGAAGTGCTTGCAATAAAAAAACCGGCGGCGAGTCCCCGGCGTTCCGAAGAGTAACGGTTTGTAACCATCATCAGTCCCGGCGTATATACCCCACCAAGAGATAGGCCGATCAGGGCATAGAGGAGCAGACCGGAAATATAATTCCGGGCAAAAGTTGTAAACAGCAACGCGGCAATAACACAGAGGAAGTTTGATAGGAGAAAAACCCGTTTCGCCCCCATGGAATCCGCTAAAACCGAAAAAACAAACAAAGAGACTGCATAACTGATATGGAATCCACCGGAAATAGACCCCGCGGCAGCCGCTGACATTTCCCATTCTTTTTGCAAAACCGGAAGGGCCGCCGCATAGGTCATAAACACTAGGTAAGTAAGGACCCGGGAGGAACAGAGCCCAAAAAGCCACCAGTCAATTTTGGCAGATCTTTGTTCCATTTTGATAGGCTGTAACAATTATGAAGCTAAAATTCCGTATACGGTTCGGACCAATAAAAACGTACCGATCCCTAGCAACAGGCAGTGGATATATTTTTCAAACTTTTTTTGAGGTATCGATCGGTTGATCCGGCTCCCGATCACATACGCTAAAAAAAGAAGTGGCAAAGAAAAAAAATAAAGCTTTAACACCAAAGGGGTCCAGAAACCGGCAACTCCATGACCGGATACGATAAAAACCCAGGTGGGTAGGAAATAGCCCTGAAGTGTTGCCCTGAACGTCTCCGGAGACCACCTGCGCATCGCACCATAGATAACAACCGGCGGCCCTGCAACATTGTACGCGCCGCCCAAAAAACCGCCCAGAAAACCAAAAACAAATGAAAGCCTTTCGTTATCCAGTGTCAGCAGTTGCGGTTTTCGCAGGCGGTAAGCGGAAAAACCGATAATAACGATTGCCAGAATGACCTTCATCAGCGGAACATCAACTGATTTTAAGAGGAGCAATCCAAGTGGAATCCCGACAAATGAAGAGACCGCCAGGCGCCAGGCACTGTTGAACTGAAAATTGTGTCGGTTGAAGATAATGATTGCAACGGAAATCGTACAAGCAATCATGGCAATGAGAGGAGTGGCTGTTTTAAAATCTACAATATTGACCAGAAGGGGCATTGCGACCAGCGCTTCTCCGAACCCGAAGGTAGAACGTACCAAAGTGGCAAGGAAGAGGATGCTCAAAACCGGCAAAACGTATAGGTTAAAGTCCATTTTGGAAATAAAAACCTTTGGTTGCGATCTTTAGGGTTGATGAATATCTGATGTTGACGATGGCATTTGGGTTTGTCAAGAAATATAGCTTGACAAAGATTCTCGGTTTGAATGAAAAACAAATTTTGAGATGAACATGTAAGGATTTCTTTCAATAAGAAGCCATTCGAAAACTATCACGACAAAATCGGATATTTGAGAAATCGATAAAATTCTGTTGATTAATATGAAAAAAGTGCTTAAGAATCCTTCAAACTGTTACCAAATGATTTTCAACAAGATGGCGGAGCCCATTTTTTTTGGATTCCATTTTTGACGTAGGGCTTGCGCCATATTTTAAAAGACTGCAGGATAATTTAACCGTCTTAGACGAGCATGAATAATGATATAAAATACAAGAAGCTTCCAAGCAGCGGGGACCACAACTGTTTTGGATGCAGCCCTAGCAACCCTTCCGGGCTCAAAATGAGTTTTTTTGCAAATGACCAATCGATAGTGTCATACCTGAGCGTTCCGGATCATCTGGGTGGCTGGAACCGTCTGGTTCACGGGGGTGTGATATCGACCATGCTGGATGAAATAATGAGCTGGTCTGCAATCTATCTTTTAAAAAAGATTACACTGACAAAATCGATGACCGTTGATTTTATCAAACCGGTTTATACGGAACAGGCGTTAAGGGTTGAAGGAAAAATTTTAGAAATTGTCAACCGTCATGAGGCTGTTGTCAGCGGGCTTCTCTACAACAAAAAGGAAGAGCTCTGTGCAAAATCAAATGGAATCTTTGCCCTTTTATCGCCCCAGATCTCAAAAAGACTAGGTATCATGGATGACGACGCTCTACGGGGTCTGGAACCGCTGTTGAATGCCCAATAAATAAATCCGGAAAATCATTTGCCAAAGCACAAGTCCTAAATATCCCCCTTTTTGAGGATGATCTTTTTCGATGGCCATGCTTCAGGATCTTAAAAAGGAAGACATAAGTGCGGTGGCGGTTTTTGTTTCACCCCACGGCTTCGGACACGCAGCCCGGGCGGCTGGCGTCTTGGAATCCCTGTACGAAATCGATTCTTCCATTCAGTATGAAATATTTACCAAAATCCCACCCTGGTTTTTCAAAAACTCCCTTTCAAAGGCCTTTTCTTACCATCCCCTGGAAACCGATATCGGGTTCGTACAGGAAACACCGTTTCGCGAAAATTTTCTCGAGACAAAAAGACGTCTGAATGCGTTTCTTCCATTTGAATGTTCACAAATTGAACGCTTGTCTCGATTGATCAAGCGTCTCAAATGCAAACTGGTTATCTGCGATATTGCGCCCATGGGAATTCAGGTCGCCCAGGAAGCGGGGGTGCCATCTGTTTTGGTGGAAAATTTTACCTGGGATTGGATTTATCAACGATATCCGGATTTCAACCAACAGATTCAAAACCACATCGATTATTTAAAGTCCCTCTTTGAAACCGCTGATTACCACATTCAAACAGAGCCGATATGCAACAATCGAAATTCCGATCTTACCACCTTTCCAGTCAGCAGAAAGTGGAAAACGCCGGGACAAAAAATCCGGAATATGCTCGGGATAGCTGCCGAGAACAAAATGGTGTTGATATCCTTTGGCGGAATACCGGAGCAAATCACCTTTTTTGACCGGCTGGCAACATTAGAGGATGTTCGGTTTGTTGTCGCCGGGGGCGCCGATTCGCTCAAAATTGAGAAAAATCTGATCCTATTACCCCACCGCTCGGATTACTTTCACCCGGATCTGGTCAACGCCGCCGATGCGGTTATCGGCAAAGCCGGTTACAGCACGGTTGCCGAAGTTTATAATACGGGCACTCCTTTTGGGTATATTCCGCGGTCAAGCTCTCCTGAATCACCCCGGCTCGTGCAATTTATTAAACAAAATATGGTCGGTTTTGTAATCGAGGAATCGATTTCCCGAAACGGAGACTGGCTACCGATCCTCAGAAAAATTCTGAAAATATCCCCTAAAAAACCGATCACACCCAATGGCGCTGACCAAGTCGCCCGGTTCATCTACAAACTCCTTGATTGATCTCTTGGACCCTTTTGCGGTGCCATCAAAAAAAAAACCGGAGTTTTTATAAGGTTAACACTCACAATAAAAAAACCAAGTCCGAGAGGTGAGACCCGTGAGCAGCATAATCGGGAACTTCGCTCTTTGAAACGTCTGGGGTTACTTTACGAAGGGTTTAAACGGCATGACCAACAGGTGGTGAAAATTGAGCGATTCCTCTCTTTGATAGGCCCCTATCCCGATACGAATACTGCTTTGGTCGACTTTGGATAAAAACGTTCCACAAACCCGGTCCCAAATTGAAAATATCGTCCCGTAATTGGTGTTCCGATCTTGCACGATTACCGAATGGTGGATACGGTGCATAGAGGGAGGGACAAATAATATCCAAAATAAGGACTCAAACCATCCGGGCACCTTGAGGGAACTGTGTTCAAACTGTGCAGCCAGTACGACGGTACTTTCGAAAACCAGGACCGACAGAATGTCCGCCCCGATTAAAAAAATGATGCTGATCTTGATGACGGCGGAAATGGCCAGTTCGCCAAGATGAAACCGTGTGGCGGTGATCACATCCATGTTCAGATCAGAGTGATGCACCCGATGAAATCGCCACAGCACGGGTATTTCATGGTTTAGCAGATGCCAGACGTACAACATGAAATCCATGAACACCACCGTTATCAAAGCCTTCAACCCGATTGATAAATTGAAAATGTTCAATATACCCTGTTGACGGATTGCCACATAAGAAAGGGTCTGAACAACTAAAGCCGCAAAGGCCAGATTTAGGAGAATCGTGTTGAACCCGGTCAGTGCGAGATTGATAACCCACCGCTTTAGTTTTGAAACAGTCGGTGGCCGGTAGGGCACAAGCAGTTCAAAAATCAGAAAAACCAGGGCGCCCCCGAAAAACATCAACGTCCTGATGGTAGCGGGATTTTCTGCTGACACGCTTTTTTATCCTTCCCAAATCGTATGAATTTTGATCCCCATGCCCAAACGCCTTGCAAGTGCTGCTTGACAGCCCTACTAAATTTATAATAATTATTTCAACAATTAATTTTCCTTTTCCCCCATGAATCGCTAAATCTTACATTTTCATGTCCACTATTATAATTTAATTGGTGAAGAAATGAAAAAAATATTTGATGGTAAAAAGATAACGAAACTAGCTACTGAAAAAAGACCTGCCAGAGTTAACGTGCAAACAGAAGAGAGATTAAAAGAGATAACATCACAATTTGAAGAAAAGGGTTGGAACTTTACAATTGAATTGGCACCGGATAAACCAGAAGATATTACCGATTTAGAGATACTCCTGAATCCACCAAAGCCAAAGATTGTCGAAAAAAAAGTTGGCCGCAATGAGCCCTGCCCATGTGGAAGCGGGAATAAATATAAAAAATGCTGCGGGAAATAATCCATCAGCTTACAAACCGATGTTTCGCCGCAGTTCACAAATTGAGAATGGTTATGGTTCGGTTCTTTGTAATGCTTCAAGGATCTTTTCCGGGGTTATAGGAAGTGCCATGAAGTCCACACCGATGGCGTCATAGATCGCATTGGCAATAGCAGGCGCAGGAGACAGTTGTGTCCCCTCCCCGGCTTCCTTGGCCCCAAACGGCCCGATCGGATCATCGGTCTCCACCTCAATCGACTCTATTTCCGGCATTTCCATAAAGGTCGGAAACCCATAATCGAGAAACGAGGGGTTCATCACCTGGCCCTTTTCAACGATCACATCTTCATAAAGCGCTTGCCCCATGCCACCGACAACCGAACCCTCCAGTTGTCCCTCCACCAGCATTGGATTGATCGGCCTGCCGCAATCATGGGCGGTCACCATCTTCAACAATTTCACCTTCCCGGTCCGCAGATCGACTTCCACCTCGGCAGCCTGGGTCATAAAAGAGTAGCTGGGTGCGAAATTACCATCCTCTTTAAGCAGGGTGGTCGGCTCCGTGGCCGGTGCCATCCAGGACCCCCTACCCACAATCGGCATCGGAAGGTCCGCGTATTGATAAGCCTTCAGGGCATCTGAAAAGGCAATTCCCCGGTCAGGAGAGCCTTTGACATAAATTTTTCGATCCCGGGCCACCAGATCAG
>Ga0255058_10002012_pt1 | contig 11321 bp, 11 predicted proteins | sample Cases_109_9_MG_FD_188637 | JGI IMG/M metagenome (GOLD analysis project Ga0255058, IMG submission 188637) | Seawater microbial communities from Amundsen Gulf, Northwest Territories, Canada - Cases_109_9 | ecosystem: Environmental > Aquatic > Marine > Gulf | place: Canada: Northwest Territories... | reverse complement strand
GCTACACCCATAACAACGTCGCACTTGTAGTCAAATCCCGATTCATCCAACGCTTTTAGCGTATTTCGAACAAATCCGCGCCGTTGCGGGAACCAGGTGTACTCCAGCGGCAAGCCGAGCTCATGAGCCCAGATTTCCGCAATCTTGTTTTCGAAGCCGTCCTGCGTGCTGGCAGAAAAAGGCAGGTTGTTAGGGTCTGCACAAACTCGAAATGCCTGCCGTTCGTCGGCGAATGCGCTCATCGACAAGCCGCATGCAATAACCGGCAATAAGCAATGGCGAAAGATAGAATCTGGAACGTGCATTAATTCGATTTTGGTTTCTTTTTGGGACGACCCGGCGGAAGGACTCCGGATGCCCGCGCCATGAGATATGCGTATAGCTCATTGTAGCGTTTCCTCACATTCGGGTCGTCTTTCCAGGGCGGCATCACCCCCACTTGCCCGGTGAATCCCTCGTTCATCCTTTCCACAAAGAGATCCTTAGTCATATCGGTCTGGTTCATGCGATCGAGCAGGTTCGGTGCGAATGTGCTACCGACGGCATCCTGAGCATGACATACGTGGCAAAAACCATGAAATGTTCGCCAGCCAACGTAAGTGTTGCCGTCGACGTAACAAAATGGTTCACCCGCGTCGTTCACCTGCCCGCATTCAACTGAGTAAGGGGCGTCGGCAGGATTTTCGTTGGAAGCCGACTCCGGGGTTGACGCCGCTGAGGTTGCCGCTTGCTGATTCTGCGTGCTGTCCGCCGCACAGGCAAACGTAATAAACGTGACAGCAAAAAAAATCATGCCTGCAAAGCCACCTTTGCTCGCTCGATAGTTTGGGCACATTTCCAGGAATCCCTCGAGAAACAGTGTGCGTCAAAAAAAGCCCCCGGCCGCTGCATGCAGCCGGGGGTCGCAATGTAAACTAATTGCTGGTCAAACGTCGCAGTTTAATCGGGTAATGCAAACACCGTCAGTACACCGCCCAGCTGCGTATAGTTGTCGAGCGCCTTGTACGCGCCGACCGCACCAAGCCCGTCGGTGTCACCCGTCAGTCCCGCCGCCATGCCGATGCCGGCCCAGCCACCGATCCCAGAGAGCACGCCGATGTATTGCTTGCCCTTGTGGCTCCAGGTATTGACGTTGCCGATGATTCCAGACGGTGTTTTGAACTTATACAGTTCTTTACCGGTCTTGGCGTCAACCGCTTTCAGATAGCCTTCAAGCGTACCGTAGAAGACGACATCTCCTGCCGTTGCCAGCGCGCCGCTCCATACAGAGAACCGCTCAGGCAATGACCAGACGATTTTGCCTGCTGAAGCATCCCAGGCTATGAAGTTGCCCAGATTGTTAGTGCCGTCGCCGGTAACCCGGCCTGCCGGGAACATGCTCAGTGTGGCGCCAACATATGGCTGACCGGCAGTGTATTCCACCTCAAACGGCTCATAGTCCATGCACAAATGGTTCGTGGGCACGTAGAACAAGCCGGTACGCGGCGAAAATGCCGCCGGTTGCTGATCTTTACTGCCCAATGCTGCAGGACAGACATTTTCAGTGTTGGTGTCTTGACCGTTTTGGTGCGTGCTGTATTTCGCTACAACCTGTGGCCGACCCGTCTTCATGTCAACGTGTGTAGCCCAATTGACTGCAGGGTCAAACTTCTCGGCAACCAACAGTTCGCCTGTTACACGGTCAAGCGTGTACCCGAAACCGTTGCGGTCAAAGTGCACCAGAACCTTGCGATTCTTACCTTTAACCTTGATGTCGGCGAGGACCATCTCATTGATGCCATCGTAGTCCCACTCATCATGGGGCGTCATCTGATAGACCCAATTGGCCGCGCCGGTATCGAGATTGCGTGAGAAGATCGTCATAGACCAACGGTTATCCCCCGGCCGGACCACCGGATTCCAGGTGCTCGGATTGCCGGTGCCGTAAAAGACACTATTGAGTTCCGGATCGTAGGTGTACCAGCCCCAGGTCGTTCCGCCACCAATTTTCCACTGATCGCCTTTCCAGGTACTCGTACCTGAGTTCTTGCCGACCGGCTTGCCAAGATGTGTGGTCTTTTTCGGATCGATGAGCGTCTGATCATCCGGCCCGACGCTATAGCCTTTCCATGCCAGGCTGCCATCAGAGATATTGTATGCCGCCAGGAAGCCCTGAACACCGAACTCACCACCACTAATACCGGTCAGCACTTTATCTTTGATGACGACCGGTGCATTGGTATTGGTGCTGCCCTTCTTCGGATCGCCATTCTTGATGCGCCAGATCATCTTGCCGGTTTTGGCATTCAGTGCCACCAGGTGCGTGTCGGCCTGCTGCAGGAAGATTTTCCCGTCCGCATACGCAAGTCCGCGGTATACCGTATCGCAGCACATTACCGGAATCGTATCTGGATTTTGCTTTGGCTCGTAGCGCCAGATGATGGTCTGGTCGTTAAGATCAATCGCAAACACCTTGTTTGGAAAAGGTGTGTGCACATATAGCGTGTCACCAACTACCAACGGCCCCCCTTCGTGCCCGCGCAATACGCCGGTCGAAAAAGTCCAGGCCACCTGCAGATCACCAACATTCTTGCTGTTGATCTGATTCAACTTACTGTAGCGCTGGCCGGCATAATTGCCGCCCCAGATAGCCCAATTGTTCGGGTTATCCATCAGCTTCATCAAGTCACTGTTTGCAATCGATGTGCCGGGCACAATTATCGCCAATGCAACGCCAATCATCGTTACTAATCGCTTCGTCATCTCCCCAACCTCCATTGGTAATTTGAGTACGTCCATAATGGTTAATACACCTTAGGTCGCGCGCCTGCTTGTTATGCCGCATACCGCTACAAGTAACGCCACCGCCTCATGTTTCCTAAGTCAATATTTTCGCAGTTATTCCTTCAACCGCGCTCCGTCTCCTTATCAGTGGTATCTGATCTCAATCCCATGAAGCAAAACTTTTTCGCGGCTTCGGTGAGATTACTAATTTTTTTTACCAGAAGACTGGCACGATCGGGATCCCGAAACAGACCCCCCCGTTCTCCAGGCGTTGTGCGCAATTGAGCAAATACATCCCCTTCGACGTATTCGTCGTACGCGATCTTCTCTGCTATTTTGTCTATTATACATATGCACGAATACAGGATTTCGTATTTTTGACCACCATTGGAATCCATACAGCGTAAGACATACTCCACTCGAGCCTGAGTTGGGAAATCATTCGCATGGGTTAGAGACGGCCAGAAGAGCGCACACGACATCGATGTAACAGCTACCCAATTCACGATTTCGCCGATTCCCACGATGGCTTTTTTGTAGTCGTTTGTTGAATGCTAACAGAGCACAAGCAAAGTGTCAGCCTACAGACTACGCGCCGTTCAACCTCGTCGTAGCAGAAATAGGGAAAACATCTAAAAATCAATGTGAACCCTGAATGTGTTAAAGGAGTTTCATGACAAAGAATCTGAACTCAGACCATCGATTAGCGGACTGGCGAGACCTTGCACTGGCCATCGAGGCGGCGGTAAACACGGTGATGGTCGGACAGGACGAGGCTGTACACCTGCTCTGCATCGCGACCTTCACCCGTGGTCACGTCATTCTTGAGGGCAATATCGGTGTGGGGAAAACAACGCTTCTGCGTGCCGTCGCCCGCTCCCTTGGTGGTGGTTACGAGCGTATCGAAGGCACAGTCGACCTCATGCCGAGCGACTTAGTGTATTACACGTATGTAGATGCAGATGGAAAACCGCAAGTAGCACCGGGACCGCTGCTCAAACACGGCGAAGCACTTGCCACGTTTTTTTTCAACGAAGTCAATCGCGCGCGACCGCAGATGCATTCGTTGATGCTTCGCGTGATGGCAGAGCGCAGTGTGTCGGCGTTCAACCGCGAATATCGATTTCCACACCTGCAGGTATTCGCCGACCGCAATCGAGTCGAAAAAGAGGAAACGTTTGAAATTCCCGCAGCGGCGCGGGACCGGTTCTTGATGGAAATCGAAATTGAAGCGCCAACGGACCCGAAATTGCTACAAGAACTGATGGTCGATACCCGGTTTCACGACACGGACCAGCTGTTGAATCGGGTTCCATCAGGGATAGTAGACTACCGTGAATTGAATGGTGTGGCTGCGCTCATACAGAGCAGTATTCATACGAGCGAAGCAATACAGAAATATGCCTTGCATCTTTGTCGCGCTACCGCGGACCCGGGCGCTCTCGGCATCAGCGTTCCGGACACCGACATGGCCAGATTGATCCAAGCGGGCGTAAGCCCGCGAGGAATGAGTTACTTGCTGCGCGCAGCGCGTGTGGCCGCCTGGTTAAACGGACATGAGAGTGTATTACCTGAAGATATTCACGACGTATTTTTCGCTACGGTGGCACACCGAATCTTTTTCAGACCGGCCTATGAATTGCACCGAACGGAACTGGCGAAGGAGCTGACCGAACGGATCATGCAATCCGTCGCCACACCCTAGGCGTCGATTATGGACGGCGCAACCGAATTTCAATATCGGGTCCCCTGGCGGGCCGCGTCGTGCCATCCGGGCAGCCACCACGGCATCCAGCGTGGTGGTGGATACGAAATCCATGGAACTGCACCCTTGTACGTCGCCGGTGATCCGCGGCGGTTCGACCTGCGCGCGTCACTGCGGGACCCGTTCGGACAACTGCTCGTACGCGTTTTTAAGCAGAGAAGCATTGTTCCCGTGTTCGTGCTTGCCGATGTGTCAGCATCAATGAGTTTTATTGGACGGACGTGCAAAGTCGATATGCTGATCGAGTTTGTCAATTCGCTGGCGTATTCCGCTTTTCGAGTCGGTGATCCGTTCGCATTCACTGCTTGCGATACGGTCGTACGCGATGAACTATCGGTGCCACTCACTCGGGCCCGGGGAGCGGGCGCGATGGTGTCCGAACGTCTGCGCCGCTGGGCATATTCCGGAGCTGATGCGACTGGCCTGCTGGCGGGTGCTGAGCAAATACCGGGCGCACGGGCTCTGGTTTTTGTGGTTTCTGACTATCACCTGCCGATCGAGTTATTGCGCACGATATTGCACCGCCTATGTTCACATGCCGTGGTCCCCGTGGTTCTGGTCGACAGTGGGGAGGGCCGGGTTCCAGGCGTTGGCATCACCCATCTTTACGATCCGGAGACCAGGGCTCGACGAACGATTCTACTGCGACGATCGTGGGCCAGGCGCCTCGAAAACAAACTGCTCGAACATCGTGAACAACTGGTCCGCTGTCTTGCTGATTATGATTTAAGACCGCTGTATCTGATCGACAGATTCGAAGCCGAGGCCGTGAGTCGGTACTTTTATGAATAAGGTCACCATGCCGCGTTCATCCCTTGATAACTTGCGACTCTGGAGGGCGCTGGTGCTGTACCTGATCCCTGCAGCGACCATTGCGCAGGGGATATCCGACATCCGCATAGACACACCGAGAGATTTTGGATACACCATTGGTGACAAAATCAGGCATGAAATGCATTTGAGCCTCAGAGACCCAAATCGGCTTGATACGACGACTCTGCCTGAGACGGGCCGAATAAATCGGTGGCTCGAGATTTCAAGGGCACAAGCCGATGTTCAGTATCGTGAACAATTCGCCATTTATCGGATCGTTGTCGACTATCAGATCTTCAATGCTCCACGGGAACTGACGTCTGTAACGATACCGCAACTTGAGTTTCTGACTACGGGTGGGGCCAACCCGATTCCTGTTTTCATTCCCGAGTGGACTTTTGGCATCAGGCCGATCACGAATTCGGAGGCACACGGCGACTTGAGCTTGCGGCCGGATCGTCGACCGCAACCGATTCCGGTCATCGGCCGGCGAATCCGTCTTGTGACCTGGATGCTCTTACTCAGCGGCTTGCTGATCTATTTGGCTTACCGGCGCTTTCTGTTACCGCGCCTCAGACGTAATCGCTATCCTTTTTCGATCGCGCTTGCCGAAATGCGCAGCTTGCAGCGGCTGGGCTTTGACCCGGAAAATTATCGACTTGGTCTGAGGGCATTCCACGGAGCTGTGAATGCAACTGCCGGCCAGGTCGTGTTCGCCGGAAATCTGAATGAATTCCTGTCGGCTAACTCGAAGTTCGCCGCGCTGACACCTGACCTTTCGGCGCTATATGCCCGCTCGCAGGACGTATTTTTCAAGAACGCCGACGCAGCGGAACCGCATTCGGCCATGCAGGAACTGGTCGATATTTGTCAGCAGTGTCGTGCACTTGAGAGGTCCATCGCTTGAACATTGCCGTCCTGTATCCATGGGTTCTTTCCTTACTGGTGCTTTGCGCAGTGCCCTTGTTTTCCACGGACGCCGCTGTGGTTCGTTTTTCGTCCCTTAAGCTGATCCCGGATGACCGGGTTTCTACGCTAATCGCGATAATCTTGCGCGTAGCCCGAAGCGCGTCGCTGGTGCTTGTGGCGATCGGCTTGAGTGGGCCGTACCTGCCCGAAAAACAGATAGAAAGGATCGGTGAGGGCGCACAGATCATACTTCTACTGGATCGAAGCCGTAGCATGGATCAGCCTTTTGGTGGTCAGCCATTCAGAAATCCTCTGATTACAGGGGATGCGGAGGCGAAGGGTACCGTTGCCAGGCGGCTCTTATCGGAATTCGTGGCAGACAGACGAAACGATAAGTACGGCATGCTGGTATTCAGCACAGCGCCGATACAGGTTCTCCCGTTAACGGACAAGAGCGAAATGATCCAGGCCGCGATCAATGCGGGGAACATCGGGCGCGGACTGTCCGAAACCGATGTCGGAGCCGGGATGATTGCTGCAATCAGCTTTTTTGAAGGCCGACCGTATACCGGTTCGCGAGTCGTCATGCTTGTTTCAGACGGCGGGGCCAGGCTGGACAAAGTAACCCGCATATACATTGCCGATTTGCTTAAACGTTATCGCGTCGCATTATACTGGGTGTATATCCGTTCGAGACTCAGTCCGGGCATCGTTACGGCAAGTCCCGGGGAACAACGTGACGACATAGCCCCCGCGCGCGTTCTCCATGAGTATTTTGAGACGCTTGAAACTCCCTACCGCGTCTTCGATGCTGAAGACCCAAATGCACTCGCCACGGCGATTGCCAAAGTAAATGAATTGCAAAGTTTGCCGATTCGTTATATCGACGTAGTTCCCAGGAAGAAAATCGCGAGTTGGTTTTACCTGGCCGGCATGGCGTTGATCACAATGTTGTTGTTTGTCGAACGAACGGAGATCAGGCGATGGTGATTCAGGGCCTCAAACTGCCTGTGATCGCGATTCTCTCTGCTTTGATTCTGGCGGTCTGCTATGACGGCATTCGCCTTGCGTACGATCAGCGATTCAATGATGCCCTGGCTACAGGCGATGCAGCGCGAGTCAATGGCCGCGACGACCCCCACCGGCAGTTCGCGAAAGCCTATGCTCTCCAGCGACAACGGGACTTCAAGGCAGCGGTGAAAGCTTATGCTGCTATTCATGTGCCATCGCATAGTCAGTTGCAGATGGATATCAAGTTCAACCTGGCTAATCTTTATTTCCGAGAAGCTACACAATTGCGCGAGATCGGCTCCAATGACCTGGCGATGCCACTGATCGAACTGGCGAAACAAAACTACAGGGAAATATTGCGCATCGACAGTGGCCACTGGGATGCAAAATACAATCTGGAGTTAGCCCTAATTCTGGCTCCCGATATGGATCCAGTCGACGCGCTGGAGGAAGTCAATCCGGAGCGCAGCCCTCGCGCGCTCACGAAGATTCAAGCGAGAGAGCCATTGCCGTGAAATTCACCCGCAACGCAACATGGCCGTGGCTCGTCCTGGCTCTTGTTCTTCTCGGTGCCGCGAACACCTATTCGACGTTTCGCATATCGCAAAACACCTACCGATTCCTGTTCGTAGTGGATATTACGCAAAGCATGAATGTTAGCGACATGGAATTGGATACTGCCGCAACGACGCGATTCGAATTCGCAAAACACGCGATCGAAACTGCGTTCAGGAATCTTCCCTGCGGTTCGGAAGCCGGCCTCGGCATTTTTACGGCGCATCGCACGTTCGTATTGTTTACTCCTGTTGAGATATGCGAGCACTATCGTGCGTTGTCTGACATCCTGGAGAAGGTCGATTGGCGTATGGCCTGGACGGCCCGCAGCGAAGTCACCAAAGGACTCTACTCTGCTATTGATGCTACGCGCCAAAGCGAACATGAAACTCGCCTTGTTTTCCTGACTGACGGTCACGAGGCGCCGCCACTCAACAGAGACATAAGGCCCCCTTTCAGGGCGGAACCCGGTTCCGTCAAAGGTCTTATCGCCGGGGTCGGTGGGCACGTGCCGGGCAGGATTCCGCATTTCGATGATTACGGCAACATTGTCGGCTACTGGAGCCACGAAGAAGTGATGCAGATCGACATACACAGTCTTGGACGCCCGGCATCGGAGCAAGGTGAACCGATGGTTGGCATCAATATGCCGAACATTGCGCGTCGAATCGCGCTCGGGCAGGAACATCTGTCGTCGCTTCGAGAGAATCACTTGCAGGAACTCGCAACGCAAACGGGACTGGACTATGTCCGAATCGATTCGCCTTCAGAATTCGTGGAAAGCCTGGGAGTGGAGAAGTACGCGAGGCGCACTCCAGTGTTGTCCGATATGGGCTGGATTCCCGCGACGCTCGCATTTATGAGTCTTATCTATTGTTTCATTGTCGTTCCGTGGCGCAGAGGCCCCGCATCGGCCAATAGCCGATCAGCGCAATTGACGTGACCGTTCGATGACGTCTCTGATCGAATCAACAATCAACTGAGGTTGGCTGAGTTGAATATAGTGATCGTCTGTTGCAGAGATCACATGCTTTCCGCGTAATGCGCGACGGGCAAGATCTGACTGCATGTCCATCCAGATTTCGGCGCGCTTGGCCTCAGTGCTTGAAGTGATTGTTCCATCGACACGATGTGAAATGACTACGATCGGAATGTCGGGCAGCCACGAAGCGTTCCTGATTTGTTTTGCGCTACGACGAAGATGCTGCAGTTCACTACGGAATGCCGTCATACTACTACGTCTAATGGCAAACAATTGCGCGATATGTGCGACGTCGTTTGGCAAGCCATCCGGGATTTGCAATCCGTTTCGTATAATGAACGTACCGTGTCGCGGCGCAGTTGACCCCACGCCGGCTTCCTCGAATCGTCGGAATTGATCTTCGTGAGACGAATCCACCAGTACCAGGCCGGCAACTTGCTCCGGGTGGTTGTGGCTGTATAGCCGGACATTAAAGCCACCAAATGAATGACCGACAAGCACATATGGCGCTGGCACGCTCGCATTGCCCAGTAATGATTCAAGTTCGCTCGAAATGTTGGCGCTATCACGCGGCCGTGGCCCGGGATCGCTCCAGCCGTATCCGGCACGATCGTAGCTGCACGCACGAGTGAAGGAAGCGACGCGAGGTTGAACGCGTACCCAATCCAGCGAGCTCCCACCGAGGCCGGAATCAAAAATAACTGTTGGCGACCCCTCACCGCTGCAGTTCAGGTGGATGCGATGTCTGCCGACCCAGATAAAGGATCCGGGTGCAGCGAATCTTGCGCCTGTCCTGTCATTTGTTGCATCACTCGTCTGAGTGCTAACCGTTGCCAGGACCAACGCGAAGGTCGCAAATCGAATAGCACGTTGCCTGCGCCTTCTCATCGCGAATATGCGGCTTAGTTCCGGACAACTTCCGGCCGGCCGGCAGGAGTGACCTGCAAAGTCTGGGTAAACCGGAGATCTTTCGTATCAGTGACTTCAGCGCTTAGTTGGCCCTCACTTTCCGGCACGAAGAAAAACCTGAAACTGGGGTTTTCGCTGATGCCGAAGCCGGTGTCGGCGGAAAAAACTTGCTCGCCGTCAAAACTGACTTTGACATGTCGAACGAAGTGAGCCGGTGCATAGAGATGTGTTAATTGATCCATCTGCATTCCACTAAGATTCGGGTGACTGATCATCAGCTTCACCGCTGTCGGTTTGGCGAGTTGCGAAACGCTAATCGTTTGCAGTTTGATTTTGCCGAGCCTTGCCATTGCTGCATCAAGATCGGAGCCTGCGGGCGCGGAGCAGCCGCCCGTCGCTTTGATGAAGCGCCGACTCATATATAGCTCACCATTATTGGTTTCTGCGATGGCACGCATCGGGCTGTAGGCATTAACCCTCACGCGGAACGCCAGATCGGCTCGGCCGCTTTTGCGTGTGAAGCGAAATGTGCCGATCAACGGCCCTGGATTCTTATCGATGATCAAGTAAATGGTTTTGATATACCGTTCATCTGTCTGCGGAATCTGCGCCGTGATCGATACCGGTACGATGGCCGCGTCTTCGGCACGCGTTGGCGCATCCAGTACGATAAGGTCGTCCGATTGGGTAATAGGCCGATCGCCGAAATAAGCGTTTCGCAAGCCCCCGGTCCAAACCATGTCCTCCTCGACAGTTGTTGCCACAGCGACGACTGGAGCAAGCATCATCAACAAGCTTGCGTAGCCGAGAAGACCGACGAAAGCATTCAAGCGCAAATTGTTTATCATCCCGTCAATCCTCCCATTCCAGCTCCGCGTATGCGGCGCCTACATTGCGCCGCTGGTAGCGGTCAAACAATAGCCACTCATCTGATCGAGAGCGGCCAATATTGTCCTGCGCTGAGGCAAAATCACCACCGCTCGCGATCCAGCCCCGGACATTCTCCCGCAGCCCGGTCAGATACCGCAGCGTCGGCTCGGCAGCCCGGGGCCAGGGTGCGCGTACCGGGCCATGGCCAGGTACGACATATTGCAACGATTCGCCGGTCATTTCCTCGAGTTCGCCGATCCAGCCGTTGATGCTTCCGTCGATGACCGGTAAATGCTCGAGAAAGACCAGGTCTCCGAGAAAAGCCGTCTTCGAACTCTCGTCGACGATGCTGATATCGTGGTCTGTATGGGCGCTCTTGTGGGCCCGAATAGTCAGTGCCCTGCCCCCAATATCCAATTTGACCGTGTCCGTCACCGTGCGTTCCGGAAAAACGAAAATCGATTTGTGAAGCGCCCTGCCCTCGTACGCGGATGCCCGTTCAAGGTAAGTATCACCGCGCAACGCCATCGCGCGAGGCAGTTTCGCGTGGCCGACAAATTCCACCCCGGCTCGCCGAAATGCCAGGTTTCCCAGCAGATGATCCGGATGGACATGCGTATTGATTACGTAACAGACAGGCAGATCCGTCACCTCGCGAATCGCGCAATCCAACGCTCGCCCTTCGGCGGGGCTGCCCCCCGTATCGACTACGGCAACACAGCTATCGCCGACCACAAATCCGAT
>Ga0255058_10002011_pt1 | contig 11323 bp, 10 predicted proteins | sample Cases_109_9_MG_FD_188637 | JGI IMG/M metagenome (GOLD analysis project Ga0255058, IMG submission 188637) | Seawater microbial communities from Amundsen Gulf, Northwest Territories, Canada - Cases_109_9 | ecosystem: Environmental > Aquatic > Marine > Gulf | place: Canada: Northwest Territories... | reverse complement strand
GCTGCTGGCGCGCCGGCTGTAGCAGCCTCTGATCAGGACAAGAAGTCGAGGATCAGGCCGGCGATAACGTCGGGGCGCTCCATCGGCGCGAGGTGCCCGACGCCGGGGATGGTCTCGAGGCGGCCGTTGGGGAGGCGCGCGGCGACGGATTCGGCGATCACGCCGAGGAGGTCTCCAGTGTGCTCGCCGCGGATCACAAGCACCGGCGCCTCGATGCGCGGCAGGACTTCCCAGATGTCGAGCGAGGCGTTGTTGGCGTAGATCTCGGCTTCGATCTCGCCGGGGCACTTGAGCTGAAGGCCGCCATCCTCGCGCTGGAATGTGCCGTGCTCAACGTAGAGGCGGAGCGCCTCGTCCGGCCAACGCTCGAACAGCGAGCGCGAGCGATAGTGCTCGAAGGCGTGATCAGCGGACTCGAAGATGGCTCGGCGGCGGCGCGCGCCCTCGGACAGCTCGTCGCGGCGGCTCTCGTCGGTCGGAAAGCGGCCGGGGATCACGATCGGCTCGATCGCGACCAGGCGCGTGAAGTACTCAGGTCGCTCAGCGGCGAGGTAGAGGCCAGAGGCGGCGCCGGCCGAGTGCCCGACGAACGGTACGTCCCTCAGCCCGAGGCCGTCGAGCTGAGCGCGCAGGTCGTCGACGAAGCGCGACCAGTCGTAGTTGTCACCTTCGGGTGGAGGCTTGTCGGTGTCGCCGTGGCCACGAGCATCGGCGGCGTAGGCAGTGTAGTCGCCGGCCAGGCGCTCGGCCACGGGCCCCCACTGGCGCGCGAGGAAGCCGGTGGCGTGGTTGAGGACGATGGCCGGGGCATCCTCGCGGCCAGACCACTTCAGGTAGTGCGCACGGAGGCCGGAGGGGAGATCGATGTAGTGGTCAGTGGGCGACATGGGAGTGAGTGTATCGCCCGCGCGCCGGTGTGGGAACGCCGCTAGGCCGCTTGGATCAGGAAGGTCGGGTGGTTGGCGGCGATCCCGTTGTACTGCTCGATGGAGTCGTCCGGTTCGAGGCCGAACTCGCCCTTGACGATCTTGTTCTCGCCGACGTACTGCTTGATGATCGCCGCGCGTCCTTCGACCGGGACCTCCTCTAGCCGGACGGTCTCGGAGTTCCCGCCACGGCGGAGGACGGCACGACCGCCATCGGCGCGGACGTTGCGCACCCACTGCGTCTCGCCGCGGGGGGAGACGAGGTAGCGCTCGTCGTCGAGCTCCGTCCAGTTGACGGCGGTGGAGCGCATGCCGCCGGAAACCCGGCCCTTGTGTTCCAGGCGCACCAATCGCTTCGGCCCGATCCCGCGGGCGGCGAGCCAGCCGAGGAAGCTGTTCATCTTCTTCGTGAGCGTGTTGGGCTTTTTGTAGACCATCGTGGACCTCCGTGCGGAAAAGGGGTGTTCGGCTACGAGGCCGTTGCGGATGACGGTGCGAAGTCGAGAAGGCGGAGCTCCATCGCCCCGTTCGACCTGCGGTCCGCGCTGAAAGTATACACGGCGTCCAGGCGCGCGCCCGGCTCAATATCGTGCTCACCGATGCCGAAGGCGACCGCCGGCCAGGTGACCTGCCCGTCGCGCAGCCTGAGGCGCAGGTGCTCGCCGTCAGCGCCCATCGTGCGGATGTCGGTGACCTCGAGGTCACGGCTCAGGAAGACCGGCTCCGGATTGCCCACACCGAACGGAGCCAGCTGGGCGAACGAAGCGATCAAATTCCCGTTGATGCGGCCGAGCGGCACCGCTGCGTCGATATCGAGCACGGGGACGAGCTCGATGCCGGCGAGTTCGTCGGCGGCGCGGGCCACGAGCGCCTCCTTGAGCGCGGGCAGGTTAGCGTTCTCGGCGGTGAAGCCAGCGGCGGCGTGGTGGCCGCCGAAGCGGACCATGAGTTCGGGGCGGGTTCGCAGGGCGGCGGTGATGTCGAACTCCGGGATGCTGCGGCAGCTGGCGCGGCTCGTGCTATCGCCCTCTTCGTAGACGACGGCCGGCCGGTAGTGGTCATCCATCAAGCGTGCGGCGACGAGGCCGACGATGCCTGAAGGGATGTCCCGGTGGCCGACGAAGATCAGCGGCGCATCCGGCTCATCGGCCGCGACGAGGTCTCGGGCGAGATCGCAAGCGGCGGCGGTCGCGGCCTGGCGCTGACGGTTGAGCTCGCAGAGGTGGAGCGCCATCTCGCGCGCGCGGTCCGGGTCGGTCTCGAGCAGGAGGTCGAGGGCGCGCCGGGCGTGGTCGAGCCGTCCCGCGGCGTTGAGTCGCGGGCCGATGACGAATCCGATGGTCGAGGCGTCCGCGCGTGCCGGATCGCTGCCGGCTGCCTCCATCAGCGCTTGCAGGCCGGGCCGCCGCGTGCGGGCGAGCGCGCGGATGCCCTCGCGGACGAGCCAGCGATTCTCTCCTCGCAACGGCGCCATGTCGCAGACGGTGCTGAGCGCGACGAGGTCGAGGTAGCGCTCGGGAACAAAAGGCTGGCCGAGGCGATCGCAGAGCGCGGAGACGAGCTTGAAGGCGAGGCCGCCCGAGGCCAGTTCGGTCTCCGGATACCGGGCCCCGGGGCGCTTCGGGTTGACGAGCGCCACCGCGGGCGGCAGTTCGGGCGGCACGGTGTGGTGGTCGAGGACGATCGTGTCGACGCCGAGGCTGCGCGCGCCTTCGATCTCGGCGACGGAGCTGGTGCCGCAATCGGCGGTGATGACTAGCGTCGCGCCCTGTTGGTGGAGCGACTCGATGGCGGCGCTGTTGACACCGTAGCCCTCGCTGAAGCGATCCGGGATGTAAGGAACCACTTTCGCGCCGGCCTCGCCGAGCGCCTCGATGAGGATAGCGGCGGCGGTGACGCCGTCGACGTCAAAGTCGCCGTAGACGGCGATCAGCTCGCCGGCCTCAATGGCGCGCACGATGCGGTCGAGCGCCGGCTCGATGTCCGGCAGGAGGAGCGCGTCGTGTGACGGATCACGCACTTCGGTGAAGGCCCTGGCTTCGGCAACGGTGCGGACGCCGCGGTGCCACATCAGGTGGCGGACGAGCGGCTGTCCCGGCGCGCCCTTGAGTGCGTCATCCGGGTAGCGACCGCGCAGACGCCAGCGCTTTCCGGTCGCCGTTGCGGCCGGCATCGGCGCCAACGTCACTGGAGCGTGCCGGGCGAAGCGCCCGACTCTCGGCGGCTGGATAAGATCATTCGCGTCCCATTATCCTGCGGGCGCGAAGGATCGCGAAAGGGCAGGTGGCGGCGACTTCGTGGAGAAGCACCAGGAGTTGCACGAGAGGGCGGATGCTGGCAACCTTATCAGCGTTGTTGACCCTTTTTATGGCCAATAACCAGCCGTTCGACGCCGAGTCCGAGGACACCCAACCTCGCCCGACAAGGGACGCGGTTTCTCGGTCACGGCCACGGGAGGACGCCATTCTGCGACTGATAGCGGGGGAACCACTCTGATAGTGAAGCACGCGGCCGTCGTCGGCATCTGCATCCTGGCCGTGGCCGTCCCCGCGATCCCTGGCATCGAGGGCCTGGCCCCGGGCGAGGGGCGCTCCGTTCGAACAGAAGCCGGCAGCGACAGCTTCCTCTCTGCACCCTCCTGCTCCGAGACGAGAGCCGACCTTTGCCTCAGCTCCGGGGGAGATCCAGCGTCTGACTCGTTCTCCCTGCGTCAGATCGAGCAAAGCGCATCGCTGAGGGCGGAACTGCCAGATGCGGACACCGCCGCTCGTCTAAGGGCGCCAGAGCCCACCCCGGCGCCAGAACCGTGGGCCGTCATGGAGATCCGCCCGGGCGATACGCTGATCGCTCTCGCGAACTGGTTCGGCGTCTCGCCGTTCGACATCGCCGTGATGAACGGCGCAGCCGTCGACGACTACATCGTGATCGGCCACACGCTGGTGATTCCGCTGCCGGAGTCGCAGTTCGTGATGCCACCCGTGCCGGACATCTCCGAGCCGGTGGAGGCGCCGGTCGCGGTCACGCCGCCGCCGGAGCCCGACCCGCCGCCGGTGGTCGTCGCGCCGCCGGAACTACCGACGTCGTCGGGCCAGTCCTGGACGAAGGAAGAGGTGGTGGAGGCGATCTGCTCGCTCCCCTGGCCGTGCGAGAAGATGGTCGCCATCGCGGCCTGCGAGTCCGGCCTGCGGCCGGACGCCGTCAACCCAATCGGGTACTACGGGCTCTTTCAGATCAACCATGCGTTCGACGGGTGGGACAACCCCTGGACGAACGCTCAGGTGGCGTATTACGAGAAGTACCTGCCGATGCTCGAGTCGAGCGGCGACGGACTGGCGCCCTGGCCCGTCTGCCGGTACTACTGAGCGCCAGCGACTCTGCCCGACCTACTCCTGCTGAGCGGACGCCGACTGCAGCATCTGCAGCAGGTCCGGACGGGCTCCGGCAGACGACGCGGGCCGTGACTCGCCGCGGAGATCGCGCATCGCGAGCGGGATGAGCGGCAGGAGGTCGCCGGCGATGACGCCCGCCGAGCCCATCTCGTCGCGCAGGCGCTGACCGGCGAGGCCGCCGACGTATAGGCCAAGGCAGGCGGCGTCGAACGGATCGACGCCCTGCGCGATGAAGCCGGCTATCGTGCCGGAGAGGACATCGCCCGACCCGCCGGTAGCGAGCACGGGGTTCGTGAAGGGGCTGACGGCCGCACGGCCGTCCGGCGCGGCGACGACGCTGGGCGCGCCCTTCAGGAGCACGTGCGTGCCCCATTCGGCGGCGCACTTGCGGGCCGTGCCCAGGCGGTCGGCCTGCACCTCGGCAACGGAGAGGCCGGTCAGACGGGACATCTCGCCCGGGTGCGGTGTGAGGACGACCGGGACGTTGATCAGCGCCGGCCAGCCGTCGATGCGCGCCAGGTTGTTGAGGCCGTCGGCGTCGATGACGGCGGCTCGCAACGAGCGTTCGGAGCCCTCCTGCTGGTCGTCGCTCAGCTTCGGCAGAAGGGCGTGAACGAAGGCCTGCACGTATCCGCTCTGGGACAGGCCCGGGCCGACGAGCAGGCACTCGTAGTCGCGGGCGGACAGCGCGCGGAGGACGGAGTGGACGTCCTGAGCCGACAGCTCGCCGTCGGTTCCTTCCAGCGGCTCGAACGTCGTCTCGCTGAGCCTGGCGGCGAGGATCGGGTGGATCGCGCTGGCGCAGGCGAGCGTGACGAGGCCGGCGCCGGCTCGCATCGCGCCCATGCAGGCGAGATAGGCAGCACCCGTATAGCGCGGCGAGCCAGCCACGATGAGCGCGCTGCCGAACGTGCCCTTGTGAGCGTCGTCCGGGCGCTCCGGCAGGTGATCCTGCGCCCAGCGGCGCGTGATCAGCTCGGTCTGAACGGAGGACGCCAGCTCCGCCGGCACCCCGATGTCGACTACCTCGACCTCGCCTGCAAAGCGAGCGCCGGGCAGGACGTGCAAGCCGACCTTGGCGAATCCGAGCGCGATCGTCGCGTCGGCGGCAACCGCGAGCGGGTCAACCGCACCGGTATCGGCGTCGAGTCCGCTGGGCAGGTCGACAGCCAGCAGGCGGGGTGGCAGGCGGCGCTCGCGGGCGTCCTTGAGCTGCGCGAGGACGGTCGCGAGGTCGCCGTCGACAGTCCGGGCGCGACCGGTGCCGAGGAGCGCGTCGATGACGAGTTCGGCGCCACCGAGGGCGTCGGCGAGGCTCTTCTCCCAGCCGTCCTCTCCGGCAGTGATGATCGGGATCTTGCGCTCGACAAGCGCGGCGTGGTTCGGGTCATCGTCGGGGCGCGGCTTGAGCAGGAAGACGATGACGTCGGCGGCCCACTCCTTGAGGTGGCGGGCCGCGACGAGGCCGTCGCCGCCGTTGTTGCCGGGGCCGCAAAGGACGAGGAGGCGCCGCTCGGCGATCTCGCCCAGGGCGAGCCAGGCTTCCTGGGCAACGACGAGGCCGGCCTTCTCCATCAACTGCGGCACGGGCACGCCCGACTCGGCCTCCAGGCGCATCATCTCGGCGACGGTGACGAGCTTCACGGAGCGATGGTATCACCGGTCGGGCGTAGTTGGGGACTGCCAGAGTGCTAGGTGGAGGCGGCGGTGTACTTCTCGGGGGCGCGGACGAACTGGCGCAGGCAGGCGTCGGAGCAGAAGGAGTGGTCGACGCCCTCGAGGGTGAGATGCGCGGCGACTTCGCCCTTGCCCAGCTCCATTCCGCAGACCGGGTCGATGACCTTCTCGATCGTCTCGGCTGTGGCGGGGCGCGGCTCGAACAGCTCGACTTCGGCGGCGAGGCCCTTGAGGCGCTGCTTGCCGATGCGTGTCCACTCGACGCCCTCGAGTTCGCGGGCGCGGTCGCGCACCTCGGCCGAGACGAGGATCTGGTGGCGGTCCGCGCACTCGGCGAGGCGCGAGGCGATGTTGACGTTGGAGCCGATATAGTCACCCTCGCGGTAGAGCACGGGGCCGTAGTGGAGCCCGACCCGGATCGCCGGGAACTGTGGCTCGGAGGAGGCGCGCTGCTCCAGTTCGAGGGCGCAGGAGACGGCGGAATAGCACTCCGGGAAGACGATCATGAAACCGTCGCCGATCTGCTTGACGACGCGGCCATGGCAGCGCAGGTTTGCGATGCGCACCATCTCGGCGAAGCGGGAGACGATCTCGGCCGCTTTGAGGTCGCCCATCGCCTCGGCCAGGGGCGTGAAGCTGGCGAGGTCGACGAACATGATCGCCTGGCGGACCTGGCCGGGGATTTCCGGCAGGTCGGCCAGTCCCGACTCCTCTTCGAGGTGCATGAGCATGTCGTCCCAGGCGGCCTGGATCGCACCCTTGCGGAAGAAGTACATGAGCGCCGGCTCCACGAGTGGCTCAACGCGGCTGAACGTCTGCGCCACGCGCTCCTGCGTGCCTTCCAGAGCCGTGTCTTTTGCGGCCTGCTGGTGGAGGTAGAGGTGCGACGTGCGACTGCCGACCTCCGCCGCGCGGCGCATGAGGTCGGCGTAGACGCGCAGGACCTGGACGAGGGCCTCGGGAGGGTAACCGGAGTCGAGGGCGACCTTAAGCGAGCGGAGGAAGCCGATGTCGTCTTCCTCCAGCATACCGCCGCTGTCCGCGACCCCCGTCGCTTCCACGAACGTCTTCGCCTGATCGAGATCCAGCCCGGCCAGTTCGGCGGACTCAGCCAGCGTGAGCCTGAGCGCGGAGAGGTGGCTCGTCATCTCGTTCAGATAGACCTGCCGCACGGGATCCGGGTTGTGAAGAGCATTGCGGATGTTATCGAGCGAGTGCCCGTAGTGGAGCAGTTGGTGGATGAGGCGCACACGGCCGATGTCCTCAAGGCTGAAGATGTCTTCTCCCTCGCGGCCGATCAGTCCACAGGAGCGCCAGGCTTCGAGCTTGTTCGCGGGTTCGGCGGTGCGGCTGGCGAGGTCCTCCAGGGATAGCGGCGCAGTGGAGATCGGGGCGTCGCCCCGGTGCCTGGGCGAGCTGGTCATGTGAGTTGCCCCCTTTCGCGGAGGATTCCGGCGAACCGCTCGCGCCAGCGGTCCCGGTCGGGTTCGAGGTCGCGCGAGACGCCGACGACGAGGGCGATGGCGAGTTCGCGGCTGTGGCTGAGGCTGATGTCGATGCCCTGGAGCGCGATGCGTTCGGCCCTGGCCTGCGCCCTGCCGTGCAGGTAGACCAGCGGCTTGCCGCGGTGGTTGGGGAGGATCTCAATCTCGCGCCAGGCAACGCCGTGAGCGCCCGTGCCCAGCGCCTTCATCACGGCCTCCTTGCCGGCGAAGCGCGCCGCCAGCTCGCTCGTGCGGCCGCGGCAGAAGGCGACTTCGAGTGGCGTGTAGACACGCTGGAGGAAGCGGTCGCCGAACCTGGCGAGCGACGCCTCGATACGAGCGATTTCGATTATGTCGACACCTGTAGCGCCTTGTTTCATACGCTCGATTCTAACGCGCAGGCCAATTCACTGACAGTGACCGGTTTCACGGCGCGAAACCGGCCGCGCCGCATCGGCTAAACTAAGATCTATGCCGGGCAGACATGCAGACGACCGAAAGAGGCGTTAGGCGATGCCGTCCGTGACCGCCTCGATCTCGATCCCCGCAACGCAGGAGAAGGTGTGGGCGGTCGTGTCTGACATCGGCAACGCGCAGCGCTGGAACAAGGCCTGGAGCCGCATCGAGCTGACGACGGAGATCAGCGAGGGACGCGGCACACGGTTCCTTGCCCACGTCGAAGATGAGGACGACGGAGACCAGACGTCTGAATTCGAGGTCACGGAGTGGATTGCGCCCGAATATATCGAATTCACGCCCGTCCGCAACCCAGAGGCGGAGCAGGACCAGTTGACGATTGACTGGCACTGCTTTCGCATCGTGCCCCTGGATGGAGAGAACACGCGCGTCGACCTGACGGCCCAGGCGACGACGCGCGGCCTGCGAGGACGGTTCGCGGGCATGCTGCTCTGGCCGGGACATCAGAAGCCGGGCCTCGAGGCGGCTCTGAGCTCGCTCGCAAGGCTGTTCGGCGCCGTGCCGCCGGGCGGCGATCCGTCCTGAGATGCGCCTAACGTCAGCCTGCCTGCTGGCGCTCGCAGCTCTGCTGTTCCTGGGGAGCGGCGAGAGCGCCCACGCGGACGATCCGCTCCACATCACCACGAAGATCAACTACGACGTCCGAACTGAAGAGGGCGACGTCCTCGTGACGTGGGACGTCTCCGCCGCGAACGACGACGCGGGCGTCTTCGTCTTCTCCCTGGGTGTGCCGGTGCTGACCGGAGCTACCGACGTGAGCGCGCAATCGGCGGACGGCGCGGCGCTCGCAACAAGCATCGAGCCCACGGAGAATGAGCTGCTTGACCTCCTCGTCGTGTCGTTCGACCGGAACCTCTTCTTCGGCGACGCGTACGACTTCAGCGTCAGTTACGTGCTGCCGGAGGTTCGACAGAACGGGCTCCTCGTGACGCCGTTCTACGTCTTCGTGCCGCTCGTGGCAATGGGCGACGAAGCGACTGTGACCGTGACGACGCCCGTCGGTTCGCCCTGGACGGTGAGCCTGGAGCCGGCGTCGTGCGAGCTACTCGTCGATGTGCTGACCTGTTCCGGGCCGGAAAACGTCTACATCGCCGGGATGCTGGAGGTCAGCCGCCCGGACGCGATGAAGCTGGACAGCTTCGGTGTCCCGACCGGGGCCGGCGGCAGCGTCGCCGTAAGCATCGAGTACTTCGAGAGCGAGGACGCCGTCGCCGCTCATCAGCGGGAGGTGATCGAGGCGACGATGTCCCTGATCGCCGATGCCTACGGCTTTCCGTATCAGAACGCGACCGCTATCACGGTGACACACAGCGGCCGGCAGTCCGTGCTCGGATACGAGGGCCTGGCCAGTTGCACGGAAGAGAGCTGCGACATCCTGATCTCGCCGGGCACCCGCGACTACACGCTCGTGCACGAGCTGGCGCACCTGTGGTCCAACGTGTTCGCGGCGCGCTGGCTCAGCGAAGGGTTCGCGGACTGGGTGACGACGCAGGTGGTGGAGCAGGCGCCGGAGGGACTTCTCAGCGGAGACTTGACGCCGACGTCGCCCGCCAGCGTCCCGTTGCAGCTGGACGAGTGGGAAGATGCAGAGTCTTTGATCGGCGCCTCGGACGAGCTGGTCGAGACGACGCGGGCAGGGTACGACTATTCGCTGCGATTCGTGCGGACCCTGGCGGATGAGGAGGGCGCGGAGACGCTGCGCGACGTCAACCGGACGCTCGCGGAGAGCGGCGAACCGGCCGACAGCCGGCGCTACATGGACGTGCTCGAGGAAGTAAGCGGCAGGAACCCAGACTCGCTCTTTCTGCTCTGGGTGTTCCCGGAGTCGTCGCGGGCGCTGATCGAGGACCGGCGCGAGGCGCGGGACCGCTACGCGGAGATCGCAGCCCGGCTGGCGGCCGAGGACCTGTCCGAGGAGCCCCTGAAGCTGGCGTGGGAGGCAATCCTCGACTGGCGCTTTACTCGAGCACAGAGCGAGATGGAGGCGGTGGAAACGAACATCGGCCGTGCCCTCGAGCTTGAGGACGAGCTGCGCGCCCTCAAGGACGACGCAGACTCGTTGGGGCTGGCGGTGCCGGAGTCGATCTCGGCGGCGATCAGCGGCTGGGATTTCGGCGCGGCGGACGATCTGATCGAGTCCGCGCGGGCGGCGCTGGGGGCGTACGGGATCGCTCGGGAGCGCCTGGCCGAGCCGCGAAACCTGTGGGAGCGCTTCGGGCTGCTGGGCGACGACCCGGACGGCGAGCTGGCGAAGGCGCGTGAGGCGTTCGAGAACGGCCGGTTCGAGCGCACGCAAGACCGCTCGGCGGCGGCCGTGGAGATGGTGAACGATGCGTCACGGTCGGCGATGCTGCGGTTGCTCGTGGTCGGCGGGATATTTACGGCGTTCGCGGGCGCGATCGGCGTGGCGTACTGGGTGGCGCTTTTGCGGCGGCGGCGGCTCGCCGAGCGCTAGTCCTTCGGGCGATCGGCGGAGCGGATCTCAAGCGCGTCGACGCCGCGGCGCACGGTGGCGATAAAGCCTTCCAGTTCGCCCTCCAGCTTGCGCAGCGTTTGTAGTGCGTAGACGTCTGACTCGCGCATTTGATCGCCGCTGGCCTGCTGCGCCTCGTCGAGCCGCGCGCGGGCCTGCTCCTCGGAGCTGCGGCCGAGTTCGGCGGCCCGGCCCTGCGCCTCGGCGGCGAGCTCGGCGGCACGCTCATGAGCGGCCTTCACGATCTCGGTCTCGGCGATATGTGCCTCGAGCTGCTCCTTGGCCTGGGCGAGGAGCAGCTCCGCTTCATCTCTGGCCTCGCGCAGGAGCTGGTCGCGCTGCTCGACGATTTCGCGTGAATCGTAGACCTCGCGCGGGACGGCGACGCGCATGCGGTCGACGATGTCGGCCAGCTTCCCGCGATTGACGACGACGACGCCACCGACCGGCAGACGACGCGCTTCGCTGAGGAGCTCTTCCAGGCGGTCGATGAGGTGGAGTATGTCCAAGAGAGGCCTCTAGCGCTTGAACTTCTTCTCCAGCATGGCAACGACATGCGCCGGAACGAGGTCGCCGACGTCGTAGCCGAGGCTGGCGACTTCGCGGATGCGGTGGCCGCTGATATGGAGGTGTTCGAGGCTGGCCATCAGGTATACGGACTCGATTTCCGGGGCCATCGTCTTGTTCATGAGCGCCATGTCCAGCTCCGCCTCGAAGTCCGTGACGGCGCGAATGCCCCGCACGAGGACGCTGGCCTGTTCCTTGCGCGCGAAGTCGACGACAAGGCCCTCAAACGTCTTCACGGTGACGTTGCGCAGGTGTTTGACGGCATCGCTGAACATCGACACGCGCTCGGCCGTGGAGAAGAGGCAGTCCTTGGGCGCGAGGTCGTACACG
>Ga0255058_10002010_pt1 | contig 11331 bp, 12 predicted proteins | sample Cases_109_9_MG_FD_188637 | JGI IMG/M metagenome (GOLD analysis project Ga0255058, IMG submission 188637) | Seawater microbial communities from Amundsen Gulf, Northwest Territories, Canada - Cases_109_9 | ecosystem: Environmental > Aquatic > Marine > Gulf | place: Canada: Northwest Territories... | reverse complement strand
CGCAACCCGAGAAAGCGATCTTGAACTTACGACCAAAGTCTTGCACGTCCGGATGGCCGAGCAGGTACTGCGCGATCGCGTTCGCGTAGGGGGTGACGTCGAAGGCCTGTGTCGTGCAGACGCCGGCGTACTCGCATGCCGTGACGTTGCGCACGCTGTTGCCGCACGCCTCACGGGTGGTGATCCCGACCGCAGCAAGGCGCCGCATCATATCGGGGGTGTCCTCGATGTGGACGAAGTGGAGCTGGATGTCCTGCCGCGTGGTGACGTGCAGAATCGAATCGGAGTATTCTTCGGCGAGCTCAGAAAGGGTGTCGAGTTGCTCGGCGCTGAGCTTCCCGAACGGGATCTTGATGCGCATCATGCCGGGCGCATCCCACACGGTATCGGGGCCCTTGGTCAGGTCGCGCGGGAAGTTGAGCGGCTGCTGACCGGTTCCGTCGTCGCGCAGGCCGTTGTCGTAGCGCTGGCCGTACACGCCGCGTCGAAGACGGGTCTCCGCGAAGATCTTGTCGTCGAGCTTCCCTTCTTTCTTGAGCTCGATCTGGCCCTCGAAGAGATCCACCTCGCCCCCGAGTTGCTCGGGAATGCGCTCGCCGAGCTGTTCTTTCCACGAAGTCATGGTGCTCCTATACCTAGGCATCGAAAAGCGCTGCCAACGGCAACCACAACTATTCCGCAGCTTTCCCGATGGTCAAGTCAACAATTATATAAACAAGCCCGCATGGCCAGTTTTATGGACAAAATAGGCAAGAAATACACAAGTAAAACAGTCAAGATAATGACTTCTGGCACCAAGGTTGCTGCCGGAAGTCTTGCCGCTATAGTCCCGCCGCTCGACGCCCAATGTTAAGGTGTCGCTCCATTCGGGGATCGTCTAATGGCAGGACTCCAGTTTCTGGTACTGGCTATCTAGGTTCGAATCCTAGTCCCCGAGCTAGTTAGCTGTTAAGGGAACGCAGCGAAATCAACGGCCCCATCGTCTAGTGGTTAGGACATCGGCCTCTCACGCCGGTAACACGAGTTCGAATCTCGTTGGGGTCACCAGAAACGCAAGGGATTCTGTCTTCGGGCAGAGTCCCTTCTTCGTTTGTGTCACCATCGTGTCAGCGACTCGCGACTCGCGAACCGGCGCTCCCGTTCAGGTAGCGCGCGCCGGATCTCACTCCGCTTCCGCGACAGCGCACTGGTGCGCCTGTTGCTCGATCCGAAAGCAAAGAGGCGACGATCACAACACCGCCGCCCCTCGTGCGCACAGCACGATCGATCACAGACTATGGAACCATATCCCACACAAGCTGATTCGTCGAATCGTTTTCGCCTGACTCGTGAAGGGCGCGAGGCATGACCTGGGTCAAGATCGACGACCGGGCGATGCTGCATCCTAAGCTGCGCGCCGTCGGCCCCAGGGGTGTCACGGCCTGGTTGTGTGCGCTGTCAGCGGCCGCGGGCATCGAAACCGACGGGGTGCTTACTGACGAAGACGTGTATCCCCACTGGTCAGGTTTCGGCGGCCGACAGAGCTTGCGGACGGAGCTTCACAAGCTGGAGCGTGCGGGACTGGTGCATTTCCAGAGCGGAACCGAGGGGGAAATGGCGGGGGAATGGATCACTTCCGCAAAAAACCGTCGGAAGAAACCGATCGTTTTCGCAATCCACGACTACATCGATTACCAGTTTTCCGGGGAGCAAAAAGCCCAACGGAAACGCGCAGCTAGGGAGCGCCAGCAACGTCACCGGGCGAAGGGACGCAAGCCAGTGTCACGGCGTGACGGCAAGGGGTGTCACGCCCCCCCCGATCCCGATCCCGAACCCGATCCTAATACTATTACCAATAAGGAAGCAGACACGACACCTACCGAGAGCGGGGATCCCTCTCCGCCTTCTCCGAGCAGCAACAGGGCAACCGAGACACCGGCCGGTAGCAAGTTGCAACGAGGGTACGGCGAGCGGTGGCAAGCTCTCTATGGGAGGCCGTTTCGGTGGACTCCGGCACACCTCGACGCGCTAGCCGAGATCGAAGCGAAAGCAGCCGAGACCCCGGAGCTAGTCCAGCCAGCTCTAGACGCCTTCTTTGCCGACGAAGGGCAACAACATTTCAAGCACATACCGGCCGGGCTTCTCATGCACTGGAAGCGGTACACGGCAGGGCCGAAGCAGCGCCTCGACGTGCAACAGCGGCACATCGAAAATGCGCAGCGCGATCTCCGGTACTACCAGGACCTGGCCCGGGCAGGTGACCGCCCAGCTCCCATGTCGCTAACTGAGCTGGAGCCGTGCTACCTCGAGGACATGCAGGGCAAGTATCCGGGGCTGGACCTGTCGCAAGTCCGGTCACGCCCCAGGGCTGTCCCGGCCAAGACTGAGCCCAAACCCGAGCAGTGCAGCAACGGCACTCCTGGCAACGTTGCCGACGATCCCGAGCTGGCCAAGTACCTAATCTAGCCCAACCCACGCTCTCGCGACGCGCTGCCGTGGGCGATACGGTGTCGGGCGCACCCGATGCACGCCCACGCCCAGAACGTAAAACCTGCGTGCTGTAGCCTAAGGTTCCGCTGCAAAATCGGGCTTCCATCTGGCACGCCTGATGCACCTACGTAACCGCACTTACTGAACCGGGGAGGTAGCTTATGCGTTACGTATTCGGGTTTCTAATGGCGCTGGCGGTGCTAGCGTTTGCTGCTTGCGCAGGCAAGCGGGGTGAGTGCGCTGAGCCATCTGACATTGCGGGTGTGTGGGAGATCACCGCCACAGGCATCTCGGACAGCTGCAGCGGCCTTGGTTCTTACACGTTTCCGGTGACGATCGCACAAGATGGCAATACTCTGTCCGGTGAGACGCCCGACGGGACTCTTACCGGAACCGTCTGTGGCGACCGGATACAGATGAGCGGAGCTGTTCCCGGGCTGTATAATTGGGGAGGGACCACGACGGTAAACCTACAGCTCACCATCTCCGCGGATGGAAATTCCGTGGAAGGTTCCGACACGTGGAATTGGACGAGTGGTTTGCAGAGCTGTGAGGGGTCGGAATCCCTCAGTGGCACTCGCGCTGACGACGACGTTTGCAACTGGGGGTTCGGCTGCCCGTGCCAACGCCCGCTTGATGAATATTGGCAAGGCTCCAATTGCCCCACGTATGAACAGGCCCTCGCCGCCGCCGAGGAGTCTGCCGTGCAGTCCGGCTGCGACTGCTTCTTCCCTGCGGCTTTCGGCGCAGGGCGATGCGGAGACCTCCGGTACGTTCGGGAGGATTGCGGTGACGAGTACATCGAGTACTTTGACGCGTCGGGCACGCTCGTCGCCGCACATTGGTGGACGGACGGCTGCGGGTCGGTTTGCCGAGGCTCGTGCTCCGTTGATTATGGATTCCGCCCGGAGTGCGAGTTGGAGCAAGAGCAAGATTTCTGCGATCAAAACGACTGACCGAACATTCCGGTTCCAGAATCCGATGCGACGTGGGGGCGTTTAAGGTGCACCGTGACTTAGTCCGACCAGCAAACAACTTACGCGCACCCGATGCACGCCCACGCCCTGAACGTAAAACCTGCGTGCTGTAGCCTAAGGTTCCGCTGCAAAACCGGGCTTCCGTCTGGCACGCCTGATGCACCTCAATAACGGCGGTTACGGCCCGGGGAGGTTGTCATGCATTGCTTACTAGGATTCGTTTTCATGCTCGCGCTGGCCATGATGGGCTGCAGCAACGGTGGCGGCGTCACTGATTGCACCGTGGCTGATGACTGCACGCAATGCACCCTCGATGACGCCGACGGGCTGTGCATCGAGGGGAAGTGCCTGCCGTATGATTGTTCCGGGTTCGAGAACGGAACCGCGTGTCTCATAGACTGGCCCGCTGCTGGACTCTTCATCGGTTTTTGCGATGCCGGCACCTGCGTTGTTGTCGTGGGGGAGCCGTTGCGCACCCACTGCGCGCCCACGCCCCAAACGCACAACCTGCGCGCTGTAACCTGAGATTCCCCTGCAAAACCGGGCTTCCGCCAGGCACACCGCATGCATCTATATCGCTCGACTTGGTGGTGCTCCAGGTGGGGAGCGTCACCGACCGGGGAAGTTCTGATGCGTTATTTAGTCCGATTTCTACGCATATGCGGGTTGGTCCTGATTGCGTCCATCGGATGCTTTGGAGGTGGCGAAGAGGAGGGATGCGAACCCGTCGAACTGCCGCCTTTGTGTCTGTTCGGCGATTGCGAGCCCGACCCCTGCGAAGGCGTCGTGTGCCCGCCCGACGACAACGTGTGCACCCGGGAGTATTGCAGCGGTGGTTCCTGTAGGAGCGAGCCGGGCGCCAACGGCAGGAGCTGCACGTACGACGGCCTTTCCGGTGTCTGCGTAAATGGCGTGTGCGGAGAGAACCTCTGCGAAGGCGTCTCGTGCGACGACGACGCATGCACCGACGGCACGTGCGACTACGTGGACGGAACGTGTGACTTCACGCCCGTGGTGTGTCAGGACCAGGATCCGTGCACCGAAAACGCGTGCGACCCCGTGGATGGGTGCATCTTCACGGCAGTTGAGGACGGAACAGTGTGCGGTAGCCCGGGGTGGATGTGCATAGCTGGCGATTGCGTCTTGACCGAATGCGGGAGCCCCGAGGACTGTGACGACAGGAACGAGTGCACGGAGGACACTTGTAGCGGCGGTATGTGCGAAAACCCGCCAGTCGAAGACGGCACGTCGTGTGCAAACGGCGCGGGCACTTGTCAGGCGGGAAGTTGCGTTGGCACTTTTGCCTGCACCGAACAAGGGATCCGCGACGCCATCGCGGTGGGTGGTGGCCCGCACACGTTCGATTGCGATGGGCCGCAGACGGCGGTGACAACGGCGGCTGAGATCGTCATCGACAACGACGTCATCCTCGACGGAGAGGGTAATCTCACCGTCGACGGCAGCGCGACGCACCGCGTCTTCTCGGTGGCGGCCTACATCACGGTCGAGCTTCGAGGGGTGACGGTTACTGGGGGCGCAACGCCGGAAAGGGGCGGCGGCATCCACAACGAGGGCCAGCTGACGTTGACGAACTGCACCGTCTCGGGGAATACCGCGGATTTCGGCGGCGGTATCAACAACGGCCTCGTCGAGAGCGAGCTAACGTTAAGGAACAGCACAGTGTCGGGCAATTCAGGCGCCAGGAGCGGAGGCGGCATCATGGGAGGCGGCGCGGTGACACTGATGAACAGCACGGTATCGCGAAATACGGCGGGTCTGGACTTGCCGGGCCTCTCCCGCGGTGGAGGCATTTTCCTAGCCGGCGACCTGACGCTGACGAACAGTACGGTGTCCGACAATATCGTCACCGGCGACGGCGGCGGGATCTTTTTCAACAGCGGAATACCTTCGCTTACGCTGACGCACAGCACCGTGTCGGGCAATACTTCGTACTACGGCGCCGCCGGCCTGGCCGGTTACAATGCGAAGCTGACCAACACGTTGGTCGATAATGATTGCGCTTGGTTCGATGTTGAAATCGTGTCAGGCGGGTACAACGTCGAAAGTCCCGGAGACACCTGCGGCTTCGATCAGGCGACTGACCAGGTCAACGTCCCCGACCCAATGCTCGGGCCGCTTCAAGACAACGGCGGACCGACCGAAACGCATGTGCTTGAACCTGGCAGCGTCGCCATCGACCGGATTCCTGAGGCGGATTGCGGAGTGGCCACGGACCAGCGCGGCTTGCCTCGACCAGGCGGCACGATGTGCGACGTGGGGGCTTTTGAGGTGCAGCCGTAGCCACGCACCCGATGCGTGCCCACGCCCTGAACGCACAACCTGCGCGCTGTAGCCTGAGATCCTCCTGCAAAACCGGGCTTCCGTCTGGCACGCCTGATGCACTGATAAAGCCTGATTGATGGCGAGGGCGAGTCCCTCGGGCAGCCCTCACATCCGGGGAGGCTGTGATGCGTTACTTATTTGGATTTCTATGTGTCTGCGCGTTGGGCGTGATTCCGATGGTGGGGTGTACTGCGAGGACATCGAGCAGGGCGAGCGCAGCAATCGCGACGAAGGTCGCAAGGAGCGCAAGCACGACTCGTCCCTCAGATGTGAGACCCTCGATGTTCAAGGCCTTGGAATTCCTTCCGTATCACATCCGAAGGATAGCCCGCTGACCATGCTTGGAGCCATGGTTGAATCCGGAGGTGTTTAACATGGATCAGCTCTTCTTCCATCCCAAGGTCGTGCATGTCCCCATGGCGCTCGCGGTGCTCATGCCACTGGTGGCCACTGGGATTCTCTTCGCAGTTTGGCGGGGATGGCTGCCGTCTCGCAGCTGGGTTGTCGTGTTCCTCCTGCAGGCTGTCTTGCTCGGTTCTGGCATCGCGGCTCTCAAGACCGGAGAAACGGAGGAAGACCGAGTCGAGCAGGTGCTGGCCGAGCGGCACATCGAATCGCACGAGGAGGCTGCCGAAGCGTTCGTGTGGGCTGGAGGTGCACTGCTCGTCCTGATGGCCTTCCCATTCGTCCTGAGCGACGGACGCGTCCGCCAGGCGATCCTCGTAGGTGCATGGGTAGGGACGATTCTGGTCTTTGGCGTGGGCTACCGGACGGGTGAGTCCGGAGGGCGACTGGTGTACGAGCACGGGGCGGCGCGAGCGTACGCGGGAGGCTCGGGTAGCGTCGACGTAGCGCAGCCCGCCAGTCATGAGGACGACAGCGATGATGATTAAGGACGGGTCTTAACTACCCCCCTACTTTTGCGTCGCGTTGTCCTCGCTGGTGACGGATGGTGATGGATGAGACGGCACTCCCGGTTCCCCTCTCCATGCGCACGCGTATGTGCGTGTAACCGGATCAGGCGTCCCGTCCGTCTCCGTCCGTCACCCATGCCAGTCCTCTTCGTTGTCCTCAGCGTGCAGCCCGATGCCGTGGTAGACGGCTCCGGCCTTGGTTTTCTCACGCCCAAAGCCTCGTCCCTGAATCTCCGAAGCGAAGTCGTTACCTCGGACGGTGCGGACGCCTTGCGATTGGCACCAGTCCCTAAATGCGGTGTAGAACACTCCGCCCTTCACCTTGGCGGCCTTGTTCCGGACGCAGCACTCCTCGATGAAGTTTCCGATCACGTCCTCCGCCTTTCGGTATGCGGCGGTCTGCTCGAGGATGACGTCTGGTGGGTCGAGGCCGTGCTCTTGCCACTGTAGCGCCCCCTCAACGATCCACCGAAGGACGCCCGGGGCTTCCTCGTCGCGGATCTTCTCTGCCAGCTCGCGGTCTTGATCCTTTTCGGGGATCACGACCTCGAACGGCACCAACTGAACGCGACGCCATAGCGCCGCATCATTGGAGTCCGCTTGAGGCTTGTAGTTGCTCAACATGATCAACGTGTGACTCGGCGCAAAGTCGAAGAAGTCCTGGCGCATATGCCGCGCCGTCAGTCTGTCCCCTCCGGTCAGCAGCTTGACCTTGCTCGCGTCGAAGCTGTTCCACGCTCTCGCGCCGTGCCGCAGCCTTCCCGCCCGCGCGACCCTATTAAGCGGGCAGCTCCCAATCCACTGCCCCCACGCTCTCGCGACGCGCTGCCGTGGACGATGCGGTGTCGGGCGCACCCGATGCACGCCCACGCCCAGAACGTAAAACCTGCGTGCTGTAGCCTAAGGTTCCGCTGCAAAATCGGGGTTCCAACTGGCACGCCTGATGCACTTACATCACCCGACTTGGTGGATCGAAAGCGAGGCACAAATGATAATCTTAGTTCGACGTCTTAGGCGTTGGCTTGCCAGCAAAATCGATTGTTAGAAACAAGGAGAAAAAAGGACATCGCAGGGCTGAGCCCCGTTGCCTCCTGTGGCGACACGGGGGATCCGCTTCAGGGTACATGGCCAACGATACTGAAAGTCGCAAATGCGAACACTGCGGAGAACCATTGTCACGCGGCGCGGGTCCCCGTTAAGGCACCGAGGTGAACAATTAGGTATGTGAGATTCGCAACGACCTTGCACAATCGCGACTCGTGTTCTGACAACCCGGGAGGCTGTCATGCGTTACTTATTCGGACTTCTATGTGTCTGCGCGTTGGGCGTAGTGCCGCTGATTGGGTGTAGTGAGAGCGACGGCGCGGGCGGCGGTGTCTCGAAGGCCAGGTGCAGTTGTGAGCAGGCAAGGAGGCAAAGATGACTGACGAGAAATGGAAACTCACTCGACGCCAGCTTCTCGAAGCAGGTCTCGTCGGTGGCGCGGCCGTCGTGCTCCCGGCGGGGTTCAAGCTCCCGAAGGCATGGGCCCAGATTGCCGGTGGTAACCTGGACCCAGTCGACGTCGACAAATACGTGCTGCCACTGATCAAGCCGCCTGCGATGCCCGGCCAGTCCAGCAAGAACAAGGACAAATACAAGATCGGTGTCCGGCAGTTTCAGCAGCGGATCTTGTCCCCGGGGCACCCCATGACAACGGTCTGGAGCTACGGCTCCATCGATCACCCCGGTACAGTGAGAGAAGGCGGCACCTTCAACTATCCGGCCTTCACCATCGAAGCCAGCTGGAACAAGACAACTCAAGTCCTGTGGAGAAACGAGCTGGTGGACGGGCACGGCAACTTCTTGCCCCACCTGTTGCCGGTGGACCAGACCCTACACTGGGCGAATCCCCCGGGTGGAGTCGCCGGCAGGGATAAGAGAGGTTTCGACCAAGCTCCCTATCAAGGTCCGGTTCCGATCGTGACCCACGTGCATGGCGCGCACACGGCAGAAGACAGCGACGGCTACGCCGAGGCGTGGTACCTGCCAGACGCCAACGACACTCCGGCGGGCTATGCGACGACCGGAACCTTCTTCGACTACTTCAACGCCAAGTACGGCCACGACTGGTCGCCCGGGACGGCCAGCTTCAAGTATCCCAACGACCAGCCAGCCACGACCCTCTGGTACCACGACCACAGCTTGGGCATGACTCGGCTAAACGTATACGCGGGACCGGCGGGGTTCTGGTTGATTCGCGGAGGCCCCAACGACCTGGACCTCGGCTACGTAGCCCCGGGAGTCGGCGATGACCCGCTCGGCGAATACACTGAAATCCCCGTCGCCCTGCAGGATCGATCGTTCAATGCCGACGGGTCGCTGTTCTATCCGGATAATCGCGCGTTCTTCGAGGGGTTGGATCCCGGTGAGCTGCAGATTCCCTTCATCCCCGACGAGGCCTGCGATGGCCTGTCCAGTGATGTGTCGCCCATCTGGAATCCAGAGTTCTTCGGCAACATGATGGTGGTCAACGGTTTCACCTGGCCGTACCTCGACGTCGAACAACGCCGCTATCGCTTCCGATTCCTCAACGGCTGCAACTCGCGCTTCCTCGTCCTGAAAATGACCAGCAGCCCAAGAATGAACAACGACCATTTCAATGCGCCACAGTACAAGTTCTGGCAGATCGGTGCTGACCAGGGCTTCCTGCCCGCTCCCGTAGAGCTCGACTATCTGCTCATGGCCCCGGCCGAGCGCGCGGATGTCATCGTCGACTTCACGAACGTACCGGTCGGGGAGCTTTATCTCGTCAACGATGGTCCCGACGCACCGTTTGGTGGGGTCACGTTGGAAGATCTGTCCGATTGGCAGTCCACGGGGCAGGTCATGAAGTTCATAGTGCACGCAGCGACTAGCGCCGACACCACGACTGCGCCCGACCAGTTGATGCTCCCACCGCAGCCAGTTCTTCCCGACACGGACGCGATTCGGAGTGTGTCGCTCAACGAAGAGGAATCGGCGAGTGTGAGCGTGTCCAAGGATGGAAATGGGAACATCGTCCTCGACTGCGCTACCGGTGAGGTCTTCGGCCCGACTGCGGCGTTGCTGGGGACGCTCCATGGCGATGGTTCTGGCGATCCGTTGGCCTGGAGTGAGCTGATTACTGAGAACCCCGCATTGGGAGCCACGGAAGAATGGGAGATGCACAACTTCACCGAGGATGCTCACCCAATCCACGTCCACCTCGTGAAATTCAAGGTCCTAGGTAGGGGCGCGGACGGCAAGCAGCCTCCTGAATCGTGGGAAGACGGCTTCAAGGATACCGTCATCGCGTACCCAGGCGAGATCACTCGCATCAAGGCCAACTACGACCTGAGCGGCTTCTACGTCTGGCACTGCCACATCGTCGAGCATGAGGACAACGAGATGATGCGGCCCTATCACGTGGGACCGATCCCGCCCGACGCCCCGCAACAGTAGTCGAAGAACCGCTGCGACGCGCGAGATCGACAGCGGCCTGCCGAGACGAGGTTTCGTTTCCCCACGCTCTCACGCCACGCTGCAACGCTCCCGCGCGCGAACCCTATAGTAGGACCGCTTCCAATCTGTTGCATGACACGCCTCCAATGACTGGGATTACTTTATGTCGAGCATTTTGAAATTCACTGAAGGCGCCCGCGCCGCGATCATTACCGCGGTCAAAATGGGCGTGTCCCTCGAAGCCGCGGCCGCGACAGGGGACGTTGATCGGGTCACGGTGTGGAGGTGGGTACAGCAAGGCAAGGGCGACGAAGCCAACGGTCTCGACACCGAGCACGCCCGGTTTGCTAAGGACTTCCGCGAAGCCGAATCGCAAATCATGGGGCAGGTCGAGGCCAACGTCGTCCAGGCCAGTTCTGCGGATTGGAGGGCGGGGGCCTGGGTGTTGTCCCACCGTCGCCCCGGCACCTACGGCAAATCCGGGACGGCTGAGATCGCCCAGCAGCTCGCTGGCGAGCTTCTCGAGGTGGTGCGCGCCCGGTGCTCCGAGTCGGCGTATCAGGAGGTCCTCGAGGCCATCGCGGGTCGCGGCCCGACCGCTCTCAAAGCCCTCCCGGCCAAAGTTCAACCATGAGTAATGTCAGTTATTGCAGGGCTGCCAACGGTGGTCACTGCCGCCGAACTCGGAAGCCCCGTAGAGCCAAACGGCACTCAGCCGACAGCTGGGCTGCTCTGACCGGCGCATCTCAGGGCAGAGCTTCTAGTGGCCCGTGACAGGTCGATGGCGCTACCCCCCACCCGTACCCCGCCTCCCCAAATGCGCGCACGGTGGTCGTCGTCGTAGTTCCGACATACGTCCCGCACCCCATTTTTGAGCCCGCCACGAGGGTGACTGCTTCTGCGGAATCGTGATTGATACTTTTGCCTACCGCTCATACGATCGAGATCAGTTGGCACTTTCCAGAGGAGGCGCACGGCCGAGGACCCAGGGAAGTACCCAGTCAGTCGACCAGTCAAACGTCTTTCGCCACCGGCGCACACGTGCGCCCTCACGCGGCAAACCGGAGTCCGGTGCGACAAACCTGATTGTCGTACACGAATGGAGCGGGTCCTCTCTCCTCGATCAATGCCCACTCTGTGCTTTCATAGCGGTGCGAAATGATCCG
>Ga0255058_10002009_pt1 | contig 11334 bp, 5 predicted proteins | sample Cases_109_9_MG_FD_188637 | JGI IMG/M metagenome (GOLD analysis project Ga0255058, IMG submission 188637) | Seawater microbial communities from Amundsen Gulf, Northwest Territories, Canada - Cases_109_9 | ecosystem: Environmental > Aquatic > Marine > Gulf | place: Canada: Northwest Territories... | reverse complement strand
CCGTATCCGCACGCATTCGAGTGGCAGTACTTTCCCGGCAAGAAGCGCATGGCTGCCGGTATCCGCAAAGTGATGGAGGCAGGATGAGCGAGTACATCTTCAAGCTGCCGGATCTCGGTGAAGGCACGGTCGAATCAGAGATAGGCGAGTGGTACATCAAGGTCGGCGACCAGGTCGTGGAAGAAGACGTCGTCGCCACCATGATGACCGACAAAGCGGCCGTTGAATTGTCATCGCCCGTATCGGGCAAGGTCGTCAAGCTTGCAGGTGAACCGGGTGACATCGTCGCCGTCGGTGCGCCACTGGTTATCTTCGAAACCGGCACGGCCGCGCCCGAAAAACTTGCAAAAGCGAGCACACCCGGTACCGGCAATGGCGGCAACGGCGCCGACAGCGAGCCAACCGCAGAGACCGTGCCCGTCGAACCGCCGGTTGAAGCGGCGGACTCGTTGATGCGGTCCCGCGTTGTAACGTCGCCGGCGATACGCCGCATGGCAAAAGAGGCCGGGGTCGATCTTGCGCTGGTTGCGGGCAGCGGACCAGGCGGCCGCATAAGCCGCAAGGATTTCGACCAGTTTCTCGAGCGACAGGCGCTTGCCGGCGCAGCGATTCCAGCGCGGCCGGCGGCGGCGACAACGAGCGAAGTCAAAGTAATCGGTCTGCGCCGCATCATCGCCGAGCGAATGTCTGCGGCGAATCGCGAGATCCCGCACTTTTCCTATGTCGAGGAACTCGATATCACCGAACTCGAGGCGCTCAGAAGGCACCTGAACAGCAAGAAAAGTGATGACGCGGAACGCCTGACGCTGCTGCCATTCCTGGGGCTGGCGCTCGTGCGTGCGCTGCGGGAATTTCCGCAGTGCAATACAACATACGACAAGGAACGCAACGTATTACTGCGGCACGGCGCCGTGCATCTCGGTGTCGCGACGCAGACGCCCGATGGACTGAAGGTTCCCGTGGTTCGTCACGCCGAGGCGCGCTCAATTGATGACCTTGCGAGTGAGATCCGGCGCGTTTCCAACGCCGCACGCGATAGCAGCGCGAAAAAGGATGAGCTGTCGGGCTCGACGATTACAATTACGAGCCTTGGCAAACTCGGCGGCATCGCGTCGACGCCCATCATTAACCTGCCAGAGGTCGCCATCATCGGTGTCAATCGTGCCGTGGAACGACCCGTCGTAATCAATGGCCAGATCGCCGTACGCCTGATGATGAATTTGTCCTCATCATTCGATCACCGCTTCGTTGATGGCTATGACGGCGCGGCCATGATCCAGAGCATCAAGGACATGCTTGAGCATCCCGCCACGATTTTCCTGCCCGGCTGACAATGCCGCCACTATTCAACATGATTGCATCATCATTTGGTCAACTGCACGCGTTAGAATCCCCGAAATCGACAAGTAAACGCGGGGCCACATCATGGGTATTGGCAGATCGATAGTCGGTGAAGTCCACTGGACGCGTCCCGAGTGGCTGCGTCGCATCGGCGCCAGGCGCCTGCTCGCCGCTGTCGGCATTGCAATTGTGCTGATCGCAGCCGCAAAACTTGCGATCGACTACTACGGGTCGCTTCCCAAACCACCTCGCATCGTTGCCGCCGTCAAGCCGCCCGGCGTAACACCAATTGTTGACGACGAGCTCCAACCAATGCCGCTCGTGGTCAACTTTTCAGTTCGAGCAGATGCGCGAACATCGCAGACTACCGTCGACTCTGTCGCGCGTATCGACCTGGTTGGCAAGGTTGTCCAGTCCGGCGTGTCGCTTGATCCCTCTATTCCCGGTGAGTGGCGGTGGCAAAATGAAAACCGGCTCGTTTTTCAATCTTCGGAAGACTGGCCGGCCGGTCAAAAATACTCGCTGCGGTTTGACAAATCTATTTTCACACCAGATATATTGCTGGCTGACGATCAGGCCAAATTCACAACACCGGCCTTCAGAGCAACGCTTGACGAACTTGTGTTTTATCAGGATCCCGTGCAGCACGCGGAACGCAAGGTAGTCGCGACGCTATCGTTCACGCACCCGGTCGACACGGCAAGCCTTGAGGCACAATTGTCGTTGACGATGCGTGATTCGGGCGCGACTTTCGCTAGTACGGCAAAGTCGCTTAAACGCAGCATTGAATACGACAAACATGGACGAACGGCTTACGTGCATTCCGAACGCATCGCGATTCCGCCGCAGGAAAATTACGCCACACTGAGATTACGAAAAAACCTGGTGGCGGCGACCGGGTCGGGTCGATTCCGGCAGGAAATCACACAGACCGTGCGCATACCGGACACGAGCACATATTTCCGGGTAAGCAATGTAAGCAGCATATCCACACGCAACGCGGAGGATGTGCCGCACCAGACTCTTACATTCGAATTCACGGATCGCGTGCTCACCGACGCGTTGCGGCAAAAATTGGGCGCTTACGTGCTACCGGCGGATGTCGTCATCAACGGTGAGCGTATTGAAAGAAAACAATGGTCAGCGCCACGCGAAGTCACGCCCGAGGTTTTGGGACAGGCTCGGCAAATCGACATCGAACTCAATCCCGTCGCAGACGGTGCATCACAATTTCACACCGCCAATATCGACGTGCCGGCAAATAGCTACGTCTACGTCTCAATCGAGGAGGGCCTGACGTCGCAGGGAGAATTCGCTCTTGCGCTGCTTCACGATGCGATTGTCCGCGCCACAGACTACCCCCGTGAAGTCAAGATTGCCCAGTCCGGGGCGATTCTTGCGCTGACGGGCTCTCGGCAATTGACCTTTTTGTCCCGTGGTCTGGACGCCTTGAAGGTGGACGTTGGCCGCATCATCGATAGCGAAGTAAATCACCTTGCGAGCCAGACCGGTGGTGATGTCAAAAGCCCCTACTTCATTAATTACCGCTTCAATGAAGACAATCTGACGGTTCGCGACACACGCTACATCGATCTGCAAACCGATCATCCCCGGGATGCCGTGTATGCAAGCTTTGATCTGGGCGAGTTCCTGCGGGACGGCGGCTTTTATTTTATCACCGTGCAGGGCTGGGACAGGGAGAAGGATCGGCCAGTCGGCACCAGCGACCGGCGGCTCGTCTTGATAACAGACCTGGGTTTGCTCGTAAAATCAAACGCCGATAGCACGCAGGACATCTTCGTTCACTCAATCAGCTCCGGTCGACCGGTTGCCGGCGCGCGTGTTGCCCTCCTCGGCAAGAACGGCGTGCCAATCGTTGAGCGGACAAGCTCCGAACGCGGCCACACCACGATGCCCGCGACAAATACTTTCGAGCGCGAGAAGACGCCAACCGTTTTTGTCGTGCGCCAGGGCACGGATTCGATATTCATGCCCTACGCGCGCAGCGATCGCAGTTTGCAGTACTCACGATTCGACGTCGGTGGACAGGTTGTGCGCCCCGATCGCAGCGACGATCAACTCAGGGCCCAGGTTTTTTCGGATCGTGGAATCTACCGTCCTGGTGATACGGTGCACCTTGCATCGATCGTCAAGAGTATCGATTGGAGACCACTAGCCAATCTCCCGTTGATCCTGCGCATTGTTGACCCGCGTGGACAAGCAGTGATGGACGAGCGCATCCGTCTTCCGGACGATGGATTTTTCGATCAGCAGTTTGTCACACAGGCCGGCTCGGCGACCGGTAACTACCGGGCAACGCTTTACCTTGTCGACGAAAATGATCAGCGTCGATCGATCGGCAGTGAGTCGTTCAAAATCGAGGAATTTCAACCGGACCGTTTGCGAATTCGTTCCCGGGTTCTCGGACAGAAACCGCAAGGCTGGATCAAGCCAGGCGAACTGTTCTGCGAGGTCTCCCTCGAAAATCTGTTCGGCACGCCCGCTGAAGCCCGGCAAGTCACCGGAAATCTGGACCTGCTGCCATCGGCTATTCGAATCGCGGCCTTTTCCGCATACACGTTCACCGATCCACTGCGTGAAAGCGGCAACCTTGTACAACATGTCACAATACCGCTGGCCGCCACTGAAACAGATGCGAACGGCATTGCCCGGCTGCCGCTGGATGTCAGCCAATATGACAAGGGCATCTACCAGCTAACCGTGTTCACGCAAGGCTTCGAAGAGGGCGGTGGCCGCAGTGTCAGCTCACGTGCTCGTGTCATGATGTCGCCGCTGGACCACTTGATCGGTTTCGGGTCCGATAGCGACCTCAGCTTTCTCGATCGCGGCTCAGAACATGCCGTCGAATTTGTCGCCGTAGCCAGCGACGCACTGGCGACATCGCTAGCCGATCTCACGATGACGTTGATCGAAGAGCAATACGTTTCGACTCTCGTCAGGCGACCGAACGGCACTTACGCTTACCAATCGATACTTCAGGAAACACCGATCTCAACGGAGGACTACGCGATTCCGGAATCCGGAAGCCGCTACGTATTGCCCACCGGGACAGCCGGCACATTCGCATTGAAAATATCGGATGACAAGGGCCTTGTTTACAGCAAAGTGCGATATACGGTTGCGGGTTCTCGAAATCTCGCCGGCAATCTCGAACGCAACGCCGAACTTGCACTGGTGTTGAACGGCTCGAGCTTCGAGCCGGGTGCAGAAATAGAGATGGAGATTTCGGCGCCGTACACTGGAACGGGGTTGATAACGATTGAGCGAGATCGCGTTTACGCGCACAAGTGGTTCCGAAGTAATACGAACACCAGTGTACAAAAGATTCGCATTCCCGATGGTATCGAGGGTAACGCTTACGTCAACGTATCGTTCGTGCGGGAACTGGGGTCACCCGAAATATTCGTAAGCCCGTTAAGTTATGCCGTTGCGCCATTTTCCATCAATCGTGCTGCGCGCACGATCGACATCGATCTGGACGCTCCCGACCGCGTACGTCCCGGCGACGACCTGACCATAAGCTTCAGCACGTCCCAGCCGTCTCGTCTGGCGCTGTATGCGGTCGATGAAGGCATCCTGCAGGTCGCCAAGTACAGCATGCCCAAGCCACTCGATTACTTTATGCCGAAAATGGCTCTGCAAGTCGGAACGTATCAAATGGTCGATCTCATTCTTCCCGACTTCGAGGCCTACCAACGATTGGCCGCGCCCGGCGGCGGCGAGGCTGCCGGACTGGCGGGATCCAACCTCAATCCGTTCAGACGCAAGACGGAAGCGCCGATCGCATTCTGGTCGGGCATCGTCGACGCCCAAATTACGACGAATTCGATTTCGTTCAAGGTGCCCGATTACTTCAATGGTGAACTACGGATCATGGCTGTCGCTGTGGCGGATGACGCGGTTGGTCGTTCTGAAGACCGCACGACCGTGCGCGGGCCGTTCGTCATAACGCCGAACCTCTTGACAGCCACGGCGCCTGGCGACGAATTCGAAGTGACTGTCGGCATCGCGAACAATCTTGAAGATCCCGCTGCCGACAGCGACATCGAACTGTCGGTGTCCGCGTCAAATCACTTGGAGCTTGTCGGCGACACCACGGCCAGCCTGCAAATCGAGCAAGGGCGCGAGGGGCGAACACGCTTTCGAGTACGCGCCAAAGATCAGCTTGGATCAGCGCAGCTCGTATTCGAAGCGCGCTCCGGATCGGAGTCCGTGCGTCGCACGGCGACATTGAGCGTCCGGCCATCCGTTGCGTACGTCTCGACCGTTGTCGCCGGCAGTGCCGACGATGATCCGATCGAGCTCAATCTGCAACGGAATCTTTATGAACAGTTTGCAAGACAGACCGTGGCCGCATCGCCAAGTCCGCTCGTGCTTGCCGACGGGCTACTGGAATATCTCGACGTCTTCCCGCACCTCTGTGCGGAACAGCTCGTCAGCAAAGTCTTCCCCCAGGTCGGCTTCCTGGGAAGCCGCGATTACGATATTGATGACGGCAAAATCCGCGAGTCATTCGCCGCAACGGTTCAAAAACTGCGGGGCCGGCAAATGTCCAACGGCGGCTTCCAATTCTGGGCGACCTCGGCGGAGCCCCAGGATTTTGCGACGGTTTATATCCTGCATTTCTTCACCGATGCCGCAGCGTTCGGTCTTTCGGTGCCGCGGGACATGTTGGCTTCAGGGCTTGCCTATCTGCGGCAGATCGCGGCGCGAGAGGCTTTCTCGATCACCGATGCACGCCAGCGTGCTTACGCTATCTATGTACTCACGCGAAACGGCACGGTAACGACGAACTACTTGACGAATTTACATGAGTACCTCGAGAGCGAACATGCCACGGACTGGCGCCGTGACCTTGCCGCCGTATACATGGCCGCAAGTTACGAACTGCTCAAACAAACCAGGTTGAGCGGCAAACTAGTCGGCGAATACGAAATGCATTCCGGAAATGAAATGGACAGCGATTTCGATACGCGTCTCGGCCGCGACGCGCAATACATTTATCTGCTCGCGAATCATTTCCCGGATCGGCTGAACGCCATTGATTCGACCGTTATCGAAAAGATGGTCGAACCAATCATGCAGAGTCGATTCAACACATTGTCCTCGGCTTACACGATACTTGCACTACGAGCGTATTCGGCCGCAATGGCCGATGAATCGGATCTAACCGATATCAGTATTACAGGGTTGGTGAATGGCTTGAGCCAACCCTTTGGAGACGCCGGATATTTCGTCCGCGCAACGATCGGACACGAGATCCATGACCTGGCAGTCGCAGGTGCCGACGGTAACGATGTTTACTACGTGCTGACACAAACAGGCTTCGATGCATCTGCGCCAACTGACGCGATCGCCAACGGCCTGGAACTGCACCGGGACTATCTCGATGAGAACGATGATCCAGTGCTTGCCGCGAAAATCGGTGATGAACTCACGGTACGGCTTCGCGTTCGCTCCACCGGCCGGTCACGCAGCAACGTTGTGGTGGTTGACCTGCTACCCGGCGGATTCGAGGTATTGACTGAGACCGTTCGTAACCAGTACCACGACTGGTACGCAGATTACCGGGACGTGCGTGAAGATCGTGTCGTTATCTACGGCACATTTGGTGACCGCATTACCGAGCTACGCTACCGTGTCAAATTGACAAGCGCCGGCAGTTTTGTGGTGCCATCAGCCTTTGCGGGATCGATGTACGACAGAACTATCGAGGCCCGTACGGCGCCGGGTCGATTCGAGGTAGAGTCGATCCAGTGACGCCAAGGCGGCTCATCATGTACTGCGGCTTGTCGCTCATTGGCGGTACTGCTCTGCTCATTGCGCTGTGCCCGAAGCCAGCCATATATGGCGACCTCGGTTTTTCGGTCGCCGTTGAAGATCGAAACGGCCAGCTGCTTCGCCTCGGCCTTGCAGACGACGATCGGTATCGACTCAAAGTTCCTCTTGACGATATCGCGCCGACGGCGATTGACGCGACGCTACTTTATGAAGACCGGTACTTCTTCGCCCATCCCGGCGTGAATCCTGCAGCACTGGTTCGCGCCGCGTGGACGACGTATTTCCGGCCAAATCGTGTCATGGGTGCCTCGACGATAACCATGCAATTGGCGAGGCTGCGGTTCTCGCTCAATACGCGCTCGATCGGCGGCAAGTTGTTGCAGATCGCGAGGGCGATTCAGCTGGAACGGCATTACACGAAAAGCGAAATTCTCGAGGCCTACCTCAACATGGCGCCTTATGGTGGCAATGTGGAAGGCATCGGCACGGCATCGCGCATTTACTTTGACAAGCCGGCATCGCAACTCAGCCTGCCGGAAGCCCTCGCCCTCGCAGTCATTCCGCAAAATCCCGCGCGGCGAAATCCAGCAACCACGGCCGGTTACGCAATGATGTCCGCCGCACGGTCCCGCCTTGTTGGCCAATGGGAGCAGAAATTCGATTTGCCGGATGAGACAAAGCTGCAGTTCGGCCTCCGCCTCACCGTTCGAACGCGCCAGGATTTGCCCTCCTTCGCTCCCCATTTCGCGCGCGATGTGGCGGCCGGTGATTCGCCACGCTCCGTGTTGCGGAGGGCGACGCTCGACTTGTCAATGCAACGAACGCTCGAATCACATATCGCAGACTACGTTGATCGCCGCCGTCAGGACGGCATCAATAACGCCAGCGCGATGCTGATCGATTTCCGCACAATGGAGGTGCTGGCCGCCGTTGGTTCGTCAGATTTTTTTGATGATCGAATCGGGGGGCAGGTCAACGGTATGCGTGCGAAACGATCGCCCGGCTCGACGTTAAAGCCGTTTCTTTACGGTCTGGCAATAGACGGCGGACTGATTCATCCAAAGACCCTGTTAAAGGATGCGCCGCGACGATTTGCTGCTTACGCGCCCGAAAATTTCGACCGCGGATTCATGGGCCCGGTAATGGCGCAGGATGCGCTGATCTACAGCCGTAATGTACCAGCGATTGATCTATTGTCGCGCATGGGACACGACAACTTCCACAATTTTCTGCTCGCAGGTGAAGTATCGCGGCTTCGTGATGCGGATCACTACGGATTGGCCCTGATTCTCGGCGGTATCGAACTTACGATGGAGGAACTGGTACGCCTCTATGCGATGCTCGCGAATGGCGGCCAATTGAAGCCGCTGGTCAAGACAATCAACAACGATCAGATCGTAGCGTCCAAACGCCTGCTGAGTCCCGAGGCTAGTTTTCTTGTGCTCGACATGCTGCGACAAAACCCGAGGCCGGACGCATTGTTTATGAATTCGAACACAGGTCGTGCCGCCGTGGCGTGGAAAACCGGCACGTCGTACGCTTTTCGTGATGCGTGGACCGTTGGCGTTGTCGGACCGTATGTTTTGGCGGTCTGGATCGGCAATTTTGATGGCTCGAGCAACGCTGAATTCATTGGCCGGCAAGCTGCTGCACCGCTTTTTTTCGCGATTTCGGATGCGTTGGCGAGCAGGATTCCAGAGTCCTACGCCAACATGCAGCCATCACAAGGCATGAATCTACGCAAGGTCGATGTGTGCGCATCTACCGGGGATCTTCCCGGAAAGTACTGTCCCAGAACCGAAGAATCGTGGTTCATGCCTGGTGTCTCGCCGATCAAGATATCCAGCGTCCACCGGCCCGTCTACATAGATATCGAAACCGGCATGCGTGCCTGCAGCTTTGACTCCGAAAGAACGCGCAAGGAAGTGTTCGAGTTCTGGCCCTCAGATATTTTGCGGGTCTATCAGGCAGCCGGCATCGCGATTCGGAAACCTCCGCACTGGTCTCCCGCTTGTCCACTGGAATTTCTGGCAAGCACCGGGCTTCCGCCGAAGATTACGTCATTGTCGGAGAGCGTCGTCTATTATATGCGCTCCGATCGTCTCGCCGAGGAGCGTCTTCCGCTCATCGCGACCACCGATGCGGATGCATCGTGGCTGTACTGGTTCGTGGATGACAAGTTTGTCGGAAAGTCGCGCAACAGTGACCCGCTGATGTGGAACCCGATCACCGGAATACACAACGTACTCGCGGTCGACGATCTTGGTCGAAGCGACTCACAACAACTATCCGTGGCGCTCGCAAACTGACTGGTCTTCGTGAGTTGCGGCCCGGCCTCCATATTAATCACAGTAAATCCAGAATGACTGCGGCGATCTCTTCTTTGTCGCGTGACTTAAACCCGTAGTTCACTTCCTTTATTACGCCTGCGCGATCGACAATGTATGAGGTCGGCATCGCCATCACCCCGTACTGCTCAGCAATGTCACCGGCCGGATTTTGGCCAACCAAGAACGTTACCGGATGATCCATCAGAAAAACGTGGGCATCCTGCGGAACCTGGTCCATATTGATCGCGATGATGACGAGACCCTTGTCGCTGTATTTCTGGTGCAGTTCCTCCATGTACGGAAAGGATTGCAGACAGGGGCCGCACCAGGACGCCCAAAAATCGACGTAAACGACCTTGCCCTGAAATTGATCGAGGCTTATCGTATTGCCACCACGCATGTCAGGGATGCTGAAGCTGGGTGCCCGCCTGACGTCCTCTGCAGATGTCACGAGGACCGGAAGACCAGTCAGCACCGACGCCAAAATCACGACCACGGCCTTTGTATTAGGCATTTTCAAATCGAATGACTCTCTGCTCAACGATCAGTTGCTAACTGGGTACCTGTTTTGGCCTGAATTTTGTCGACAAGGCTGCTTCCGGCCACGGTGTTTTGCGGGATTTTGCGATGTCCATAGTCGCCCCCAGGCGACTGGAAATTCGTTCGAACAAATCTTAGCGTGGGATCGGCTGCGGTTGATGTGAACCCGGTCGGAATAACGCCATCCACTCCCTACCCCTGTATGTCCCAATAATCACAGACGTTTCAGCCGCCTATTTAGTTCCTCTAAATTAACATAAGGAAATCTCCACGAGAGAATTTTGTCGACCTGTCCAATACGCAGCAGCGGGACTGTCGCCGCATGGACACAATAGAAAAACGCGGAACAAAAAGGCAGAATAAGCGTCCACAATAACGACAATCGCTAATCCAAGGAGCGATTAAATGATTCACAAGATTTCAGCAGGCGCCATTGTCTGTGCGCTATTCGCTATCAGCATGACCGCGTACGCTCAGGGGCGTCCGGCCGGTGCGGGTAGCCAGGGCGGCGGCGGGCGTCCGTCGATGAGCCAACAGCAGAGCCGGGGTGCAAGCATGAGGCAGGACTCCGAGCTTCGTCGCCAGCAATCAGAAGCCAGACGCCAGGCGGCCGAAGAAAAACGCCTTGCGGCGGAAGCCGATGCCGCGGCAAAACGAGCGGCCGGGGAAGCCCACAACAGGAGCGAGGAAATGCGCGCATTACATCCGCCGCAAGCCACCCTCCCCGAAGAAGCCGGGCTTCAAAGCGGCAATGATCGTAATGCGACAGATCGCGGTTCGCACCGTAACGTTACAGGTGTCACACAGCGCGATGCTGAAACACGCGTTGTGGGTGACGGCGAAGAGGCAGACGCCGATTAGTCAGTAGATTTGACTGATCGTGCATCACATAAACAGGCCCACAACGAGTGGGCCTGTTTTTCTTACGCTCGAAGAGCCAAGCGCAAACCAATTTGACGCTGGCATGTCGTTCCTCAGCAGAGCGTGGGCGTATCACTTCAATCTGGACAGCCGTACAATGACATCATGCCGGTGCACTCCGCGTTTCTGAAGTATTTCCACGAAGTCTGCAAAACAGAATCTATCCGCAAGGCCGCCCGCAATCTCTACGTCGCCTCATCTGCCATTAATCGGCAGATCCTCAAGGTGGAAAGCGAGCTCGGCGTCAAACTGTTCGAGCGATCACATGCAGGGGCCACTCTCACACCGGCCGGGGAGCTGCTCGCCAAGCATGTGGAATTTGCGCTGACTGATTTCGACCGGACCTTGCAGTCGATTTCGACGCTGGGGCGGGAGTCGCCGAAGCGCATTACCATTGCAG
>Ga0255058_10002008_pt1 | contig 11335 bp, 9 predicted proteins | sample Cases_109_9_MG_FD_188637 | JGI IMG/M metagenome (GOLD analysis project Ga0255058, IMG submission 188637) | Seawater microbial communities from Amundsen Gulf, Northwest Territories, Canada - Cases_109_9 | ecosystem: Environmental > Aquatic > Marine > Gulf | place: Canada: Northwest Territories... | reverse complement strand
GGCCGTCGCGGCAAGACCGTGCAGTTCGAACCCCGCATGTCGCTCAGCGGCGCCAATGCTGACGAATGGATAGCGGCCAGGCCGGGCACCGATGGACTGCTCGCTCTCGGTCTGGCTCATGCGATTGTCAGTCAGGGCCTGTATGACGGCAGCGACCGGGACGACTGGTCAGATGCGCTGCAGGGCTACTCTCCTGCGAACGTTGCCGCTACGACGGGCGTCGACGAAGATACGATTCTGCGACTTGCCCGGGAATTTGGTGAAAGCAATGCGGCGCTCGCTATTGCAGGCGGCGCGACCACGGCCGGAACCAGTGCCGTCGCCAGCGCCATCGCTGTTAACGCCCTCAATCTCCTTGCCGGCAATGTGGGTCGGCCGGGCGGCATCATCTTCAATTCAGTTAACGCATTCTCTGCGGTGCGCTCGAAGCATGCAGGTATGCGACAAATACTCGAACTCGTCGACGCGATGGAAGCAGGCGATGTTGACGTCTTGCTGTTACATGACAGTAATCCCGTTTTTGCATTGCCGGATGCCAGCAGGTTCCGACAGGCTCTGGATAAGGTTCCGCTGGTCGTAGCATTGTCTACTTTCCATGATGAGACGACCGACCTGGCCGACATCATATTGCCGACCAGTAGTTACCTGGAATCATGGGGTGACGATATGCCGGATCCTGGCGTCGGCTTCCCGGTGGCCTCGATTTCTCAGCCTGTCGTCGCAACACTTTATGACACGCTTTCTGCCGGCGACATCGTGCTTTCCCTGGCGCGGCAGATCGGTGGTGAATTGCCTGTCGAGATGAGTTGGGGATCGACCGAAGAATATATCAAGGCACGTTGGCGCGAACGATATGACCAGCTTGGCGACGCGTCAGGCGATTCCGGTTTCGACGAATTCTGGAACGCGGCCCTCGAGGCCGGTGTATGGGGACAACCGGGCGTCAGCATCGGCGATCATTTAATGCCGACAGTTTCGGCGACGATTGACGCGATCACAAATCCGGTGTCCGAGTTTGCAGGCAGTGAGGCTGACTATCCGTTGGTGCTGCATCCTTATCTATCGGCGACATTTCTGGACGGCCGGGGCGCAAATCTTCCGTGGCTGCAGGAATTGCCGGATCCGCTGACCAGCGTCGTCTATGGGTCCTGGGCGGAACTCAACCCGGTAACGGCTGGAGATCTCGGTATTAAAGAGGGAGACATACTGCAGGTCGACACGCCGGCGGGCTCCGTGAATGTTCCGGCACTCATTTTCCCCGCGATCAGGCCGGGGGTTGTCGCGATGCCTATCGGCCAGGGTCATACATCATATGGTCGGTATGCCCGGGACCGCGGTGTCAATCCATTGCACCTGGTACCGATGCAAATTGACGACAAATCCGGCGATCTCGCCTGGGCAGCAACACGCGCCAAAGTCAGCAACACCGGCGAACGCATGAGCATCGTCAAGACGGATGGCGTGACGCGCACCCTCGGCAGGCAGATCCTCGGACCTGCGGATGGCCATGCGTGATGAATAGGGAGGTACGGTGAGCACGTTCGTCGAAAAACTCAAGGCCTATAGCAAACCCGGTTACTACGACGCGTTCGACTATCACTGGACGATGACGATTGACCTGGATCGTTGCACCGGCTGCGAGGCCTGCGTCGTTGCCTGTCAGGCGGAAAACAATCTGCCCATCGTCGGCGAAAAACGATTTGCGCAAAACCGCGAAATCAAGTGGATACGAATAGAGCGCTACTGGGAGGGCAATTACCCCGACGTGAAAATGGGCTTTATCCCGATGCTTTGTCAGCAATGCGACGATGCGCCCTGCGAAACCGCCTGCCCGGTGTTCGCCACCTATCACAACCAGGACGGTCTGAATACGCAGATTTACAACCGCTGCATCGGCACCCGCACCTGCGCCGTTTACTGCCCCTACGAGGTTCGTTATTTCAACTGGTTTACATACACCTGGGATGAACCTCTGGAGCAACAACTGAATCCGGACGTCACAGTGCGCGAAAAAGGCGTGATGGAAAAATGCACGTTTTGCATTCAGCGCATACGCATTGCCAAGGACAACGCCAAAGATGACGATAGGCGACGCGTTCGCGATGGCGAAGTGGTTCCTGCCTGTGTGCAAAGTTGTCCGACCGAGGCGATGGTCTTCGGTGACAGCAATGACCCGGAAGCTGAAGTGTCGAAAATGATGAAGAGCGAACGCGGTTATGCGGTTTTGGAAGAGCTGAACACGACGCCGTCGATAGTCTACTTAAAGAAGGCACATTCTTGAGGCGCTGTAACGATGTTTGATCACGGACAGCCAAGTTACGCGGAAGTCAACAAGGACGTCTTGTCGACGATGCTCGAGACGGGCCCACGGTACTGGATGCTGCTGGGCACCACGATTAGCATTGCGGGCATTTGTTTCTTCATGCCCTGGTTCTACCAGCTTATTGTCGGCGTCGGCGCCGCCGGCATGAACCGTAATGCGGTGTGGGGAACCTACCTGTCGAATTTCATATTCTGGATCGGCCTGAGCCACTCGGGCACATTGCTGTCCGCAGTGCTGCACATTACAAATAGCCATTGGCGCAAATCGATTTACCGCAGTGCAGAAGCGATGACGCTGTTCTCACTAATGACCGCGGCACTGTTTGTCATGGTGCATGTCGGCCGCGTGTGGTTCGTGCATTGGAGTTTCCCGATACCCAATCAGATGGGTTTGTGGCCGAATTTCCGCTCTCCACTGATGTTTGACGTCATGGCCATTACGACTTATCTGACGGCCAGTTCAATATTCATCTACATGGGATCCGTGCCGGATTTCGCCGCCGTGCGCGATGCGAGCACGGGAATAAGGCGCCGCCTGTACACAATCTTCTCCTTCGGTTGGCGTGGCACCGCAAGGGAATGGCATACGCTCGGCTGGGCCTATACCTTTTTCGCCGTCTTCGTTATTCCCCTGGCCGTATCCGTCCATAGCATCGTGTCCTGGGACTTTGCGCTATCCATCGTACCCGGCCTGCACCACACGATATTCGCCCCGTACTTTGTCTGCGGCGCCATCTACTCGGGTACCGCCGGCATCGTCACTGTCATGTTTTGTCTGCGCAAGTTTCTCGGATTCGAGAAGTACATCGGCCAGGTGCACCTCGACAATCTCGGCAAACTTCTTATCGCCCTGTCGCTGATATGGAGCTACATCAATATCCTTGAGCTGTTCAGTACCTGGTACGGCGGAACATCGTTCGAGCTCGAAGCACTCAAGTTCAGGCTCACCGGTTTTTACGGGCCGCTTTACTGGGAGATGATTACCTTCTGCGCCTTCGTTCCGCTCCTGATGTTGTGGAAGAAATTCCGCTTGTCCTGGAACAAGATGCTGGTGATCTCAATCCTGATCAATATCGGCATGCTGACGGAGCGCTTCATCATTGTGGCTACGTCGCAACCGCGCAAATTCCTGCCGGACGCATTCGGATTTTATTTCCCGAGCTGGATCGAGATATCGATAACGATAGGCTCTTTCTTCATTTTCGCGACGCTGTTCCTGATCTTCATTAAATGGGTGCCGGCGGTTTCGATTTACGAGGTCAAGGAAACGCTGAAGCCGCTCAGGAGAGATGCCTGATGGCTATCATGGGGACGTTCGCGTTCGAAGAAGATTTTATTGCCGCAGCTAAGGATCTGAAATCTTCGGGGTTCGACAATATTTCGCTGCTGTCACCATTGCCGTTAGAGGAGGCCCAGGAAGTATTGGGCTTAGGAAAGTCACCGGTCAGGCGCTTTTCCCTGGCAGGCGCGATCATCGGCGCCGCATCCGGATTCGCGATGGCCGTTGCTACCGCCCTTGTTTTCATACTGCCCACGGGTGGTCGGGCCATTATTGCTGTCCCGCCGTATCTCATCATTACATATGAGATGACCATACTTTTCGGTGTGCTTTTCACGCTAATCGGCTTTCATGTGGTGTCGGGGCTGCCGGCGTGGCGCGACAAACCCTACCTCGAGTCTGCAAATATCGATCGGTTCGTCGTCGTCGTGGAGGGCGTTGAGGGAGAACAGACGGCGAGGGCCGAGGCAATTATCAGAGGTGCCGGCGCGGAGGAGATCAAGCACGTGGAGGAAGACCGATGAGAGGCCTTCGTCTTCGACAACTTATCGGCGTTGCCTGCCTGATGGCGATCCCGGGAACCGCTATGACACTGCCGTGGGACAAGGACATGGTGGACCAGCCCTCGATGAAGCCTCAGGATTCGGTGGTTGAGTCCAACCCGACATCTGTGCCCACCGGCGGCAAGGATGGCTACCCGCCGCCGAAAGACATCATCGAGCTCGTTCGGGCCCGACTCGAGGCGGGGCGAACGCTTACCAACCCTGTCCCCAAGTCACCCGAGTCTCTTGCCCGCGGCAGAGAAATGTACGATCGGCATTGCATCGTCTGCCATGGCGCCCAGGGCCGCGGAAATGGGCCCGTAGGCCAGAAGTTCGTGCCCCAACCCATGGAACTGAACTTCGACTATGTGCAACTTCAGCCGGACGGACAGATTTTCTACACGATCAGTCACGGCAGTATTGCGATGCCATTTTACCGTCAGGCGATTGCCGTCGAGGATCGCTGGCATCTGGTCAATTTCATCAAGGAGGTTTTCGGCGAGACATGAGTGTTGTAAGCGACATTGCGATCGGCGTGCCTGCGGGGCGCAAAGGCTACTCCACGGCATTGCTACTGCTGGGTATCTTGTTTCTCGCAGGCGCAGGCAGTTTCGCCTACCTGTTGATGACGGCTCCGGATTCGATACCCTGGGGTTTTTTCACCGCGAATTTCATTTTCCTGCTTGGCATTAGCCAGTTCGGCGTAGCCTTTTCGGCAATCATGCGGATCTGCAGGACAGACTGGGGACGACCGTTTTATCGTATGGGTGAAGTCGCGACGCTGGCATTTTTTCCGTTTGCCATCGTCTTGTTTTTGCTGATCTTCACATACGGCAAAGAACATCTGTTCTATTGGCTTTCGCCAGAGCCCGGCGAGCATTTGAGCCCCTGGCTGAATTCCGACTTCCTGTTGCTTAGAAACCTGGTGGCGCAGCTGATATTTTACGGACTGGCATTCGTCTACTTTCTGATGGGCCTGCTGCCCGACGTTACGAGCGAATCGGCGGAGACTGGACCTGCCTGGCGCCGCGGTCTGTACAGGTGGTTGTGGTCATTACGGCAGCGCCGGGACGACCAGAAATTGAAGACCAACATGTTTCTTTATTCGCCCGTAGTGCTGGTCGTTGCTGTCATTACCAACACCTTCATTTCCTGGGATTTCGGCATGATGCTGTTTCCGCATTATCACAGCACCGTGTTTCCGCTGTATTTCATCTTCGGCAACATGATCGCCGGCACTGCGGCGATACTGCTGCTCGCTCGTGTAACTTCCCGAACCCTTGGTCTCGAAGGTTTTTTTGGAAAAACCCAGTTGAAGAGTGTTGGCATCGTCCTGACCGGATTTGCCCTGTTTTGGTTATATATGTTCTGGGCGCAATTCTTCGTTACCTGGTTCGGTAACCTGCCTCAGGAACTGGCACCTATGCACGCCCAGATGACTGGTCATTACGCGCCTTTGTTCTGGGCTATGATGTTTTGTGTCTTTGGCTTTCCGATCGGCACGATGATTTTCTCGCCCGTCAAGCGCCATTGGTGGTCTTTGCTGATTGTTGCGGCGGTGATAAACGTCGGTGTGTGGATCAATCGCTATCTGCTCATCGTCCCCGCTCTCGTCGAGGACCACGTACCGTTCTCCTCGGCGATGGAGTGGATTCTGGTTGCCGGTCTGTTCGCCGGATTCCTCTTGATTTTCCTGCTCCTCTTCAAGGTTTTCCCGATGATATCCAGTTGGGAGATGCGGGATGCCGCCGGCGAAGAGGGCCCCGCCTACTAGCTACTGGCACCTACACGGAATTCGGTATAATGCGCGGCTCGAGAAAGTAAGAGTCGGCGAGACAACCGCTGTGATCGATTATTCGAATCGCGGAGGAAAGTCCGGGCTCCATCGGGCAGGGCGCCAGGTAACGCCTGGAGGGCGAGAGCCCATGGAAAGTGCCACAGAAAATATACCGCCAGCGCTTATGCGCCGGTAAGGGTGAAAAGGTGCGGTAAGAGCGCACCGCGCGGGTGGCAACACGCCGCGGCACGGTAAACCCCGCCTGGAGCAAGACCAAATAGGGGAGTAGTGGGCTTCGGCCCGCACCGCGCGCCTGAGCGGACTCCCGGGTAGGTTGCTAGAGGCGATCGGTGACGGTCGTCCCAGATGAATGGTTGTCCACGACAGAACCCGGCTTATTGCCGGCTCTTGCTTTCTCACCAAAAAGAGCGCGCCCCCCCTTTTTACATAACTTGGCGATTGCCGAGTCGTCAGCGCAGGGCGGGTCCACGCCCGCGCAAACTGTCCGAAATCCCTTCAATGTCGCAGTGTGGCGACCTATATATAAGTGCGTATCGAGAAATCGGCCTTAAGTCGCTGATTTATAGTTCCAATTAGGCGCCACAATTCGCCCGAATTCGGCCACCAAATAGCCCCTAAGTCTCTGTAGAACAAGAATTAATTAGGCATTCGGTTGACCCTGATGTATCGCCCGAATATAGTGTTGAAAAGTGGAAAAAAGTGGGAGGAGATGGGCTAGCTCGTTCGCCATGGCTACAAGCTCATCAAAAGCGCCGTGTTTCGTGGGGCCACCAAAGTCACACTGGATGCCAAAGGGCGTCTGGCTATTCCGACCCGTTACCGGGAACGGATCGCTACGCGTTGTGACGGCGAACTCGTCGTCACGCTCGACAAAGATCATTGCCTTCTCGTCTATCCACTGCCGGACTGGGAAGAGATCGAACGAAAACTCGTGCGCCTCCCGAGTCTGCAAAAGCGTACCCGGGAAATGCAACGAATCATGCTCGGCTACGCGACCGAAGTCGACGTCGACGGTGCCGGGCGCATTTTGCTGTCACGGGAACTCCGTGAAGTCGCAGGTCTCGAGCGACAGGCGATGCTGATCGGGCAGGGCCACAAATTCGAGCTCTGGGACGAGGAGCGTTGGAACGCGATAAGGGATGACTGGCTGAACACCGAAGACGATGGGGAGTTACCACCTGAACTCGAATCGCTGTCGTTATAGAAAAATGCGGTCGCGACGTGAACAAGCAACAACATGTACCGGTCCTTAAAGGGCCGGTTCTTGAAGGACTAAACATTCGACCAGACGGTTGCTATGTGGACGGAACGTTTGGCCGTGGGGGACACAGCAAAGCGATTACGGAATTGTTTGGACCGGAGGGTCGATTGATTGCGATCGACCGTGATCCACAGGCCATAGCGGCAGCTCCGAAAAAACTAACTGACGATCCACGCTTCGAAATTGTAAGGGGTGAAATTGCCGAACTTGAAAAAATCGCGTTGGAAAAAGAACTGCTCGGAAAAGTGGACGGCCTGCTACTCGACCTGGGGGTCTCATCACCACAACTGGATCAAGCAGAACGCGGATTCAGTTTTATGCGCGACGGACCTTTGGACATGCGAATGGACCCGAAATCTGGAATCAGCGCGGCCGAATGGCTCGCCGATGTGGATGAAAAAACCTTGAAAAAAGTACTCGCAAGAAACGCTGATGAGAAGTTCGCTGGTCGCATTGCGCGTGCAATCGTCGCGGCAAGATCGCTTGAAGCCATTGAGCGAACAGATCAATTGGCGGAAGTTGTGTCGGCAGTAGTCCCCAGACGGGGCAGCCGCAAGCATCCGGCGACCAAGACGTTTCAGGCCGTGCGCATTGAGGTCAACGATGAATTAAAGCAGCTCGAATCCGCGTTGGCGGCATCCGTTCGCATATTGCGTGCCGGTGGCCGCCTCTGCGTGATCAGCTTCCATTCGATAGAAGACCGGATCGTCAAGCGTTTCATGCGGAACGCGTCCAGAGAGCCCGAACAATATCGTGGGCTTCCGTCCATACCTGCGGAAAGCCTGCCGCCATACAAGCTGATTGGAAAGGCAATCAGTGCGACGAGCGAGGAAATCGCGGCGAACGTTCGGGCGAGAAGTGCACATCTCAGAATTGCGGAGCGAACATAGTGGAGCTGGCTCAGGTCAGAAAACCGTTGCTGCTGATAAGCGTGTTTGTGGTCGTTTGCGTCCTGTCTGCGCTGGCGATTGTTTACACAAAACACGACTCCCGAAAGTTATTCGTCGAACTCGAAGAGCTGACCGCCGAACGCGATGCACTGAATATCGAATGGGGGCAATTGCAGATCGAACAAAGCACATGGGCCACACATGCTCGAATCGAACGCGTTGCTGTCGAAGAAATGTCGCTTGTACGGCCACAGTCTGACGAGATTTTCATAATCGAACGCGAATGAGCCAGGGAGCAGAAACCAAGCAAAAGACCGCACGACGTTTTGTCGGCAGGGTTGCGCTGATAATTGCGTTTTTCGTGCTGGCGTCGACCTCACTGATCGCGCGTGCCGTCTATTTGCAGGTTCTCGACAAGGACTTCCTGAATCGCCAGGCGGACACGCGTCACCTGCACACCGAGAAGATTACCGCACACCGCGGCATGATCACGGATCGAAATGGCGAGCCGCTGGCAATAAGTACGCCGGTCGACAGTGTCTGGGCGAATCCCGGAGAACTCGCTTCCGCCGTGGACAATGTGCCGAAGCTCGCGCGCGCATTGAATCTCGACTCGGCATTGTTGATGCGCCGGGTCACGAGAAGCATGGACAAGGAATTTCTTTATCTCAAACGTCACCTGAGCCCGCAGGAGGCACACAAGGTGATGGCCCTGAAACTGCCGGGCGTGAATGTATTGCGTGAGTACCGCCGATACTACCCGGCCGGTGAAGTTGCGGGTCACCTCGTGGGCTTCACCAATGTCGATGACGATGGGCAGGAGGGCTTGGAACTCGCGTTCAATCACTGGTTGGGCGGAGAATCCGGCGCCAAGCGTGTGCTGAAGGATCGCCTGGGGCGACCCGTCGAAAATGTCGAAAGCATTCGGCCGCCGCGCCATGGCAGGGATCTGGTCTCCAGTATTGACCTGCGCCTGCAATATCTCGCGTACCGCACACTCAAGGCCGCGATTCAGGAGCACAACGCGGACTCGGGATCTATCGTCATTCTCGATGTTCTGACGGGTGAGGTTCTGGCGATGGTCAATCAGCCGACCTATAACCCCAATGACAGGGCTCAATACTCGGCGGAGCGATACCGCAATCGGGCAGTGACCGACATATTTGAACCGGGTTCGAGCATCAAGCCGTTGGTCCTTTCCGCTGCGCTCGAGTCCGGCCGATATCGGCCCAGTAGTTACATCGATACTTCACCCGGCTTCGTCATCGTCGGACCGAAGAAAATCGAAGACCGGCGAAACCTCGGACGCGTCAGCCTGACCACCATCCTTTCGAGATCGAGCAATGTGGGTGCGACCAAAATCGCAATGTCGCTGGAGCCGGATCAACTATGGGGAACGATGACGAATTTCGGTCTCGGTGCTCTGACCGCTTCGGGCTTTCCGGGCGAATCGGCCGGATTGCTGACCCACTACAACCATTGGCAACAAATAAGTCAGGCGACACTTGCTTACGGCTACGGCGTGAGCGTGACGCCATTACAACTTGCCCAGGCCTACGCGGTAATCGGCAGCGACGGCTGGCGGAGGCCGATTTCCCTCGTCAGGCTCGATCAAGCAAATGAAGGCGAGCGCGTCATTGCCGGTGATACGGCGAAATCAGTCAGGCGCATGATGGAGGAGGTAGTGCGACCGGGCGGCACCGGCACCAAAGCAAGTGTTACTGGGTATCGTATTGCTGGGAAAACTGGTACTTCATGGAAATTCGCAGCGGGCGGTTACTCGGAAGACAAGTACATCTCGGTATTTGCCGGTCTGGCACCGGCCAGTAATCCACGCCTGGCAGCAGTCATAGTCATCGACGAGCCTGGTGGCGACCTCTACTACGGTAGTGATGTCGCGGCGCCGGTCTTCGCCGACGTCATGGCTGAATCGCTGAGGCTGCTGGCTGTCGCGCCGGACGCCTTGCCGGCACTCGACTCCGATAGCGTCATGCAGGCAATGAGTCAATGAGCATGCCAGCCGAAGCTCTGACACCACATGGCACCCTGAGAGACTTGCTTGAGGGTATCGCCGAGGCTCCTGATATCGAAGTGGGCGGTATCTCCAGTGACAGCAAGACGCTGATGCCTGGCGACGTTTTCATTGCGCTGGTCGGTGAGACGGGTCACGGGCTGGACTATGTCGCTGAGGCGCTTGATGCAGGTGTGCATGCTGTCGTCTGGGATTCCAGTGCCGACGTCGTCGCGCCGAACCACTCCGATGTGCCCATGATTCCTGTTGCCGGACTGACGACGCACATCGGCGAAATCGCAAACCGGTATTTCGGTGCACCGTCTGAATCGATGAAAGTCGCCGGCGTTACCGGCACCAACGGCAAAACGACGGTAGCGTTTTTGGTCGCTCAATGCATGCAGATGCTCGGCAGCACCTGCGCCTACCTTGGGACGCTGGGTTTTGGTATCGGCGATCTCGATTCCGACAGCGAAATGACAACGCCGGCCTGTATCGACCTGCACAAGAAACTGGCGGCATTCCGTGACGCCGGCGCCGGACATGCTGCCATCGAGGTGTCGTCACACGCATTGCAGCAGGACCGAATCAACGGTGTGCATTTCGACTCGGCAATTTTTACCAACCTGAGCCGCGACCACATCGACTACCACGGCAATATGCGGGCTTACGGCGAAACGAAAGCACAACTGTTTCTCGACCGGGATGTCGAGCACCGGATCATTTGCATGGATACCGAATTCGGTCAGGAGCTCGCCGATCGATGCGGAGACAACGTCGTCACGGTATCGACGCGATTCGACCGGCTCGCCAATGGGCGGCCTTTTGTGTTCGTCCGTTCGGTTGTTGCAACTGAAGCCGGTTCGAACATCGCGTTTGACGGCTCCTGGGGAGCATCCGAATTTCAACTGCCGCTGCCCGGCAATTTCAATGTTGCCAACGCAATAAGTGTTTTGGGCCTGTTGTTGAGCTGGGACGTCCCAATCGGCGATGCCTGCGAGGTATTAAGCAAGACGTCCGCGCCACCGGGGCGCATGCAACGGGTCGCCGATTCCGTGGCGCCTGGCGTATATGTCGATTATGCGCACACGCCGGCCGGACTCGAGGCGGCGCTACGCTCACTACGTTCGCATTGCAGAAAATCGCTGTGGTGCGTTTTTGGCTGCGGCGGAGACCGTGACCGCGGCAAGCGGCCGTTGATGGGCAATTCAGCGGCAAGACTGGCCGACCGC
>Ga0255058_10002007_pt1 | contig 11336 bp, 10 predicted proteins | sample Cases_109_9_MG_FD_188637 | JGI IMG/M metagenome (GOLD analysis project Ga0255058, IMG submission 188637) | Seawater microbial communities from Amundsen Gulf, Northwest Territories, Canada - Cases_109_9 | ecosystem: Environmental > Aquatic > Marine > Gulf | place: Canada: Northwest Territories... | reverse complement strand
AACCAGCCGGTCAGATGCTAAACTAACGAACGACTGCTTGTGACCCAAAGCAGCCGGTGGCCTCCCAAATAGCTGATAGGCTGCTGATAACTCCGAGATGACGTTTGTCGAAGATTTCGACCTGTACCGAATGCAATCATATAGCCGAGTTAATCGGTGCCCAGAATTTGGTCCACGTTAGTCGGCTGGAGGACATTCATCGCGGTAGCTGACACTGGCGTTGGCGCCTTCGCGGAAGAACCAAACGGATTCAGAGATGGCGTTTGCCTCCGGCCCGCCGCTGAGGGCACTTGCCGGGCGGCGAAAATAGCCGCCCGGCCGATACGTCCCTGTCACGGCTTTACCGGCAACGCACTCGCTCGTCGTGTAGTCGCCTGAGACCAAGTAACCCTCACGATCGGCTGATGACGATTCCCAGGGTTCGCTCGCGCCCACTGTGACCTTCCGTAGCCAGGACCGACTGCCATTACCACCGTCGTGCCGTAGCAGGATGACGTGAACACCGTCGATCGCATAGTGCCAATCGTAGGTGCTCTCCTTGATGATTGGCGAACGGATAAAAGCCTTGGGATCCGGTTCATCGAGAAAATATATGACTTGCGCGCCTGCAGACGTTCGGAGCCTGTAATCCTGTTTGCCTGCGGGCAGATAGGCATAGCCACCCGTGTCCAAGCTGTATCCCGACAGTCGGAGTTTCCCGGCCAGTACGAAGATCTCTACCGACTTGTCAGGTGCTACGCCCGTCGTTCCGCTCCAGCCGGGAGGTATGTCGATTTGACTGCCGAACGTGTTCGTTCGGACATTGCCGGAAAAGGGGGTCGCGCGAACACCAGGCATTGTCGCCACGGACGTATCTTGTAGTTCGTCGACCTGAATGAAGGCCGGATACGGAATGTCACCAGGTTTCTGACTCGACGCGCAGCCCACAATTTGGGACACGCCGGCCAGAATGATCGCAGTTAACTTGAGTCGCATTCGAGTATCCCTGCCGCGGCCTGTGTGTAGCATAATTGCGATGATGCAAAGAATAAAGCCGCCCAAGAGTTGGGGAGCTAACCAAGCAGAGGATGGTCAACGCAAGTATCCATCTTTCATTGCGCATGATCAAAAGAAGTTACTCAATGCAGAGCAGGTGTTCTTGCAGCAGCTTCACCGGCCGGAAGTGGCCGACACCAGCCGTTCGAGTGATAAACTAGCGATAGGCTGCTTGTGACCCAAAGCGGACATAGGTAGCCGTTCCTAATGTACTTTCTTCCCGCTGCCGACATGGTGTATTCAGATGTCTCGTACTCGATGGAAAGATGCTGTTGAACTAACCGGAGTCGCTGCGATTGTCGGATCATTGAAATTCGTGGGATTTCAACTGACAAGATGAATTTTGTTTGGACATGGTGGGGTGTTCCGGGCACTTTTGCATTTGTCGCTGCTTGGTGCTGCGCCATTGTTGCCTTTCGTACTGCGCCGAAAAGAGAGCTGAATAGGCGCCTGAGTTTGATTTTGTTGCTCGAGGGTGCCTTTTCTGCTGGCAACATAGGCCTGCTGTTCTTCTTTGACAATCAGGGCGTTGTTAATGCACTAGCCACTATGGGCATGGCCGCACGATTCGCCTTGCCATTCCAATACCTTGCTTTCCTGGCCCTTGCCCTGGAATCACCGCTCGTTGTCCCATTCCGCACGCCGACCGCAAAAAAAGTACTGAATGCCGCAAGCGTTGCGGCTGCCATTTTCGTACTGGCGAGACCCGGGCTGTTCTTTTCAGATCTTTATAGTCCCGGTTGGGCTCCTTGGAATTTTCAATTCGTCAATTTTGGTCTACGGGCTGTGCAGTTGCAGGGCGTCGTCTATTTGTTTGGATTGGTTGCCGCACTGAGCGCATATATCAGAACGAATAAAGGGTCCGTTGCACGTAATCGGGCGATGTGGTTCGTAGTCGCTTTCGGTCTTCGGGACATATATGCCGGAACCGTACAATTGTTGTATCCGATTATCCGTCCGGTCCCTTTCTGGGGGGACTTCATTTATAACCCCGGGCAGGCGTTTTTTTTCTCGGGATATATTCTCTTGCTGGCCTATGCAGTTTTGCGCTCGCAGCTCTTCGATATCGATCTACGCATCCGTTGGGCCATCAAGCAATCGACGCTCGCAGCAGCCGTCGTGGCGATCATATTCCTACTTTCCGAAGGGGCGGACCGGTTCCTGTCTGCCGAACTTGGTAGCTTTGTCGGTCTGGTCGCAGCCGCGATCGTTGTGTTCTTCCTCGCACCGCTGCAACGCTTGGCCGAGAGCGTTGCTAGCGTGGCGATGCCGAACACCGAGAACACGCCGGAGTACGCAGCACATCGCAAGATGCAGGTCTACGAGGCGGCAGTCGCTGAGGCCCGGCAAGAGGGTGGCATTTCCGACAAAGAGCGTTCGCTTCTTAACCGGTTGCGCGACTCGCTTGGGATCTCAACAGCCGACGCAGATGCCATCGAACGCGAACTGCAAGAAGGCCTCCCAAGTATTGGGTAGAGATGGTCCTTAGTAGAATTTTGAAGGTCCGCTTATGGCCGAAAGCAGCCGTTCAGATTGCTGATATTGACGGCATTTGAATGACCGCTTTGGAGGAAAGCGGACGTTCGTGCAATCAGACACAAAACCAGGCCACCTGTAACTCATTGTTTTACAGCGTAAAAAACGGGCAATTTACAAATCACTCAAACAGGCCTAAATACGCTGAAACCCTTGATACATAGGGGCTGTAGCCGTTTTCACTGAATTTAGCGGACCGTAGAGTGCCTTGGAATACCTCTATTGGGGTCCATTCCTCACGCGGCCGGATTAAGTTAACCACACGGCAAAGTCGTCGATCTTCTACTACGCTTAAGCGTTAACAACGACAAAGCCAAATCCGCCGAAAGACGGGGGCGGAATAACAGCTGTCACTGGATCAATCGAGAATAGTTCAGCCCGACATAGTCAACAACGTAGAGGAGTTGGCCATGAAAACCAAAATAATTTCAATTTTGATGGCGACGGCATTCGCCTCAATTTTTGCGATCACCTTCACCTTTCTTGCCGTCTCAACGGCCGCGGCGGCCGACCTGCTGGTCAGCAGTAACGATACCAATGAGGTCCTGAGATATGACGGCACCACCGGTGCATTCGTTGGTGTGTTTGCCTCGGGTGGCGGATTGGATGGCCCTGTGGACCTGGTTTTCGGACCCGACGACAATCTCTACGTCGCCAGTGAAACAACGAACAACGTTAAACGTTTCAATGGTACGACGGGTGTATTCATGGACGACTTCGTCACCACCAACACTGCGGCGCTGCTGCTCCCATATGGTTTGGTTTTTGGCCCAGACCACAACCTTTACGTCTCAAGCAACTTTTTCAGGCAATCGGTCTTTCGTTACGACGGTAGCACGGGCGCACTTATAGATAGCTTTGCCGCTGTGGGCGATGACCCGACAGGCATTGCCTTTGGGCCGGTCGATGGCAACCTTTACGTAGGCAGCCAGGCAGATAACAGCATCAAACGATTCAATGGCGCAACAGGCGACTTCATCGATGTATTCGCATCCACTGGCTTGAGCGGGCCACGCGGCCTTGTTTTCGGACCTGACGGACACCTGTATGTGAGCAGCTTCGAAAACGACCGTATTATCAAGTACGACGGCACAACCGGAGCATCTTTGGGTGTGTTTGCCTCTGGCATCGAACTGGACCGACCCGAATCGTTGACATTCGGTCCGGACGGTCACCTCTACGTCAGTGGCGACGGCACAACAAACAGTGTACTGAGATACAACGGCACGACCGGAGCATTTATCGATGTGTTTGCCTCTGGAGCCGAATTGAGCTCGCCCAGGGGCCTGGCGTTTATCGCCGATTCACCCCCGCCACCGCCACCATTCATCACTGAAAACCGGGTGACAACTACTGTCGCTGAAGAAACCAACCCTACGTTGGGCAATGACGGCACTAACCTCGTTGTCTACACCGAGCAGGTAATAGGCGGGCTCGGCCATATCCTTTACCAGCGACTCAACTCTCTTGGGGCACCGATAGGATCCCCGGTTGCAGTGAGCGACGGGTCGACCGACGACCAACTGAATGATGTAAGCGGAAATTTCATCGTGTACGGCGCTTTCTTTGTCGGGTCGAATGCCGGTGTGGTGCGCGTGGTCGATATCGGTACCGGAGCCACCGCTACAGTCAGCGCCTTGGCACCGTTACGCGCGGTACATATATCCGGTGATGTAATCGTCTGGATGCAGGGGGCGCCCGGCTCTTCCATGCTCCTGATGCAGAGGATAAGCCTCCTGGGTACTGGAACTCCACCATCGGTGCTTTCAGGCCCCGCGGCGGACGGAGTCCAAGTGGGCGAGCGTTTTGTCGTCTGGCACGAGTTTATAGGCTCTAGTAGTCAAATTGTGGCGTTGGAAATTGGTGCCGGCTTGATTCTCGTCTCGACAAACGGCTTCAATCCATCAACCAGCGGTGACTGGATCGTATGGCACGCAGATGATGGGGCTGGAAATGTGGGTGTCGAGGGCCGAAATATGAGTACCGGTGAATTACGTACGATCGTCGATTCCGGTGCAAATAATGCGCGCCCAACTGTCGACGGTGACCTAGTGACCTACGATTTTAGACCGACAGGCCAGGATGTAGACGTGTTCGTGCACCGATTGTCCACTGACGAAACATTTCAGGTGACTAACCACCCGGCCGATCAATTTGAGAATAACGTATTCGGCAATCTTGTTGCCTATACGGACAATCGTGACAATTCAGACATTTTTGTAGCGTCGCTTAATTTGCCGCCTGGCGTTCCGCCGGAAAATATTCCACCGCTAGCCAACGCAGGAATTCCACAGACCGCTCATCCAGGTGACACAGTCTCGCTCGATGGCAGTGGCAGCTCCGACCCGGATGGCAATACTCCACTGACATTCGCGTGGACGGTAACCGCTCAGCCTTTAGGTAGCATAGCAACACTTTCCGATTCAACCGTGAGTAACCCGACGTTCACTTTTGACACGCTCGGCAACTACACCGTTGCCCTGGTTGTTACGGACGATCTTGGCTTGCCAAGTTTGCCGGACCCGGTTGTCATCAGCACCTTCAACACTTCGCCAATTGCTGATGCCGGCGAGGATCAGCTGCTCACTGCACTGTTCATATCTGTGCAACTCGATGGCACGCAAAGCTTTGACATTGATGGTGACGACATTAGCTTTGCATGGTCGTTGACCGTGCCAGCCGGCAGCGCTGCGAGCTTGGACGATAGCTCATCCGCGACACCGTCATTTACACCTGATGTTCAAGGCGACTATTTGGCTGGTCTGGTAGTAACCGACATTTTTGCTGCAGCAAGTGATCCGGTACAAGTGACTCTCAGCTTCGAAAATCTCGTTCCGGTCGCGGACGCTGGAGGCGACCAGAGTGTTAACGCAGAGACCCTGGTCAATCTCGACGGCAACGGCAGCAGTGATGCCAATAACGACCCACTGACATTCAGTTGGTCATTCGTTTCAATACCACCTGGAAGCGCGGCCGTTATTGCTGGTCCCAGCTCATCCCTGACCAGCTTCTTTGCAGATGTTGAGGGAAACTATTTGGTCAGCCTTGTTGTGAATGACGGAGTGGCCAATAGCGCCGCTAGTAACATTACGGTTCTTGCGACAACAGCAATAACTGACGTTGTCGTGAAGCTGCGCGAACTAATTAATACGATTAATGATATTCCAGATGATAGTTTCAAAAACAAGAATCTCAAGAAGGCGTTAACTAACAAAGTTCTTGCCGCGATTGAATTGATTGTAGAAGGACGAAAGGATGAGGCACGCTCAAAGCTAATCAATGACATTGGTGCCAAAACCGACGGATGTCAGACATCTCCTAGCCCTGACAAGAATGACTGGATTACAGATTGTATGGATCAGTCCAAACTGACAAAACTCAAGGATGAAGCTGTCATGCTTCTGGATGAAATCCCCTAAGGGGCGACTATTCGCTGAAGTCACCCAGGATTAGCTTCGCGTGTTTCTTGTCAATCTCATCCGCTCTCGGATCAGTGGCCATATCAATCGTTCTTGGCCACATCACGAACGAATATTTCTCGCCACATTTGGGGCAGTCAAACTCTGCGCCATCTCTAAATGTTTCTCCCTTGCTTCATGTCGCTGCCTAGCCCCTTCCACTTGCAGTGTCTGCACTTAATCTTTGCAGACATAAAGTCGTACCATTCCATTTGAATATACCTCGGTTCACAAATCGGACATGGGGGAGTTACGGGGCTAATCAACTGGAGTGGCCTGCCGTCCTTGGCTCACCCGATAGCTGCCGGTGAGATGGTACGATTTAGCTTATTGAATACGGCTGCAAATGACCCGAAACGGCCAGTCGAGCCGCAATCCCAGCTGACCGTCGCGTTAAGATTAAGGGACAGCAGTGGGTTCGGCCCGTATTTTCAAATATACTCCACGAGGTGCATCTAAAAACATCTAGTCCGGCGAAATATTAGCAAGGGGAGATTCCAATGTTGCGAACCATCTATATGCTATCCGTTGTGCTCATTGCTTTACTTTCGGTGAGCTGCGCTAAAGAAGAGCCCCCAGCAGCGTCTCTACCAGCATCGACAGTAGTTAAATCGATGTTTGATGTTTGCGTAGCAGAGTATTCTGAAACCGATTGCGCCTACTTGCAAAGTGGTGATTTTGAGCTAGAACGAACCAATACTGGAAGTCCGAAATATTGTAGTTCTTGTACTCTTGGTTCGAAAATATGCTGCTCCGGCTGCGAGCCCGGTAGTACGAATTGCAGATGTGGGCGAGAACCTTGTTGATAGGCACGGAAAAGATTTACTTTCACCGTGTCTGAAGGGGCGTTTGTTCGTTGCTAGATACTCGATAACGGCGTAGCGGTGTCTGCTCTTGGCCGATTGCAGAAGTTCGAGTGGTAGCATTGTGAACGGCTGGTAATGACCCAAAGCGGACATTGACTGTAATACACGCCTGATCACGAAAAACAAGTCGGAGACGAACATGAATTGGGAGGCAATCGGCGCAATCGGTGAATTCGTCGGTGGTTTGGCCGTCGTGTTAACCCTCGTCTACATCGCGTTTCAGGTTCGACAAAGCTCTAAGCAAATCGACCAACACTCTCGTGCATTGGACGCATCGACTTTTTATGCAGCCGGCGAAGGATTCAGCAAATGGTGGGCCCTTGTTATTCAAGACGAGGCAGTTGCCAGTCTTTGGCAACGAGGGATCGCCGGTGAAGTGCTGGATTCCACCGACAAACTGCGATTCAATTCAATGGCGATGATGCTGTTCACTTCACTTGAGAATAACTTCCATCAATTTCAACTCGGCTCCATTAGTCGGAACACTTTGGAGCTTGGGAAGCTCCATTGGGAGCGCCTCCTGATTTCTCCTGGTGGCAGCGCATGGTGGAAACGGCAGCGGCACGGAACATTTACTCCTGAGTTCGTAGAAGCAATCGAAGCCTTAATCGCCGTCGCAGATCCCGAGGATTCAGATGATTAATCCGCCCCGTAGCTGACGTCCGCTTTAGGCCGTAAGCAGACGTTCGATTTTGCTAATTTTAGGCCGATCGAATGACTGCTTTTGCGAAAAGCGGACAGTCACCAGAATGGCAGCCCTGGCGGAGTTCTAGCTTGGACGACACACGAATGGACACGTTGTAGCTGGGCTGTAGCGATTCGACTACTGCTATTGCAAGGCAGTACTCGGTCTATTGCTTGCCTAGACGTACTGGGATGCAAATCGCTGCTTTCTATCTTTCTCACGTTTCTTACGGCCTCTCTCGCGAGAACCACAATTCTCGCAGCACCACTTCGACTGCGACGGCCCCAGGTAAAAATTTCCACAGTCATCTGCCTTGCAGCGCCGAAGTTTTCGAAAGCCTTCGCTAGCTAGAAAGTGAGCGATTCCATGGGCGGCCCGGATCATCGGGTCCACCGGTTCCTCCATTAGGGCGTAGTGCTCCCACCGAGGAAACCCATCGTCAGTAAGCCCCAGTACATGGGTGTGCGGGACGTACTTAATTAGGTTATTAAGGTCTCCGATGAGAGACCGTCGAGAGTCTCCTCGCATTATCCTATTCAGCCAATCTCGCAGTGCGTCTTGGTATGTGGCCTGCACGCCACCGTACACGACAGGATTTTCGACCCCCCTTCGGACAGACCGATTAGCCGCTTCCAATAAATGGGGAATAGAACTGTCGTCCAGTATGTGGAGATTCGGCCCTGAAATCACATAGAAAACAGACTCTTTTGGGCGTAACGGCTTTTTCATAAAAAATCCGTGTTGAAACCGTAAGGGGCACGACTTTACTGTCTGACTCCAACTTGTGCAATCAACTATAGAATCGATACGGAACCCGGATAAACAGTCTCATGCCAAACATCAAATGGACATATGAAAAGCTGCTAGAGGAAGCTAGGAGATACGAAACCAAGCAGGAGTTTCGTGCCAAGAGTGGCTCCGCATATGCCGCAGCCAAGTACCGCAAAGTCATTGATGATGTCTGTGCTCATATGACCCCACCAAGAACGTCTTGGACAGATGAGATGGTGGCAGCTGAGGCCAAGAAGTACGCAACTAAGACTGACTTCAAGAACGGTTCAAGTGGGGCGTATCAGGCGGCTCTGAAGAGAGGGCTTATGAGTCGAATCTGTTCCCATATGAGCAAACTTCGAGATAAGTGGACAGACGAGAACGTCAGAGAAGCCGCGTCGAAATTCAAAACAAAAACTGAGTTCCGTGAGAACAACCAGGGCGCCTACAAAGCCGCACACAAACGAGGCATTTTGGATGAAGTCTGTTCTCACATGACTAAATTGAAAACTGATTGGACCTGTATGACGTCAGCGCCTATGGGACAGATTTAGTTCTGGTTTAAGAGAGTGTTTTTGTTCATCCTAACCTGAGGAGTTGAGATGAGACAGAAACCAGCAGGACGACCATCGTCGTCAGAACGAGTTATTAAAGACATCAGACGCAACACGCGTAAGCAGTACGGTGCGGAGGAGAAAATTCGCATTGTGCTGGATGGACTGCGTGGCGAAGACAGCATTGCCGAGTTGTGCCGGCGCGAAGGTATCGCCCAGAGCCTGTATTACAAATGGTCAAAGGACTTCATGGAGGCAGGCAAGAAGCGCCTGGCGGGCGACATCGTCCGGCAGGCCAATAGCGGCGAAGTCACAGAGCTGCGGCGTGAAGCTCGAGAGCTCAAAGAGGTTGTCGCCGAACAAACCCTGGAACTGCGTTTGCTCAAAAAAAGCATGCTCGGGGATGGGGGCGATCCAGAATGAGATATCCTGCCGCAGAGAAACTCGAGATCATCCGGCTGGTGGAGCGATCGCACCTTCCGGCCAAGCAAACACTGGACATGCTGAGTGTTCCTCGCACCACCTTCTACCGCTGGTACGAGCGTTACCGTCTTGAGGGACAGGATGCCTTGCAGGACAAGGCACCCATGCCGGCACGCATTTGGAACCGGATACCCGATGATGTGCGTGATAGGTTGATCACCCTGGCCTTGGACAGGCCGGAACTGAGCCCGCGTGAGTTGGCCGTTACTTTCACCGACGCGGACGGCTACTTCGTATCCGAAAGCTCGGTCTACCGGTTTCTAAAAGCCCATGACCTGGTATTGACAAGTTAAGTGGCGATAAAGCGTAATTGCCGGATGAAAAGATCATCCACATTGTACAAACGTCACCGATTTCCGCCCGAAATCATTCAATACGCCGTTTGGCTCTATTATCGATTCAATCTCAGCCATCGAGATATCGAAGATTTGCTGGCTGAACGTGGAATCACCGTTACTTACGAGTCAATTCGTCTGTGGTGCATTAAATTCGGGTTGAAGTATGTTCGTCGTTTGAAGAAGAAGCACCAGGGCTATGGAGATACATTTTTCATTGACGAGGTGTTCGTGAAGATAGACGGTAAGCAGCACTATTTATGGCGCGCTGTCGATCAGGATGGTGAAGTTGTCGATGTGTTTCTACAGCGTCGACGCGACGGCAAAGCCGCTAAGCGTTTCTTCAAACGACTATTGAAGGCACATCGAACGGAACCCCGAAAGATAGTAACGGACAAGTTGAGAAGCTATGGGGTCGCACATCGAGACCTCATCCCGGATACCATTCATGATACCAGTCAATACGCTAACAACAGGGCAGAACTTTCCCATCAGCCAACCCGAGTGAGAGAGCGGGTCATGCGTCGATTTAAAAGTATGCGGCAGGCGCAGCGGTTCCTGGCGGCACATGCTGCCGTATACAATTTGTTCAATCTTGGCCGTCACCTTGTATCAGCCAAGAACTATCGTTTTTTCCGATTGCGTGCTTTCGCGTCTTGGAAATACGCGGTGGCGTGATCGGCATTGTCAGCTCAGATTTGATTAGACTGAGCATTTAACTTGTCAATACCCTCGGTGAGCATGCTGCAAGCATGGACTAACAGTCGATTGCTTGCCTCGCCTGAAACTAGTCGGTACTTGATGAAATGGGTCCCATACGGAGGGGGTGGGAGGGGAAAACTTTCATTTTCCGAATATCGTCAGAAGAGGGTCGTAGGCGAGTAGATCGCCTAGATAGTCGTGAGCGCTCGTCCGGGTCTGGATAAATGGCTCAAACGGTCGGTGGCAACTCGCATATTTTCAAGCAACAGAAATCAACTAGGCGTCCGCTCATGGCCGAAAGCGGCCCTTGATAATTAGCTAATTTCGACGATCTGAACGTCCGCTTTGGGGGTAAGCGGACACTGATCACGTTAGTCAGCCACCTGGATCTGCGGCGTCCACCAGTCACCGGCTAATTTGGCAGCCGGAATACCGTCGAACTCTCCATGTGAATCAACGAGACCATGATCATCAATCCTAAGCATTAGTGCCCGATGCGATCGGGCTCTGAACCAATACCAGCCAGGTGCAATTGGTGTGTTTGATGTCCAGTGGGTCAAGCTCACCATAGGCAGGATTCTACCTCAGAACCTCAGTCCGCTCCGGTCGATATCGCTTTTGTGATGTCCGCTTCACCCCCCGAAAGCGGACATTAGGCTAATATCACGTAAAGAGGCCGCTAATGACCCTTAGCGGACATCGCAATCCACACGTATCCGGCACGTCGCGGAAACGATGTGTTACCAGTTTTTAGAAAATTTGCCCTTCTCGTTCCCGAGGGCCCCATTAATTTTGCCCCAGGTTATCTTTTGAAGGCAATGGTCAAATTGATTCATGCCGCGATTAGGCGTTGGAATCGTTCCTCAAAATATCGAGCAGCACGTAGCGCAACAAAGCCTCGTAACTTTGCT
>Ga0255058_10002006_pt1 | contig 11341 bp, 11 predicted proteins | sample Cases_109_9_MG_FD_188637 | JGI IMG/M metagenome (GOLD analysis project Ga0255058, IMG submission 188637) | Seawater microbial communities from Amundsen Gulf, Northwest Territories, Canada - Cases_109_9 | ecosystem: Environmental > Aquatic > Marine > Gulf | place: Canada: Northwest Territories... | reverse complement strand
AAAATCTGCACCGTCGAGGACCCGGTCGAGTACCAGTTCGACGGCATCAACCAAGTGCAGATCAAGCCGGCGATCGGGCTTACCTTTTCCAACGTGCTGCGGTCCTTTCTGCGCCAGGATCCGGACATCATTCTGGTCGGAGAGATCCGCGATGCCGAGACGGCCAAGATCGCCGTCCATGCCGCCCTGACCGGTCACCTGGTCCTCTCGACGCTGCATACCAACGATGCGGCCAGCGGCATCACGCGGCTTTTGGATATGGGCATCGAGGATTTTCTCCTCTCTTCCACGCTAAGCGGAATGGCCTCCCAACGCCTGGTCAGACGGCTGTGCATGACCTGCCGGATCGAACGGCCGGTGCTGCCGGAGCTGATCGAGCAGCTGAACCTTACGCAATTCCTGCCGGCCGAGCGCTTGCAGCTCTATGGGCCGAAGGGTTGCGAGCGATGCGGCGGCAGCGGATTTCACGGCCGGATGAGCCTCATGGAGGTGCTCGTCGTAAGCGACAGCATTCGCACGTTGATCTTGAAGCACTCGGAGGCACGGCAGATCCACCGGCAAGCCGTCGCCGAAGGCATGCGTTCGATGTACGAGGACGGACTGCGCAAGGCGCTGGCGGGCCTGACCACTATCGAAGAAGTGCTCCGCGTCACCAAAAGCGATTGAGGGTATTATGCGCCGCTTCCGCTACAAGGCCCTGAGCCCGGACGGCGACGTCATCGAAGGCCAACTGCTCTCCAGCGACCGCAGAGGGGTGATCGAACGCCTGCGCGATCAGGGCGCCATCACGCTCAGCGCCGAGGAAGCCCGAAACACTGGGGACCGGCGCGGCATGGGATTGTCGGCGCTCTTCCCGCGACGAAAGTTCGCGCCGGACGACCTGGTGTTGCTGACCCGCGAGCTGGCCTTCCTCCTCGCCGGTCGTCTGCCGCTCGATGCCGCATTGCAGCGCCTATCGGGGATCACTAGGAAGCCGGCCACGCGCGCGCTTATCGAGCGGCTCGAGGAAAGCGTTCGCGCCGGCGCCAGCTTCGCGCGCGCAATCGAAGAAGAGGGGGACGTCTTTCCGCCCTACTACGCCGGAATGGTCCGCGCCGGTGAGGCCGGAGGGAGCCTCGACGAGACGATCGAACGTCTGGCCGCAATGCTCGAGGCCGGACAGAAGCTCAAGCGCGAGGTGAGCGCCGCCATGGCCTATCCGATCATGGTGCTGGGGCTCACGGTGGTCTCGCTTCTCGTCCTCTTCACCTACGTGGTACCGGAGCTGCGCCCGCTGTTCACCGGTCAACAGGTCGAGCTTCCGCTGGCCGCGCAGGCCGTCTTCGCCACCGCCGAGGTGGTCGAGGAGTTCGGCTGGCTGATCCTTGCCGGCCTCCTCGTCGGCGCCGGGTTGTTGCGCTACGGCCTGGGCCGCTCCGCGGCCGGCAAGCGCGCCGACTATCTGATTTTACGGCTTCCGCTGGCCGGTGATTTGGTGACCAAGCTGGAGACCGCGCGCTTTCTGAGGACCCTGGCGACATTGACACATAATGGCGTGACGCTCCTGTCCGCTCTGGAAATGGCCCAAGGGTCGGTCTCAAATGCCGCCTTCAGGCAGGCCATTCCGACACTGCGGCGGCGGCTCGCGGAAGGCCGCGGCCTGGCGGGGCCGTTGGAGGAATCGGGGCTCTTTCCGGAGCTCGCCACCCAACTGCTTCGGGTCGGCGAGGAGAGCGGGCGGCTCGAGGACATGCTCGAGCGCACCGCCACGCTTTATGACGGGGAACTGCGACGCTCGCTGCAGCAGATCGTCTCGCTGCTGGTTCCCCTGGTGACGATCGTGCTGGGTCTTCTTATCGCCGGCGTGATCGGATCGATCCTATCGGCCATCCTATCCGTCTATGAGCTGCCCTTTTAGGAGGCAATGATATGAAAGCTCCCCCAGATCGCGGGCCCGGCGCCGGCGGCGCGGTGCGGCGGCGGAAGATCCGGCGAAAAGCCCGGCGCAACGGCTTCACATTGGTCGAGCTCCTCGTGGTCCTGGTCATCTTGGGGCTCATCGCCGGCTTTGCCGCACCCAGAGTGATGCAGTATCTGGGGAGCGCCAAGACGGACGCGGCAAAAATTCAGATCGAAAAGCTCGCCGCAGTGCTCGACCTCTACCGTCTGGACGTGGGCAGCTATCCGAGCGAACAGGAAGGGCTTAGCGCGCTTGTCGAGCAGCCCGCCGATACGGCCACTTGGAACGGTCCCTACCTGCGCCGGGCCGACTCGATCATCGATCCTTGGGGGGGACCCTATGGCTACCGCCAACCGGGAACCAACGGGGCTTTCGACCTCTACAGCCTGGGTGCCGACGGCCAGGAAGGCGGGGAGGACGAGGAGGAGGACATCACCAGTTGGTAGGCCCGGCCATGTCGAAGGGGTTTTCGCTGATCGAGCTTCTGGTCGTCATGACCTTGATCGCGCTCATGATGTCTTTGCATCCGGCAGTGGGAAGCGCCTTGTTCTCGTCGCTAACCGTGGAATCCGGCGCACGTCAGCTCCTGAGCGACCTCAACGCGGTACGCAGCCAGGCACTGTTCGAGAACCGGGAAACGGTGGTCGTCTTCGATGTCCCGCAGAGCCGCTATCGGGCCGCGGGCAAGGTGGTGAGCCTGGCGGAGCTGCCCGACATATCCTTATCGCTCACCACGGCCGCTCACGAGCGTTATGCCGCCAGCACCGGCGGTATCCGCTTTTACCCCGACGGCTCGTCGACCGGCGGGCGCGTCACATTGGACAACGGGCGCGTCGTCTACGATATTACCGTCGACTGGTTCGATGGACACATGAGCATTGCCCAACAAACTAATGACGCGCCCTAGCAGCTCCGGCTTTACGTTGCTCGAGGTCTTGATCGCCTTTGTGATCCTCAGCCTGACTCTGGCTGCCGTCTTCGGCGCCTTTTCCACCGGTCTGCAGTCTCTGAGCACCGCCGAGGACGCCGAGTTGGCGGTCCTGCGGGCGCAATCGAAACTGGAGAGCGCCGGGTTGATCGAGCCATTGGTCGCCTCGCAAACCAACGGCGACTTCGAGGACGGCGCTGGCTGGCAAGTCGACATCGAGCCCTTCACCGCCGAGGAACCCGGCCAGGGACAACTGTTCGAGGTCAGGGTGAGCGTCGCGTCGGCAAGCGGCCGCCGCGTGGAGTTGAAAAGTCTGAGATGGTCGTCGGGCGAATGAACGGGCTTGCGCGCGAAAACCAGAATGTCGGGCTCCTGCGCCCGGGGATGGGGCGCCCGGGGGTGGGACGCCCGGGGGCCGGCTTTACCCTGCTCGAAGTCCTGGTAGCGCTAAGTCTTTTCGGTCTGATCGCCGTCGCGGTGGCCGGCGGGATCCGGTTCGGCGCCCGTGTCTGGGACGCCGGCCGGGAGACGGCCGAGGCCAGCGGGGCCATACATCAGGCTCAATACTTCCTGCGCCGGCAACTGAGCAACGCCATGCTTGCCCCGGAGGATCGGCGCGCGGCGGAAGACCTGCCGTTTTTCGCCGGCGAAGAGGACCGGTTGCTCCTATCCGCGCCTTGGCTGACGTCGTTCGATCGCGCCGGCATTTACCAGCTCGAGATCGCCCTCGCCCCGAACGATGAGCGTGGGCACGATCTGGTCGTGCGCTGGCGCGCCCTGCCGGCGGCGCTGGAGGGCGCCACCTTCGACGACGCGGAACAGGTCCGCACCTTGCTCCCCAATGTCGTGGGGATGGACCTCCGGTACTTCGGCACCCTGGAGGGCGATACGCAACCCGCCTGGCACGGGCAATGGGACGACCGAAGCCGCCTTCCCGACCTGGTGGGCATGAAGATCGCCTTGCCGCAAGAAGCCAAAATCGCCTGGCCAGAGCTTCTCATCAAGGTCCGGACCGGCGGCGATTAGGCTGCAAGGAGATAGTCGCGGCAGGACCGCCCGGCGGCGATTCTACACCTTCCGTTAACCAAAAGTTCAAGCCTCCCACCGATCATGGATGGAAACCCTGTTTTTGCGATAGGGCCAGGGACGTTTGGATCGATGACCAAGAGCCTATCGAAAACACTGCGAATCTTCATGGACTGGTGGCGCAGGGAGCTTAACACCATGCTTCCGGCCTCCGGCCGCGACTGGTTGAGCCGATCGGTTCCGCCATTGCGCGTGCATCTGAACGACCACCAGGTAAGCTTCAAACTGCTGAAAGGCGACGAGCTGCTTTCGATCGCCACCCTGCCGGTCGAGGAGGAACGTTCACTCGCCCACCATCGCGACAAGTTGCGGAAATCGTTGAGGCGCGCGCGCTACACCGAAAACCTCGTGGCGATCGATCTGGCCAAGGAACAGTTCGCCTCGCTTCACCTGAAACTACCGAAGGCGACGAGAGAGTATTTGGGCGAGGTCCTGCGCAACGAAATGGACCGCTATACGCCGTTCAGCGAGGACCAGGTCTATTTCGACTTCCGTGTCGACGAGGCGGAGCCCAAGAGCGACACCGTGGGAGTGCATCTGGTGCTTACGCCGCGCCGGTCATTGGACGAATGGCTGGACAGGCTGACGACGCTCGGGCTGAACGTCACGCACATAAGGCCCGCCGGCGATGACGATCACCGCCGAGCGGACTTCAACCTTATACCCAAGCAGCGGGCCAGCCGCATGCGGCGCCAGCGCCTGACCCGCGTAGCTCTTACCTCGGCAGCGTGCCTATTGTTGCTGGTCTTATCGGCCTTGCTTCCCATATCCGAGCGCCGACACGCCATCGCCGTTGTCGACGCGCGTTTGAGCGTGGCGAGAAGTGCGGCCGACGAGCTCGCACGCACACGCCAGAAGCTCGAAGACCTGCGCCTGACGGCCGCCAGCCTGCAAAGCGAGAAGCGCTCCCGCCCGGCGGTCGTCGCGCTCCTGGCCGAGCTGACGGCCTTGCTGCCCGACGATACCTGGCTGGTGCAAATGAACCAGCGCGAGAACGACGTGCGTGTGGCCGGCTACAGCGCGAACGCGTCGTCGCTAATCGAGCTGCTGGAGAACTCCGATCTGCTGGAGAACGTCCGCTTCGATGCACCGGTAACGATGGATAACGAGACCACTCGCGAGCACTTCCGCATCATCGCAAGCCTGGAAACCAAGGACTGAGCATCGTGCAGGTTTCAACTCGAGTTCTTTCCCGCTCGGCAGCCCTCACCATCTTCGTAGCGTTGCTGGGGCTGCCCATATATTTCGGGCTGCTGCCGTTGCTGCAGTCCTATAGCGAATTGAGCGAGGACCTGACCCAAAAGCGCGCCATCCTGGCTCGTTTCGAGTCCGAACTGGCCGGCCGAGAAGGGCTCGAGCAGGAACTCGGTGCCGTGGTGGAAAGGCATCAGGCGGACAGGATTTATCTGCAAGGCGCCTCCGAGGCCGCCGCCGCCGCGGCTCTGCAAGAAAGACTGGGGACCCTCACCGAGGCCAACCGCGCCGAGTTGCGCAGCGTGCAAGCCCTACCGGCGGTCGAAGCGGACGGCCTGCGACGTCTGACCTTGCGGGTGGTCCTGTCGGCAACGACGTCCGAGCTGCTTCACGTTCTCTATGCCTTGGAAGCCGAGAAGCCTTACACCTTCATCGAGAACATCGAGCTCAAAATTTACTCGGCATCAAAAACCGAGGCCGACGATCACCTACTCGTCCGCTTCGACCTGCTCGGCTTTCTAAATCCTCTACAGATCGGGGAGGCGACATGAGACCCCTGGCCCGGTCGATCGCCGCCGCGTTGCTGTCCGTGGCCTGGTACGGGCTTGCCGGCGCGGCCTCCGAGGCCGAAAACGACGACGCCGGGCCGGAGCTGGTGTCCCCGGCCGCCGCCGAGCCTAGCCCCATCACGGAGTCCGCCTTGGGGCCGATCGAGAACTATCGCGTGATCGTCGAGCGCCCACTTTTCATGATGACCCGGCGGCCAAGCGGGCCCGGGGAGGCGCAGCTCGCGGACAGCGCGCACCTCATGCTGACACTGACCGGGATCATCGTCGAAGGCGGCGAACGGCAAGCGGTCTTTCGTCACCAAGAACAGCGCCGCCCGTTGCGCTTGTCCGCGGGTATGTCCCAGCAGGGTTGGAAGCTGCAAGACATCGCCGACGACCATGTGATCTTTCGCCGGGGCGCGCAGTCCCTGCGGCTGGCGCTCGACTACGGCCGCCCTTCTCCCACCGCCCCGGCGCAACCCGGCAATCCGCAGAAGCCCGCCGACGACGCTGAGGAAAGTCCGTAATGGGGATAATATCCAATAAAGTGAATTACCACCCCAAGACGGGATGCGGTACCGCCCTATCCGTTTTCATCGAAAAAAAGAAACTCAAGCTAAAATCGAATTTTTCTATAGATGCGAATCGGGTAATAGTGCCATCATCTTGACTTGTAGGTGTCCTTTTATATACAAGGGACGCAACGAATTGAGGTAGTTTTATATGCTCGCGTCGATAAATCGGACTAATTTGCGGCTGGTTTTAGCTCTTTGCTTTTCCGTTTCGATCGCGGCATGTGAATCAACTGAAGATAGTCAATCCCCACAACCCGCCCCTGCCCCCGCGGACAAATCGGCATCTCGCGTCGAGGTTGGTCCGGCGGAACCGCTGACGAAAACCGAACTTGATAGGCAGACCGCCGAAGAAGAAATCGGCCGCGCTCTGAAATCGGCGGAACAATATCATGGCAGCGGCGTCCTCGCCCGCTCGAACCCGATCGAGCCGCAAGAGAGCATTCTTTCCGATCAGGGCAAGATTTCGCTGAACTTCGTCGATGCCGATGTCGGCGAGGTCATCGACGTCGTGCTCGGCGACATTCTCGGGGTCAACTACGTCGTCGATCCCGAGGTGCAGGGCCTGGTCACCTTGCGCACGGCAGAGGCTTTGCCGAGAAACGCGGTGCTTCCCACACTCGAGAGTATCTTGCGCATAAACGGCATCGTCCTGGTCGAGCGCGACGACGTCTACAGCATCTTGCCGGCCAGCAAGGCCCCTGCCACCTACTCCAACCTCGGGTCCGAAGCCTATCAAGGTCAGGTCAGGGGCCACAGCGTGCAGGTGTATCCGCTGCGCTACGCCACCGCTTCTGCGGTATACCAGATCCTCCAGCCCTTCCTCGGGCCCGATCAGCGGGTCGTGGTGGACGATGCGCGCAATGTGTTGATCTTCTCGGGCACCACCCAGGAGCTGCGCGACCTGCAGGAGCTGGCCGGGGTGTTCGACGTGGACTGGATGAAGGGGATGAGCTTCGCCCTTCTGCCGGTGGAGATGACCGACAGCGTTACCATGGCGACGGAAATGCAGACCGTCTTCGGCGAAGGCCTCGGCGGGCCATCTCAGGGCATGATCCGCTTCGTCCCCATAGAGCGCCTGAATGCTGTGCTGGCGATATCGCCACAGGCCAGCTACCTGAAACAGGCCGAGCTTTGGATCGAGCGCCTCGACCGCCGCGACCAGCGCGCCGGGCGCCAGATTTTCGTCTACTACGTAAAAAACGGCCGCGCTGTGGAATTGGCGGAGATCCTGAGCCAGGTCTTTGCGGATACGCCGCGCCGGCTGGAGGCCGAGTTCCTCGCGCCGGGCGCCGAGGCCGTGACCCTCGGCGAGGCGCCACAGTTGGCGGAGGCCCCGGGCGGACCCGACGCGGTTGACGCCGGCCGGCCGGTACCGCTACCGCCGGTGGGCTTCGCCGGAGAGAGCCTGGCCGGTGGCGGCGGCATCCAGGTAGGGTCCCTGGTCGAGGAAGGCGCGGGCGTCAACATTATCGCCGATGAGCGCAACAACGCCCTGGTGATTTTGGCGACGTCGTCGGAGTTCGAGATGATCGAAGCGGCCCTCGACCGCCTGGACATCATTCCTCTACAGGTGCTGATCGAAGCGACGATCGCCGAGGTCCGGCTGAACGACACCCTGGAATACGGCCTGCAGTGGTTCTTCGGCAACGGCGATGTGAGCGGAAGTTTCAGCAATGGTCTAACGAACGCCATTCTGCCGGCCTTTCCCGGCTTCAACTTCGTGGTCGATACGGCAAACGTCCGCGCTGTCTTGAGCGCGCTTACGGAAATCACGGAGGTCCGCGTCATCTCCTCGCCGCAGCTCATGGTGCTCGACAATCAGACGGCCCGCCTCCAGGTCGGCGATCAGGTTCCGATCGCGACACGCTCATCGACCCAAACAAGCGACCCCGACGCACCGATCGTCAACGACATCGAGCTGCGCGACACCGGCGTCATCCTCGAGGTTACGCCGCGCATCAACGCCAGCGGCCTGGTCGTCCTGGACGTCGTCCAGGAGGTGAGCGAGGTTACGCAAACGACCACCTCCGACATCGACTCGCCGACCATCCAGCAGCGCAAGATCGAGAGTACGGTAGCCGTCGAGAGCGGCAACACGATCGCGCTTGGCGGCTTGATCCGGGACCGCACCGAGGACTCGACCTCCGGCATTCCGCTGCTGTCCGACATCCCGATTCTCGGCAATCTCTTCAAGTCGAACGCGGAGCTGCAGCAACGCACGGAATTGCTGGTGCTGATCACCCCGCAGGTGGTGCGCAACGCCATGGAGTCGCGTGAGGTGACCGAAGAGTTGCGCCGCCGGCTGAGCACCGTCCTGCCGCTGGAACAGGAGATCCAGTAAAGGGTCGGCCTGGCCGGGCGCCATGCTCTTGCCAATTAGTTTTAGGGCCGATCAGAAAGCGCTGATCGAGAAAAGCAGGTCGCGGTACTTCAATATGGCCCCGTCGTCGGTGATTTCCTGCAGCCAAAGACTGTCATCCAACCTGTCCCCTTCCCGATGCTTGGCGCCGTTGATGCGAACGAAACGGCGTTCGGGATGCGGGTCGTAAGCGTGAACCGACATCGTGATCTCCGGAAGGCCCCGCCGCAGGGGGATCGGTAGCTGGCTGAGACGCAGTACTTCGGGTTCCGCGGTGGCCGGTCCCGCCGGCGGTTCGGGAACCGCCACGGGCGCAATGGGCCGCGGCACCGTTGCCACTTCCTGGATTTCTTCGATGGCCGGCCGGGTGGCCTGGGGTGAGCTGTCATCGCGCCCCGCAAGTACCGGCGGCACGCCGCGTACGCGTCGGGTCGTTGGGCTCTGAGCGATTCGCACCTCTGGCGGATGAAAACCGCTCGGCGCCGGCAAGTCGGAGAAACTGCTTCTCACCGCGATGGGCCCGAGGCCCCGGGACACAGGCGCCCGGTCCGCGAACCGCTGGCGCGCGAAGGATGGCGCGCCCGGCCATGTGCCGGCAAGGATCTCCGCATTGGACCGCACAGGGGCCGCCGGCCTCACCGCCACCGACGGGTCGCCGGACCGCGCCGGTTGCCCGGACGAAGCAACCCGGTGCTCGCTCGAAGGATCCGGCAAGCGCCATATAATCACCGCTGTCGCCACAACCACCGCGGCGAGCAGGGCCCCGCCGAGCAGCAAGTGTCCCGGTACCACACGGGGGCGGCGCTCGGGCTCGGCCGGCACGTGCGGCAGATAGGCCACGGTCGCCGAGGGGATGGCAATCTCGGCACGTTCTATCTGCGATCTCTTAAGCGCGCGTAAGATATAGGACATCTGTCAGGCCTATGCCGAGCGTCACTTCCTTGGAAATTCCGCCAAATTCACCCTACCGCAAGCATTCCGGCCGGCGCCAAAGGCGTCCGCGCGCCTGGCGGATCCGCCGATGTCCGGACTTGCGGAGGTGACACTGGCCGGGTTATCGCGGCCGATCGCGACGCCCTGGTCCTCACAGTCGATGACCGGCGCGCCGATATTCACCCCAAGCGACACCGGGATGTCGATATCCGCCGCCAGGTGACCAAGAGCGAGAACGGGTGCTCCCACATCCGACGGATCCAGGATTACGGGATCATGCGACCTGCCCTCCTGGCGACCGGAAGAGGCCGCGGTTTGCTGTGCGGCATCGAACGGTGGGATCCCGGAGGTCACGAAAAAGCCTCCGAGAAGCACCATGAGGCCGAGGATCGACATCACGCGAGCCCCCTTCGCACCAAAGATCCGGGCTAGTATCGGCGACCCCGGGAAACTTCGGGGCCAGGGAGACACTTCCAACGCCGCCCTGCGGACGATCGTCTTGGACACGCTCGCACTGGCCTCGGCGTAGCCTCCCAGTAAACAGCGGTCGCACAGAATGTTGATGACGCGGGGGACGCCGCGAGAATGCCGATAGACCTCGCTCAGGGCTTGCGGTGTGAAAATCTCTCGCGTGGCGCCGGCGACGGCCAGGCGGTGGCGCACGTAGGCCGCCGTCTCCTCCCGGGAGAGCGGGCACAGGTGATAACGCGACCCGATACGCTGGTTGAGCTGGCGCAGTTCATGACGCCCGAGGATGGCGTTCAACTCGGGCTGGCCGACGAGGATGATCTGCAACAGCTTACGCGTATCGGTCTCCAGGTTGGTCAAGAGGCGCAGCTGCTCCAACACCTCCGGGCGCAGGTTCTGCGCCTCGTCGATCATGACGATCGAGTGGCGGGCGCGGGCATTCGCCTCGATCAGATATTCGTAAAGCAGGTCCAGCGCCTCTTTGAGGCTTGCGACCTCCTTGGCGCCGGGCACGCCGAATTCGTCGCACAAGCTCGCAACCAGCTCGAACTTGCTAAGATCGGGATTGACGATAAGAGCGACGTCCACATTGCTCGGCATCTGCTCGAGCGCGTAGCGGCAAATAGAGGTCTTGCCCGTTCCGACCTCACCGGTGAGAAGAACGAAACCGCCCCCATCGACCAGCGCATAGAGAAGGTGAGCCAGGGCTTCCTGGTGTCCGTTGCTTAAATAGAGGAAACGCGGATCCGGCGTGATGGGAAAAGGTCTGCCCCGGATGCCATAGAATTCACGGTACATGAGCATATACTAATCGCCCTTTGGGGCATCTCCTCTAGGAGTCGTACTGTGAGGTATTTTATCCTATAATAGTGGCGCTGTAGCAATCAATTCCGAGCTATTCCCTAAAAAGCAGATCGAAAATTTCGGATTTGAAGATTTAGATATCAAAACGCTGAAGCTATTATACTTTTTCCTTCAAAAACAAAACATATTTTAATATAATAAAAGCATAGTTAAATAAAAATTGTTATATATCGAATTCCTATATGTAAATCTAATATATAAATGTGCGAGATCTACTAATCATGCGGCGCCTATCCGCTCCAATTCATGCCCACGACGGAGGATTCGGGCGCAAGTTGCGCCAAGTCGATTCGCTGGTGATCCGGCGATGGGCACAGCCACGCCGGCAAAATCTTGATAGGTTGATTACACGAAGTATGGTTGTATCCGCCAGGAATGAGATCGGGACGCGGACTTGGTCCCTGTCAGTGGAGAGTGATGCTTGGCAATGGGCCGAAGCAGACAAGG
>Ga0255058_10002005_pt1 | contig 11342 bp, 17 predicted proteins | sample Cases_109_9_MG_FD_188637 | JGI IMG/M metagenome (GOLD analysis project Ga0255058, IMG submission 188637) | Seawater microbial communities from Amundsen Gulf, Northwest Territories, Canada - Cases_109_9 | ecosystem: Environmental > Aquatic > Marine > Gulf | place: Canada: Northwest Territories... | reverse complement strand
AGCGAAAGGGACAGGCTTCGGCCTGCCCCTTGCTTTTCTTTCCTTGATACGCCTAGCGCTTGGTGTACTGAGGCGCCTTGCGCGCGCGCTTGAGGCCGGGCTTCTTGCGCTCCTTGACGCGTGAGTCGCGAGTGAGGAGGCCGGCGCGGCGCAGCACCGGTCGATGACCCTCATCGACAACGAGAAGCGCGCGGGAGATGCCATGGGCGAGGGAGTCGGCCCAGCCGGTAATTCCGCCGCCGTTGATCTTAGCGTAGACGTCGAACTGGCTGGCCGTGCTGGTTACCTCCAGCGGCTGGCGGATCTTGATCTGATATACAGAGCGGCTGAACATCTCCATGTACGGCTTGCCGTTGATCAGGATGTTGCCGGAGCCCGGGTACAGACGCACGCGGGCGACCGATTCCTTGCGCCGGCCGGTTCCGTAAAAGTATTCGCCGGGCGGCACGGTCATCTCAGTCGTGGGTTCGTCCGTCATGATTTCTTCTCCGAAGTAGCGACCGTCACCGGCTGACGGCGGTTGGCGCGCTTGCGCGAGATGTTGATCTGGGCTTCGTGCGGGTGGTCGGCACCGGCGTAGACCTTCAGGTGACGCAGGAGGTGCTTCGCCAGCTTGTTGCGCGGCAGCATCCCGCGTACGGCAAGCTCGACGACGCGTTCCGGGCGCCGCTCCAGAAGGGTGCCTAGCTTCTCCTCCTTGAGGCCGCCCATGTAGCCGGTGTGGCGGTAATAGATCTTGTCCTCCAGCTTATTGCCGGTGACTTTGATCTGCGTGGCGTTGACGACGATGACGTAGTCGCCCATGTCGAGGTGAGGCGAGTAGGTGACCTTGTGCTTACCCATGAGCAAACTGGCCACCTGCGTCGCAAGGCGGCCCAGAATCTGGCCCGCGGCGTCAACCACGACCCAGTTCTTCTCTATCTCCTTAGCCGAAAGGCTGTAGGTCTTCATCCGTTTCATCGTCAAACAACCCGCTTTCGTAGCGAACCTTGATCAGGCAGAGGCCCCGGGCAGGGGCCGTACGACTCGCTTCTCCCGGCGTCGCCTCGCGCACAAGGCGCTCGAAGGCGTCGGGGGACAGCTTACCCCGTCCAACCTCGACAAGTGTGCCCATGATACGCCTCACCATGTGCGGGAGGAAGGCGTTGGCCTCGATGTCGAAGCAGGCGGCCTTGCCCCGTTGCACAAGCGCCGTGCCGTGGACCACTCGTTCCGTCCGCCTTCGCCGGGCCTCGGACGGCGCTGTGAAGGCGGCGAAGTCGTGGCACCCTTCCAGGTGCCGCGCCGCCGCAGCCATCGCCACCAGGTCGAGGCTTGGGCCGACGCGCCAGACGACCTCTCGGTAGAGGGCCGGGCGCTCCGAGCCCAGGTTGAGCGTATATCGGTACAAGCGGCGCCGGGCGTGTCTCCGCGGATCGAACTCCGCAGGGACCTCGGCGGCAGCGTGTACGGCGATGTCATCCGGCAGGTGCGCGTTCGTCCCCCGCACGAAGACATCGATTCGGCGCCGGCTCTCCGTTGGGAAAGCCGCCACCTGTCCTCGGGCGTGGACTCCGGCGTCCGTCCGGCCTGCCATCGCCACCCGTATAGGTTCGCCTGTTAACGTTCCCAGGGCCCGCTCCAGCGCGCCCTGCACCGTCGGTGCATTCTTCTGGTACTGGGACCCTCCGTAGGCTGTCCCCTGGTACTCGACCAGGAGCGCTATGCGGCGAAGCCCGTTTCCATTCAAGTTATCCGGCGCCCTTCGCCGGCGAGGCTAGAGTTCCGACTCCACCAGTTCGATCTGCGCCATGCGGGCAGCGTCGCCACCGCGCGGGCCGAGCTTGACGACCCGCGTGTAGCCACCGGGCCGGTCGGCGTAGCGGTCCGCCAGGTCGTCGAAGATCTTGTCGACGATTGCCTTGTCGTAGACGAAGCCGAGCGCCCTTCGGCGCGCTGCGAGGTTGCCCTTCTTGCCGAGCGTGATCATGCGCTCGGCGAAGCCACGCATCTCCTTCGCCTTGGCCTCCGTAGTGATGATCTTCTCGTACTTGAGCAGATCAGTCACGAGGTTGCGAAACATCGCCAGTCGGTGATCGGTCGCCCGGCCGAGCTTGCGGCCGTTGATGCGGTGGCCCATCTAGTCGTCGCCCTCGCCATCGGTCAACTCGAGGAGTTTTCGCTTCCATTCGGGCATCTCTTCGTTGTCGCCACCGCCTTCAGCGGTTGGCTCGGCCTTCGCCTTGGTCTTCTTCGGGCGACGACCGACGGGCGCGGGCTCGGTGTCCGGCGAAGCGATGGCTTCTGGCTCGTCCACGGCGACGGCCGCGGGCTCCTTCGTGGGCTCTGGCCTGGCTCCTATCGGCCGCTCTTCGGCGTCCAGCGGTGGCGCGTCGAGGATCTCTTCCTCGCTACCGTCACCGGCGGGCAGCAGACCCAGCTCGTCCAGTCGTTCCCTCAGTTCATCGTAGGACTTGAGCCCAAAGTTGCGCAGAGCCAGCAGCTCTTCCTCACTCTTCTCCAGAACCTGGCCGATTGTCATCAGGCCACTGCGGCGCAGGCAGTTGTAGGCGCGCATCGAGAGGTTCAAGTCTTCGATCGCCATGTTGTACCGTTCGGGCGAAAGCTGGAGCCCGGCGCCCAGACCGCGCTCGACCGTCGGCATCGCAGGCCGACCCATGTGTGAGAAGAGCTTGAACTGCTCGATGAGGATGTCCGCGCTCTTGCTCACAGCCTCGGTAGCGCTGATCGTGCCGTCGGTCCAGAGTTCGATCGTCAGCTTGTCGTAGTTTGTCGCCTGGCCAACGCGCGTTTGCTCAATGCGGTAGTTGACCTTGCGCACCGGCGAGAAGATGGCGTCGACAGGAATGACACCAAGCTGCGTCCCATCGACATGGCCAGCCGGAACGTAGCCACGCCCCTGCTCCACGTTGAACTCGACGTAGAGCTTTCCGTTCTTGTCGTCGATAGTGGCCAGAAATTGATCCGGGTTAGCGATCTCGAAGTGCTCCGGAAGCTGGATGTCGGCGGCAGTGACCGCTCCGCCGCGGCCGCTGTGGTCAAGGATAAGCATGCCGGCGCGGTCCGAGAGCGCGCGCAGGCGGATCTCCTTGACGTTGAGGAGGAACTCAATAGAGTCCTCCTTGATGTTGGGGATCGTCGAGAACTCGTGCTGGATGCCTTCGATGCGGACGGACGTGACCGCGGCACCCGGGAGTGAGCTCAAGAGGACGCGACGCAGGGCGTTGCCCAGCGTGATACCGAACCCAGGCAACAGGGGTGACGCGACGATGCGCGCGTAATCATCCGACGACTCTTCGACCTCGAGCATCGGCTCGTCGGACGGCTGCTCTGTGATTGCGGCTCCGGCTGCCCGGAACAGTTGCTGTTCTAGCATTTCCACCTCTACCGCGAGTAGTATTCGACGATCGTCGCCGTGCTGAACTTGGCGCCGATCTCCTCCATCTCCGGCAGCTCGTTGACCTTGCCTGTCATGGCAGTGTCATCGCGGCTGACCCAGGAGGGTATTTCCTTACTCGCGACCTTTTCACTTACAAGCTTGAAGTATTCGCTCTTTTCGCCACGCGGGCTCCAGCTCACGCCATCGCCCAGCTTGAGGATGTGCGAGGCGATCGTGGTCCGGCGACCGTTGACGGCGAAAAGACCGTGCGATGCCACCTGCCGCGCCTGCTGCCGGGAATCGGCGAAGCCCAGTCGGTAGATGACGTTGTCCAGCCTCAGCTCCAGCGTCCGCAGAAGCGTCTCGCCGGTGACGCCCGGACGGCGGACGGCGTCCTCGTAGTACTTGCGGAACTGGCTCTCCAGCACGCCGTAGATGGCACGTGCCTTCTGCTTCTCCCGCCACTGGAGGCCACGGTCGGACACCTTGCGGCGCCGCGACGCGCGCGGTCCGGGCGGGAACGGGCGTTTGTCGAAGACACAGTTGGAGTAGCACTTGTCACCCTTGAGGTAGAGCTTCTCCCCAAGGCGACGGCACAGCCGGCAACGAGCGTCAGTGTATCTGGCCATCGGCGCTCTTACACTCGCCGCCGTTTGGGTGGCCGGCAGCCGTTGTGTGGGATCGGTGTAACGTCACGGATCAGCGTCACCTGCAGGCCGCTGGACTGCAGCGAGCGAATCGCCGCCTCCCGGCCACTGCCGGGGCCCTTCACGCGCACCTCCACCTGGCGCAAGCCGTGGTCCATCGCCCGGCGAGCGGCGGCTTCGGCGGCGAGGCCGGCGGCGTACGGTGTACTCTTGCGGGAACCCTTGAAGCCGGCGGTCCCGGCGGAAGCCCAGGAGAGCACGGCGCCGTTGGGGTCGGTCAGCGTGATCACGGTGTTATTGAACGTCGAGGTGATGTAAGCACGGCCCACCGGCACGTTCTTCTTTTCGCGTCGTCGTGATTTACTCTTGCGTTCTGCCATTGTTTGTCCTTCTGGGGCTACTTCTTGACGGCGGCGCGGCGCCTGCCGGCAACGGTGCGGCGCGGGCCCCGCTTTGTGCGGGCGTTTGTCTTCGTGCGCTGCCCGCGCGCGGGTAAGCCGCGGCGGTGCCTGATGCCACGATAGCTGTTGATCTCGATGAGGCGCTGAATATCCTGGCGTACCTGCTTGCGCAGCTCACCCTCGACGGTGAAGTTCTTGTCGATAAACTCGCGGATACGGCCAACTTCTTCGTCGCTCAGGTCGCGGACCTTGCTCTCGCGTGAGACTCCAACTGAGTCGCAGATCTTCTCCGCTGTGGGCCGGCCGATGCCGTAGATGTATGACAGCGAAATATCGACCTTCTTGTCGCGAGGAACGTCTATGCCGGAGATGCGGGCCATATGCCTGCTTACCCCTGCCTCTGCTTGTGACGGGGGTTCGGACAGACGATGCGGACGACGCGCTTACGCACGACGACTCTGCACCTCTCGCAACGCTTTTTGACTGACGCTTGAACCTTCATAGCCTACCTGAAACGATAAGTGACCCTGCCACGGGTCAAGTCATAAGGAGATAGCTCGACCAGGACTCTGTCACCGGGGAGGATTCGGATATAGTGCATCCGGATCTTGCCGGACGCGTGGGCAAGCACCCTGTGCCCGTTAGCCAATTCTACACGAAACATGGCGTTGGGCAAATTCTCCTTCACGGTTCCCTCGACCTCGATTGCTTCTTTTTTAGCCATTCACCCCTTGCGGGGCATTCTCCTCCCTGGGTTGGTCGCCCAAAATATGGATTCTACAGACACCTGGACCCTTACGGCAACGTCAGCACTTCGGCTTCGCCGTCCGTGATCGCTAGCGTGTGCTCGAAGTGGGCCGACAGCTTCCCGTCAATCGTCCGTACCGTCCACTCGTCGTCGTCGCGCTTCGTTCGCCAGTCGCCCAGGTTGACCATCGGCTCAATCGCAATCACCATGCCCGGCCGCAGCGGCGTTCCGGTGCCCGGCTTACCGTAGTTCGGCACCTGCGGCTCTTCGTGCATCTGGCGCCCGACGCCGTGGCCTACGTACTCGCGAACGATCGCCAGGCCCTCGCCTTCGACATAGGTCTGGATCGCGTGGCCAATGTCGCCGGTCTTCGATCCGCCGCGAGCGGCGCGGATGCCGCGCCAGACGGCTTCTCGCGTGACGTCGATCAGCCTTCTGGCCTCCGGCGAAACGTTGCCAACGCCCGCCGACACGGCTGTATCGGCTACGAAGCCTTCGTAGGTACAGCCGATGTCGATGCTGACGATGTCGCCGTCCTGGATCACGCGCTTGCCGGGGATGCCGTGGACGATTTCATCGTTGATCGATACGCAGACGGTGGCGGGATAGCCATGGTAGCCCAGGAACGTTGGGATGACACCCGCCTTCTTGAACTCGCGGCGGGTGATCTCGTCCAGCTCCAGCTCCACCATGCCGGGGCGCAAGCTGTCGATGAGCAAGTCGCGAACGGCGGAGACTATGCGCCCGGCCTCTTTCATGATCTTGATTTCGTCTCGCGACTTGACAACGATGGCCACGCCTAGCCCTCCAGGGCTTTCAGCAGATCGGCCGCAACGGCTTCGGGGTCACGACCGCCGTCCACGACCGTCAGCTTGTCCTTACCTGCGTAGTAGTCCAGCAGCGACTGCATGTTGCCGATGTTCACCTTAAGCCGGTTGCGGACAACGTCCGGCTTGTCGTCAGAACGCTGCGTCAACTCGCCATCGCACTTGTCGCACGCGCCCGCCTTCGCCGGTGGCGCGCTGACCTCGTGGTAAACGGCGGCGCACCTGGCGCAAAGCCAGCGGCCCGAGAGCCGGCGCACGAGCTCGTCCTCAGCAACTTCGATGTAGACGGCGCGGTCTATCTGCTTTCCGGCCGAGACCAGCGCTTGGTCCAGCGCAACCGCCTGCTCCAAGTTGCGCGGGTAGCCGTCGAACATGCAGTCGTTCGCACAGTCTGGCTGCTTGATGCGTTCCAGCAGCATGTCGATGGTCAGTTCGTTGGGCACGAGATCGCCGGCGTCGTAGTACGGCTTCGCCTTCTTGCCCAGCTCTGTCTCGGCAGCGATGTTCTCGCGGAAGAGGTCTCCGGTGGTGACGTGAGGGAGCCCCAGCTCCTCCTTGAGACGGGCAGCCTGAGTTCCCTTGCCTGCTCCGGGCAGGCCGAGAAGGACGACGAACACGCTACTTGATGAAGCCTTCGTATTGGCGCATCATCAGCTGCGCCTCGATCTGGCGCAGCGTATCGAGCACGACGCCGACGGCGATGATCAGTCCAGCGCTCGTGATACCGAAAGCCGTCGAGCGGTTGCCGGTTGCCCCGGCGCCGACGAAGCTTGAGAAGATGAACGGCGCCACCGCTACCGAGGCCAGGAAAAAGGCGCCGGCCCATGTTATGCGGAGAAGCACGCGGTTGATGTACTGATCCGTCGGCCGGCCAGGCCGAATGCCGGGCACAAAGCCACCCTGGCGTTGGAGGTTTTCGGCCAGGTTCTGCTGTTGGAAGGTCACGATCGTATAGAAGAAAGTAAAGACGACCACCGTGATGAAGACAAAGATCCAGTAACCGAAGTTGTCCGGGTTGAAGGCCGTCACGACAAAGTCGCCGAACGACGCGATCGAGTTGTTGTCGGAGGCCGCGAACATCTGGCCGATGAAGGCCGGGAAGATGATCACGGAGAACGCGAAGATGAGCGGGATCATCCCAGTGCTGTTCAGCTTCAGGGGTATATGAGTCTGCCCCGACTGTCTGTACATGCGGCCCGATCTGAAGACGCTACGGGAGTACTGAACGGGTATCTTTCGCTGCGCCTCCTGGAAGAAAACGATGTACGCCACGAGCGCGACCATGAACCCACCGAGAAGGATCGTCGTCGTCACGCCGTCCCCGGTGCCGGTATATAACCGACCACCGATGAACTGTGGCATTCCGGCGATGATGCCAGCGAAGATGAGCACGGATATGCCGTTTCCGATGCCCTTCTCGCTGATCAGTTCGGCGATCCAGACAAGGAACATCGTGCCTGCGGTCATCGTGATCACCGCCGCGAACGTGGGCAAGGCGTTGGGCCCCGACAGCTCGACGCCCGTGATGCCGCCCTGGCTCTGAACGATGATCAGCTGACCGTAGCCCTGCACGAAAGCCATTGGCACGGTCATCCAGTGTGTGTAGATGTTGATCTGCTTGCGTCCCGAGTCGCCTTCCTTCGATAGCGCCTGCAACGTCGGCACGATCGGCACCATGAGCTGCATGATGATAGAGGCGGTGATGTACGGGTAGACGCCCATCGCCGCCACGCTCATGTTGGCGAGAGCGCCGCCGCTGAAGATGTTGAGGAAGCCGAGGACTGTGCTACTTTCGAACAGCGCCTCGAGTGCCAGTGGGTTGACGCCAGGCACCGGCAAGTTCGATACGAAGCGGAAGATGACGAGCATGGCGAACGTGAAGAGCAGCTTCTCGCGGATGTCCGCCTGCCCCATCGCCGTGACAGCAGACTGCAGTAGCTGCGGCCGCTGTTGCTGAGGCCGTGACTCTGCCCTAGTCGCCATCTGCCCTGGAGTCCTTGTCTACGGCGGGCTCTTTGGTTGCGGCTTCGTCTGCCTTGCCTTCGGTGTCGGCGCCGCCCTTCCTGGCCTCTACCTTACTGTCGCCGTCCTGACCTTTGGCCTTGCCTTCGCTCTTCTGACCTTTGGCCTTGCCTTCGCTTTTCTGGCCTTTAGCCTTGCCTTCGGCGTCCTGGCCCTTAGGCTTGCCTTCGGCGTCCTGGCCCTTAGGCTTGCCTTCGGCGTCCTGGCCCTTGGCTTCGCCTTCACCCTTCTGAGCCTTGGCCTCGCCGTCACCCCTTTGACCTTTTGCCTTGCCTTCGCCCTTCTTCTCGTCGTCGGCGCCTTCGGCCTCGGCGGGCTTGCCCTTCCGCCGCTTCCGCTTGGCGGCGCCACGCCGCTCAGACCTGACCTTGCGCTCGGTCGTCTCTTCCGCCGTGCCGCCTGCAGCCTCGATCTTCTCTTTCGCCGTTAGCGAGAGGCGCTCGACGCGCACGTTCAGCTTGCGGGTGATCTCGCCGCTGGCGAGGATCTTGACCGGCTTCTTGGCCGAGTCGATGAGACCGGCTTCCTTGAGGGTCTCGTTCGTCACGTCGGCACCGTCGTCGAAGCGCTCGAGGTCACGCAGGTTCACAGGCTGGTATTCGATGCGGAAGTGGTTAACGAAGCCGCGGCGGCGTGGTAGGCGGCGCATGAGGCGCGTCTGGCCACCCTCAAAGAAGCGGCGTGGCTTCCGACCGGAGCGGGACTTCTGTCCCCCGAGGCCGCGTCCGGAATACGTACCCGTCCCGGCTGCGTTGCCTCTGCCGATCCTTTTTCGGTTCTGCTTCGACCCGCGCGCGGGTTTCAGCTCGTGGGCCTGCATTTATGCTCCGTCCTCGCTTACGTCGACGAGGTGGCGAACCTTGTGAAGCATACCACGTATGGGCCTCGTGTCATCGTGCTCCACGGTGTGCCCGAGGCGCTTGAGGCCAAGCGCTTCGATCGTTCGCTTCTGGTCGATCTGGTAGCCGATGGCGCTCTTGCGCCAGGTGACGCGCAGTCTAGCGGCCAATGCTCGCCTCGTCGGAAAACTGCCTTCGTCTCTCGAGCACTTCCTCAGGGGAGCGCATCAGAGAGAGCGCCAGCATGGTCGCCTTGACGGCGTTGGTCGGGTTGGTGGAGCCGAGCTGCTTGGCGACCGCGTCCTTGACGCCGGCCATCTCCAGGACGGCGCGCACGCCGCCGCCGGCGATGAGGCCGGTGCCGGCCGGCGCGGGCTTGATCAAGATCTTCGATGCGCCGAAGCGCACGAGCAACGGATGAGGAAGACTTGTCTTCATCATCGGTACCTTGATGATGTGCTTGCGGGCGACGACCGCGGCCTTGCGAATCGCCTCCGGAACCTCCTTGGCCTTGGCCATGGCGACGCCGACGTGGCCGTTCATGTCACCGACGACGACGATGGCGGTGAAGTGGAAGCGGCGGCCGCCCTTCATCACCTTGGCCACACGGTTGATGAACACGACCTTCTCCTGAAGCTCGAGTTCGTTCGGATCCACGCGTTCTTTCTTCGCGATGTACTTACTGGGGTTCGACATAGCTCACTCGTCCTGCCCTAGAAGGACAGGCCTCCCTTTCGAACAGCCTCGGCCAGCGCCTTGACGCGACCGTGATAGCGGAAGCCACCGCGGTCGAAGACGACCGTCGTGATTCCCTTTTCTTTCGCCCGCTTCGCGAGCGCCTCGCCGACGACTGTCGCCACTTCCGTCTTCTTCTGGCTCTCCTTGACCGTGGGCCGGATCTCCTTGTCCATGTCGGAGGCGGAGACGAGCGTGTGGTCGGCGCCGTCGTCGATGATCTGAGCGTAAATGTGGTTCAGGCTGCGGAAGACATCGAGGCGCGGCCGCGCCGCCGTCCCCGTGACTCTATTGCGGACACGCACGTGCCGGCGCTTCCGGGCAGCCCTTGCCGTTTTCGATCCCTTCATAGTGAGCTTACTCCATCGCCTTGCCGGCCTTACCGGCCTTGCGTCGCACGTATTCACCCTCGTAACGAATGCCCTTGCCCTTGTACGGCTCGGGCGGGCGTATCTTGCGCACGTTGGCGGCCACCTGACCCACCGCCTGCTTGTCCACGCCCCTGACGATGATCTTTGATGTACCGTCCACCTCGAACTCGACACCCGACGGCGGCGACATCTTTACCGTATGCGAGAAGCCCACGCTGACCTCAAGGTCCTTGCCCTGCATCTGAGCCCGGTAGCCGACGCCGTGCATCTCCAGCGTCTTCGAGAAGCCCGCGGTGACGCCAGTCACCATGTTGGCAAGCAGTGTGCGCGAGAGGCCGTGCATCGCCTTGTGGCGCGCCTGGTCTGACGGCCGGGTGACGATTATCTGGTCGCCCTCCTGCTTGAAGCTGATCTCGCTCTGGAAGGCCCACGAGAGCTGGCCCTTCGGTCCCTTGACGGAGACCTGCGAGCCGTCGATCTTAAGCTCGACGCCCTTGGGAACGGCGATCGGGTTGGCGCCTACTCTAGACATCGTTCACTACCACACATAGCACAGTATTTCGCCGCCAACGCCACGCTTGCGCGCGGCCTTGCCGGTCATCACACCTTCCGGCGTGGACAGAATGGCGATGCCAAGGCCGCCGTAAACGCGCGGCACTTCGCTGCGAGACGTGTAAACGCGCAGGCCCGGCTTGCTCACGCGGTTCAGGCCGACGATCACGGGCTCTTTCCTGCCTGTGTACGCCAGCTGGACGCGGATGCTCCCGTGGCCTTCGTCCTCCCGCGCTTCGTAGCCCTGGATGTAGCCTTCCTTCTTCAGCACAGCGGCGATCGACTCCTTGACCTTGGAGGTGGGGATGTCCGTGAAGTCATGCCCCGCGACGAGCGCGTTGCGGATGCGGGTCAGCATGTCGGCGATCGGATCAGTAACCATGTTCTCTTACCAGCTCGACTTCTTGACGCCCGGCAGGTGGCCCAGCAACGCATTCTCCCGGAAGCAGATGCGGCAGAGGGCGAAGCGGCGCATGTAAGCGCGCGGTCGGCCACAAAGGCGGCAGCGGCTGCGGTGTCGCACCTTGAACTTCGGCGTCTTGTTGAACGTTTTTTCGTAGAGGGCTTTTCGTGTCACGTCTCGCTCCCGTTACCCGCGCTCTGCGAACGGCATGCCCAGCAGTTGGAGCAGCCTCTTCGCCTCTTCGTCGGTGGTTGCCGTCGTCCCGATAGTGATCTGCATGCCCCGGATCTTGTCGATCTTGTCGTACTCGATCTCGGCGAAGATCACCTGCTCCTGCAGGCCCAGGCTGTAGTTTCCACGGCCGTCGAAGGAGTTAGGCGAAATACCCTGGAAGTCACGGACACGGGGCAGCGCAGCG
>Ga0255058_10002004_pt1 | contig 11342 bp, 4 predicted proteins | sample Cases_109_9_MG_FD_188637 | JGI IMG/M metagenome (GOLD analysis project Ga0255058, IMG submission 188637) | Seawater microbial communities from Amundsen Gulf, Northwest Territories, Canada - Cases_109_9 | ecosystem: Environmental > Aquatic > Marine > Gulf | place: Canada: Northwest Territories... | reverse complement strand
AATCTTCGGACGAGAGTTGAATAATGCCGAGTTGGACGGCGATCGAAACCGCTTCGGTACGATTGCCGGCATCGAGCTTGTTCAGGATCGCGTGCACATGAAACTTCACGGTCGATTCGGAGATAAACAAGGTCGAACCGATCTCTTTGTTAGTCTTGCCGCCGGCCAGCAACTCGAGCACTTGCGTCTCTCGCTTGCTGAAATGCACAGCCGGTTTTTCCTTCCGGGCCGAGCGTTTGTTCATGTGTTGCATCAGCTTGCTCGCCACGCTCGCTTCGAGAGCGGTGCCACCGTCGAAAACGCTGTGGATAGCGCTGATCAGTTCCTTGCGCGGGCAGCCCTTTAACAGGTAACCGTCGACGCCGAGCTCCGCGGCCTGCACGATGCGCTCCTCTTCGTCGTGCGAGGTGTAGATGATGACCCGCGCTGTCGGTGACTTCTCACGCAATATCCGCAGTGCGTCAACGCCGTGGGTTTTCTCCAGCTCCAGGTCGAGCAGTATGATATCCGGTTCGGTCGAGGCGAGCAGGGCATCGAGTCCATCGATATCTTCAAGTTCGCCGACGATTTCAATACCTTCCTCCGCGTTGAGCATTTCCCTGAGTCCGTAGCGCACGACGGGATGGTCATCGATGATGATGGTGCGTATCAGTTTGCCGGAAGATCTGAGCATCCGGCAATCCTAGCTCAATTTGCCCTTTAATTTACGAAAATTGTTGATATTCCAGCAGGTCTTGCGCTATTGACAGGTCGGCTTCGGGCCGCCCGTGCCCCCTATACCTATACCAAAGGACAGTTCCGTACTGCTCTTTTTCCCGGCCTAGATTCATTCCAGCAGCCAGTAGTAGTTGTCACCGCCGTTCGTAAACTGGAATAGCCGAATAACGGGTGTTCGGCGCTGCTAATTGGCGCAGGCACACCCGCTGGCACGGCCCAGATAAGAATGTACAAACTCGGGAGAGTGAAATGAACGGTTGGTCCTCCGCAGCAAGCTTGGCTTGCAGAAGCTTCAAACTCATTTACACGCAAGCCCTGCTCGCAGGGCTCGCGATCTTCTTCACCACTGGCGCACAGGCCGAGATAATGTGCAACCGCACATTAACGGTCGACGTCGTGGCGATCGATATGCCGCTGATGTTCAATCGCCTCGGCGCGCAGAACATAAACGGCATGATGTACGCGTTGAAGCGAGACGTGATTAATATAGACACTGGCTTACCGCTCACCAAGGGAGGGAGCCCCACACCGGGGCACGTGGCCCTGCGTCCCGACAAGCGACCGCGGCCGCTGGTGCTGCGCATGGGCGCAGAAGACTGCATGACAATCAAGTTGACCAACCTCCTTCACGACCCGGCGAACCCGTTCAATCCAGACATCAATCCGGTCGAGCGCAGCCTTATCCCGTTCGAAGTCCATAACGATGACCAGGTAAAAGCACGACAAATCAGCCTGCGATTTCAGGGCACGGAACTGGTCGGCACCATGGCCGATGACGGTTCAAACGTGGGTCTAAATGCCAGCAGCCTGATTGGCCCGGGCGGTTACGCCGAGTATAAGATCTACGCTCCCTTTGACGGCGCGTTTCTGGGTGTGAGCTACGGTGGCACGATCGGCGGCGAAGGCCTCGGTGGCCAAACCGCAAGTGGACTCTGGGCCGTACTGAACGTCAATCCCAAAGGATCTGCGTTTTATCGCAGCCTGCTCACCAACGAAGAGCTGGCAATCGCGGCGCCGACAAATTCGGCGACTGGCCACCCGATTGTCAATTACGAGGCGACGTATCCCGACGACTGCGACGGTGGCGCGGATGACCTGACGCCGTATGGCGATGGAGACGGTACGTGGTGCCTGGAGGGCAAGGCAGGGCTGCCCGTCGTCAACATGGTAGTGGCAGGAACCGGTGAAATGGTGCACACAGCCATCGACGCGATCGTGGCCTATGGACCAGGCTGGACGCTGCAAGCCCCCGGGTCCGGCCCGCATACCAGCGATCTTGGTCATTTTCCACCGACGATCTACCCGCTGGAAAGCGTCAACAAACGTAACCCGACCGTACCGAACCGTCTCGAGCCGTTCCGCGAATTGACGGTTGCGTTCCACGACGAGGTACAGACCACGCAGGTGTTCCCGGACTGGTATAACGATCCCGTTCTCGGACATACGCTGCATGGCGTGCGCGACTCGTTCATGATCAACTACGGCTCCGGCGGAATCGGTTCGGAGATTATCGCCAACCGCATTGGCGTTGGACCGATGCATGACTGTGTCAACTGCGCTTACGAGGAATTCTTCCTCGCATTCTCGACCGTAGGAGAAGTCGGCCAGCTCACAGACATCCCGGCTAACTTTGGGCTCGAAAACTGCAACCCGAATGATATCGCCGGCACCTGCGGCGCGAACGGTCCTAAGGCGAACTATGTACTGTATCCGACGGATCCGTCCAACGTGCATCACGGTTACACGGGTGATGCAACGGCATTCCGCAATCTGCATGCCGGCCCTGGCGAGCAGCACGTATTCCACTTGCATAACAACCAGTGGCTGTTCAATGCGGACGACGACAATTCCAACTATCTGGATGCGCAGGGCTTAGGTCCGGGCTCCGGCTACGCGTACTGGATCAACTTTGGCGGCGGCGGTAACCGCAACAAAACCTCCGGCGACGCCATTTTCCATTGCCACTTCTACCCTCACTTTGCCCAGGGCATGTGGGAGATGTGGCGTTTGCATGACACTTTCGAGCCCGGCACCGAACTAAAGGTGACCGTCGACGGCGGCGGAGTGCACACCTCGTTTACCGTCGACGGCCTCGGCCTTGGCAACGGCACCCCGGCGCCTGGGGCGCGCGCCTTGCCGGATGGTGAAATCGTTGCCGGTGCGCCGACCCCAGCGGTCGTGCCACTGCCCGGCAGGCCGATGGCGCCAATGCCGGCTGCGGGCGTGACCGTCGTTGCCAACAGCAACATGGTCGATGTCTGCATCGATAATATGAGCGCTGTTCAGGTGTTGCGTAATGCGTCGGACGGTGAATGCCCGATCGACTCCACGCCGATGCCTCGCCCGGTCGGCAGTCTGGTCAAGGTCAATCGCACCGTTCCCGGCGGCGTTTACGGGGACGATGCAATTCTCGGGCCTGACCAATACGGCGTTGATGATGGCGAGATCAATCCCGGTTACCCGTTCTGGATCGCCGGCATGGAACACACGATCGGCAACCGTCCAACGACGCCGCCACTCGACATGATTACGGCTCAGCAGGGTAAGGATCTGAAGCTTTACGGCGGCGATTTGTGGCAGCACGACGGCTGGGATGACCCAAGCGCCGATAACACCATCAACGGCTGGGACGGCGGCCTGCCGCGCTTCGCGCTCGAGGGATACTCGGCCGGCGGTGAAACAATAGTTGCCATCAGCCGGCTCGACATGAGCAAGGAAACCGAAAAAGCCAAGCCGGTGTTCTTTCCCGAGGAAGGCACTGATCTCGAGCAAATCGCGATGGGCCACCATTCTCAGCGCTGTCACTCGACGACGTATGCGGATCAATTGGGCACAGCTGCAGACTGCCCGGATGAGTTTGCTCCTCCCTCGACAGCGAATTATACCGGATTCCTGGCTAATGGTGCTCTGCCAATCGCCGGCGCGCCGTTCCAGGAGCCCTGCATCGACGACCGCGGGGACCTCTTGACGACAGGTATGCACGGCAGTTTCTTCGGTAGCAATCTCGTTGCAATGCAAAATGACGACGGCCTGACGGTAACGGGTTCATCACCCTTCAGCGCCAATAGTCCTCGCGTCTACAAAGCCGCGAACGTGCAATTTGATGCGGTATTCAACAAGCTCGGTTATCACTTTCCGCAGCAGCGCATCATTACGTTGTGGCAGGACGTTGTGCCGACAATCACGCAGGAGCGCCCGCCGGAGCCGTTCGTGCTGCGCATCAATACCTTCGACTGCACCCAGTACGTGCACTCGAACGTGGTGCCGAAAAACTACGAGCTCGACGATTACCAGGTCCGTACGCCGACAGACATCATCGGCCAGCACATCCATTTGCCGAAGTGGGACCTGACCTCGGCCGACGGTTCCGCCAATGGCTGGAACTACGAAGACGGCACTTTGTCGCCGGAAGCCGTGGTCGAGATGATCGAGGCGATCAACCATTTCAACGACAAAAACGAGGACATGACCCCCGATCTGGACGCCGTGTTGACCATGTATGATGGCGTAACTCCGGTAGTCGATTCATACGGTCATTCCCTTACGGAGACCGGCACACTGGAGCCGTCGGATCATCCGTTCTTCGGCCTGACGGAGTTTGCGTCGAACTGGGTCGGTGCGCGTAGCACAATGCAGCGTTGGTTCGCCGATCCGGTCGTCAACGTTGACGGCGTTGACCGCGGTCTCGGCATCATCTTTACGCACGATCATTACGGTCCGTCTACGCACCAGCAGGTCGGTCTGTACGCAACTGTCCTGATCGAGCCGGCCGGGTCGAAGTGGCTGCACAACGAAACCGGCACGGAACTCTATACCCGTACCGGCGACACGCTGAGTCCGCACCTCAACGATGGCGGCCCGACTTCCTGGCAGGCAGCGATCCTGACGGGTGCTGAGCCGGGATACTACACAGGGGAAGGCGATGTCAAAGCCGACCAGATCGAGTCGTATCGCGAGTTCTATGTCGAATACACCGACTTCCAGCACGCCTATCAGCCGGGCGTATTCGTCGGCATGAAGTATGATGACGAAAATCCGGCCGGAGTCGCCGTTGACGGGGAGTACATGTGGACTGGCGTCGACGTACCTACGCTTAGCAATGGGCGCCCGGGCCAGCGCCTGAACATTACTCCGCGCGACGGCGCCGGACTGGCCGATACCTTCCGCGACGCGATCCAGCCGCCGATACGCAAGCAGGCCAACGATACGCGCACCGGTTTCCCGGTCGATATCTGGGAATTCCCGCCGGAGTGTCCGGGTTTCGCACCACGGCCGTGCCCGGAGGCAATCACCGCGGATGACCCCGGCATGTACGTGGTCAATTATCGCAACGAATCCCTGGCGGCACGCATATACGATCCGGATAAGCCCGGTCCGGATGCCGATCCGTATCAGGACTGCAGCGATCCGGCCAACCGCACGGGTTGCGGCACGCAGGCCGACGGCAAGGCGGGTGATCTCGCGTTCGCGATGGATTCGAACGTGACTCGAAAGATTGCGGCGCTGAACAACAGGCTCGGCCTGGCGCCGGCCACGTATAACGACGGCGTGTGTGCAGCGCATGCACCCGGCGTCAGCGTCTTCTGTCCGCCGATCACGCAGCCGACGGCCCTGTCCGGTGGTGATCCGTTCACGCCGACCATGCGTGCCTATGACGGTGACAACGTGAAAGTCAAGATGCAGGCCGGTGGTCAGGAAGAAGAGCATGCGACATCGATTCACGGACTGAAGTGGTTGCAGGGTGGCTCGGGCTTCGGCGAAGCCAAGAACTCCGGCTGGCGTAACTCGCAGTCCGGCGGCATCTCCGAACAGTTCACGCTGAATATGCCGGTCTATGCCGACTACAACCAGCGTGGCAACCAGGCCGATTATGCCTACACCTTCAACGGCAGTGTCGATGGCTGGACAACGGGCACCTGGGGCATCCTGCGCAGCTATAAAGGCGGCGCAACAGACGGTCTCTACCAGTTGCCGAACAACGCAGTCCCGGGCGGCATACGCTTGAGCAATGCCAAGGACTTCGACAAAGTTTGTCCGAAGTACGCACCCGACGGCGAAAGAACCATAAATCGCGACATCGACATCACCGCAGTATCTGTGAATGACATCTTCGGCTCGCCGACGGGGGTCAATGTTACGGACCTGTTCCCAGGCTCGCACGTCGGTGCTTCACCCGTGGAATCCACTTCCGGTGGCGGCACGCTGGTCTACAACCCGCGTAATGCAATGGTTGATCCGGTTCCCGCAGAGGGACCCGGCAAACTGCCCACGGGTGGAGGTGACGGTCCATTGCACGACCCGACCGGCATCATCTACGTTTATACGGCGGACCTGATCTCCGACATGGACAATCCTGCAACGGCGGAAAACGAGTCCAACAAGGACAACGACCCGTATTGCTGGCGCGCACCGTCGAAGGGTAACAAGTGGAAGTACGATCCGTCGTTGCCGAGCTGCAAAGTCCAGCTGAGACCGGAAGCAGCGGTCGAGCCGGCAGTCCTTCGCGCTGCGGCAGGTGATTGCATGAACGTCACGCTGCGCAACAAGGTGCTGGCACAGGCCTACGACAATGATGGCTACAGGTTGTTCCAGGCGGACGGCAAACCGTCTTTCGAGGACAAGCGCTACAAGGGCATCAAGGTCTATGTTGACAACGACTACAACGGTTACGATATTGACGACCTCGAAGCAACCACTGCTAACTTCGACCAGACCAACGACCTGGCGACCGGTAACGCGCTAGCCGCCATGGTTCGTCGCGATCCGGGCGCTGGAGTAGAGGGCATGACGTCGTTCAACAACAACCTCATGCAGCCATCTGCCTGGGTCGGACTGCATCCGCAACTGGTCGAATACGACATCACGAGAAGCGATGGCACCAATGTTGGCCAGAACCCGGCCAACCAGGCTGTGGCCCCGGGAAGTCTGACGACCTACCAGTGGTATGCGGGTCATATCGACCTCCAGGTGAATACGGGAGGCAAAAAGCCGACCGCTACGCTGGTCGCCACACCGATCGAGTTCGGCGGCTTCAACATTATGCCGGCCGACCAGATCGAGCAGGGCCAGAAAGGCCTGTTCGGCGCCGGCGTCATCTATCCGTACGGCAGCACCTGGGAGGTTGATACGGGCACCAACACGGCAGCCACCGTGACCCTGTCCGACGGTATCACCACGTTCCGCGATTTCACGACGATCGCGGCCAAGGGTGCCAGCATGTTCTACGCCGACTCTTATCCGGTCGAGAATCTGCTCGGTGAAGGCAGCTTCGGTATCGCAGAGGATGCGCAGGATATGGGCCATATGAACATCAACTACGGCAACGAGGCGATGTGGTTCCGCTACGGCAAGAACCCGACCCAGGTCAGCGGCAATGCCATGTGCAACGGCGGTGATCCCAACAGTTGCCTGGGTGGCGTAGACAGTGGTCAGGCGGCGCTGGCATACAGCAACTCGCTCAACAGCATCGGTGAGCCGGAAACACCGGTGTTCACGGTTGGAAAAGGACAGGCGTTCCGCATGCACGTGCTGATGCCGTTCGCGCCGGGACGCGGCTCGACCTACGACCTGCACGGCCATGTCTGGCAGCGCGATCCCTATGTTTGCCCGGATGACAGCCACCTTACGCTGGACGGCAAGTGCAGCATGGGCGCCACCGGCCTGCCACAGGACGGCTCGGTCGGCTCGCAGGCACTTGGCAACAATCCGATCGGTTTCCACCTGGGTGGCATCGAAAGTTGGTTCGGTACCGAGCATTACGAGATCGTGATCTCGAGTGCCGGTGGCACTGGCGCGGTTCCCGGTGATTACCTGTTCCGCGACCACATGGGTCTCGGTAATGCTGGTGGCCTGTGGGGAATCGTGCGGGTGGAGGACACCACGCAGTAGTTCATGCAGTAAACGCGGGAAGAGCGGTGCAAGCAATGTGCACCGCTCTTCGCTCAGGTACAAGAAGGCACCCGGACCGGTGCGGAGTGATTGACGGTTCGGACTCGCCAAACAAGCAACAGGAGGAAATGCAGGTGTTACATTTCTTACGAAATACACGGACCGCTACGGCGCACATTTTGGCGCTGCTGACAGTTGGCACGACCCTTACCACCGTATCGGCAGTCGCAGAAGACGAGTTGGTAGGCCCGTTGCCGGAGATGCCGGTCAATACCGGCCTGATCCAGCGGAAAGGGATGAACGTGGAGTTTACCGCCCGGCCCACAGAGTCCGGCGGACGGCCGCAGGACGTCATGGAAGGCGAATTTGCCGATATCGAGTTCCGTATCACGGGTGCAGAAAACGGCGAACCATTGCAGGGTGTCTACCCGGGCGTCTGGATCGACCTGACGCAGACCGCGGACGGCGAGAAGCAGGGTACGTCGCTGGATTGCAGGCTGCGGGTCAGCCAGTATCTGCAGGGCCTGGTCGGCATGCGGCCGATGATCGATCTGAACAGTTACTACGTCATGGTGCTGAACAAGGACGCGAGCATCTCGATTATCGATCCGGTTGTCGGCATTACGGGCATCACGAGTCTGTATGCCAATATTCCGTTGCAGCGTCCGGGCGCGGACTGGACCAAGACTTCAGACGAAAAAACCATGTTCGTCAGCATGCCACGGGCGGGACAGGTCGCTTTCGTCGACCTGGACACCTTCAAGGTACGGAAGAACGTAGCTGCGGGCGATATGCCGATGCGCACCGCCATGCAGCCGGACGAGAAATATCTTTGGGTTGGAAATGATGTGGAGAGCGGTAAGAAAGGCGGCGTCACTGTCATTGAGGCGGCGACAGGGAATATCGCCGCAAGCATCAAGACAGGAGCCGGACACCATGAAATCGGCTTCTCCGGCGACAGCCGCACGGCGTTTGTCAGCAACCGGGACTCGGGCACGGTATCGATCATCGACATCGGGAGCCTCGAGAAGGTTGCTGACGTGAACACCGGTCCGGTGCCGATATCGATCGCATATTCGCCGCTCAGCAAGGCCATGTACATCGCGGATGGTCAAAGCGGCACGGTGACGGTGATTGACGCCGAACGCCGGGAGGTCGTGTCACGCATCAAGTCGAAGCCGGGTCTCGGGCCGATGAAATTTTCGGAAGACGGCCGTTGGGGAATTCTCGTGAATCCGCAGGCGAACGAAACCTATGTCATCGACGCAGCGACGGACGAGATCGCGCACACTATTCCAATCGACGGCAAACCCTTCGCGGTCGGCATCACACGTACCTTTGCTTACCTGCGCGTGCTCGAGTCGGAGCGTATCTCGATGATCAACCTGCAGGAGCTCGATCGCGGCGGCCAGGTCATTATCAATAATTTTTCCGCCGGCTCGTTCCCGCCGGGACAGGTGGCCGACATCAGCATCGCGGAAGCTATGGTGCCGGCGGCGCAGGAAGCGGCCGTACTGGTCGTGAGCCCGGCCGATGCCACCGTTTATTACTACATGGAAGGCATGAACGCGCCCATGGGCGCATTCCGCAACTACGGACACAAGCCGCGTGCCGTGCAAATCGCAAACCGGGCGCTGAAAGAAACCACTCCCGGCGTGTATTCGGCGACGGTCAAAGTGCCGATGGCCGGCACCTTCGAAGTCGCGTTCCTGAACGAAGCACCGCAATTCCTGCATTGCTTCGAAATGCAGGCCAAAGTAAATCCGGCGATCGATCACGAGACGCGGCCGCTGGCCGTAGAATATCTGAGCGAAAAAAAATCGGCGCGCGCCGGCGAGATCATGACATTGCGCTTTCGCCTCTACGATCCCGGCACCAGTGAGATCAAGGCCGGAGCCACCGATGTGCGCGTCAAGTTTTTCCGCGCACCGCGTTACAATCTGACAGAGCTGTATGCGATACACGTCGGCGAGGGTATCTACGAGGCCGAATTGCCGTTTAAACAGGCGGGTGCCTATTACGTCTACGTTGCAGCGCCGTCTTTGAGTGCTGACTATAAGGATCTGAATTACCGGACCATCATGGTGGGCAAAGCCCTGACCTCACAGAACAGGTCCGGCGCGAGTCAGCCATGAGTACGCCGACAATCGGCCCCGGCGCGGCCATCACGCTGCTGGCGTTGCTGGCCGCAGTCTGCGGCCCTGCCGCAGCCGACGTTAATGAAGACCCGCATGCGAAACATCGGCAAATGATGAACGAGCAACGGGATCCTCAATCCAAATCGGCTCACATAGGCATTCCGGACGTCCGGCTGCTGACGCAGAACGGCGAGACCGTCAATCTGCGAGACGACGTCATCGGCGAGCGCATTGTCGTGGTCGATTTCGTTTACACGACGTGCACAACGGTTTGTCCCGTGCTGTCCGCGATACTCGGCCAGGTGCAGAATCGTCTGGGCGATCGGCTAGGCGACGACGTTATGCTGATCTCACTGACGGTCGATCCGCTTCGTGACACGCCGCAGCGGCTCAAGGCCTATTCCGAGAATCACCGTGCCGGCGACGGCTGGGTCTGGTTGACCGGTGACAAACAAACCGTCGACGATGTGCTGCGCAGATTCGGCGCGTATACGCCCAACTTCGAGGATCACCCATCGATGATACTCGTGGGCGACGGGCAGAGCGAGGAATGGTCGCGGTTTCTCGGTTTTCCCGGCGCAAGTAAGATCATCGATAAAATTGACGAGCTCGGCGCTGCCAGACGCGCGCAGGCGGCGGTCAGGGAGTAATGGAAATGCAGGAATCATTGACAAGAAATCTCGGCGTTACTGTGATCGGCTTGCTGTTGGCGGCGTCTTCAATGTCGCTGGCGCAACAAAACGCAAGCCCAAGCGCTCAGTCGGAGGAGGATCGCGCGAGAGATTACTTCACCAATCTCGAGCTGATCAACCAGGACGGCGAAACCGTGCGCTTCTTCGACGACGTTCTGAAAGACAAAGTCGTGGTCATTAATTTCATATTCACCAATTGCGAGGGCGCATGCCCGCTAATAACCCATAAGCTGACCTTGGTGCGCGACAAGCTCGAGGGAAAAATCGGTGATCCGATTCAATTCGTATCGCTGAGCCTGGATCCAGCACGCGACACGCCCGCCGCGCTGAAGGAATTCGCGCGCACGCACCATGCCGATCACGACGGCTGGGTGTTCCTGACCGGCAATCCGCAGCATCTCGACAGTATCATCAAGCGGCTCGGGCAGTTCACGGACGATATGGAAGCACATTCAACCATGATGTTGGCGGGTAACGTCAACACGGCGCACTGGATAAAAATCCTGCCCCGGGAACAGCCGCCGCAGATCGCCGAGAAGTTGCGCTTACTCCTGGAGGATAGCGAGACGTCCTGACCGGGCGAACGCGCTCTATTTTCATGATGACAGGTCGCCGCCAGGCTGGAAGTTTGCGCAGAGCAAGCGCTCTGCTGCTAACGCTATTCTGTGCTGCGGCGGCAGCGGATACGCTGTCCGAGCAGGAACAGCGAGGTAAGAGTATTTACGTGCAGGGCGAGTCCGTGTCCGGGGCGCCGATAACGGCGCTTGTGTCCCGCGGCTCGACGCAGATTCCGGCATCGATTCTCCCCTGCGTCGGTTGTCACGGTAACGATGGCAGGGGGCGTCCTGAAGGGGGAGTCGTGCCGTCCGATATTACCTGGAAGACGCTGACTGCCAGCTATGGGCAT
>Ga0255058_10002003_pt1 | contig 11345 bp, 8 predicted proteins | sample Cases_109_9_MG_FD_188637 | JGI IMG/M metagenome (GOLD analysis project Ga0255058, IMG submission 188637) | Seawater microbial communities from Amundsen Gulf, Northwest Territories, Canada - Cases_109_9 | ecosystem: Environmental > Aquatic > Marine > Gulf | place: Canada: Northwest Territories... | reverse complement strand
TGCGCCACTTTCCGTCGCTTCCAGCGGCCGCGACGGCTAGGGCCCGATAGCCTTCCGTGCCGAGCTTGTCGACTTGGTTTTCGTAGGCCTTCCGCTCGCTGCCACTCGCCTTACACAGGTCGAAAATGACCTGGGGCGCGCCCTTGCTGTAGTGCAACGTCTTGCCATCGCGCCCGACCTCGGCCTCGGTGCGTTTGCTGATCGGATCGAAAGGCGTGAACTTGGAAAGTTTGGCGAGCGCCTTTCCGCCCTGCTTCTCCCATCCTTTGATGACCGCGTTGTCGATGGCATCGGGGTTTTCGTGGTTGGAAGCCAGCGCGGCCGCCTCAAGTAGCTCGTCAGACGACTCGCCGCTTGCAGGAAGCAAATCGCCAAGGGTTAGCTGGTTCTTCGTCAGCGTTCCGGTCTTGTCGGAACACAGGATGTCGATACCAGCAAGCTCCTCGATCGCAACGAGGCGCGAGACGACCGCCTTCATACGCGCGATTCGCTCCGCCCCAATGGCCATGGTGACGGACAATACGGCCGGCAGCGCTACCGGAATGGCTGCGACCGTCAGGATGAGGCAGAACTGCAGCGTTTCGAGAAAGGGCTCCTGGCGGAACAGCGAGACGATGAGAATGAGTATGATCAGGGCGATCGTTGCGACGATGAGAAAGTTGCCAATGCGCAAAACGGCGCGTTGGAAATGGGAGCGCGTCTCAGCAGACTGAACCAGCTCTGCGGTGCGCCCGAAATAGGTCTTCATACCCGTGGCCGTGACGATGCCGTTCATGGCGCCGAGCTTGACGACCGAGCCGGAGTAAGCGTCGTCCCCCACATTCTTGTCGACGGGAAGGGACTCACCGGTCAGTGCCGATTGATCGGCGCTCAAATAGTCGCCGCTCACAAGCTTGACGTCGGCGGGGATTACGTCGCCGATCTTCAGCGCGATGACATCGCCGGGCACGAGATCGCGGGCGGGCATCGTGCTCCAAATGCCATTGCGCAAAATGCGCGCGACAGGCGCCAGCTGCTTCTGGAGCACTTTGATGGCATCTTCCGCCTTGCTTTCCTGCCAGTAGGAAACACCCGCATTGACCAGCAGCATTGCGGCGATGATGGCAAAGTCCGTCCAATCGCGCACGATCAGCGATAGGATCGCAGCCGCCTCGATCATCCACGGTATCGGACCCCAGAAGTAGCGAATAAGACGCTCAAGAAGCGTCGTCTTCTTCTCTTCGATGGCGTTGGGGCCGTATTGAGCGAGCCGCTTGGCGGCGTCGTCAGAAGATAAACCTTTGGTCAGATCGGTCTCAGCTACCGGCGGCTCAGTTGCGGCTCTCGTGTCCGCCCCATGGGCAGGCTGAGATTTTTGATCGGCCATACGCGCCTCCAGACCCTATCAGCGGTGAGATTTCTCCTAGGCCGATCCGACCTTTTACTATGACTCCAGGTTCAATTCTGACTTTTCGCCACTATGCGTCGCAGCGAATGCCAGGCGCTCATAAAGTCATAGAATGATGCGGCGTCACGCCTGCCTATTTTGCAGCGCGAACCCGCAAACAAATCTGGCGGTGAGTGGCGTACCCAATCCGCCCCGATGTCAGGCATTGACCGAGATGCGGCTTTTAACTTCGTCGGGCGTGCCGAAATGCTCGAAGTAGCGCGGATCAATGTTCTCAACGGGCAGGATGATCAGCACGTCGGTCGTGCCGAACTGGCGATCGATCACCGCGCCGTCGCCGACAAAAGCGCCGAGCCTGAGGTAGGCCTTGATCAGCGGAGGCATCGCCTTAAGCGCCGCCCTGGCGTCGATCTCTTCGCACGGCAACCGGTCCATCGGGACATAAAGGCGGTCATGGGCGCGGCAGCGCCACTCCGGTGGCGCAAGCGCATTGTGATACAGGAAGCTCAACGCCGTGGCGTGCTGATCCGGATCGGTGCCTGGGAAGCTCGCGCAGCCGATCATCACGTCGATCTTGTGCTCGCGCACGTACGTCCACAGGCCGTGCCACAGCAGCTCGACCGTCCGCTTATTGCGGTAGGACTCGAGCACGCACGAGCGGCCGAACTCCACGAAGCGGTAGTTCGGCGACCTGGAAGCAATGAGCGGCGCGATGTCGTATTCGCTCTGCGTATAAAAACCGAGGCTGCGTTCAGCTATCTCTTGGCGCAGCACGCGGTAGGTGCCGACGACCTTCTGCTGTCTCAAACCTCCCCACCCATCTGTATTTGGCTGAGCGGCTGCGTCCACGACAAGAAGATGATCGCAAATCGCGTCGTAGGGGTCCTCGTCGCGACGGCGCATCTCGGCTCTCACGCTGGGGACGGCCGACATCTCTTCGTAAAAGACCTTATAGCGAAGACGCTGCGCATGCTTGAGAGAGCGCCGCGTTCCTGCAAGCTTGACCTCTAGATCACCAACACGGCCGTAGACCTTCTCCGGGCCCCAGCGAATGAATGCACGAGCACCACCACTGTCCTTCAGAGACTTGAGTGCCAAGAGACCACGCGGCACCGCCTGCCATTTCGGACTGTTCGCAAATCGGCTGGCCATGCGCCGTGCGGTGAATCTCATCCTCCGCCTCCATTTGTGCCACCACGATAAGTTGGGTGGCCCGACCCGATCCCCTAGATGCTACACCACCGCGCGATCCCGAGCGCAGCGACGCGAAAAATTGGGTGCCTTTTCAATGACAATCGGCGCATATCACGATTCCATGACAGACTTTAGATGGCTGCCGTAGCTATGCAAGCCGTGCCTTTAGGCCGCAGCGTCGCCAGCAGTCTGCACGAACCAGCGCTTCAGGACGGCTTCGAGGTCGGCCCTATCGAACGGCTTTGCAAGATAATCGTCCATCCCGGCTTCGAGATAGCGCTTCTTATCCTCAGCAAACGCGTTCGCGGTCAACGCCACGATCGGAGGTGCACAGCGCTCCCTGCCGGGTAAGTCAGCATACAGCGCCTTAATGGCGCGTGCTGCTTCAATGCCGTTGCCCTGCGGCATAAAGATGTCCATGAGAACGAGATCGAACGGCAAACTCTTCTCGTCGAGCGTACGGCGTACAGCCGCCACGGCCTCTGCGCCATTGGTAACGGCGACATAGTCACAACCGCATTTCTCTAAGACCTTTTTGGCGAGTAGAGAATTGATCTCATTGTCCTCGGCGAGCAATAAACGGCGGCGCACCGCACCTTGCTCCGGCATCGAGGTCGGCCCTCGATCGACGGACTTGCTTGCGGCCGGGGGCAGCACTGCTTGCTCGGGCCTGTGTATCCCCAGTTGCATCATCATGGAGGCGGGCCGCACGGGGCGCACCAGGTATGCCTCAAAGCCTGAAGCGCGGAATTTGGAAAGGCCTGCACGCGACAGCACATTGACGAGCACGATGCCCTGTACCCTGGCGTTGGGGTTGAGCTTGCGTACCAAGGTAAGCAGCTTGCCAGCAGCAGCCGGCCCAATCGCGCTATCGACGACGATGTTGTCAAATGGTTCGGCATTTCGTGCCGCCGATTCGAGCGTGGAGGCGGCCATTGCGAATTCGACGTCTTCTGCGCGTACGCCGGCTGAAGACAGTGCATAGGCGAGCGCGCGCCGCTCCAGCGGACGATCGAACGCGAGAAGAACGCGACCGGAGAAGGCAACCACACCGCGCGCTTCTTCTCCAGCGATCGGCGTCACCCGTTTCAAAGCGAGATCGACAGTAAATGTCGAGCCCTTGCCAGGCACGCTGACGACGCGAATGCTGCCACCCATGACGTGCGCCAGCTGCTCGGAGATCGCCAAACCGAGGCCGGTTCCTCCGTCGCGCCGCCGAACGGCCGCATCGGCCTGCTCGAATTCCGCGAACAGACCTTTCATATCCTCCTGCGATAGACCTATGCCGGTGTCCTCTACCGATATCACGATGCCGACCTCGTTCGAGGACCGCGCAGCATCACCATCGGCGCAGGCTACGTTCACGCTAACCCCGCCAATATCCGTGAACTTCACCGCGTTGGAGAGAAGATTGAGCAAGATCTGCCGCACTCGCACCTCGTCTCCATTGACGAATCTTGGAAGTTTCGGGTCGACGGACCAGGCAATCTCCAGGCCCTTCTCGTGGGCACTCGGCGCCAACAGCTCGACCGCACTTTGAACGCAAATCTCAAGTGCGAACGGCGCTTCATTGAGTTGGATCTTGCCGGCCTCGATTTTGGAGAAGTCGAGAATCTCGTCGATTAGCGCGAGCAAAGTCCGCGCCGACTGGTCTATTGCATGCGCAAAAGTCCGTTGCTCTTCCGTCTGCTGTGTCTCCAACAGAAGACTAGCCATGCCGAGAATGCCGTTCATAGGCGTGCGGATCTCGTGGCTCATGGCCGCCAAGAAGCGAGACTTGGCCCGGTTGGCTGCTTCCGCTTGATCGCGGGCCTCTGAAAGCTGCGCCTGTGTTCGGCGCTGCTCGGTTACATCGCGGCCTATGCTCTGCACCTCGAAATTGGAACCGTCCGCGGCGGGAACGAGATGCTCCTCCCATTCGATCCAGCGTGGACCAATCATGGTATCAACAATTTGTGTGAAATGCTGATGACGCACGTTGCCCGTCACAGAGAGCGGCGCTTTGCCTCCACCTTCGCGAACCCGCAGCCGGAACGGCTTGTCGAGAACGGCCTCGGGCATGACGCCAAACATATTCATGAATGCCTTATTAGCGAATGTGAGATGGCCAGCGCCGTCCCGGCGCAAAATCATGTCGTCCTGCGCATCGAGCAGAGCACGATAACGATAGCGTGCCTCATTCTCGTTGAGCGCCCACTGCAAATCCTGCAGATGTTCAAGGCGATGCGCGAGTTGATCACCGACTTTGGTGACTCTCGCTGCATGGGTGACGGCCGCATCGTTCGCCCACGTCAGCACAAGATGGATAGACAGAAGCGCCAGACCGGCGCCAAGAATGGCAAAGGCATGGAAGGCGCCGAACGGCACTGGCGCCAATGACAATGCGATGAGAAGGGCCGCTACGGCGCCTATCGCCGTGAAGCGCAGCGATATCGATCCGGCAGACCATGCACGCGGCATGATCCGGTCTCGTAGTCTTGGCCAGATTTCGATGATCTGCATTCCCGCGACATTTCGCAACTAGCGCACTGCGTCCTTAACGCCGGACGCCGCGCCTTACTCAGGCAATCTTCGAACTGAAGACTCGTTCGCCGACGTTGGTTGCAATCTACAACGCCAGCAATCCCAAGATGCTGCAAAAATCCCATTGGGCTTTCCAAATCCTGAAGCAGGAAAGTTAATGATATTTGGGCGTTCACGTATGGTCCGTAGTGCGAGGTTTATCGTCGATTTCACGCGCGGCTTCGATAACCATGAGTGGGACGCCATTGCGAATAGGATAGGCGAGTCCAGCGGGGCGGCTGATCAGCTCCTGGGCTTTAGCGTCGTATTGTAGTGTTGCTTTGGTGAGCGGGCAGACGAGGACTTCAAGCAACCTAGGGTCAACTTGTTCGCTTGCCGCACCCGTCCCGGCCGGATCATTCATGGGGCCCTCCTTGCCGCTCTATTGCAGCGTACCACCGCTGCCACTTGAGGAAGCGAGTTCCATCTCGGCGAGCGCAACAAGAACATCGGCGCGACTTTTCAAATCTTCCGCCTCGAGTAACGCCTGCTTCTCCTCAGGACCATATGGACACATAACGCACAGCGCGTTGATAAGGAACTCGCTTGAGGCGCGCTGTATAGCCGCCCAATCCGCGTCCAACTTGTTGGCGTCGAGATAGGACCGCAAAACGAGCAATAGATTGGCTCGATCGACCTGCTCCTCGCCGAGGCCTTCGTTTAAGTCGGCGGCGAAGCGATCGTAATTAACGCTCGCGACACGATAGGGCTTGCCGGTGGAAACGTCTTCAATAACGTCATAGCGTACAACGCCAGTTAGCGTCACGACGAGGCGCCGATCCTCGACTTCCTGATACGTCGTCACCCGCCCGACGCAGCCGACGCTGCGCAAGCTCACCGACCGGCCGAGACGGCTCTCCTCGTCCTCGCTACCCTCACCAGTCGCCGGTTGAATGATTCCAATGAGGCGATCTCCCGCCATGACGTCGTCGAGCATCTGCAAATACCGCGGCTCGAAAACATTGAGTGGCAAGGTTGCGCGCGGCAACAAGATCGCGCCACACAATGGGAACAAAGGGATGCGGGGCGAAAGGTCTGCTGGGCGCCGGTAGCGGTCGATCGGTGACACGGAGATCTCATCCTTCCGGGTTCGGCTGCCCTTTAGGAAAACAACAGCGACGACAAACGACGCCGTCCCTCGATGGTTGCAGGGTCCTTAGGGCCCCACGCATCGAAAAGCTCAACGAGCTGTTTGCGTGCTGCCTGTTCGTTCCACTCACGGTCGCGGCGCACCGCATCGAGCAGGTGGTCCACGGCTTCGGTTTTCTGGCCGCGTGCAGCAAGCGCAACAGCCAGATCATAACGGGCCTGGTGATCGGCAGGATTTGAATTGATGCGAGATTCGAGCTCGGACCGATTGTCGTCCTGGCCGGCCTTACGTGCCAGCTGAAGCGCCGCCTTGACGCCCCTGATAGCGGCGACGTTCTGCGCATCGGGCGGAACGAGCGCAATCGTCTGCTCGGCACGCTCAATGTCACCTGTATGAAGATAACAGCGAGCAAGTCCGGCGAGCGCGGCGGGATTGTGCTGATCTTGCTGTAGTGCCGCCGCGAACACACCCGCCGCGGTCTGCACGTCGCCCTGCTGCAGCGCTTCCTCGGCTTGGGCAAGCACGGTAGCGAGATCGGCTTCGGCCTCCTCGCCCAAGATGCGATCGACAAAAGCGCGGATCGCGCTCTCGGGCTGGGCGCCCCTAAAGCCATCGAGCGGACGTCCGTCGCGGAAGGCAAAGACGGTAGGCAAAGATTGGACTTTCAGCTGCCCCGAGATGGCGGGGTGCTCATCAACATTGATCTTCACCAGGCGAACTTTGCCGCCATAGCTCGTGACGACTTTCTCCAGCAGCGGACTGAGCTGCTTGCAAGGAGAGCACCACGCCGCCCAGAAATCGACGAGCACGGGCACGTCGCGGGAGGCCTCGATCACATCCTTGGTGAAACCCGATGTGGTCGAGCTCTTAATGAGCTCGGCGTCCGCTGTCCCCTTAAGCACCCCAAAATCCATCTTCGTCATATCCCGGTTGTTTTGCCCCAGCTTACCGTGGCGGGGTAGCCCTGCCAAAGCCGCAAGGGGGCTCAATTGATTTGAACTGGATACCGGCGCTAGGCGCCATTGATCTTGGCCTGAGCCCCAGCAAATCGTGACGGCGAGAGCGAACTGCAAGAGAGCCCGGCCGCCAAAGTCTCAAGTCTGGGCGCGGAATGGGCCTCACGGTTCCTCGCGTTCGATCTTGCTCCCGCCGAGCATAGCAATCCTCGGTTCATGGCCGCACGAGCGAATGAACCGCAAAAGGTCGTCGCGTGCAATGTTCGTGGTGGCGGTATTTTCCAGCGGATGGCAATTGACGCAGTCGTACTGCATCAGTTCCGCGTCGATAACGACCCGCACCCGCCGCTCCGGATCGTTGATCACGGCAAACGCCGTGACAGAACCTGGCGGCACGCCGAGCGCCTGCATCAACAGCTCCGGCTTGCCGAAGCTAAAGCGTCCGGCGTGCAGGGTCTTGGCCAGCGCCTTGAGATCGACGCGGGTCTGGGTGCGCGCGACGACGAGAAAGAGTTCGCCGCCATCGTCCTTGAGGAACAGATTTTTGGTATGGGCGCCGGGAAGCTCACGCTCAAGTTTGCTGCTTTCGGCGACCGTAAACAGCGGCTCATGCTCAACTGTGCATGTCTCGATGCCGAGCTGAGCAAGACGTGCAAATAAATCTTGGCGGGTCGCGGGCATAGTGTTCTTCAGCGCTCAAGAGCAACTTCTTAACGATGATCGTGGCATATCTAACCGGTCGCCACTATGACGCCAAGCAAGCGCGGCATCAGAACGGCAAGGATTACGCATCGCCGCGAGCGTAACCTAGGTTACTGCGCTTGAAGACAGACTGCGGCAGCAGTAGCATTGAACGGATATGAGAATAGGAGAGAAGATGCCTGCAAAGACCTTGCTGCTCGCCGTCGCGATGGCATTGGGTCTGCCTCTGCTGACTGGCTCTGCCTTAGCGCAGGACCGATGGGCGGCGATCGTCCCAAATCACGAGAACTCGTCTACTGTTGTGTGGGCGACGTCTCAGGATCAAGCAAAGCGGCTCGCCATCGACGCCTGCAAGCACGTTTCCGACACGTGTGCCTCACGCCCTGCCAGCACAAACGGCATGAACAACTATTTTGCCATCATGTGCTGCACGAAGCCGAATGAGGGCTGCGCGGTCGGCGTTGCCACTTCAAAGAGCAAGGCGCTTAAAGAAGTCAAATCGACCTTCTCGGACGCTGGCTTTTCAAACTGCTCGCTTAAAAGCTACATCAAAGCTGGAACCGGCAGGAAGAGCTGACCAGGCTTGCTGGGGGCAGTGACGGCCCGCGTGCGGTGACTTTACGAGAGAGCGAGCTGCCTTGCTTGCAATGGCTGGACAGTTGCGCCATAAGGCGTGATCGTGCCGCCTATTCAGGCGCCGTTACCCCATGGATGCGGGCGTAGCTCAGGGGTAGAGCATCACGTTGCCAACGTGAGGGTCGTGAGTTCGAATCTCATCGCCCGCTCCAATTCCTCAACCGACATTGCAAGATTAAATCACGGCGCAGGCTAAGCGGCGGTTGAGGCGTTTTCGGCAGTAGCCCGATCTTTTCCTTTGGCGGCATCGTCCAAACGCGTGAGGATTTCCTCGGTCAGCATGCGCGCCGCCTTGCCAATCTGCCCCGGATACTTGGCGAGATAGCTGCGCTGCTCCGGCTGGAAACGCGCGGCGTTCTGAAGCACATTGAGTCGCGGAATTGCGTGGGTGAAGCAGCGGTTTGCCGGGTTGCCGGCAAGCCATTTATGGTATTCCTCATCGGACGCTGAGTTTGGCTCTTTCATGTTGACGATGACGCCGAGATTCTCAGCAAATCCCATCTCGGGGTTCAAGGACTTAAAGCGTCGAAAGACTTCCAGCCCGCATACCGATATGTAGTCAGCCTTGGTCGGCGAGATATAGAAATCGGCTTCGCGCAGCCAGCTTTCGGTAAGGATCGACAGGCCGGGCGGACAGTCTATGAGCACGATGTCAAAGACCTTGCGGACCTCGCTCAACAGCACGGCGATGACCGAGCGCAGACGCGGATGCAGGCTTTCCTTCGACACTTCTCGCTCAAACAGGGTGAGTTGCATGTCGCTCGGCAACAGGAATACGGTGCGCGACTCATCCACATCGGAGACGTTACGCACGATGAAATTTGGCCACTCGGCGGCCTCGGCCTTGAGCACCGTGCAGTGCAGATAATCGACAATCGTCGCAGCTTCGCTCTGCAGCTTATAAAGGCTGGATACCGTCATCAGCATGCTGGAGACACTCGATTGAGCGTCGCTGTCAATCACCAGCACGTTCTTGCCGTGATGAGCCGACATCGTTTCTGCAACGGCCATGACAAGGGTCGACTTGCCGACGCCGCCCTTGGTGTTCATCATCGCTATAGAATTACGCTTCAAACCAATTTCCCCCGCCATGATCGCTCATGGCTAATGGCGCATTGTGTGGCCACCAGCCCTGTAGTGCCGCGGGAATATGGCAACGTTACGAACTCCTTGCAACGAAGGGGGGCCAACCTGGATCGATTCGCGTGGGGGTAGCGCGGAGACGAACCCCTAAGCGACGCCCACGCCACGACATGCGTCGGCGCAAAGTACCGCGAGTACAATGACATGCTGGCGCCCGTGGCGATCGTTGCTCAAGGCTGACACGTGAGCACGGTTCTTAGCACGACGGCTGATCATCACGTCCTTTGTCGGCCTCGCAATTTTAGCATCGGGATGTGACGTCTTTAATATTCCGACTTTTGAGCAAAATGCCAAGGCCGCCTGAGAGCAGGTGCTGAGCCAGCATGAGCGACGCGCCGACCTCATCGCAAACCTGGTCGAAAGCGTCATAGGCGTCGTCGCGTAGGAAGCGCACTGGCGTTCTAATCTTCGTGTCGATCGCCGAGCGCTGTGTGGAGATCCTGGCGATCACCGCAGCGGATACACATTTGGCGCGCCTCTTCCCGCAGGGGGACGCACGATCACAATGAACGTCCCTGCCACCTGATCATGGTGCACTAGAGCAAGATCGTTTCACTTGGAACAGCTCAAGTGTGTCCAAGTGAAACGATCAGGCTCTAACGCCACCGACCGCACGCGCCGCAGCGTCTCGTATTTCGTGCTATAGGCGTCGTGCACGAGGGCTTGGATCAGGGTTGTCGACTTGGATATTTCCGCGCCTGCGCAAAATGCTGAGCCCGTGAGGCGGGCGCCGCTGCGTGCACGCATCGCGTGGATGGGGTTCGACTGGGCCGTGCAGCCCTACTACACGCTGATCCTGACATTTTTGTTCGCGCCTTACTTTGCAAACACGGTCGTAGGCGACGGCGCGCGCGGGCAAGTGATGTGGGGTTATGCAGCCGCGATCGCAGGTCTGTTGATTGCTGCGGGCAGCCCCTTCCTCGGCGCTTTCGCGGACGGACGGGGGCAACGCAAGCCGTGGATCGCGCTGCTCTCCGTGATCCTGGCCGCCGCGATGGCAACGTTGTGGTTCGCAACCCCGGACGCACCCACGCAAACGATCTACTTTGTGCTCTTTGCATTCGTGTGCGCGACAGCGGCTGCCGAGTACACTGCCGTGTTCACCAACGCAATCATGCCGGGATTGGTGCCACAGAACGAACTCGGCCGGCTATCGGGTCGGGGCTGGGCCTGCGGCTACTTCGGTGGATTGGTGAGCCTTGCACTCATCGCGGGGTTGATCGTGCCAAGCCCGGATACGGGAAAGACGCTGCTGGGGCTCGACCCTGTCATGACGCTCAATGCGGGCGGGCGTGAAGGCGATCGTCTGGTCGGGCCATTGTCAGCGATCTGGTATCTCGTTTTCATGATTCCATTCTTTCTATTCGTGCCCGACATCAAGCAGGCGAGACCGCACGACGGCCGGTCTGCAACGGCGGAGCTTTGGGACACGATCCGCTCGCTGCCAGGCCATCGCGACATGCTTCTCTTCCTTGTCGCGCGCATGATCTACACAGACGGCCTGACGGCCATCTTCGTGTTCGGCGGCATCTATGGTGCGACGGTTTTCGGCTGGGGCCCGCTGTCGCTCGGCATCTTTGGCATCGTGTTGACGCTTGTTGGCGCATTCGGCGCGCTCATCGGCGGCACGCTCGATGACCGGTTTAGTTCCAAGGCTGTCATTCTTGGAGCGTTA
>Ga0255058_10002002_pt1 | contig 11348 bp, 9 predicted proteins | sample Cases_109_9_MG_FD_188637 | JGI IMG/M metagenome (GOLD analysis project Ga0255058, IMG submission 188637) | Seawater microbial communities from Amundsen Gulf, Northwest Territories, Canada - Cases_109_9 | ecosystem: Environmental > Aquatic > Marine > Gulf | place: Canada: Northwest Territories... | reverse complement strand
ACCTCCGCTGCAACATTGCGGGGAACAAGAGCAGGAGTTGGACGGCCTCCCGCGACGAAGCGGCCGTCTCGGCGGGGCGGTGGGGCGCTGCCTAGTGTGCGCCGGCGCGCCGGCGAACCGTGGGCGTCGCCGCGCGGCGGCGAGGCCGCGCCATCACCAGCAGGACGCCGGCGACGGCGACCAACGCCAGCGCGGCGGCGGCCGCGAACACGCTCAGGTCACGCAGCCGCTGCACCGGAGCAAGGATGGTCCCGATGTCGGAGAAGACCGCGCGCAGGTCCTCGGAGGTGGTGGTCTGCGCGTAGATGCCGCCCGTGCGGCTCGACATCAGCGACAGCGTCTCCGCGGGGGTGGCCTCGGAGCGCCCGGCCGGATCGTCGCCCAGCAGGATCGCGTAGATCGGGACGTTCTGCGCCGCGGCCCGCTCGGCCGCGTCCTCGGGCGGCGTCGCGCGAAGGATCGAGTTGGCGCCGTCGGTCAGCAACAGCATCCGGCCCGCCGACTCGTCGGGGGTGGCCGGCGGCGGGTCCAGGGCGCCGGAGGCCCGCAACGCGCCGAGGCCCGACACGACCGCCTCGCCCAGCGCGGTGCCCTCCCTGGTGTCCTCAATGCTGTCGAGCGCCTGCTTGACCTGCTCGGGATCGTCGACCGGGGGCTGGACCACCTCGATGCGGTCGGCGAAGGTCAGCACCCCGACGGCCGTGCCTTCCGGCGCCTCGTCGACGAAGCGGCGAGCGGCGTCGAGGGCCGCGTCCAGGCGCGTCGGGCTGAGATCGGTCTTGGTCATCGAGTTGGACGCGTCGATCGCGATCATCACCGTGCTGCGCTGCTCCTGGCGGTCCGAGTCGACCGAGGGCCGCGCCATGGCGACCAGGCCGGCTGCGATCGCGGCGAGCGCAGCCGCGGCGGCGGCCACCTGGAAGACGCGCTGGCGCGGCGGCGGCGCCACGGCGAGCAGCGAGGGGTCGGCGTACCGGTCGGCCGCGCGGCGCCGGGCGCGCATCCAGGCCACCAGGCCCGCCGCGAGCAACGGCAGCGCCAGGAGCGCCCACAGCCAGTGTCCGGCCTGGAAGGTCATCCGAGCCTCGGGCTCCACCGGTAGGCGGCGAGGCCGGCGAGGACCAGCACGAGCGCGGCCATGCCGGCCGGCCATCCGGTGATCTCACCGCGCACCCGCTCGGTGCCGATGAACGAGCCCAGCCGCTCGTAGACCGCCGCCACCGACTCGGCGTCGCGGCTCTCGAAAGCCTGGCCGCCGGTGCCCTCGGCCAGTCGGGCCAACCCCTCGACGTCGGGCGGCACGCGCTGCCCGTTGGGCAGCACGCCGGCGTCGGTGCCGAGCGCGACGGTGAACACCGGGACCCCGGCCCGCTCGGCCTCTGAGGACGCGGTGCTGACCAGCGTCCCCGTGGTGGAGGCGCCGTCGGACAGCAGCAGGATGCGCGCCGCCTCCACCTGGCCGTCGGCGCCGGGCGGCTGTGAGGTCCGGATGGAGTCGAGCGACGTCACGACGGCGTCGCCGATCGCGGTCGCGCCGTCCGGCACGAGGCTGTCGATGGCCCGCTGGAGCGCCCGACGGTCGGTGGTGGGGGGCAACAACACCGTGGCTTGACCCGAGAAGCTGACGAGGCCGACCTGGTACTGGCGGGGGACCTCCTCGGCGAACGTCCTGGCGGCGTCCTGGGCCGCCCGGAGCCGGAACGGGTCGACGTCGCTCGCCGCCATCGATCCGGACACGTCGATCGCGAGCATGATCGTGGCGCGCTCGCGCGGCTCGTCGCGCCAGATCTCCGGACGCGCGAGCGCGACGGCGAGGAGCGCGACGGCGACGACCGCCAGCGCGAGCGGCAGGTGGCGACGGCGGCGAGGCATCGGCGCCGCCATCGCGATGAGGTCGGTGTCGGGGTGGGGGACGCCTCGGGGCGGGCGACGCCGCCGCCACAGCAGGTAGCCGGCCAACCCGACCGGCACCGCCAGCAGCAGCAGCAGGAAGAGGGGCTGCTGGAAGGTCATGCCACGCGCTTGCGCCGGGGGCGCTCGAGCGCCCGGCCCAGCGGCACGAGCCAGTCGGCGCCGGTCTCGACGACGACGTGGCGAGCGCCCACCCGGGCGAGCATGGCCGCGCGCGCGGCGTCCGCCTCCGCCACGACCGCGGCGAACCGCCGCTGGAAGCGCGGGTCGGCGGTGTCGACCAGGCGCTGCTCTCCGGTCTCCACGTCGCGCAGGTTGATCGGCCCCACCGGCGGGAGGTCGCGCTCACGAGGGTCGCGCAACTCCACCGCGACGATCTCCTGGCGGCGCGCGAGGGTGCCGAGGGCCAGCTCCAGGCCGTCCTGCTGCGGGAAGTCGGAGAGGATCACCGCGGCACCACGGTGACGTGCCAGCCGGCCGAGCCCGGTCACCGCACGGGCGAGGTCGGTGCGCCCCGGGGGGGACTCCTCCATCCCGCCACGCACGGCTGCGACGGCGGCGATCACCCCGCGGCGGTCGCCGCGGGGCGGCCGCACCACGTCGAGGTCGCCGGCCAGCGTCACGATGGCGCCGAGCCGGTCGCCGCGGCGGCGCAGCACCGTGGCGACCCCGGCCACGACCTCCTGGGCGAGCTGCAGCTTGGTCTCGGCGAACGTGCCGTAGGTCATCGAGGGGGACGCGTCCACGAGCGCCCACGCGGTGAGCACGGGCTCGATCTCCGGTACGCGGACGGTGGCCTCGCCCAGGCGCGCCGACAGCGGCCAGTCCACCCAGCGGACGTCGTCGCCCGGCTCGTAGGCCCGCGTCAGGGCGGGCTCGCCGCCGGGTCCGGGCCGGCGGCCCCGGCGCTCGCCCTGGAGCAGGCCGTCGAGCCGCCGCGCGATGCGGAACTCGACCCGCCGGAGGACCGCCTCAGGCGACCGAGCGGCCACTGCCGAGCTCCACTTCGGGCTGCGGGATCGCCTCGAGGATCGCGTCGAGGACGCGGTCGGAGGCCACGTCGGCAGCGAGCGCCTCGTATGACAGGACCACGCGGTGACGCAGCACGTCGTGGAACAGGCTGTGGACGTCCTCGGGCATGACGTAGGTGCGTCCGCGCATCACCGCCAGCGCGCGGCCGCCGCGGATCAGCGCCAGCGACGCGCGCGGCGAGCCACCGAGGTCGAAGTAGGGCACGAGGTGGTCCAGGCCCTCGGCGGCGGGGTCGCGCGTGGCGTTGACGAGGCGCACCGCGTAGGCGCGGATCCTGTGGTCCACGAACACCGTGTCGGCCGCCTCCTGGAGCTGCAGCATCTGCCGGGGGTCGAGGAGTTGGCGGGGCTCCGGCGGGTCGGAGGCCATGCGGCGCACGATCTCCTCCTCGTCGGCGGGCGTGGGGTACCCGACGACGAGCTTCATCGCGAACCGGTCGACCTGGGCCTCGGGCAGGGCGTAGACGCCCTCGCTCTCGATCGGGTTCTGGGTGGCCAGCACGAAGAACGGTCGGGGCACCGGGTGGGTCTTCCCGGCGATGCTGGCGTGCCCCTCGGCCATGACCTCCAGGAGCGCGGACTGCACCTTGGCGGGCGCGCGGTTGATCTCGTCGGCCAGCACGAAGTTGGCGAACACCGGCCCGAGGCGGGTGTTGAAGTTGCCGGACGGATCGAGGACCTGACCGCCCACCACGTCGGAGGGGACGAGGTCGGGCGTGAACTGGATCCGGTGGAACTGGCCCCCCGCGACCCTCGCGACGGTCTCGAGGGTGAGCGTCTTGGCAAGACCGGGCACGCCCTCCACCAGCACGTGACCACGCGAGAGCAGCGCGACGAGCACGCGGTCGAGCAGCCGGTCCTGGCCGACGATGACCCGCCGAAGCTCGTACAGCACCGCCTCGAGGCGCTCGCGGGGGCTGGCTCCGGGGACGGGGACGGGGGAGGGCTCGGATCGGGGCGGGTTGGTCATCGTGTCCTCGTGGTGGTCGGTCATGGCGTGACGGAGTCGAGCAGCGCCCGCACGCGGCTCACCGGCACGGCGAAGCCGATGCCGACGTTCCCGGGGATCGGGGCGGCGATGGACGTGGGGATCCCGACGAGACGGCCGCGGAGGTCGAACAGTCCGCCACCCGAGTTGCCGGGGTTGATGGGAGCGTCGGTCTGGATCATCGGGACGCCGTTCTGGTTCTGCCGCCCGGTGGCGCTGACCACGCCGGCGGTCACCGAGTTCTGGAGCCCGAACGGGCTGCCGATGGCGAAGACCTGGTCGCCGATGCGCAGCCCGCCGTCCGGCTCGCGCGCAAGACGTGCGCCCGGGCCGACGACGCCGGAGGGTCGCAGCACGGCGAGGTCCTGGCTGGCGTCGGCCTCGACGACCTCGGCCGACACGCGCCGGCGGTCGGGGGTGAGCACCTCCACGGTGTCGGCGCTCCCCACGACGTGGGCGTTGGTGATGATCAGCTCGCCGGGGTTGACGACGACGCCGCTCCCCTGGCTGGATCCGGAGCGCACCACGACCACCGACGGCCTGGCGATGCGGACGGCGTCCTGGAGCGGCACCACGCTGTCGTCGGGGACGACGGGCGGCTCGTCGGGCGAGCCGTCGGCCGTCAGCGGCGCGGGATCCTCGTCGATCACGGTCGCGACGACGCCGCCGAGCGCGCCGGCGCCGAGCAGGCCCGCGAGCATCACGGCCGCTGCGCTGCGACCCATGCGCCGCTTGCGCGGCCGCGGCGCCGGCGTGGGCGCCGCCTCCTCGCGCGGGTCGTCGCTCGTCTCGGGCGACGGGCCCAGCGGTGGGAGACCTCCCTCGCCCCCGGCGTCGCGCCGGGGGCTGAGGGGTGGCAGGCCCCCCGCGTCCGGCCGGGCCTCAAGGGGGGGAAGGTGGGCGCCGGGCTCGGGGCGAGGGGGGATCGGGGGGAGTCCCTCCGTCACGGATCAGGTTTTAGCGCGCATCGGCGGCCCTGTGGTTAGCCAAGATGTGAGATCGGGTTAGGCGGCCTTAAGAAAGCGAAGGACCACATAAGCCGACCGACGCGGTCAGGACGCGCCCTCGGCCGACGACGCGTCCGCCGGCGTGGCGGATCCCCGGCTGGGCGGGCCGGCGTCCGGGGACGACCCGTCCACCGATGCGGAGGCGCCATTGGACGCCGAGCCGTCCGGCTGCTGGGCCCGCCCGCCGCGCCGACGGCGACGCCGGCGTCGGCGACCGGTGGAGCCCGACCCGCCGCCGCTCGGCTGGGCGGCGGGTTGGCCGTCTCCGGCCGCCTGCCCTGCCGCCGCCTCGGCCCCGTCGGCCGCGGGCGTGCCGCCCCCAGAGGCCGTCGGCGTGCCCTCACGGAGCCGCCGGCGTCAACGGCGACGCCCATCGCCGCGCCGACGCCCCTCGCCCACGCCGACGGCGTCGGCCTCCGGGAGGCGGGGGAAGCGCGACCGCAGCGAGTTCCAGGCCCGCCGGCTGGACAGCGCCCGGGGGTGCATCGATCCGATGGCCGCCCGCAGGGCGCGGCGCGCCTCGGGGGTGGTGAAGTCGACGCCGTCCAGCAGGCCGCGCATGCGCGCCCATCCGCCGACCGCCGCAGCCGCGCGCGCGGTGAGCCGAAGATGCTCGCTGCGCAGTGGCACGTCGCCGGGGCCGAGCATCGCCGCCAGGCGCGCCGCCTGGCCGAGACGGAGCGCGTCGGGGTCGTTCGGGGGCACCGGTGGTGGTGGTGGCTGGCCGGTGGCACGGATCCAGATGCCGACCAGCGCGAGTTCGCCGTCGTTCTGGATGAGGTGGTTGGCCTCCCAGGCGGCGATGCGCGCCAGCTCCTGGTTGCGGCCCGGACGGTTGGAGTCGGCCAGGCCGCGCGAGACCTCCCAGGCCCATGCGGGCGCCCACGAGCTGGCCTCGTCGAGCGCCGACCATCGGCGGCGGCGGTCGCCCGAGCGACCGAGCTGCTCGAGCGTGGCGAGGCGCTCCCAACGATCGGCCGCGTCGGCGTGCGACCACAGCGCCCGCAGGCGCTCGCGCGAGGTCATCCGGAGGCGGTCCAGCACCTTGCGCGGCACGTCGTCAGGCAGCGCCTCCCTGAGGTCGGGCTGGGTCAGCAACGCCATCGCCCATGCACGCCACAGCGGCTGGTCCTGGCCGTCCTTCGCGTCGCGGGCCAGCAGCCCCGACAGCGCCCACCAGGCCGTGCCGGCCGGTGGATCGATCCCCTCGTCGACGCACTGCACGAGCTCGTCGAGGTCGAGGTCGCGAGCCGCGGCCCCGACCCAGTCCTCCAGCAGGGTGCCGGGCAGCGCACCCGGATCGGCGTTGCGCCACCCACCGTCCGCGAGCCCCGCGGCCAGGTCAGACGGCGACGCTCCCGGGTTGACGAGGACCGACGTGTCCTCGACCTCCGCGGCCAGCAGCTCCGCGGCCTTGGCGAGCTTGCCCCGCTCGCCGCCCTGCGGCGGGCCCGCGACACGGCCCAGCGGCTTGTACCAGCCGAGGCCGAAGACCTCGTGGCTGGTCTGCACGCCCATCTGCTCGCCGGCCGGCAGGAACTCGACCGAGACGGCCTCCTTGTCCTCCTCGGGCCGCATCACCCGCCCAAGGCGCTGTACGAACACGCGCTCCGACGTGGTGGGGGCCAGGTGCAGCACCACGGAGGCGCGGGTCTCGTCCCAGCCCTCGGTCAGCAGGTCGGCATTGCAGAGCACGTCGATGCGCTTGGCGCCGAAGTCGAACAGGATGCGGGCGAGCTCGCGCTTGGGCGTCTGCCCCGACACGGCCTGCGCGCGGACGCCACGTTCACGCAACTCCTCGGCCAGGGACTCCGCCTGGGCGACGGTGGCCGTGTAGGCGACGCCGGCCAGCTCGAGCGACTGGAAGTGCTCGTGCCACACGTCGGCGCAGACCTTGTGCCAGCGCGCCCGCTCGAGCGCCCGGCCGAGGCTGGCCTGGTCGAAGTCGCCACGCACCCGCGCCACGTCGGAGAGGTCGACCGAACGCTCCACGCGCAGCGAGCGCAGTGGGGCCAGGATCCCGCGTTCGATCGCCGAATGGCGGTCGAGGGTGGTGGCGACCGGGCCGAAGATCTGCTCCACGTGGCCGGTGGTGGTGCTGCCGGTCGCGGTGAACCCGACGATGATCGCGTTCGTGGCCCGGTCGAGCAGCTGGCGCGTCTGCTGGCCCAGCGTGGCGTGCGCCTCGTCGCAGACGAGCAGGCTCACCGCGTCCCAGTCCATCTCGTCGGCGTGGCGCAGCGCCGCCTGGTAGGTCGCGATCGTGACGCCCTCCTGGCCGATCGCGCCGGTGCCGTCGCCCGCGTACCGGACACCGGGGAAGTGGCGGGCGAGCCCCTCGGCGGTCTGGTCGGCGAGGTTGCGTCGCGGCACCAGCACCAGCGTGCTCCCACCGAGCGCGGCGGCGAGGGCGAGGAACATGATGGTCTTGCCCGAGCCGGTGGGGGCGTCGACCCAGGTGCGGGTTCCCCCGAGCGACAGCCGGCCGGCCAGCTCGTCGAGCGCCTCGAGCTGGTGCGGGCGCAGGACGACGTCGGGCCAGGCCGCGGCGGGATCGGCCAGCGCAACGCGCAGGGCCTCGCCGGCCGCGCCAGGCGCGTCCGTTTCGGTGACGGTGGTGTGCTCCGTGACGTCGTGCATCTCGTGACAGCACCTCGCGCTCAGGAGGCGTCGTCGCTGTGGCACTGGCCGGCCCAAGTGAGCCTTACGTTGATGCTCGCGCGGCGCTGAGAAGGGAGCGGGCGAGGGCGGGAACGACCGCTGCGCACCATACCAGCCCAGCCCCGCCTGCGGAAAGCCCTGACAGCGCCAGCCTCCCCAATGGCGCCTCGTGCCGGTAGCATCGCGCCCAGCCTCGTGCCGGACCCGGATCTCACCGACCCTGCAGCAGGGCCCGACGACGGCCGGCCCGGCGGATCCGCCTGGGTGCGGCCGGTGGCGCTGGCCGTGTCGATGCTCGTGATCGGCTTCGTCGTGGGCTGGATCCTGCGCGGCGACGACGGGCCCGTCACCGTGCTGCCGCCGGCCGCCCAGACGACCGGCCAGCCGGCCACCGCCCCGGCGGACCCGGCCACGACCGGCGGCGCGACCACCACGGACGGTGCGACCACCACGGACGGTGCGACCACCACGGACGGTGCGACCACGACCGAGACCGCGCCGGACACCACCAGCACCGCGCCGGCAGCCCCGCCGCCGCGCGCCGACATCGCCCTGGCGGTGCTCAACGGCACCGAGACGACGGGCCTGGCGGGGCAGAACTCAGAGCGCGCCGAGGCGCTGGGCTACCTCGACGTTGCCGCCGGCAACGCGCCCACCCAGACCGGCCCGTCGGTCGTCTACTTCCGGCCCGGCGCCGAGGCCGCGGCCGATCGTGTCGCCCAGGACCTCGACGTGGTCTCGGTGGAGCCGCTGCCGGTGACCGGGCCTCTGAGCACCGCGGCACCCGACGAGGCGGAGGTCATCCTCGTGCTCGGCCCGGGATGACGCTCTCGGTCGGCCTCCGGCTGCCGCAGTACGGCGGCACCTGGGCCGACCTCCGCGACACCGCGCTGCGCGCCGAGCGGCTGGGCTTCGCGTCGCTGTGGGTCAACGATCACTTCCAGACGCCCGGACGCGCACCGCGGCAGGCCACGTTCGAGGCGTTCACCGCGCTGGCGTCGCTGGCCCCGCTCACCCGCCGCGCGCTACTCGGCATCTCGGTGGTCAGCGCCTCGTATCGCCCGCCGGCCCTGACCGCGAAGCTGGCCACGACGCTCGACGCGATGACGGGCGGACGGTTCGTCCTGGGCCTGGGCGCCGGGTCGGATCGCGCCGAGCACCGGGCGTTCGGGTACGCCTTCGGCAGCCCGGCCGAGCGCACCGAAGGGCTCATCCGGACGCTGGACGTGGTCGAGGCCATGCGGGCCTCGCCGCAGGGAGCGACGGTGCCGGACGTGATCCAGGACGCGCCCAACCTGCCGCCCGCCGTCCGCCCCGGCGGGCCGCCCCTGTGGCTGGCGGGCCACCGTCCGCGCCTGCTGCGCGTCGCCGGCCGGCGTGCCGACGGCGTGGTGGCGGCGTTCCTCGGCCCGAAGGAGCTGGCCGAGCGCCGCGCCCTCGCGGAGGAGGCGCGCCTGGCCGCCGGTCGGCCCGCCCTCGAGTACTGCCTGTACGTCTACGCGCTGCCGTTCGGGTCCGATGCCGAGGCCCGGCGCTGGCTGGGGCCGGAGGCCGAGTTCCTCGGCACCACGACGAGCGCGCTCCTGCGCTGGCTGCGCACGGTGGGCCTGGCCGGCGACCCCGGCGAGGTGAGCGACGGCCTGAGCGCCTTCGCGGCGGCCGGCGCGACGCACGCGGTCCTCGTGCCGCCCAACCGCGCCCCGATCGAGCTGGTCGACGCCCTGGCCGAGTGCGCGCCCGCGCCGGCCGCGCCCGAGCCCGGCCGGGCCGCGGCGCCGCAAATCGGGCGCTCGGGCGAACCGTCGCACAACATGGCGCACCTGCTGGTGGAGCGACAGCGCGAGGCCGGACGGGGGGCCGAGCCGGCGGCGATCGACGCCGAGGGCGAATGGACGTTCGACGAGCTGTCCGCGGCGGCGGCCCGTGCGGCCGGCGCGCTCGCCGCGTCCGGGGTCCGGCGGGGCGAGCGCGTCGGGGTCGCGCTGCCCGACGGCCGGCCGTGGCTGGCGGCGACGCTCGGCGCCGCGCGGCTCGGCGCGGTGCCGGTGCCGCTCGACCCCGGGGACGAGGGGCGGCTCGCCATGCTCCTGGACGACTGCGAGCCGGCGGTCGTGGTGGCCGACATCGACGTTCCCGAGGGCTGGCCGGTCGTGGCCCCCGAGGCGCTCGACGGCGATCCGCTCCCCGTGGCCGCGGTGCACCCGGACGACCTCGCCTACATGGTCTACAGCTCGGGCTCGACCGGGCGGCCGAAGGCCGCCATGCACGCGCACCGCGATCTGCTCACCTCGCTTTCCGGCTATGCGCGCGAGGTGCTGGCGCTCGGCCCCGGCGACCGCTGCCACGCGGTGCCGCGCCTGTTCACCTCGCTGGGGTTCGGCAACGGCTTCTTCCGGCCGCTCGGGCGGGGCGCGGCCTGCGTGCTGTCGCCGCTCGCGCCGAACCCGCGCTCGGCGCTCGCGGCCGTCAAGCGCCATGAGGTCACGGTCCTCACCGGCGTGCCCACCTTCTGGTCGCAGCTGGCGCGGTTCGTCGAGCGGCGCGGGGGCGCCGGCGCGCTCCGCTCGGTGCGCCTGGCGGTGAGCTCGGGCGACGCGCTGCCGGCGGCGGTCGCCGAACGGCTGCGCGCGGCCGTCGGGCTCGAGCTCGTGGAGGGGCTGGGGTGCTCGGAGTGCTCCAACGTGGTGATCTCCACGCGCCCCGGCGAGCCCGCCGAGCCCGGCACCCTGGGCCGCGTCGTGGACGGCGTCGAGGTGCGGCTGCTCGACGCCGACGGACACGAGGTCGCCGACGGCGATCCCGGCCGGCTGTGGATCAGGAGCGACTCCAACACGACCGGCTACTGGCGCCGGTCGGCCGAGACGCGCGACGTGGTGCACGGGGAGTGGATCCGCATGGGCGACGTGCTGTCGCGGCGCGAGGGCGTCTACCGGCACCTCGGCCGCGCCGACGAGCTGTTCAAGGTCGACGCGCGCTGGGTGAGCCCGGTCGAGGTGGAGGCCGCGCTGGTCGAGCACCGCGCCGTCGCCGAGGCGGCCGTGGTCGCGCGCGCCGACGACGACGGCCTGCTGCGCGCCGCCGCCTTCGTGGTGCTCGTCGAGACCCCGGGCGCCGACGACCTCGCCGCGGTCCTGCGGCGCCACGTGGCCGAGCGGCTGGCGCCACACCACGCGCCGCGGTGGGTCATCGTCGTCGAGCAGCTGCCGCGGCTGCCCTCCGGCAAGCTGGACCGGCGAGCGCTCCCCGAAAGCGAGGCACGCTCGGGCCGGATCCCCGACTGAGGCGCTGCTCCGGCGGCCGAGATCGGATCAGGCCTCGTTGAGGCGGGCGGCGAGCATCGGCTTCTGCCCAACCGCCTGGGCGCCGGCCTAGCCACCACCCCGCTCGCCGAGCGGCTCGACCACGACGCGGTCCAACACGGTGTGCACCGCGCCGGCCAGGCGCAGCAGATCCTCGGCGGCGGCCACGCACGCCTCCTCCGCGCGGGCCGCGCTGGCCCCCTCGACGAAGAAGGTGAAGCTCACGCGCCCGTCCGGCGTCCGTGCCAGCTCCAGCCGGCCGGGGCCCCCCAGCTCGCCGGCGGCCTCGCGCAGGCGCGCCTCGACGGCCGGATCGGCCGCGCCGGGCGCGGTGTCGATGGCCACGGCGACCTTCGGCGCGCTCACCGAGCCAGGGCGCGCAGGTGCGAGATCAAGAGCTCGTTCACCCGGTCCGGGACCTCCTGCTGCACCCAGTGGCTGACGCCGGGCA
>Ga0255058_10002001_pt1 | contig 11350 bp, 9 predicted proteins | sample Cases_109_9_MG_FD_188637 | JGI IMG/M metagenome (GOLD analysis project Ga0255058, IMG submission 188637) | Seawater microbial communities from Amundsen Gulf, Northwest Territories, Canada - Cases_109_9 | ecosystem: Environmental > Aquatic > Marine > Gulf | place: Canada: Northwest Territories... | reverse complement strand
ATCGTGCGCATCCACGGCCTGACCGACGCGCGTTACGGCGAGATGCTCGAGTTCCCGGGAAACACGTTTGGCATGGCGCTGAACCTCGAGCAAGACTCGGTCGGCGCGGTTGTTCTGGGCGACTACAAGCACATTTCGGAAGGCGCAACCGTCAAGACAACGGGCCGCATACTCGAGGTGCCGATCGGCGTGGCGCTGCTGGGGCGCGTCGTCGATGCGCTCGGTAAACCGATCGATGGCAAAGGCCCCATTGATTCGAATGAAACGGCGCCGATCGAAAAAGTGGCGCCGGGCGTCATTCAGCGCCAGTCGGTTAGTCAGCCGGTACAGACGGGACTCAAGGCGATCGACTCAATGGTGCCGATCGGACGCGGCCAGCGCGAACTGATCATCGGCGACCGCCAGACCGGTAAGACGGCTCTCGCGGTCGACACGATCATCAATCAGCGTGGCACCGGCATCAAGTGCATTTATGTCGCCATCGGGCAAAAGGCGTCTTCGGTTGCCGGCGTCGTAAGAAAACTTGAAGAAGAAGGCGCGATGGAGCACACGATCGTGGTCGCCGCTTCTGCCGCCGAGAGTGCCGCCATGCAGTACATCGCGCCGTATTCGGGCATGTCGATGGGCGAGTATTTCCTCGACAAGGGTGAAGACGCGTTGATTATTTTTGACGACCTGACCAAGCAGGCATGGGCTTACCGGCAGGTGTCGCTGTTGCTGCGACGTCCGCCGGGCCGTGAAGCCTATCCGGGGGACGTCTTCTACCTGCACTCGCGCTTGCTCGAGCGTGCCTCGCGCGTCAACGCAGCGCATGTCGAGGAAGTCTCGGGCGGCAAGATCAAAGGCAAGACCGGTTCGTTGACGGCTCTGCCGATCATCGAGACGCAGGCGGGCGACGTATCCGCGTTTGTTCCCACGAACGTCATTTCGATTACCGATGGCCAGATCTTTTTGGAGACCGACTTGTTCAATGCCGGTATCCGGCCGGCGATCAACGCCGGTCTGTCGGTGTCGCGCGTTGGCGGTGCAGCGCAGACACAGGTTATCAAGAAGCTTGGTGGCGGCGTGCGCCTCGCGCTCGCGCAGTACCGTGAGCTCGCGGCATTCGCACAATTCGCGTCAGACCTCGACGCGACGACGCGTGACCAGCTGCAACGCGGGCAGCGTGTTACCGAGCTGATGAAGCAGAAGCAGTACTCGCCTCTATCAGTTGCTGAGATGGCGCTGTCGCTTTATGCAGTGAACGAAGGCTACCTCGATGACGTCGAGGTCATGAAGGTAATTGACTACGAAACCGGGTTGCATGAGTTCGCGCGGGCTAACCATGGTGACGTAATCGACACTATCAACGAATCGGGCGACTACAACGATGAAATAGTGGCGAGCCTGAAGTCCATATGCGACGGGTTTGCCGAGAAGGGTGCTTATTGAATTCGACGAGGCAGCGTTCGCGCTTGCGATGTCAGTCGGGAAATCAACAGGCGAATCTTTCAAGCGCAGCGCACCGACATCCGCTCGTGAACAGTGGTAACGATTTGACTATGAGAGACTAGACACTTGGCAGGCGAAAAAGAAATACGCACAAAGATCCGAAGCGTGAAAAACATGCAGAAGATCACGAGCGCCATGGAGATGGTTGCAGCCACCAAAATTCGCAAAGCGCGGAGTCAGATGGAGGCGTCGCGCCCCTATGCACAACGCATTCGCCGCGTAATCGGCCACCTGGCACATGCAAACCCGGATTACAAACATCCGTTCCTGACGGAGCGTGAGTTAAGGCGGGTCGGTTTCATCATCATCTCGACGGATCGTGGTCTTTGCGGCGGTCTCAATGTCAATCTGTTCAAGACCGTCATCGGTGAGATCGCAAACTGGCAGAAGCAGGACGTCGAGGTGGATCTGGCGCTCGTCGGCGCCAAGTCAGTGCAGTTTTTCCGTCGTCTGGGCGGCAATGTGGTTGGCACCGCAACGCATCTGGGCGACAAGCCGCATATCAATGACTTGATCGGCTCGATCAAGATCATGCTTGACTCGTACAGTGCGGGCACAATCGATAGATTGTTCCTCGTTCACAACGAATTCGTCAGCACTATGAGCCAGCGACCGGAAGTCAGTTCGTTGCTTCCGGTCAGCGCAATCGATCTCGGTGATGAATCATTGCAGGATCACTGGGACTATATTTACGAGCCGGACGCCGCAGAGTTGCTCGACGACGTATTAATGCGATACATCGAGTCACAGGTTTATCGTGGCGCAGTGGAGAACTTCGCCTGCGAGATGGCGGCAAAGATGGTGGCGATGAAATCCGCTACCGACAATGCCGGCGAAATTATCGACAAGCTGCAACTCGCCTATAACAAGGCGCGGCAGGCGGCAATTACGCAGGAAATCTCAGAAATTGTCGGCGGCGCGGCTGCCGTTTCTGGCTAGAGAGACTTGAACAAACTAATCGGCGACAGACGCTGAAACTGGTTGAGGACCAATACATGAGCACCGGAACAACTGTGCAGATCATCGGCGCTGTCGTGGACGTCGAGTTCCCTTCGGATCAAATTCCCAAGATTTACGACGCGCTCGTTATCGACGACGCTGAAGTGACGCTCGAGGTGCAGCAGCAACTGGGCGACGGCGTAGTACGTACGATCGCCATGGGCTCGTCCGAGGGACTGAAACGCGGCATGTCGGTTACGGGCTTGGGCGGGCCAATCATGGTGCCGGTTGGGGAGAAAACTCTCGGCCGAATCATGGATGTGCTCGGCAAGCCGATTGACAATGCGGGCGACATCGGTGCCGAAACAATGTTGCCGATTCATCGTCAGCCACCGACCTACGAGGAACAGGCGGCGACGACCGAAATTCTCGAAACCGGCATCAAGGTCATTGACCTGATCATGCCCATCTCGAAGGGCGGCAAGGTTGGCCTGTTCGGCGGCGCCGGAGTTGGCAAGACTGTGGCACTCATGGAACTCATCCGCAACATTGCACACGAACACACCGGTTACTCTGTGTTTGCGGGCGTCGGCGAGCGGACTCGCGAGGGCAACGACTTTTATCACGAGATGACCGATTCGGGCGTTATCGACAAGGTGTCGCTCGTCTATGGTCAGATGAACGAACCGCCGGGCAACCGGCTGCGCGTTGCGTTGACCGGCCTGACGATAGCCGAAGCATTCCGCGACGATGGCCGCGATGTGCTCATGTTCATCGACAACATTTACCGTTACACACTCGCCGGCACCGAGGTATCGGCATTGCTCGGCCGCATGCCGTCAGCCGTGGGCTACCAGCCGACACTGGCTGAGGAGATGGGCGTGCTGCAGGAACGCATCGCGTCGACGAAGACCGGCTCGATCACTTCGTTCCAGGCTGTTTATGTTCCCGCGGACGACCTGACCGACCCGTCACCGGCAACGACTTTTGCTCACCTCGATGCAACGCTCGTACTGTCACGCAACATCGCCGAGCTCGGCATCTACCCGGCTGTCGATCCACTCGACTCCACGAGCCGTATCCTCGATCCAAACATCATCGGCCAGGAACATTATGACTGCGCGCGTAGTGTTCAGGCCGTACTGCAACGTTACCGGGAACTGCAGGACATCATCGCGATTCTCGGCATGGACGAGCTCTCCGAGGACGACAAGCTCTCGGTCAATCGTGCGCGCAAGATTCAGCGTTTCCTGTCGCAGCCGTTCTTTGTTGCCGAGACGTTCACGCAGACACCGGGTAAGTATGTGTCGCTCGCCGAGACGATCCGTGGCTTCACCGGCATCGTTAACGGCGATTACGATCACATTCCCGAGCAGGCGTTCTACATGCTCGGGTCGATCGACGAAGTCGTCGAAGCCGCGAAGAAACTGCAGTAGGAGCGGCTTTACGGTCAGGACGACCTTATGTCGCGAAGCACAGGGATGTGCGAGAGCGACGAGCCGCGACCAAAGGTCCAAGAGGCACCATATCGAAAATGGCTACCATTCAAGTCGACATCGTCTCCGCGGAGGGAGAAATTCATTCGGGCGAAGCCCGCATGGTATTCGCGCCAGCAAAAATGGGCGAAGTCGGAATTGCACCACGCCACGCACCGCTTTTGACGGCGCTGAAGCCGGGTGAGGTGCGCGTCCAGGATGTTGATGGCAATGAGCACTTCTTCTACATCACAGGCGGCATGCTCGAGGTGCAGCCGCACCTCGTAACAATCCTTGCCGATACGGCGCTGCGCGGCGAACAACTCGACGAAGCCGCAGCACTCGCTGCGCAACAAGAAGCCGAGGAAGCATTGAAAGGCGCATCCGAGGAGACCGATATCGCACGCGCCCAGCAGGAGTTGACCGAAGCACGGGCACGCTACCGCGCCGCGCAGAAACTCAAGGGCAAGCGCTAGCAGCGAATCGGGTCTGAAGGCCCTCCTACCTGCTGATCGAAGCCTGTAGGAGGGCCTTTACGGTCAGGATGACTCAATGTCGCGGAGCACAGCGATGTGCGAGAGCGACCAGGCCCGAATCTCCCCGGCCAACTGCAAAGTCCCAAGCCGGCCCTCAAATTTGACTTCGTTGCCGTCGCGCATTGAGACGATCTTTTCCGCGAAGAGTACTAAAAGCGCCCCCATACAAACATCAGCGAAACCTTAGCTGTTCGTCAATTGTTTCCGGCAGGAGTGCCTATTCTCCATCGTGTGGCCGTGTGTGTCCCAATTGGAGGTGAACGGCATGATTGTCTCGAGATCAAGAAGCCTGGCATCGATCACCGCTTGCAGTGTGGTGGTCCTGGCAATTCTCATCGCCTCTAATGCCGCCGCACAGGAGCGCGGGCCGGAGTGGCAACCAGCGGAGGGTCGTGTACGCTACGAAGTGGCGATCGGAACGCATAGCTGGCCGGGAGCCGGGGACCTGCAACCGGCTGTGGGCGGCAAGTTCGACGATGTGGGATTCAACCTTGGCGCCGCCATTCACTGGCCCGTGCGGCGCTTCGACAAGAGCGAGTTGCTATTGGGTGTCGACCTCGCACTCATGTCGAATTCAAGCAATGTTCCGTTGATCCTCGATGACGTAATGGTGCGCGACGCATACCTCGGCCCATCACTGAAATGGGTATTCGGTCAAAGGCACCGCTACTCTCTGGATGCCGGGATCACATTTCATGAAATCGACATCGCCGAAGTCACGGGTAGTGGCTACGGATACATCGAGACCGAAATCTGGAGCGAAAGAGCCGTCGGCGGCTACGTCGGAAGCACAGTGGACATCGGTGCAGGAACACCGGACAAGCGGCGCGGTATGAGCCTGGCATTCAGGGTGCACTTTGTTGATTTTGGTGTCGTTGCCGATCAGAATCTGCAGTTTCTACCGACGCTCGGCCCGGATGCTGGTGTCCTGTCGGGCCCTATTTACGTATTTCAGATCGGCTACCGCTGGCGCTGATCATAACGCCGGCACATTACGCGCGTAGTTCCAGGAACCGGTAATCAGTGTTTGCGGTTTGTGGCGCGGCAAATTTTTTCTGCGCCAGCGCCGAAACTTGTCCACATCGACCTCAATTGGGACTTGCCACTCCTCGCGGCCAAAGTAACGCACGGTGTACTCGTCAAGAAAGCCGGCCTCGCGAACCGCAAGCAGGGAATCCAGGTACTTGTCCTCGATTTGTGCGTCGAGCTTGCGCTTGCGATCCCAGGTGTCGACCAGCAGCATGCGCGCCGAGAATTCGCAGCCGTAAGAGCTGGTACGTGCCGGGTTGTCACCGCCGCTATCGAGCTTGCAGGCGCTGAGCATCAGAGTGTAGGCAACCCAGCTTTGCAAGGCCGGATCGTCGTCGACAAACGCGCGCTCGGTGAGATAAAAGGTGTCGCCGTCCGTGACACCGTCACGGACATAGAAGTCACTGCCGCAGCCGGCCAGGACAAGGAGGACGAGCGCTGAGAAATACCGTGCCATGAGTCTAGAGTACGCCAGATTCGTTAGTGAAGTCTGAAGCTGCCTCACAAATCGTGACGCCGCTCCGATTGCGGGATCCAGGGTTTGGGCGTGACCTGCACGGACTTGCGGTATCATCCGCATGCATCGAGACAGGGAGGGGTCCGGCTTGGGTCTGAGCATCATCATCCTCGCAGCAGGTCAGGGCAAGCGCATGCACTCTGAGCTGCCGAAAGTGCTGCAGCCGCTCGCAGGCAGGCCGATGCTCGCGCATGTGCTTGCCTGTACCCGCGCGCTCGATGCCGAGGACGTTTGCGTGGTTTACGGGCACGGCGGCGAGGCCGTGCCGACGACATTCAACGAGGCCGGCTTGCGTTGGGCATTGCAGTCGGAACAGCTCGGCACCGGGCACGCAGTACAGCAGGCGATGGCCGAAGCGCCGCAGGATGGCATGGTTCTGATCCTGTTCGGTGATGTGCCATTGTTGTTGCCCGGGACGTTGCAGCGCTTGATCGGCGCGACAGATGCGGGCGAGATGGCGATACTGACCGTCGACGTCAAGGACCCGACTGGCTATGGGCGTATCGTTCGTGACCACGGCGATGTCGTGAAGATCGTCGAGGAAAAGGATGCGACCTCAAAGGAAAAGGCGATTCGGGAAATCAATACCGGCGTCATGCTGTGTTCGGCATCGGCACTGCAGCGATGGCTGGGCAAGGTCAGCAATGATAACGCACAGGGTGAGTATTACCTGACGGACGTCATCGCGATGGCAGTCGACGACGATGTCCGCATACATGGCGTAAAGGCTAACGATTGGGTGGAGGTAATGGGCATTAACGATAAGAAGCAACTGGCCGAGGCCGAACGAGCGTTGCAGGCACGTCTCGTCGACGACCTCATGTCACAAGGCGTTGGTTTCGCAGATCCGTCGCGTGTTGATATCCGCGGAAACCTCATTTGTGGTAAAGATGTTTTCATCGATGTAAATGCCGTGTTCGAAGGGGACGTGTCACTCGGCGATGGCGTGCGCGTCGAATCGAATAACCTGATTCGCGACAGCCAACTGGGAGCTGGCACGCTCGTGCATTCGAATTGCCACATCGACGGCGCGACGATGGGCAAAAATTGCGAAATTGGTCCTTTCGCAAGACTGCGCCCCGGCACAGCGCTTGCCCATGACATCAAGGTGGGCAACTTCGTGGAGATCAAAAAAAGCGAGGTCGCCGAGGGCAGCAAGATCAATCATCTGTCCTACATCGGTGACAGCAAACTTGGTAAGGATGTAAACGTTGGCGCCGGCACGATAACGTGCAACTACGATGGCGCCAACAAGCACAACACGACGATTGGCGATGGCGCCTTCATAGGTTCGGGCGTCAACCTGGTCGCGCCGGTTGACATCGGCGAAGGGGCGACAATCGGCGCCGGTTCCACGATCACGAAGTCGGCGCCCGAAGATACATTGACGCTCGAGCGCTCGAAGCAAGTAACGGTCAAGGGCTGGAAGCGCCCGGCCAAGAACAACTGAATCCCGGAGACCAGTAATATGTGCGGAATCGTCGGCGCCGTTGCCGCAAGAGATGTTGTCCCGATACTGATGGAAGGCCTGCGCAGGCTCGAGTATCGAGGTTACGACTCCGCTGGTCTGGCCGTCATCGAGGACGGAGACATCATGCGACTGCGGCGGGCCGGAAAAGTGCAGGAATTGCAATCGGCGCTCGACAAAAATCCCGTACACGGCGTCATCGGTATTTCGCATACGCGATGGGCAACACACGGTGCGCCCAACGAAACCAATGCACATCCGCACATGTCCGGCAGCGATATAGCGATCGTTCACAACGGCATTATCGAAAACTATGAAGAGCTGCGCGAAGACCTCAAGAAGCGCGGCTACAAGTTTAGCTCCGATACCGATACCGAAGTTGTCGTGCATCGCATTGACATGCACGTGAAAGAGTACGGCGAATTATCTGCGGCCGTAAAAGCGACGGTCGCAGATCTCGAAGGAGCATACGCACTCGTCGTCATGAGCAAGAACGACCCCGGCAAACTGGTGCTTGCACGTGCTGGCTGCCCGGTTGTCGTTGGGATCGGTGTCGAGGAAAACTTCGTCGCATCGGACGTTGCGGCATTGCTGCCGGTCACGCGGAAGTTCATGTTTCTCGACGAAGGAGACATCGCGCTGGTCGAGCGAGAATCGGTGCGCATCTGGGATGCGAGTGGCGATGAGGTCAGGCGACCGGTAAGGGAAAGCCAACTGACGGCAGACGCCGCCGAGCGCGGCAAATTTCGCCACTACATGCAAAAGGAAATTCACGAGCAGGCAGAAGCGGTGGCACGTACGCTCGCCGAACGTATTGCGAACGGCAAAGTGCTCGACGCGGCGTTTGGCCCGAAAGCGAACGAAGTACTGGATCAGACCAGGGGGGTACACATTGTTGCCTGCGGCACGAGTTATCACGCAGGGCTCGTGGCGCGGTACTGGATTGAGCAACTGTGCAGATTGCCGTGCACCGTCGAAATAGCCAGCGAATACCGTTATCGATCCCCGGTTGTACCCGAGGGAACGCTGTTCGTGACCATCAGCCAATCGGGTGAAACGGCAGACACGCTTGCTGCGCTGCGGGCGGCAATGAAAATGGATTATGTGTCCGCGCTGACAATCTGCAACGTGCCCGAAAGCTCGATAGTTCGCGAGTCTGATCTCGTCATGATGACCCATGCGGGCCAGGAGATTGGCGTTGCATCAACGAAAGCATTTACGACCCAGCTTGTGGCGTTGGCGTTGCTGACGATATCGTTGGCGCGACGTAACGGGCTCGACAGAGAAAGGGAACGAGAGCTCGTCACGCAACTCGCAGAGCTGCCGGAGCTTGTCAAACAGGTGCTTGGCCTGGACGCAGCGATCGAAACGCTCGCCGAGCACTTTGTCGACAAGCATCATGCGTTGTTCCTTGGCCGCGGCGTCCAAAACCCGATCGCGATGGAAGGCGCGCTGAAACTCAAGGAAATCACCTACATTCACGCAGAGGCCTATGCGGCCGGTGAACTCAAGCACGGGCCGCTGGCGCTTGTCGATGAGGACATGCCCGTCGTCACGGTGGCACCCGATGACGAACTGCTTGAAAAACTGAAGAGTAACCTGCAGGAGGTGCGTGCGCGTGGCGGGCAGCTTTATGTGTTTGCCGACCCTCGAGTGCAGTTCGGCGACCGTGTCGGTATTCATACGACGCGCATGCCAGCAGAGATTCAGGATTTTCAGGCGCCGATTCTTTACACGATTCCGCTACAGCTACTTGCGTACCATGTTGCCGTGCTCAAAGGAACCGACGTCGATCAGCCGCGAAACCTCGCGAAGTCCGTCACGGTGGAATAGGATGCGGTCGGATCGCACATACTCGTAAGAACAATAAGAGGGGAACGAAAAGAAAAAGTCGCCTATTTCCATGATCTTGGTTGCGCTGTTGCTGTTCGGCGCCGTGGGCTATGTTGGTGCAATCACTTTCGGTGAGCCCGACGGTGACAACCATCCACACGTGGGCACGCTGCTTTTCGTCCAGAACGGGGTTGGGTTCTTTAGTTGTACCGGCACCCTGCTGTCACCGAAGGTGATGCTAACCGCCGGCCACTGCACCGAAGAATTCGGCAACACGAATGACATCACCTATGTTCGCTTCGACGAAGATGCCTTTGAAGGAATCGGAGACTTTGCGACGCTACAGGATTGGCTGGACGACAGATGGATGCTGGCAAAGAAAGTCATACCCCATCCGCAGTATGATGATTTCAGTGCATTTCCACAGACCTTCGATGTAGGGCTTGTGATCCTGCGAAAGCCGGTTTTCCGCAAAACATACGGGATGTTGCCGACCGAAGGTTTGTTGGAGGACGTACTCGCGGAAGCAAGGAATTCCTCAAATTGGTGGACGCCGGTGGGCTATGGAATGCAGGGCATTCTGACTCCGTTCTATCAGGATGATTTTGCGCGCTACCAAACTACGGCGAGACTGGTTGAACTGAAAAGTTTCGACAACGGCCCGGGAAGCAGTGCCAAGTTCACGAACAACCCGGGTGGCGGGAGCGGCGGTACATGTTTCGGCGATTCCGGCGGACCGGTCTTTTATCAGGACACGCCTATTATCGGGGTGGTGGTATCCTTCGGCGTCACGCCTTGCATCGGCGTGGACTACCAGTTTCGCATCGATACGCCAGCGGCCCTGGATTTCATCAACGAGCATTTGCGCTAGTACAACAATTCGAAGGAACCGGGATTTACCGGTTCCAGAGGGTCTGACTGCTTTGTCCTGTATCTCAGTCTGTTAACGCAGGCTCGGACGCGGTAATTGCGAAGGAGTTGAACCGATCCGTGGCCAGCAGGGTCTCGCCCCTGTAGTAACGAACTTCCGCGGGCAATCGATAACCTTGTGCCTCATCGAAATTGTCGTACTCGACGATAAGCGACTCCTGCCCGTCCGCGTCGATTAACGCCTGCCGATATACATCACCTGTGTGGCTGTCGATGTAGATGTGCCACGTTCGGCCATTCGCAAGTTCGGCCTCGATGATCCACGGCAGGCGGTCGCCCATTTTCTGCATGCCGAGTCGCCGCAGTTTATTACCCTTATCCTTCCACTCTGTCATCCAGCCATCAAAGTCATAGGATGCCAGGAATTCGTCAGTAAATTCGCGGGGCAGGCCCATCACCGCACCGTCGGCCCCGACCTTTGCGCCATCCCAGCTGACCGTGCCAGACGCGCGCCCAGCGGCAGTCGTTCGACGGTAGTTGTGAGGTCTCGAGGTATCAATCGTCAGTGCATACGTCTGATCGCCAACCTGCGTTTCGCCTTGATACCGAATCGAGGCGATTGTCTTTAGTTTGCGATACCCGCCGCGGCTCCGGTGATGTTGACCCAATATGACGCTGGTGGGCTGCGCAACCTTGAGAAGACCCACGTCACTTTCGCTCGTGGCAGCTAATCCTGCTAACTCTGCTGCCGGCGGCATTGCCGACAATCTTTCGACCACGGCCGCCGCGAATTCATCAGCGTCGAGTTTCTGATCTTTGGGCAGGCTTGGTAGTTGATGCTGCCAGAATGCCGGATGCGGCGGGACGCCTGCCTCTTCCCATTGCGCCCCGGGTTCGTAAATCATCCAGACGTCCCACGCGTACATCGGGATACCCAGCGTCTCCTGAAATTTGAGCCCACTCGTTCCCGAGCCATCCCAGTAATGACTGACTCGTGGTCCCGGCAATAGCGAGACAACGGCTTTGGCATGTTCCTCGTTGGCGCCAAGTGTCGGAACATACAGGACCAATGTATGAATTCGAGGGTCATTCTGTACGGTCGAAACGATCGACTGATTCAGGTCATCCATTCCTCGCAAGCAGATTCCGCATGATGGTCCACTGATGAACACGAGCCGCAGCTTGTCGGCCA
>Ga0255058_10002000_pt1 | contig 11358 bp, 22 predicted proteins | sample Cases_109_9_MG_FD_188637 | JGI IMG/M metagenome (GOLD analysis project Ga0255058, IMG submission 188637) | Seawater microbial communities from Amundsen Gulf, Northwest Territories, Canada - Cases_109_9 | ecosystem: Environmental > Aquatic > Marine > Gulf | place: Canada: Northwest Territories... | reverse complement strand
AACGATTTCGGGTCAGTTGATAACCCCGATAGCGATGGAAAAAGAACTCAGGTTTGCGATCAGGGAAGGTGGCCGAACCGTCGGCGCTGGAGTCGTCAGTAATATACTCGAATAAGAAAAAGAAAAAACAAATGATGATGAATACCAAAATCAGGATCCGGCTTAAGGCATACGACCATAAACTTTTGGATCAATCGGCATTGGACATCGTTGACACGGCGAATAAAACCGGAGCAAAAGTTGTCGGGCCCATACCCCTTCCAACAAGGATAAACAAGTACTGTGTTTTACGGTCCCCGCATATAGACAAAAAGTCTCGAGAACAGTTTGAAATCCGGACGCATAAGCGGTTGTTGGATATTATTGATCCGACGCAACAGACCGTGGATGCTTTAATGAAACTCGATCTTTCGCCTGGCGTGGACGTGGAGATAAAACTGTAAATAGAGAACCGGAAATAAGATGTGTAAAGGATTGTTAGGGAAAAAACTAGGTATGACGAGCCTTTTTTCTTCAGAAGGCAACTATGTACCGGTTACTGTCCTGGAAGTAGGCCCATGTGTTGTTACTCAGATTAAAACGGAGGCCATTGATGGTTATAAGGCACTTCAACTCGGTTTTGGGGAGAAAAAACGAAATCGTATTAATAAACCGCTACAAGGCCATCTGGAAAAGAGTAAAGAAGGTAGTTCCGCGTTCCTGCGGGAATTTTCGGTTGAAAACCCGGAAGATTACAGAATCGGACAAAGCGTCACTCTGGATGTTTTCCAGGTTGGCGAGCGTGTGAATGTATCTGGAACAACAAAAGGGCGAGGCTTTGCAGGGGTAATAAAAAGGCATGGATTTCATGGCGGGAAAAAAACCCACGGGAGCCACAGCCATAGAATTCCTGGTTCTATCGGTTGCAGTGCTTGGCCGGCAAAAGTTATCAAAGGAAAAAAAATGCCAGGACAATTTGGAAGTCGACGAAAAACCACTCAAAATTTGAAGATTGTAGATATCAATCGGGATAAAAACTTGATCATGTTGAAAGGGGCGGTTCCTGGAGCCGTAGCTGGGCTGGTTGAAATTAAAAAAACGCAAATTCTGGAATAAATTTGGATGTGATGGACGCGGGGGAATCCCCGCTTTTTTGTATCCTGATCGAGAAAGAAAATGGCTGTTGTAGATATTCAAAATATAAACGGGGAAACTGTTTCACAGATTGATCTTACAGATAATATTTTCGATGTAACTGTGAAACCGCATGTCTTGCATGAAGTCGTTACCATGCAGCTGGCGAACAGACGGATGGCATCTGCTTCTGTTAAGCACCGGAGCGAGGTTAAAGGTAGTGGGAGGAAGCCTTTTCGTCAAAAAGGAACTGGACGGGCTCGCCAGGGTGATATTAAATCGCCGCTTTTAAGGGGTGGAGGTGTCGTTTTCGGGCCGGATCATAGATCTTATGTTCATAAGGTTAATAAAAAAGTAAAAAAATCAGCGTTCAAGATGGCTTTGAGTAGCAAATTAAAGGAGAATAAACTGATAGTGATTGATCGGCTTGAACTTGACCAAATTGGTACAAAGGGGTTTATGAAAGTACTCAAAGCCTTGAATGTGGAACATGTTCTAATCGTCACCGAAAAATCGAATAAAAATTTGGAACTTTCTTCTAGAAATATTCCGGATGTGAAAGTGCTGAGAACTGAAGGATTAAATGTATACGATATTTTGAAATACCGAAGCTTGGTTTTGGTAGAGGCCTCGATAAAGGATATTGAAGGGAGGCTTTTAAAATGATTCGGTATGACATTATCAAAAGACCACTGATAACTGAAAAAACCAGCATACAAAAAGAGGCTTCTAACCAGCTATCTTTCGAAGTGGAAAGAAAGTCGAATCGGGTTGAGATCAAAAGATCCATAGAAAAGATATTTAATGTTAAAGTGATCGGTTTGCAGACCATGCAGGTTAAAGGCAAGAAAAAACGAAGAGGACGAATTGTAGGGAGAAGAAGGGACTGGAAAAAAGCGATTGTGACTCTTGGTCCCGGGGAACGGATCGATTTTTTTGAAGGTGTTTAGTTAATTCTTGCCTGGCGCACGAATTGGTAGTAATTATGGCAGTTAAAAAAGTAAATCCAACATCTCCTGGACGACGGTTTCAGGTTTATTCAACCTTTAAGGAGATTACCAGATCCACTCCTGAGAAGAATCTGCTGAAAGCCCACAGAAAGAGTGGCGGTCGTAATGCAAATGGTCGCATTACCAGTCGTCATAAGGGAGGCGGACACAAAAGGCATTACCGGGTTATCGATTTCAAACGAGACAAAATCGGAATCCCGGCAAAGGTTGCTTCGATCGAGTATGATCCAAACCGAAGCACCCGAATTGCTCTTTTACACTATGCTGATGGGGAGAAGCGATATATTCTGGCACCGCTTAATCTCACGGTAGATGATATGGTGATGTCCGGGTCTGATGCGGACATCAAACCGGGCAATACACTTCCTCTTAGTAATATCCCTTTGGGCACGCATATTCACAATATTGAATTGCGTATTGGCGGCGGTGGGAAGATTGTCAGAAGCGCAGGGACATTTGCCCAGCTGATGGCAAAGGAAGATCGGTATGCGCTCGTCAAACTTCCTTCCAGCGAGGTCCGCATGGTTCTTTTGAGTTGCAAAGCAACCATTGGACAGCTCGGGAATGTGGTTCACGAGAAGCTATCTATCGGTAAGGCAGGTCGAAAGCGGTGGCTGGGCAGACGACCCAAGGTTAGGGGTGTCGCAATGAATCCGGTCGACCATCCAATGGGTGGCGGTGAAGGAAGGTCCTCAGGCGGTCGCCATCCTTGCTCCCCGTGGGGGATGCCGACCAAAGGGTATAAGACGCGAAAAAACAGAAAAAGTGATCGCTACATCGTTAAAAAAAGAACAAAAAAATAGTGGCAGCTGTTGAGATTTCCGTAAAGCGGAACCTAAAAAATACCAATTATTAACAGGAGAGACTATGCCGCGGTCGTTAAAAAGAGGTCCATATATTGATCCAAAATTGTTGAAGAAAGTAATTCATACCCAGGAGACCAGGAGCAATCGGGTTATCAAAACGTGGTCGAGACGGTCAACGATTATCCCTGAAATGGTCGGAATTACGTTAGCGGTACACAATGGCAGAAAATTTGTTCCTGTTTTTATATCAGAGAATATGGTGGGGCACAAGCTGGGGGAATTTTCACCAACAAGAACATTTTACAGTCACGCTGGTGACAGAAAATCGAGATTAAAAAAGTGATGGTGTTTGAGAACAACAATTTCGGATTGAGGCCACCGGCATTTTCAATAGTCAATCGGCGAACGAAAAGATAGATAGAAGGATATGACGCGATGAAGGTCAGGGCGGAAGCAAAATATGAGCGTATCTCTCCTCAAAAAGTGAAAAAGCTGGTTGGCATCATTAAAGGGAAGCCGGTTGAGAAGGGGCTGGAAATGCTTAAGGTTATGCCTCAAAAAGCGGCAGGCGTTGTTGGGAAGGTTGTTCGCAGTGCTGTGGCAAACGCCGACCAAAATCCGGACATTGATGTTGACTCTCTCATTATTGAAAACGTTCTCGCTGACCAGGGTCCGACGTTGAAGCGATTTAGAGCAAGAGCGCGAGGTCGAGGAACGAGAATATTGAAAAGAACAACGCACATCACAATCATTTTAGCTGAAGGTTCTGTTTAAGATGGAGGGAAAAGTTTGGGCCAGAAAGTAAATCCGATAGGATTGAGGCTAGGGATCGTTAAAACCTGGGAATCCAAATGGTATGCCGAAAAGAATTATTCGGAGTATATCTTTGAAGATTTCAAAATCAGAAAATTTTTAAAACAAAAACTTTACCATGCAGGTGTTTCGAGGATTGAAATAGAGAGATCATCGAATCGGATCAGACTCGGCATTTATACGTCGAGACCCGGAATTGTTATCGGAAAAAAAGGAGCTGAAATTGCCCAGCTTAAGAAAACACTTGAGAAAATGGTAAAACATGAGGTCCTCATCGACATAAAAGAAGTCAGAAAACCGGAGATTGATGCCCAGCTTGTTGCGGAGAATATAGCACTTCAAATCGAACGCAGGGTTGCATTTCGACGTGCAATGAAGCGTTGTGTTTCTTCTGCAATGCGGTTTGGTGCAAAGGGCGTAAAGATAGTCTGTTCCGGACGTCTTGGTGGGGCTGAGATGGCAAGGAGAGAGTGGTATAAAGAGGGCCGAATACCATTGCATACGCTAAGGGCCGATATAGACTACGGTTTTGTTGCAGCGCAAACCACATATGGAATTATAGGTGTGAAGGTGTTCATTTTCAAGGGAGAAATCCTGAAAAAAGATCAGACTGGGGTCAGCAGAGAGGAGATATGATATATGCTGAGCCCTAAGAAGGTTAAATTTCGAAAGCAGCAAAGAGGTAGAATGAGAGGTGTTTCCCGCCGGGGGAGTCGTCTGAATTTTGGAGAATTTGGTTTGCAAGCGATAGAATGCGGTAGCATAACTGCAAAACAGATCGAGTCAGCCCGTATTGCCATGACGCGTCATGTCAAAAGGGGTGGGAGGATGTGGATAAGGATATTTCCGGATAAACCATTTACTAAAAAACCTGCTGAGGTTCGGATGGGGAAAGGAAAAGGGGCTCCTGAAGGATGGGCGGTTGTTATTCGCCCGGGTAGAATCCTCTATGAAATGGAAGGCGTAGGGATAGACATCGCAAGGGAAGCCTTTCGACTCGCCTCTCACAAATTGCCAGTTAAAACAAGATTTGTTGAGAGGAGTGATCTGTAATGAAGGCGATAGAAATAAGAGAATTGAGCCGAGAAGAAAGACAACAAAAAGTGGGGGATCTGAAAGAGGAACTTTTTAATTTGCGCTTTCAGCACGAAATTGGCCAGCTTGAAAATCCACAAAAGATGAAACAAATCAAACGCGATATAGCAAAAATAAAAACCATCATACGGGAAGTTTTATAAACAAATAGGGACAATCAAGAATAGTCGTAACTATGAATAAATCAGGCATGAGAAGAGAAGTGATCGGGACGATTGTCAGTGACAGGATGGAAAAGACAGTCATTGTCCAAGTCGAAAGACTTGTTAAACATCGGTTGTATAAGAAGTATATCAAAAGACGTTCCAAATATACTGTGCACGATGAAGCCAATGCCTGTCGGATTGGAGATCGGGTGTTAATTGCTGAATCGAGACCGATCAGCAAGACAAAAAAATGGCGAGTCAGAGCAATCGTTGAAAAAGCGATTTAACGAAAAGGGAAAGAGAGTGAGATGATTCAGGCAGAAACAAGGTTGACGGTGGCAGACAATTCAGGTGCGAAGGTGTTATACTGCATTAAAGTTCTGGGCGGCTCAAGAAGAAGGTATGCGGGTGTGGGCGATATTATTGTTGTTACCGTGAAAGAGGCGATACCCAACGCTAAAGTTAAAAAAGGAGAGATTCTAAAAGCTGTGGTGGTTCGAACAAAAAAGGAAATCAAAAGGTCTGATGGATCCTACATCAGATTTGATGACAATTCGGCCGTATTAATAAATCCGAACAAGGAACCGATTGGAACACGAATATTTGGCCCTGTGGCGCGGGAATTAAGGGCCAAAAGATTCATGAAGATTATTTCCCTTGCCCCTGAAGTATTGTAAAGAATTGACGGAAAAAAAGCCATGTTTGCAGATTTAACCATCCGCAAGTTGGTGATGAGGATATGACTCAGGATGTATCATAAATGCCATTTACAGAAAGATGATAAGGTAAAAATTATTACCGGTAAAGACAAGGGTAAGATCGGAAAGGTATTGAAGGTAATTAGAAAAAAGGACCGGATTCTTATCGAAAATATCAACATTGTGAAACACCATTCAAAACCCACGGTTAAGAATAGGCAGGGAGGAATTCTTGAGAGTGAATCTCCCATCCATGGGTCTAACGTCATGTTGATGTGCAACAAGTGCATGACGCCGGTTCGTATTAAAATGCAACGGTTGGATGATGGGAAAAAGATACGCGTCTGTAGAAAATGTAATGAAATAATAGACTCTTAGATTAGATATCCAGGAAGATCATGTCAGCACTAAAAACCTACTATTATAACGAAGTCATACCCAAGTTAATGGAAACCTTCAAATATAAAAATACGATGCAGGTTCCGAAATTGTCGAAACTGGTGCTGAACATCGGTTTGGGTGAGGCAATTCAAAATATAAAACTCCTTGATAGTGCTACCGAGGAGCTTAAAATTATCGCAGGGCAACAGCCAGTTGTGACCCGTGCAAAAAAATCCATTGCATCTTTTAAGCTGCGAACCGGTATGCCGATAGGTTGCATGGTTACTCTTCGTCGGAATCGCATGTATGATTTTTATCAAAAGTTGGTCAATGTTACGCTTCCACGGGTGCGTGACTTTAGAGGCCTGCCAGGCAAAGCATTTGATGGGCACGGCAACTATACCCTTGGCATTAAGGAACATATCATATTCCCAGAAATCGACTATGATAAAATAGACAGGATTAAAGGGTTGAATATCAGCGTTGTTACAACTGCCCAAACCGATAAAGAGGGAAAAGAGCTTTTAGCATTGCTGGGTATGCCCTTCAGGAACTGATTGTCAATGATGATCGATCGCAAATTCAGATACTCAATTATCGATTGTTAATACAAAACGGAGGATGAATTGGCAAAAACATCTCTCAGAATGAAAGTTAAGAAAAAACAAAAGTTTAGTGTAAGAGCATATAATCGATGTCCCATGTGCGGCAGGCCGAGGGGTTTTATGAGAAAATTCGGCATTTGCCGGATTTGTTTTCGAAATCTTGCCTCACAGGGGATGCTTCCAGGGGTGATAAAGTCGAGTTGGTAAACTCGTTTATGGAAAATGAAATTTATTTATAATTCATTTTAACCGAAGCGACGATAACGGAGAAAACAATGGCAATGAGCGATCCAATTGCGGACATGCTAGTTCGAATCAAAAATGCCGGAAAGGCAAATTTTAATAGTACGGATATTCCAGGATCAAAGTTAAAAAGCGAATTAGCAAAAGTATTGAAGGATGAAGGGTACATCCGAAACTATAAATTCATAAAAGACACAAAACAAGGTGTCTTGCGTATCTATCTTAAATATAGTCAAGATCAGGCCCATGCCATTATTGAGATCAAGCGCGTTAGCAAACCCAGCCGAAGAATTTATGTTAAAAGCAAAGACATCAAGCCGGTCTTAAAAGGCATGGGTGTTTCAATTTTATCCACATCCAAAGGAATAATGACTGATAAAACAGCCAGAAGAGAAAATTTTGGTGGTGAGATACTTTGTAATGTTTGGTAAATTTGTCACTCGAGGCGATAATTGGTCAGTGACAACAAGGAGCTGCACATGTCGCGTGTTGGTAAGAAACCGATTCCGGTCCCTGATAAAATAAAGATATCGTATCAGAACAGGCGCGTTACCGTCCAAGGCCCAAAAGGCAAGTTGGAGCGATTAATTAATTCTCGGGTGGACCTTAAATTAGAAAATGGACTGGTAAATGTGAGTATAACGAACAATGATAGAACGAGTCGGGCCTTGCAAGGCCTTACCCGTAGTCTGGTCGCCAATATGATTACCGGTGTGGAGCGGGGATTTGAAAGGGTACTGGAGATAAAGGGTATTGGCTATCGTGCGATCCTTAACGGTAATCGTATAGAATTTAGCCTTGGGTTTTCACATCCGATCAATTTTGACCTTCCCGAAGGTATTTCAGCAGCTATTGATCGAAATAATATTATTACACTGTCGGGAATCGATAAAGAATTGGTAGGTCTTACTGCTGCTTCAATCAGACAATTAAAACCACCTGAGACGTATAAGGGCAAAGGGATAAAATATGCCGAAGAGCGGGTGCGATTGAAAGCCGGGAAGACGGGAACGAAATAGTATAATACATTTGTAGTTATTATTGGGGTAAGGTAGCATGGATTCGCTCAACTTCAGAAAGAGGGCACGTTTGAAGAGAAAGAAAAGGATCAGAAAGAATATTTTCGGAACAACGGAGCGTCCAAGGCTCACTGTGTTTCGGACCACAAAACATGTCTATGCGCAGATCATAGATGACACGGCGGGACATACGTTGGCTTCAGCATCAACAATGCAAAAAGCGATAAATAAACATTTGGGAAAAGGGGAGCGGATCGCAGTTGCAAATTTGGTGGGGAAGTCCATTGCTGAGCGGGCGATTAAAAAAGGGATTCAAAAAGTTATTTTCGATCGCAACGGGTTTTTATATCATGGCCGTGTTAAAGCGGTTTCAGATGGTGCAAGAGAAGCAGGCCTGGATTTTTAGTCTTTATTTGTTAAAGCATGTGAAGGAGGTAAATTTTTGTACAAACAAGACACAGGCGAAAATGAGCTGATCGACAAAGTAGTCCATATCAATCGGGTAGCAAAGGTCGTTAAGGGAGGGCGCCGGTTCAGCTTTAGTGCCATCGTTGTTGTTGGAGATGGCGAAGGAAGTATCGGTTTCGGACTCGGTAAGGCCGGGGAAGTGCCGGAAGCGATTCGGAAAGGTGTGGAAAAAGCAAAGAAGAATATGGACAAAATCCAACTGGTAAATGAGACGATACCCTTTGAGACCATCGGAAAATTTGGTGCGGGGAGAGTTTTACTCAAACCCGCTTCGAAAGGTACAGGCGTTATTGCCGGTGGTGCTGTCAGGGCGGTGCTTGAGGCGGTGGGTGTTCAAAATATTTTAACAAAATGTCTCGGATCGAATAATCCTCATAATTTGGTGAAAGCGACAATACAGGGGCTTAAACAATTGCAAAGCCGTGAGCAGGTGGCTAAACGGCGTGGTATCCGTGTGGAAGATCTTTAACTGGAAAAAGGTCAAATGGCTGAAGTATTATTAATAACAATGGTCAAGAGCATGATTGGCAGGCGGAAAAAACACCGCAGGGTTTTACGTGGCATGGGGCTGACAAAACGGGGAAGAACTGTCGAGCTTAAAGATACCCCTGAGATCAGAGGGATGATTCATAAGGTATCACATTTGGTGAAGGTTGAGGAGAAGAAATGAGATTGGACGAACTTTCACCGGCAGCTGGATCGCGTAAAACACGAAAGCGTCTTGGCCGTGGCGTCGGGTCTGGCAGCGGAAAAACCGCTGGCAGAGGAACAAAAGGGCATAAAAGCCGATCGGGTGGGGGTGTAAGACCTGGATTTGAAGGCGGGCAAATGCCATTGCATCGCCGTCTCCCCAAACGTGGTTTTTCAAATATTTTCAAAAAGGATTTTACCATAATTAATATTCGGGATCTGGCAAAATTTGAAAAAGGTAGTATCGTTGATGAAACGGCATTAATTCAATCAAGACTGATACGGGGCAGAAGAGATGGAATCAAACTCCTTGGTCAAGGTGAAATAGAACATCCTCTTACCATAAAAGTTAACAAGGCGAGTAAAGCTGCAATAGAGAAGGTCACCCGCGTTGGCGGGAAAATAGAGGTTCTGCCATCATGATCAGCAGTGGTTTCCAGAATATTTTCAAGATTCCGGAGCTGAAAAAGCGAATCCTGTTTACCCTCGCCTTCCTTTCCATATACCGTGTTGGTGTCCATGTGCCTACGCCGGGAATAGATGCGGTAGCCCTGGCCTCTTTCTTTGCAAGGGCAAAGGGTACGTTACTCGGACTTTTTGACATGTTTTCTGGTGGCGCCCTAGAGAGGTTGTCTGTCTTCGCCCTCGGCATAATGCCCTATATCAGCGCATCCATTATATTACAGCTTTTAACGGTGGTTATCCCCCATCTCGAGCGGCTGTCAAAAGAAGGTGAACAGGGACGAAAAAAGATTACCCAGTATACCCGATATGGAACGGTGATATTGAGCATCATTCAGGGTTTTGGCATCAGTGTCGGCTTGGAAAGCATGTCATCACCAGGTGGTGCCCCAGTCGTCATCGATCCCGGATGGCATTTTAGGATAATGACTGTTATTACCTTGACAGCAGGGACGGCCTTTATCATGTGGCTTGGCGAACGGATTACCGAGCGGGGGATTGGAAATGGTATTTCCCTGATTATTTTTGCCGGGATTGTGGCCCGGTTGCCTGTTGCCATTGGCAATACATTCCGCCTTCTTTCAACAGGTGAAATGGGGATATTTCCCGTCCTCATTTTAATTGTGCTGATGATTTCTGTTGTCGGCGTAATTATTTTTATGGAGCAGGGGCAGCGCCGCATACCGGTTCAATATGCCAAAAGGGTTGTTGGCAGAAAGATGTTAGGTGGCCAGAGCACCCATTTACCTTTGAAAATCAATACGTCCGGTGTGATACCCGTTATTTTTGCATCATCCATTATCATGTTCCCGGCAACCGTGGCCAGCTTCATGAATGTGCCATGGATGCAAAACATGGCGTCCGCAATGAGGCCGGGAAATGTGGCGTACGAATTGCTATTTGTCGGATTTATATTCTTTTTCTGTTATTTTTACACCGCCGTGACATTTAATCCTGTTGATGTGGCGGATAATATGAAAAAACAGGGCGGTTTTATTCCGGGTATCCGCCCCGGAAAACGGACAGCAGATTATATCGACAGGGTTTTAACCCGCATTACATTGGGTGGTGCCATTTATCTTTCGGCGGTATCTGTTCTCCCGTCTATTTTAATCACCAAATTTAATGTTCCATTTTTTTTTGGTGGGACGGCGCTGCTTATTGTCGTGGGCGTGGCGATTGATACAATTTCCCAGATGGAATCCCATATGCTGAGCCGACATTATGAAGGGTTTTTGAAAAAAAGCGGGGGAAGAATGAAAGGGCGGTTCTAATATGGTGGTTTTAAAATCGCCCCAGGAAATTGAGAAAATCCGGAAAAGCAACGAAATTGTTTCGCAAATTCTTCAGATACTCGAATCGGAGATTCGACCAAAAGTCAATACGCTTTATTTGAATGATCTTTCGGAAAAACTGGTCAGAGAAAAAAATGCAATTCCGGCATTTAAGGGGTACAGAGGCTTTCCTTATTCACTCTGTGCTTCTGTAAATAACGTAGTTGTACACGGATTTCCAAATAAAGTACCCTTGAAAGAGGGCGATATTGTTAGTCTTGATTTTGGCATTCTGTTTGATGGGTATTATGGAGATGCTGCCAAGACAGTGGCGGTTGGAAAAATATCGGAATCCACTAGACGGCTCACTCAGGTTACCGAAGAATCTCTTTACAAAGGAATTGAGAAAGCCGTGCCCGATGGTCGACTTTCAGATATTTCTCATGCAATTCAATCGTATGCGGAAGCTGGAGGCTTTTCTGTTGTCCGAAAATTTGTAGGTCACGGCATCGGGAGTAAATTACACGAGGATCCC
>Ga0255058_10001999_pt1 | contig 11367 bp, 11 predicted proteins | sample Cases_109_9_MG_FD_188637 | JGI IMG/M metagenome (GOLD analysis project Ga0255058, IMG submission 188637) | Seawater microbial communities from Amundsen Gulf, Northwest Territories, Canada - Cases_109_9 | ecosystem: Environmental > Aquatic > Marine > Gulf | place: Canada: Northwest Territories... | reverse complement strand
CAGATTCCCCAGGCAGTCATACTATTGAGGCAGGGCTTTGGCCGTTTGATCAGGACAAGGACAGACAGAGGCATAGTCGCAATCCTTGATCCCCGTGTTAGGACAAAATATTACGGCAAACACTTCCTGAACTCGCTCCCTGACAGCGGCATAGTATCTCAAATAAAAGATATAGAGAAGTTTTTTACAAGTGCTGGTACAGCTTCGAGATGACCTGACAAGCGGATGCCGAGGGGTTCAAGGTTTACCGAAGGCAACACAAGAACATCCGAAAAACAGCGAGGATGTGACTACCCACCGGAGTCTTCAGGCCATGGCATGCAGAAAGAGATGTGTCTAAGAACTTGGGAAGTCCCATTTGATAAATATCTTCATTCCAAAACCTACCCATATCCTTGTGTATTGAGAATATCAAATCCATAACCTTATAATCAATGGCATGAAATTCATCTTCTGAAATCTACCTGATTTTAATATTGTGCGTAACAGCAATATCATATTTACAAAATATTTTAAAAAAGTACTTTTTCTGACAAAAATATTATGGACAAAATGATTAAAAAACCCTTTAAAGAGGAATCTTTTTGAATACAATTTCTTTGCCCTACGGGACGTAGGCTTAATTATTTTGACTCTAATTATTTTGTCATCACCTTTTTTTTTATATATTGTAGTCCCTAATATTTTTGTCCTTAATCATTTTGTCAATCCTTCAATTCCTCCACCTCCTCGTCTCTCCTATGATACCCCGTCTCCTCAACCAGCTTCTCCGCTTTTCCCAAAAACTCCCCGAACTTCGCCTCCATCTCTTCTCTTGACAAACGCACCGTCTCCCCATCCAGGATTAGCATTTGGCTTACTTGTCCGACCTTATTTTCCGGGCGGGTGGCTGATGGCGTATCGCTTATGGTAGTTAGCTGTTCTTTTATATTCCTGCATGCCTCAAGATAATAGTCTGTAAGATGCAGTTTCATATTACCGTATTCCGCAATCTCACGTGTTTCGTCAAGGTCTGTCCAGGATTTGGGAAAGTTTCCCTGGTGTCTGCAAAGGGTTGCACGGGCAAGTAAACCACATGGTAAATAATGCTGTGTCCCAGCTTCCCGCAAACCATTCACTGCCTTACTCAAAGAGTTTTCTGCATCAGAAAAACCCTTACCTTCTTGAATGGACATAAGCATATGTGACCTGCCTATTGAGAGGTTATCGAGAGCAATATCCAATAGAGACGCATTATAAACTTCTTTTGCCCATTCCAATGATGCTTCAGCCCTCTCCAGCACCTCGTGATACCTCCCAAGTGAAATCAGCAGATCGCTGTATTTAAAACCCCACAAAGAATAGAGGTAATGATTTCCAGGCTGGCTTTTTTTCTGCATTTCCTCTGCTTCTATAAACAGCCCCTCTGCATCTTTTAATCTTCCTGCCTGATGATGTGTGTCTGCAAGAGTGGTGCGTTTACTTTCCATTTGAGAATTAATCTCAATGCGGCCTGCAAAATCCACACTCTGTTTTGCGTATCTATGTGCCTCTTTCACATCACCCAGCGTAAGCAGGAGTTCGCTGAAGTTGTTGGCATATATTGCTGATTGTTTCCAATTCTCCTGCTCAATAAACATTTTCAACCCAGCCTTCATTGGCTGAACAGCCTCCTGCAACCTGCCAACAGCACGCAGTCGAAATCCTGCCCAGCTTAGAACAGGAGCTTTACAACTATCACTTAATCCGAAAGCTGGTCTGTCCCATCGAGATTTAAAAAAGCAGGATAAACAGGCAAGGTCAGCGCCAGATGCTCCGAGCTTATTACAGCAATAATTAGTTCTTTCATCTCTCTGGATTATTGAAGAGTACACATCATCCATTGCCTCCTGATCCCTCCCAGCCAGACACCCATGCATCACGGCAGCAAAAAGCGGTTCCATTTCTTCCAGAGTATCAGGTAATTCCTTTTCAGGCAGATTTTTGTAGTATTCATACAATCTGGAGTGTGCCTCTTTCCAGGCTTCGGGATTTTGCTTTTTCAACTTTTCCCCAAAGTGTTCGCGGATTAAGGGGTGGCAGTCTAGCCCTCCTTCACCGGGGTTTCGGAGGACAGGGCCCTCCCGGGTGTGTTCTTCTGATTTTGCAATAAGGCTTAGGTCTCGCAGGTGTTGAATGGTTGTTTGCCATTCCTGATAAGATAAGCCCTGCAATCTTTCTGTTAATCCCGGTATTGCGGGCCTTCCTCTTAGCACGTCAATTGCCTCTTTTGAGGCAGGCCGGTCAAAGAGTCCGAGGATATACAGGATATCAAGTTCCGGTTTATTGGATTCAGCAAACCAACACTCATAGGATTCCATTACCCTTCTGGCATGTCCTCCCTGTTTTTCATCCTCTGTTAACTTTGGAATCAGGTCTCTTTTTCTGATATCGCCGTTGTGGACTGTCTTCAGATAACTTCCGACAAGATTCAGGGCAAGGGCGTGTCCCTTAAATTCTTTTGATGTATTTTTAAGCTCTTTGTCAGACCCTTTTATTCCATGTTTTTTTAATACCAGCATTCCTGCTTCTTCACTCAGGTTTTCCAGTTCATGTGTCAGTGTAGTCCTTCCTTCAGTTCCTTTTATGTCCTCAACCCTGCATCTGGAAGTGATAATGCACAGGCCATTCTGAGAACGCGCAAGCCCTTTGAGGAGCGCTTGCATTGACTGGTCTTTCAGGCGTCCGTGCATCTCTCCCGGAGGATACTGGAGCGGCTCAAGGCCATCAAGGATTAGCAGGACTTTCCTTTTTGAAACTATGTCTGCCAGAAGTCTGCCTTTTTCATGCTGTGATGATGGTATTTCACCTTTGTATTCAAACCATTTCAGGGCATCATTCATAAATTCGTCGGCAGAAGCCTGTCTGTCCTCCTTCGTCCCCTGAGAATAAAAAGAACATCCATAAACCAGTTCAGCGCCTTTGTAATTATGCGCTTCCATACTGTTCAGCCACCCATTAATCAAGGCGCTTTTCCCCACTCCACCCCAGGCAATAAAACTGATTATCCTTGTATGAGGGTCCTCCCAAGCCTCATCAAGTATTTCCAGTTCGTCTTCGCGTCCAAACAAGGTTGAGTCAGTGGTGGGGAGTTTGGAGGTGTAGATTTTTTCAGGAGGGACATACACTTGCTTTTTACCATCCGGTACTTCATGTACCTTATTCAATATATTACAAATTTCTTCGGCAAATGCGGTAAGATCAGTATCAATCCGGAACTCAGTTCCACCGGAAAGCGCTCTACCATCCTTAGGTCTTGCCTGAATGGGACTTAACCATTTTACCTTTGTCCACACACAGGGTTTTACAATAAGCGGCATGACCCTTAATCCTTCATTCAGTCTTCTCTCCAGTAATCGTGGAATTTCTTTGTTAAGAATAAATTTAGATGTCAAAAATTTCGCAGTAATCATTAGTACTGCGACATGAGCAGATTCGATTGCTTTTTCAATTTCAGGAAACCAATCGTCGCCACCCTCGATTTTTCTGTCATCCCAGACATCCAAATATCCCTGCTCTTCAAGTACTCCAAGGTGAGTGACAAGCTTATCTTTCCATTCTTCATCTTTATGGCTATAGCTTATAAATATTTTTCCCATTGTGATTTGTCCATTTGACAAAATAATTAAAAAGGATATTAACAAAATATCGTCTTAAATACAATTCCTTTGCCCTACGGGACGTAGGCTTAATCATTTTGTCCTTAATATTGTTGTCTTGCTTCCAGTTCCCAGGCTCCAGCTTGGGAATTTAATTATCATTAGAAGCTTCGCTTCTATAATTCAATATGTGTACACATTTTTCTATTTCAGTTCATGTGGTTTTCTGGTATCATCGGACGTCAGGCTGTAGCGTTGCAGATTGATTCGATAGGCATCTTTTGCAAGGAAGAATTGTGAAAAGAAAGAAATTGATTCAGTGGTTGTGCAAGAATAGAGCAAAGTTTATAAGAGAATGAAGGCGGCATACTATAATTGGTAAAGGAAAGCTAAGAACAGAAGTTCCACGTCACAAAGAAATTGTAGATATTCTTGCAACGAAGATTTGCAAAGACCTCGAAATTCCAGACTGGAGGAAAAAATGAAGTACAGGGCCATAATTCAAGAAAAAGATGGTTGGTGGGTTGGCTGGTTGGTAGATATTCCGGGTGTTAACGCTCAGGAAAAGACACGTGAAGAATTAATAGAATCGCTTCGTTTGGGTGCGGAAGATATGCTTGAAACTGAATGTGAGGTCCCTAATGGCGCTCAATTAGAAACCATAGAGGTTTAAAATGATTACTCATAGAAAGCCGGCGCACCCCGGTAAAGTTGTTCGAGAAGATATTATAAAACCTTTGGGTTTAAGTGTGACAGAAGCGGCAAAACGATTGGGTGTAACCCGAAAGACTTTTTCTGCGCTACTCAACTGTAAATCATCATTAAGCCCGGAAATGGCAGTTCGTATTGGTAAAGCAACAAGAACTACTCCTGAGAGTTGGTTATATATGCAAGCAAAATCAGACTTATGGAGAGCTGAACAAAAAACTACCAAAGTTGATGAGTTTGAAAAAATGGTTGCTGTCTGGGAATGAGTCATTATTCAGGAAGAAGATGAGCAAATCATTAGTAAAGCAAAAAAGTGTTCGCTACCGGGAAAACCATGCGATAAAGATATTTTTATTAAAACTGGAAATATTCCATGTCAACTCCTACAACAATACCTGCAGAAGCATTAACTTTAGGAAAAACATTAAATGTGTTAAATTTTCTTTGCTGGAGAACGTGATGGGAATTAGGAACGCGGGAACGGTGAGATCTTTGCGTGTTCAAATTCCCGGGCGCAAAAGTGACGTGGTTGAAGGAAGGACCTGTACAATTCGCAAAACAGAGGAAGGCTTATTTCGGATTTGAAAATTTCGGTTTTCGGTGAGCCAGCACATTGTGAATGAAAGTAAAGAAGGACAAAGGTAAAATATTAAACTGGCACATGTTGTCTTGGGTTACAACCGGAATGAAACATGAAGCTTTATTTTATAATTCAGAGGGTGATAGCAAGGTCGGGTGTTATTTATGCCCTCATAAATGTGTGATTGCAAATGGTAAATTAGGTTATTGTGGTGTAAGGAAGAACATTGATGGTAAACTTTATTCTTTAATTTATGGAAAGGTTTCATCTGCGTGTGCAGATGCGATAGAGAAGAAGCCTTTATATCATTTTTATCCTGGCAGCAACACGTTCTCAATCGGTTCTCTTGGTTGTAATATGCGCTGCAGCCATTGCCAGAATTGGGAGATAGCACATTCCCGCGCTGATAACGGCAACAGAGATACATCATATATTTCTCCGGAAGAATTGATAACTCTTACATTAAGAAACAAATGTAAGGGAATCTCATGGACTTATAACGAACCCACCATATGGATGGAATACGCAATTGACGGCGCAAAGCTGGCAAAGGAAAATGGCTTATACACCGTTTTTGTGACAAATGGTTACATAGAATCGGAAGCGCTGGACGCAATAGGGCCATATTTAGATGCTTATAGGGTTGACATAAAAGGTTTTAACGGTTACAAAGGGACTTCAGAAGCTGGAATTAAAGTAAACTCGGAATTTCAAGACAGCAGGCATTGTTTTTACAGAGACGTTGCAAATGTTAAGTCAGTAAAACCCATCTTAGATGCCGCAATCAGGGCAAAAACAAGGTGGAATATGCATATTGAGATTATAACCAATGTGGTGCCGGGTTATAATGATGATTTTGATGAATTACGCGGGATTGCCAAATGGATGGTACAAAACCTTGGAGACGACACACCCTGGCATTTGAGCAGGTTTCATCCGCATCTTGAGTTATCACATGTGCAGCCGACTCCGATTTCTACATTGGAACGGGCTAGAAAAACAGGGGTTGAAGAAGGACTTAAATATGTTTATACAGGCAATGTCCCCGGCCATAAGTGGGAAAATACTTATTGCTGCGGTTGCGGGAAATTGTTGATCGAAAGGTGTGGCTTTTCTGTAAAATCATTTGAAGTAAAGGACAGGTCTTGCGTAAAATGTGGGGCCGAAATTCCTATCGTTGGAAATTTTGGGTAAGGGATGTAAAGTTATGAAAAAAAACAATAGCGAAATGCCAATAATAGAAAAAGCAATTAGAAAACTGGTTGAAAGCCAGAAAAAGACGGATGAAATGCAAGAAAAGAGGGATGAGGAATTTAACAAACTATTAAAAAACCAGGAAAATACTAATAAACGGCTTGCAAAACTGACCGACAGTTGGGGACAATTTGTTGAAGGAATTGTAGAGCCTTCGATTCCCAAACTGTTTGAAGAATATGGTATAAAGATTGCCGGAACGCATCAAAGAGCCAAAAGACATAAAAATGGTGAAGAATTAGAAATAGAAATTTTAGCCGTTAGTGAAAAAGAAAAGGTTTTATATCCTGGGGCCATCGGGTGAAAATGTGATACCTTTAAATAAAATAAGTTTCAGGCCCAAAAAGTGGACGTCTTGAATCATCTTGCAAAATTTTTGTTGTAGGGCGCGTTACTTACGCGCCATTATAATTATGTCGGGTAAGAAACCCGACCTACTGATACAATTAATTATGAAAAGATAGGAAAATTTTATATGCCAAAGACACAACCTCCAATTACACTAATTACAGATTTTGGTTTACAAGATGGATATGTGGGTGTAATGAAAGGCGTAATTGCAAATATTAATCCCTCTGCAAAAATCATTGATATTAGTAACAACATCAAACCTCAAGATATTTTTCAGGCAGCTTATGTCCTTTATAATTCCTATTCATATTTTCCCAGAGGAACAATCCATGTAGTAGTAGTTGATCCCGGGGTGGGGAGTAAAAGAAAAATCCTCTTCTTAAAGGCAAAAGACTATTTTTTCCTTGCTCCTGACAACGGCGTTCTTTCCTTAATTGTTGCCGGTGAGGAATATCCCTCAATCAGAGAGGTCACCAATAAGGAATTCTTCTTACAAAAGATTAGCAATACTTTCCACGGACGTGACATCTTTGCTCCCCTTGCCGCACACCTTTCCAACGGAGTCAGCCATAAGAGCTTGGGAAAAAGGATAAGCGGCATAAAAGAAATAAACTTGCCAAAACCAATCCGCTCTCCCGGTGGTGTATTAAAGGCGGAAATTATACATGTAGACGGCTTTGGAAATCTTGTTACGAACATTAATAAAGAAGTCTTCAACCGAATGGCCTCAAAATCTAAAAGCCCACTGATTATTGCAGGCAAAAAAAGGATCAAGAAGATTAGCAAATCTTATACTGATGTGGGAGATAAAGAGCCATTAGCAGTTTTTGGAAGTTCCGGATACCTGGAAATATCAGTAAATCGCGGAGATGCCGGTAACCTTTTAAATTTAAAAAAGGGAGATAAATTGGTTTTAGGATATGAATGAAAAATTAGATAACTTTATCTATTCAAATAATAACTCTACACCACTCGAATCCTGCACTGCAACATTGCCTGAGAAAACCGGTTTAGAGATTGCTGAAAAGCAATTAGCATCCTGGGACAAAAAATATATATGGCATCCTTTCACCCAAATGAAAGATTATATCAATGAAGAACCCTTAATCATAGAGGAAGCGGAAGGAGTTCTTTTAAGGGACATCAATGGCAGCGAATACATAGACGGCATTTCATCAATGTGGTGTAATGTGCATGGACACAGGAAGAAGGAGATCGATGATGCTATAAAAAGCCAGTTAGATAAAGTTGCCCATACAACCTTGCTTGGCCATTCAAATGTGCCTGCTATCAGACTTGCAAAGAAATTAATTGAAATAACGCCTGATGGACTTACAAAGGTCTTTTATTCCGATAATGGTTCTACGGCCATTGAGGTTGCCATAAAAATGGCATTCCAATACTGGCAATACAGAGGTTATAAAGAGAAGACAAGCTTCGTTACATTACAATATGGATACCACGGAGATACGTTGGGAGCTATCGGCGTTGGAGGTATAGATGCCTTTCATAAGGTATTTAAACCACTTTTATTCAATTCAATTGTTGCGCCGTCACCTTTTTGTTATAGATGCCCATATGATAAAGATAAATCGTGTTGTTCTTTTGAATGCTTATCAGGTTTAGAAGATATTTTATCAAAGAATTGTGGTTCGATAGCAGCGATGGTTATGGAACCGCTTGTTCAAGGCGCTGGAGGAATGATAGCCCACCCGAAAGATTATTTATTCCGTGCCAGGGAGTTATGTAAAAAATATAACGTCCTGTTTATTGCCGATGAGATAATGGTGGGTTTTGGCCGTACGGGGAGGATGTTTGCCTGTGAACACGAAGGTGTAACCCCGGACATCCTGGCCCTTTCAAAGGGCATAAATGGAGGATATATGCCTTTAGCCGCTACACTGGCAACAGAAGAGATTTATGATGCCTTTCTGGGTGAATATAAAGAACAAAAGGCATTTTTTCACGGCCACACATATACAGGGAATCAATTGGCTTGTGCAGCAGCTATGGCAAGTATAGGTTTATTTGAAAAGGAAGGAATCGTTCAAGGTCTTGGACCAAAAATCGGTATTTTAAAAAACAGGCTTGAGCAATTTAAAAACCTGAAACCGGTTGGTGACATAAGACAATGCGGCATCATCGCCGGTATAGAACTGGTCAAAAACAAAGAAACCAAGGGTCCTTTTCCCCGGGAAGAGAAGATTGGAATCAAAGTCTGTCTGGAGGCAAGAAAGCGTGGTTTGATCAGTAGACCGTTAGAAGACGTAATAGTCATAATGCCTCCCTTGAGCATTGACATTTGCCAATTGAATAAAGTGATAGACATTATATACGAGTCAATAAAGTCGGTTACTGAAATAAATTAGCTCCCTTAGGCGCTTACAATGTCAAAACGACCAACATGTTGTCGCAAAATATCATTATTCAATGATCGTTTTGCTTGCAGCCCGCAGTAAGCGGCATCTTTTCCAAGCGCAGCTTTGGAAAAGACTTAGTCTCTAAGTGTTTGTGCAAATCGTGGATAGTCGAGAATACGAATATTTCCGGCCTTCAAAAATGATGTCATTCCCTGAGCAAAATTGCCCTATTCTCTATATTTAAGGGAAAGTTTGAAAACCGTAGGTTTTCATTTGACAACCTGGCAGAGCCAGAACATTTCAACAATTTATACCTTTTTGGTTCTGGCTCTGCCAGGTTGGGTCAATAATTTATGGAAAAAGGCGTATTCATAACCGGGAGTGATACAGGAGTTGGTAAAACGGTTGTTGCGGGAGCAATAGCTGCTGCAACAAAGACACAGGGGTTAGATGTTGGCGTCATGAAGCCCATAGCCACCGGCGCTAAGGAAATTGACGGAAAACTTGTCTCTGAGGATGTAACGTATTTAAAGGGAATAATTGGCAGTACGGATGATGACGCCATTATAAATCCCATCTGTTTTAAGCCTGCTTTAGCGCCCACATTAGCGGCGTCCAAGAACGGCACAACTATAGATTTCAATAAAGTATGGAAGGCATATGAAGAACTCAGGGCAAAACATGAGTTTATTGTGGTCGAAGGTATAGGAGGGCTTCTTGTCCCGATTGGTAATAATCTTTTTGTGGCAGATATGGCCTTAAAGATGGACCTGGCGCTCGTAATGATATGCAAGCACTGTCTTGGAGCAATAAATCACACACTTTTGACTATTGATTGTGCAATAAGCAGGGGCCTTCGATTAAAAGGTATAATTATCAATATGTTAAAAGATGAAGATAAAGATTTCGTCAATGAACTAAAAAAATATACTTCCGTTCCAATTCTGGGGACTATTCCATTTAAATGGGATGTGAGTGTTGAAAACTGCACTTACGGTGATATAGTTGAATGTTTTCAAAAAGAAATAAACATATCAAGTATAATGAGAAAAGATGCTTAAAATATAGAAATAAAACGTAATTGACTTTCTTTTTTGTTCTTGATAAAATACCATCCTTAAATATTCCATTAGCTTGGAAAAAGCACAGGAGTTACTATTTTTAGATGACGATAGAAGCAATATTAGAGCCCATTCAAGAAAAGATGCAAAAGACCGAAGAGCGTCTTTATAGTGATGTGACCCCGGCAGATAAGCGACTTTCAGATTTGGTATTTCACATCGGCAAGATTAAGGGGAAGAGATTTCGTCCGGCGTTATTGTTCCTTGCAGGCAAATGTTCGGGTAAATTAGTTCCGCAACATGTTGATCTTGCAATAGTTGTGGAACTTATCCATACCGCAACCCTTGTACACGATGATATTATAGACGAAGCGGTGGTCAGGAGACATGTAGAAACAATAAGTGCAAAATGGGGTAGGGAGATTTCCATCCTGTTTGGAGATTATCTTTTCTCAAGGGCCTATACTATACTATCTACTCTGGATTCTCAGGTTGCGACATTAATAATTTCTCAAACTATTAATATCCTTTGCGAGGGTGAAATCGTCCAGCTCATGAGGCGTTATGACCGTAAGATTACGGAAGAAGAATATTTTAGCATTATAGAGCGCAAAACTGCTTCCCTGTGTGCAGCTAGTTGTAAGTTGGGGGCTATTTTCTCAGGCGCAAATAAAAAGGTGACAGAGGTGCTCACAAACTATGGCTTGAAACTGGGAACGGCGTTTCAAATAATTGATGATTGCCTGGACGTTACGGGAAAAGAAGACAAAATCGGGAAGACATTGAATTCTGACATGCAGAAAGGAAAACTAACATTACCTTTTATCAGGTTAGTAGATAAATTGCCGGTAGGCCACAAAGAAAACGCCCTTGAACTCATTTTCCATAATAATAGTGAAGACAAAAAAACTGCGGTAGCTGATTTGCTTGAAGAACACGGAGCTATGGATTACGCTTATGAAAGCGCAAGGCAATTGGTGAAAAAAGCACAAGATGAAATATCCTTCATCCCGGACACGATTTATAAAGAAGCCCTTTTAGAACTGGGAGATTATGTAGTTACGCGAGATATATAGCAGTAAATAGTTTACCTTTAAGATGGCAAAATGTAAAAAATTAGTTATTTTAGTGTACTAAATGGAGGGAATCTGAAATGTTTGGTATTCCAGGCGGATGGGAATGGATAATTGTACTGGTTATTGCCTTGCTGGTATTCGGCAAAAGGCTTCCCAGCACAATGAGGTCTATCGGAAGTGGGGTTGTGGATTTTAAAAAAGGCATAAAAAGCGTTAAAGATGAGGTAGATGAAGTGGAAGAGGACATTAAGAATATTGATGACAAAGATGTTAATATCAAATAAGACCAACCGTAACTTAGCGATGGACAGCCAGTGTTTCGCAAACAAATCACATTAATATTCAACATAGGATAATGGC
>Ga0255058_10001998_pt1 | contig 11369 bp, 18 predicted proteins | sample Cases_109_9_MG_FD_188637 | JGI IMG/M metagenome (GOLD analysis project Ga0255058, IMG submission 188637) | Seawater microbial communities from Amundsen Gulf, Northwest Territories, Canada - Cases_109_9 | ecosystem: Environmental > Aquatic > Marine > Gulf | place: Canada: Northwest Territories... | reverse complement strand
CTCATCACGCCCGCAGACGTACTGACGATGGCTACGCCAAGACCACCCAGAACCTTGGGGAGCCCTTCCTTGCCGCGGTAAATCCGCAATCCCGGACGGCTGGAACGCTGGATGTTTTCGATCACCGGAACACCCTCGAAATACTTGAGCTCAACGCTCAGGAACTTTTCAGCACCCTCACCGCCAGTCGAAAAATCAGTTATGTAGCCTTCGTCTTTCAATACTTTCGCGACTGCTTCCTTGGCTTTCGATGCGGGCATTGAAACGCTCACCTTGCGAGCTTTCTGGCCGTTGCGAATGCGCGTCAGCATGTCTGAAATCGGGTCACTCATAGTCATAATTCTTTCTCCGCCTACCAACTGGCTTTGGTCAGCCCGGGGATTTCACCCTTCATGGCAGACTCGCGCAGCTTATTCCGGCCCAGGCCAAACTTCCGGTACACGCCGTGCGGGCGTCCCGTAATCGCGCAGCGATTGCGTTGGCGCGACGGACTTGCATCACGCGGCATCGCGTTCAGCTTCGCCTGCGCTGCCGCACGCTCATCATCACTGCTGTTGATGTTACGAATGATCGCTTTGAGCTGAGCACGCTTCTTCGCGTACTTCGCTACCAGCTTTTCGCGCTTCAATTCGCGCATAATCATCGACTTCTTGGCCATACTAATTTCCTGTTTTCGTTTGTCGCGCTGTAAGGCTCGACACGGTCGCGGCTCAAGCCGCTCCTACTATTTTTTGAAGGGGAAGTTGAACGCTTCCAGAAGTGCTCGTCCTTCCTCGGCATTTCTCGCCGTCGTGGTAATGGTGATATCCATGCCGCGCAAGGTATCAATTTCGTCGTAGTTGATTTCCGGGAAAATGATCTGCTCGGTGACACCCATGCTGTAATTGCCCTGGCGGTCAAACGATTTCGGATTCAAGCCCCGGAAGTCACGGATACGCGGAATCGCGATGCTTACGAGTCGATCGAGAAACTCGTACATGCGCTCACGTCGCAACGTAACCTTGCAGCCAATCGGATAGCCGTCACGAATCTTGAAGCCAGCCACGGACTTGCGCGCAAGCCGGGTAACCGGATTCTGCCCGGCGATCTTCTTCATGTCAGTGCGAGCGTGCTCCATAACCTTTTTGTCAGCTACGGCCTCACCCACACCCATGTTCAGCGTGATCTTCGTGATCTTCGGCACCTGCATCCGGTTCTTGAGGCCCAGCTTCTGCTGAATCTCACCGGCGAGTTCCGCTTTGAATTTTTCCTGTAAACGTGCCATTACATATATCTCAACTTCAATTAGCCCTATAGGAGCGCCGATCGCGGTGCAAGCACCGCTCCTACAGTTTATATATCGACGACGTCGCCGTTCCTGAAGACGCGCACCTTGTTGCCGTCATCATCAACCCTGAAACCAACTCGCTCGCCCTGCTTCGTCTTCGCGTTAAAAACGAGGACATTCGAGATATCGACCGGCATCGCCTGATCCTTGATACCGCCGGGCTCACCAACGTTCGGGTTCGGCTTGACGTGCTTTTTGGCAATGCTGATGCCTTCCACCAACACACGTCCATCCTTGAACACCTGCAATACGGTGCCACGACGGCCCTTGTCCTTGCCGGTTCTCAGGATGACTTCATCGCCTTTTCTGATCTTGTTCATATGTCTCGCGGCTAAAGCCGCTCCTACGTTTGACTGGTTGCAGCTCACGCTGTGGCCCTTCGGGCAAAGCCGCTCCTACAGCACCTCAGGTGCCAGCGAAATAATTTTCATAAAGCGGTTTGTACGCAATTCGCGCGTAACCGGTCCAAAAATACGAGTACCGATCGGCTCAAGGCGCGCGTTCAACAAAACGGCGGCATTGCCATCGAAACGGATCAATGAACCGTCCTTGCGGCGGACACCCTTGCGCGTGCGAACGACGACGGCGTTATACACCTCGCCCTTCTTGACCTTGCCGCGCGGAATCGCATCCTTGACGCTGACCTTGATAATGTCACCGACGTTGGCATACCGACGCTTCGAGCCACCGAGTACCTTGATGCACTGAACACGGCGAGCACCGGAGTTATCGGCCGCATCCAAAACTGTCTGCATCTGAATCATGACTGCATTCCTAAAGTATTAGCGGTCTGCCGCGCGTTCTATGACGCTGACAACAGCCCACGATTTGTTCTTCGAAATCGGCTTACACTCCGCAATCGCTACGCGATCACCCTCTTTGCACTCATTGGCCGCATCATGTGCCATCAATTTCGATGTACGACGAATGTATTTGCCGTAAACCGGGTGCTTGATCGTGCGCTCGATCGCAACAGAGACGGACTTATCCATCTTATCGCTGACAACGCGGCCAACGATCGTGCGTTGTGCTTTCTTTTCTTCACTCATTTTTCTTCACTCGACGAGCGCTTTATTTCACTCAATATCGTTTTTACCCGAGCAATATTCCTGCGCACACGCTTGTGCTCAGTATGCTGATTCAGTTCATCACTCGCTTGCTGCATGCGCAAATTGAACTGCTCACGTCGCAGGGCAACAAGCTCTTCGTTGAGCTCTGCAACGCTCTTTGATCGGAGTTCCTGGGCTTCCATCACATCACCTGCCGAGTAACAAACTTCGTCTGAAACGGTAACTTGGCCGCAGCCAGGGCAAACGCCTCACGCGCTATCTCTTCCGACACACCTTCCATTTCATAGAGCATGCGACCAGGCTGGACCTGGCAGACCCAGTACTCGACGTTGCCCTTACCCTTACCCTGACGCACTTCAAGCGGCTTCTTGGTGATCGGTTTGTCCGGGAAAACCCGAATCCAGATTTTTCCACCGCGCTTGATGTGACGCGTCATGGCACGACGTGCCGCTTCGATCTGGCGCGCCGTCATACGGCCGCGACCGATTGCTTTCAGACCATACTCGCCGAAAGAAACCGAGCTGCCGCGATTCGCCAGACCGCGATTGCGACCCTTATGCTGTTTGCGAAATTTTGTACGTTTAGGCTGTAACATTTTCTAATCCCAACACCTGCTGTTCTTACGAACGCGCTCCCGTAGCGGCCTCGGCTGATTCAGCCGGCACTGCCTCGGGCTTGTCAAAAACCTCACCCTTGAAGATCCAAACCTTGACGCCGATGACACCGTAGGTCGTATGCGCTTCGGCAACGCCGTAGTCGATATCGGCGCGCAGCGTGTGCAACGGTACACGGCCTTCGTGGTACCACTCCGAACGCGCGATTTCCGCACCGTTCAATCGACCACCAACCTTGACCTTGATGCCTTCGGCACCGACTCGCATCGTATTCGTTACGGCACGCTTCATTGCTCGGCGGAACATCACACGACGCTCAAGTTGCTGTGCAATACCTTCTGCTACGAGCTGTGCGTCCAGTTCGGGCTTACGCACTTCATTAATATTGATGCGCACATCACTGAGGTTCATGTCGGTCATCTTCGCTACTTCCATGCGAAGCTTCTCTATGTCCTCACCCTTTTTGCCAATCACGATGCCCGGACGTGCCGTGAAAATCGTAATATTGGCCTTACCCGCAGGTCGCTCAATCGTGATCCGGCTGACAGACGCATCCTTCAGCTTTTTCTTGATCAGCGTACGCATCTGGTGATCCTTCTTGACGTACACGGGGAACGTTTTCGCGTCGGCATACCACTTGGACGACCAGTCCTTGACGATGCCCAGGCGAATACCGATTGGATGTACTTTCTGACCCATACTATTTACTCGTCTCCCACCCGAATGGTGATGTGGCTATTTCGCTTGATAATGCGCGTGCCACGGCCTTTGGCGCGGGCACGATAGCGTCGAAATGTCGGCGCCTCGTTCACTTCAATTGTCGAAATCTTCAATTCATCGATGTCCGCACCGTGATTGTGCTCGGCATTGGCAATTGCCGACTCGAGCACCTTCTTCACGATACGAGCGCTTTTCTTCGGCGAAAAAGTCAGCGACCGAAGCGCATCATCGACGGACTTGCCACGGATGACATCGGCCACCAGGCGGCACTTCTGCGGCGATATACGCGCATATCGAAGTGTTGCTGCAACTCTCATTTGATCTGCTCCCTCGCCTTACTTCGTCTTACGGTCGCCGGAGTGACCGCGGAACGTTCGGGTGATCGCAAACTCACCGAGTTTGTGACCGACCATATTTTCAGAAACCAGAATAGGCACATGTTGACGACCGTTATGAACGGCCATCGTCAGGCCAACCATGTTCGGAAGAACCATTGAACGACGTGACCAGGTCTTGATTGGTCGACGATCATTTTTTGCGGCAGCAACTTCCACTTTCTTCGCCAGATGCGAATCAATGAATGGGCCTTTTCTAACACTACGTGGCATCTAAACGTTCCTTAGTATTAAGCTCGCGGCTAAAGCCGCTCCTACTTCTTGCGTTTGCGGCGACGGATGATCATGCTGTCCGTGCGCTTGTTGCTGCGCGTCTTGGCACCCTTCGTAGGCGTGCCCCATGGGCTGACCGGATGACGGCCACCTGACGTACGACCTTCACCACCACCGTGCGGGTGATCAACCGGGTTCATGGCCACGCCACGCACCGTCGGCCGTACACCTCTCCAGCGCTTGGCACCGGCCTTGCCTAGCTTGCGCAGGTTGTGTTCGCCATGGCCTACCTCACCAATCGTGGCGCGGCAATCGACGTGAATCCTGCGCACCTCACCCGAACGCAGGCGAATTGTTGCGTAAGCACCTTCGCGCGCGGCGAGCTGAGCTCCACCACCGGCTGAACGAATCAGCTGTCCGCCCTTGCCAGGTTTCATCTCAATGTTATGAACCGTGGTGCCGACCGGAATCGAGCGAATCGGCAGGGCGTTGCCTGGCTTGATCGGCGCATCTTCTCCACTAATGATCGGTGCACCCTCTCTGATACCCTTCGGTGCCAGAATGTAGCGGCGCTCGCCATCCGAATACTTGATCAATGCAATGTGCGCACTGCGATTCGGATCGTATTCGAGGCGTTCGACAACACCGGGAATCCCGTCCTTGTCACGCTTGAAGTCGACGATGCGGTACCGCTGTTTGTGACCGCCACCCTGATGACGAACCGTTATGCGACCGTTGTTGTTGCGGCCACCCTTCGACGTCTTCTTGTCCAGAAGCGCGGCGTGCGGCTTGCCTTTGTGCAAACCGGGTGTCTTTACCGCAACGACGAAACGTCGTCCCGCAGATGTCGGTTTTGCTTTATGCAGTGACATGATCGGTATTCCCTATTTCCAGGCTTATTCCGCGCCAAGGAAGCTTTCTAATGAGCTTCCTTCCGCGAGCCTTACGTATGCTTTCTTCCAGTCCGACCGACGGCCCTTGGTCTGGCCGAAGCGTTTGATCTTGCCCTTGACGTTAACGACCTGGACGTTGTCGACCTTGACCTCAAACAGGAACTCAACAGCTTGCCGAATTTCCTTCTTGGTGGCGTCGGTACGAACTTTCAACACAACCTGGTTCTTCTCGGCCGCCATGTGCCCCTTCTCAGAAAGGTGCGGGCCACGAATAACCGTCATCAGGCGTTCCTGGTGAGCTGCGACACTCATGACAGGCGCTCCTCAATCAGTTTCAGAGCCGGCAGCGTGATCAGCACTTTTTCGAAACGAATCAACACAACCGGATCAATCGACGCAGCATCACAAATACCAACGTTCGGCAGGTTGCGTGCAGCGAGGAAAAGCTTCTCGTCAAAGGCCTCGTTGAGAACAAGTACGCTGCTCAGATCGAGATCCTTGAGCTTCGTCGCCAGCAACTTCGATTTCGGCGCATCGATCTCAAGTGACTCGACGACGACGAGGCGATCCTGACGAATCAGCTCGGAGAGCACCGAGCGCAGCGCTGCGCGGTACATCTTTTTGTTGACCTTCTGGCTGTGGTCACGCGGCTTTGCAGCGAAAGTACGACCACCACCAACCCAGATCGGGCTGCGGATCGTGCCCGCACGAGCGCGGCCTGTGCCTTTCTGCCGCCAGGGCTTGGCGCCACCGCCGCGGGCCGCTGCGCGATTCTTCTGCGCCTTCGTACCGGCGCGGCTGCCCGCGAGGTAAGCCGTTACGACCTGGTGAACGAGAGCTTCGTTAAATTTCGCGCCGAACGCGGCCTCTGCTACATCGACGGATCCCTTGCCTTGCATCTTGAGTTTCATCGTGGCGCCCATCAGTTCCTCGCCTTCACTGCGGGACGAACGATAACGCGGCCGCCCTTGGACCCCGGGACGGCGCCCTTGATCAACAACAGATTGCGTTCGTTGTCTACGCGCACGATTTCGAGGTTCTGAACGGTCCGCTGCACGTTACCCATGTGACCGGACATCTTCTTGCCCTTGAATACGCGACCCGGCGTCTGGTTCTGACCGATGGATCCAGGTGCGCGGTGGGCGAGCGAGTTGCCATGCGTCGCATCCTGCATGCTGAAGTTGTGCCGCTTGATCACTCCGGCAAAGCCCTTGCCAATCGATGTACCGACGACGTCAACCTTCTGGCCTTCCTCGAACAGATCGACCTTCACTTCCGCACCAAGCTCAAAGTCCGCCTCATCGGCATCATCGAGGCGAAATTCGGTCATCAGGTCGCCAGCTTCAACCTTTGCAGCTGCAAAGTGGCCGGCTTCAGGTTTGGACACGCGAGACGCCTTGCGACTGCCCGCAGATACCTGCAGCGCGCGATAGCCATCCCTGTCCACAGTCTTCACCTGTGTGACTCGGTTTGCATGTGCCTCGATCACGGTAACGGGGATGGATTCACCCTCGTCCGTGAAGACACGTGTCATACCGCACTTGCGGCCAACAAGACCCATGGTCATCTTCAAACTCCACACCGACTTCGCTTGGCCAGCGTTAAACTCAGACACACGAAAGGGCCAGCCATCGCCAAAGAACATCATGTTCTCTAAAGCTAAAGGAGCTGACCCAATTTTCCGGCCCTATCATCTGATTGGCCCGGCGGTTCCGGGATTTGCCGTGTCACCCTCGGTTTCCTGGCGACTTGTCTAACAACAAGCGCCACAGAGCCTATGCTTTGTGACGCTTTTCTTGGTTCAGGCCGACTCCCGGTCCGGCCTGATCCAGCGAGCCGAGAATTATACCGCCAAAACCCCTTCCCGCAAGAGTTTTTGGAGATTTTTCGACCGAATTTTCAATTTCCACGGGTGAGCTCGGTTCCTGGAGCCTAAGTGGTTGATACGTAAGACTTAATGGCGCCAATTTGAGTGTGCTTGTTTACGCAGCATAAAGCTCGCGAAGCGAGCAGCAAGCAAACAAGTACCTCGAAGTGGCGCAATGCCGCTGTTTTTGTATCAGTTCAGCTTAATCTGGACGTCGACTCCGGCGGGGAGTTCCAGCTTCATGAGCGCATCAACGGTTTTGTCGGTTGGGTCGACGATGTCCATCAGGCGCTTGTGGGTACGAATTTCGTACTGATCACGAGCGTCCTTGTTGACGTGCGGGGAAATCAGGATCGTGAAGCGCTCCTTCCTCATGGGGAGCGGAATCGGACCCTTGACCGTGGCGCCTGTTCGTTTGGCGGTTTCCACGATCTCTCGTGCTGAATTGTCGATCAGACGATGATCAAATGCCTTCAGGCGGATTCTGATATTTTGATTTGTAGCCATGTTTTAATTCCTAGCTCTGCGGTCGCGGCTCACGCTGTGGCCCTTTCGGGCAAAGCCGCTCCTATTCAATAATTTTTGCGACGACACCGGCGCCAACGGTACGGCCACCTTCGCGAATAGCGAAGCGCAGGCCGTCTTCCATGGCAATCGGTGCAATCAGCTCAACAACCATCTGCACGTTGTCGCCCGGCATTACCATCTCGGTGCCTTCCGGTAACTCAACCGCGCCCGTTACATCCGTCGTGCGAAAGTAAAACTGCGGACGATAACCCTTGAAGAACGGCGTGTGACGACCGCCCTCGTCCTTGGTCAGAATGTAAACCTCCGCCTCAAACTTGGTGTGCGGCGTAATCGAGCCCGGCTTCGCCAGTACCTGGCCACGCTCAACCTCTTCGCGCTTCGTACCGCGCAGCAATACGCCCACATTGTCGCCCGCCATACCCTGGTCCAGCAACTTCCTGAACATCTCAACGCCTGTGCAGGTCGTCTTCTCGGTGTCCTTGATGCCCACGATCTCGATCTCGTCGCCAACGTTGACAACGCCGCGCTCGATACGACCCGTTACCACCGTGCCACGACCCGAAATCGAGAACACATCCTCGACCGGCATCAGGAAGTCACCATCAATGGCGCGTTCCGGTACCGGGATGTAGCTGTCCATCTGCTCGACCAGCTTGATAATCGACGGCACACCGATGTCCGAGTCATCGCCCTCGAACGCCTTCAGCGCCGAGCCCGTAATGACCGGGGTGTCATCGCCCGGGAACTCGTAGATCGACAGCAGGTCACGGACCTCCATCTCAACCAGTTCCAGCAGTTCGGCATCGTCAACCTGGTCGGCCTTGTTCATGTACACAACAATGTAGGGTACGCCTACCTGGCGTGCCAGCAGGATGTGCTCGCGCGTCTGTGGCATCGGGCCGTCAGCCGCCGATACAACCAGGATCGCTCCGTCCATCTGCGCCGCACCCGTGATCATGTTCTTCACGTAGTCAGCGTGTCCCGGGCAATCAACGTGCGCGTAGTGACGGTTGTCACTCTCGTACTCAACGTGTGCCGTCGCAATCGTGATGCCGCGCTCACGCTCTTCCGGGGCATTGTCGATCTGGTCGTAGGCCGATACCTCACCACCGTGCTTCTCCGCCATGACCTTCGTCAGTGCCGCTGTCAGCGTCGTCTTGCCATGGTCAACGTGACCAATCGTGCCAACGTTTACGTGCGGTTTCGTGCGTTCAAATTTTTCTTTAGACATGAGCCTTTCCTGCTAGCTATGTTTGCTTGTTTAAAGTTGACAATCTATTCAAAAATTCAAGAGCTGGAGCCCACACCCGGATTTGAACCGGGGACCTCTTCCTTACCAAGGAAGTGCTCTGCCCCTGAGCTATGTGGGCTTCGTTCTGTAGTACTCTCTTCCTGCCAATCGATGGAGCGGGTGATGGGAATCGAACCCACATCATCAGCTTGGAAGGCTGAGGTTCTACCGTTGAACTACACCCGCCTGTTTATCCTGTTAAGTATCCTGTTGCACATCCGTTTTTACGGCGTGCAAAAATCCTGACAGTCTCAATTCATCAAACCGTCCGGATATCTAAATCTGTCTGTTGTACCCCAGTGGAACTGCCAACCAGTCTCACACGTGGCTTGTGTCTCGCGGCCTATCCTTCCCTTTCCAACCAACGGAAAACGGTGTCAGACCAAAACCCTGCTATACTCTTTTCCACCTTCACTTGCCTGAACAAGCTCATGGTGGAGGGGGTAGGATTCGAACCTACGTAGGCATAGCCAGCAGATTTACAGTCTGCCCTCGTTGACCGCTTGAGTACCCCTCCGCGGACACAAGCCGGGTATTGTCTAATTGGTCTGACCGACTGTCAACACCTAAACCACTGATTTTTTCAATCGGGGCTCACTCCTAAGCCTTATGGATAGACCAGTGCCAGGGCTCGTAAACGAACCCCCAGGGATTGTCGCGGGCGTAGGTCATCGAAAAACCAAAGCGCCCGGCGTTTCTGCTCAGCCAGTCAAAGGCGTCTGTTGTCTCGAATTCCTCGGTCAGCGGCCTCGAACCCGGCGTCGCAATGTCCACGGCCAGCCCTGAGTGGTGCTCGCTGTAACCGGGTGCTGCGTTGACCTTGAGTATTGCCTCGATCTCCTGTCCCGCATTGATTTTCTTGCGGATCAGCCTGGCCTGATAGTCCACGCTCCTGAACCCTGACACGATCATGAGCGCCACGCCGTCCGCTTTGGCCGCCTCGCCCATGGCCTCCCAGCTCGCTGCGGCAGCTGGCGTCAGTCGCTGCGCCCGGCCTACAAGGTTGGGGCCGATTTCGACCAGATCAAGGGCCTCGTCGAAAGCAGGCGGGCCGCCGTTTCGACCGTAGTCCTCGGGGATTCCAAGTTCGTCGTGAAGTTCGCGTAGCATAGGCGGTGAGATTGTCCCACATGTTTGCTAAAAAGGTGCCGGATTTATTTTCCTAAAATAAATCCGGCACCTTTTTAGCAGCGCGGAATTTAACAACAAACGGTCAGATGAGCAAAGACGAAATATTCAAGCAACAGCCAGGCGACGAGCCGTTCCGATTCGACGATGCGGTGGCTGCTGTATTCCCGGACATGCTGCAGCGATCGATCCCGGGTTATGCCGCTTCTCTGGAGGCCATCGGCTCATTGGCCGCCCGCTACGTTAAGGACGGCACCCAATGCTACGACCTGGGTTGCTCCCTCGGGGCGGCAACGTTGGCAATGCGACAGGGCATCAGGGCTGACCGCTGCCGAATCATAGCCGTCGACAACGCGGCGGCCATGACCGAGCGCTGCCGGCAGGTGATTGCCGAGGACGATGCGGTCAACTCACCGCCGACACCCGTTGATGTGATCGCGGGCGACATCATGGACGTCGAGATCAGCAAGGCATCGATGGTGGTTCTCAACTACACATTGCAGTTCCTGGCCGTCGACGACCGTGATGCGCTAATGCGACGGATTTGCGACGGCCTGGTGTCGGGTGGCCTGCTCGTTCTCTCGGAAAAGGTCCTCGACGAGGACAAACACATGGAAGAGCTGCTGTTCGACCTGCACCACGAACACAAGCGGCGCAACAATTACAGCGCGATGGAAGTCAGCCGCAAGCGGGCAGCCCTGGAAAATGTACTGGTGCCCGAGACCGTGGCCCGGCATCGCACAAGAATGAAAAAGGCCGGATTCGAGCATATCGCTGTCTGGCTCCGGTACTTCAACTTCGTGTCGATCATAGCGATAAAGCCGTGACGATCGACTATTCGGCCCTTGCCGAGTGCTGGCGGTCACTTGGCCTCGATAACTGGACCGACGAGATCGAAGCGCTGATCCGGTCGCACATGGCGTCATCCTCGCACGGCGATTTCGAGCAATGGCGGGAAGTCCTGGCATCCCTGCCGCAAATGGACTCAGACCCCGTCAGGACAAAGGCGGCGCTGCTGCAGCTCTCGCCCTGGCGCAAGGGGCCGTTCGAGGTAGGTGGGGTAGCCATCGATGCGGAATGGCGCAGCGACCTCAAATGGGGTCGCCTGGCTGATTCGATCGCGTCATTGGACGGTAGAAACGTCCTCGATGTCGGCTGCGGCAACGGCTACTACGCGTTGCGCATGCGCGAAGCCGGCGCCAGATCCGTCATCGGCATCGACCCAACTCTGCTGTACGTCATGCAGTTCCTTGCGGTAAACCACTTCGTTCGGGACCAGGCCATATTTGTACTGCCGCTGCGCCTGCAAGAACTACCCGGGCC
>Ga0255058_10001997_pt1 | contig 11371 bp, 6 predicted proteins | sample Cases_109_9_MG_FD_188637 | JGI IMG/M metagenome (GOLD analysis project Ga0255058, IMG submission 188637) | Seawater microbial communities from Amundsen Gulf, Northwest Territories, Canada - Cases_109_9 | ecosystem: Environmental > Aquatic > Marine > Gulf | place: Canada: Northwest Territories... | reverse complement strand
AATAGGCACGGCTAACAAAAGCCCTAAAAATCCCAAAACCTGACTACAGACCAGGATTGCAAGGATGATGGCAACCGGATTCAGGCCCAGCTTTGTACCTACTATTTTTGGGGTTATCACTGTACCTTCCAGGAATTGCCCTATACCAAAAACCAGCCCGACTAAAAGTAGATGAGTAATATCCTGAAATTGAATAAAGGTAAGGATTAAGGCCGGTATAAGCCCTGATGCCAGACCAATATAGGGTATTATATTCCCGAATCCTCCCAGGGCTGCCAGCAAATATGACATTGGAACTCCGATTATAGTGAGCCCTATTCCATAAATAACCGACAGAATAATACAAACCGTAAACTGGCCCCTGAAAAACGCCTTGAGGTTTCCGTCTATTTTAGACATTATGCCTGATATCTTTTCTTTCCTATTAACCGGCAACAAATCTTTACCCTTTGACATAATGGAATTAAAATCCTTTAAGAGATATACGGTAACAACCCCGAATACTACAATATTCATAATTACTCCAAAAAGGCCAAATGTGCTGAAAAACATTTTCTTTAAAATTCCCAACATTATGTTTAAAACCTGCGGCACATGTTTCTTCATCTGAATTACGAATTCGGGGATTGGAGGTTTCCCGGTAACCGTTTTTTCAGGAACTATAACCTTTGTTTCATTAACATCTATTTCATCACCGTTTGATTTCCCCTTTTTTACTTCTTCCTCTATTTGTTTGCTTTCTACTTCCTCCTCTTTTTTTGCCTCGATTCCTAATTGTGATTTAAGGAATCCTCCAATTTCACTATCACCGAACCCTCCGATTATGCGTTCCGCACTTTCAAAATATTTTGGGGATTGCTCTTTTAGTTTGGTCCCAACATGCTGAATACCGGTTATTGTTTTAGGGACTGTATACGTTAACAGCCCCCCTACAACTAATAATATCCCTGTTAGCATTATGGCTATCGCAAGGCCGCGGGGGACATATCTTTTTCCTGTTTTTGAAAGAAAGTCCACTACCGGGTCGAAGATGTATGCAATAGTAAAGGCTAGAAAAAATGAAATTAGAATGCCTTTTAAGAAATAGCAAAAGGTAAAGAATAAAGCGATGGCGCAAAGTATCAAAAATGCCCTTATCCAAACATTATCTAATATCTTTTGTCTTTCCATAATAATATGTGTCCTTTTGCCGCTAATTTAATGTATAGGAATTTCAAAATAAACCACGAAACACACGAAATAACACGAAAAAAATATTTTAGCGTCTTTTCGTGTATTTCGTGTATTTCGTGGTTAAAAAAGTGTTGCCGCAACCCTAACTTGAAGAAGCCAATTTATCGATAAAGATCAATTCCTTTATCTTTTCTACTGTTTTTGTCCCTATACCGTCAATCTCCGTCAACTGTTCAACAGACTCAAGGGCGCCTTTGCTTTTTCGATATTCGACAATTGCCTTTGCCTTCTTCTCGCCAATCCCCGGTAGAATAATAAGTTCGTACCATTTAGCCCTGTTTAAGTCAATCTTTAACTTTATCGACTCGGGACCTATATCTACTACCCTTGTTTCCGGCAGCCACCAATGTTGGTCTATTGTATATTTAATCCCTATTCCAATCAGGAGGGAAACTATGAGGAAGAGTGTAGCAATTAATTCCCTTCTTGAAAACTCTAAAATTTTTGGTGGTTTAAATTCCATTTAGTTTTCTAATTTAATCGAAGCAAACTTCATCTATTTCATTTATTACTTTATAAGATTCATTTTGGGTATCAATTGTTTTATTTTTGATAATCCGGAGCTTACCGGCCGGAACATTTATAGAAATTTCTCCGGTACCAATTAGTTTTATATTTCCTTCAAACCTTATCTTCCCCTGAGCTTTACTTTTTTCATTTAATAAATTGATGGTTAAAACGCCTCTGAACTCATCCACATCCATAAAAGCATCTTTAAATATTTCAAAAAATTCTTTCGAATTTAAAATGTTTTGATCAACAAAATCACCCTTTAGCAAAGGATAGCTTTGTGTAGCATCTCTATCCGTAACAATTAACATTACCTTCCCATACTTTGTAACTTTTTCCTTTATTTTAAAAATCGAAGAAAAAAATGCAAAGAAATCATCTCTTTTTCTTGTTGCAATATGGTCCCAATGCTGATATTTCGCTTCTTTGGGTCCTAAGATATTAAGCGCTGCATTATTATCAAAAAACGAAACTCCATTGGCATCCTGGTGTGTTGTAATAGATGTAGCTAAAGATGCTTCAAATAAATAATTGGTAAACCCATTCTTTTCTTTTTTCTTTAAGGCCATTGGCAGATTGTCAAAATGAGACAAAACGTTTCTAATATTTCCGGTTGCAACGTTTGTATTATATGCGCCTCTGGATTTTTCTAACTGTTTAATATCTGCGCCGCTTTTTTCTGCAAGTTCAGCTTCAAAGACCTGCGTAATATAATCCCCGGTTGTCTTGTTCTTAAGTAAAAAGGAAAAGCCTCCTTTTCTTAAGTATTCCCATACTAAAAAGATTGCGGTCCGTAAGTTTTTATAATCTGGGTCATGTTCTAAAGACTTCATTTCTTTTATTGCAGTTATAAAATGATTAGCGCCCCAGTTCAGGACTACTGCATTATCACCATTACTAAATATAAAAAACTCTAAATCCTCTTCTTTTATGGCATGTTGAATATCTCTATTCCTTAAACAATATTTGAAACCATGCCCATGCCCACCGGGATAACCGCCGTTTTCTTCAGAGATAATTAATTCTTTTGTGCCATTTAATGCCTTAATAGTTGGCAAAAGAGGCTGGACTGTTACTATGACTTTTAAGTCTTTTAAATAAGCCAACCTTTTTTTTAAGTATTCATCAATTGGTTTGTATGATTTGGAATTGGCAATAACGGCAACGTGCCGAATTCCTGAAAAGTAAGCATGCATAATCATGCTCTCAACATTAGAAATATAATTTCCTTCATTGTCTTTTTTTGCACACAAACCTCTGGGAATAAACTCTTCCATGCCAGAATCTTTAAAAATAGAATATAATTCAGGAGAGTACAATTCTTTAGTAAAAACATCGAATTCCGATTTTGATAATCCCCGATAAAAAGTCGTATCCGTGCCGCCTATTGCAATAACACAAATTGTCTTATTCATAATAGGGAGGTCGTTAATACCGGTTTCCTCTAAAGGTGTCTTTGGTAATCTATCAAGCACTTTAATTGTTTCAATTTCACTTAAATGCTCTGAACTTTCAGAAAGAGTTTCAATATTGTAATTCTCTATATCCGAATAGGGGTTTGACAAATTTTTGCTAAAACCATAAACAAGTAAAGTCAAATAATGCACCCATTCATCAGCCAATTCCTTACCAAAATCATAACCGTCATTTAACTGCATATTTATTTTATTCACTATAGCCGTAAGTTCACTTTTCCCTTCGGCACCTTTTTCTAAAAAATCTTTTACCGGTAGTTGAGTTCCATCAAATTCTATCTTTATATTCTGCATATTTAAGTCCTTTTCTCCTCTGAGGATACTTAAGGTAATATTTATTTATTATAAATTTCTTATACGAATATATAATACTTTTTAACAAGTATAATTAAAGCGTCTATTTCTTTCAAGAATGAAAAAATAATTATTTATTTCCACTCATATATAGTATTACTCTGTAAATTCTTCTTTCTAAGGCTGATGTGCTATTCAGAGAATAGCCATAATCAGTAAGAAGATTATTTCTCTAACCTATTGAATTAATTGAAAATAACAAATCTCAAAAAACAAATAACAAATAACAAATAAGAAGTCACTTGTATTTACATTTCAAGACTTAAGCCCTTGTTATTTAACGATATATGTATTTAAGATAAAATTTTGACTGTAAAAGTGAATCATTGGTATTCATAACGCGGCTAAGCCGCAACCAAATTAAAAGCAATTGAGGTATTAAGGGATTTAGGAATTCCTCAATCCCTAAATTCCTCAATTACTCAAGCTTATGATTAGTTAAATCTTATGTTTGTATAAAAATCTTCTAAAAAAAGAAGAATTTACAGAGTAATACTATATTGTGCTCTAAATGTTGTAAGGAATGCAATTTTTGTACAATTTCAGGTGTTTTTTTCCTGGCAGATGTAAGAAATCTAACGTCTGATGTTAGAAATCTAACATCTTAAGCATATTTTTGGGATCATGGTTATTTTAAAGATTTGTTTAAGTGTTTAATATTTAAGCACTTAGTGTTTTTATTTATATTACTTCCACTTTTGGTATAGTATTTGTACTATATTTCTTACTCTTACTTCTTTAGAAACACAAAACGTTAACGCTTTTTATTATTTTTATGTTGATTTTTTAAACATTTGACCGATAATATTATAATCAATAAATCTTTTTCATAAAGAATGGAAAAGAGATTAAAAGTTTTGAACATTACTTTGTTAAATTGCTTTGTTAAAAAAAAGTTAGGCGGCAATTTTTTTTCTTGGCAGCTTTTTAACAAAGTAATGTAATAACTTTTCTGATTATTAAAGGAGGGGTGCAATATGCAGAGGAAACTTTTTTATATGCGCCCTATTCTGGGAAATACAGTAGCTATTCTTACGTCTACGTTCATTGTGGCCTAGTTATTTGTGGATTTGATCGGGATCGGATCCCTTTCATCTAAATTTTACTAATAGTAATATTAATATTTAGGTAAACTTTTATAACCCTATATATTGCTATACAATACAACTAAATATTAATATATTAGATTTATGGCGAATAGTTGGCACTCATTTTGCGATTAACCCATTAATACCAAGTAACTTTTTTTGTTTTTATAGCAGTTAAAGAACTCTAAATATAATCAACAATTGTGATCTTTTTGGAAAGGAGTAAAAGATGGTCAATCGTAAATTTTTAGTTGGTTTTTTATTGGTTTTTTTTTCGGCCTTTATCTTGTTAAGCAAGGTATCTCTTTTGTCGGCTGACAACTCTGTTCGAGTCTGGGTGCAATTCAAACCAGGCCAGCAGGCTTCTGTGGAAAACTCGCTTCAAAGTGCAGGCGGCACATTCCATTACACGTTTGAGGATCTGGACGCTTTTGTTGTCACATTGCCCCAACAATCACTTCAGGGCATTGCACATAATCCCAACGTAGTTGCGATTGAGGATGATGTTCTGCGTCGCCTTTTTGACACACGCAATCCGGTAAAGGACGCATTCGTGCCGGAAAACATAAGCATATCAGGCGGTTCGATTTCTCCCCAGGCAGAGCCATGGGGTATCGGCGCTGTTCAGGCCCAGGATGCCTGGGCTACCGGACAAAGAGGTTCAGGGATTACCGTATGTATCATTGACACCGGGTTATACACTGCACACGAAGACTTCCCTAGTCTACTCACCGGAATCTCACAAATAGCTGGCGAGTCATGGTTTGAGGACGGCTTTGGTCATGGCACACATGTCGCAGGCACTATTGCGGCGGTTAACAATGGTTTTGGAGTTGTTGGTGTATCACCTGATGTATACCTATACATTGTAAAGGTTTTTAACAACGACGGCGCCTGGACATTTTCATCAGACTTGGTTGATGCTATAAATTCCTGTGAAGCTAACAGTGCGAATATCATAAGTATGAGCCTTGGCGGCGACTTAAAGAATCGATTTGAGCAGGTAGCTTTCGATAACCTTTACGCAAATGGAATCTTACATGTGGCAGCGGCAGGCAATGACGGTAACACACGCAAATCCTATCCCGCATCCTACGATTCAGTTATTTCAGTTGCTGCAGTTGACTCATACCTTGATAGAGCTTCCTTTTCCCAACAAAACGGCCAGGTTGAATTGGCAGCTCCTGGAGTGGGAGTGCTCAGCACCGTCCCGTTTATAGATGAAAACTCAATTACTGTTGGCGCCACTACTTACTTTGGCAATCATATTGAATTTTCAGGGCGCAGTTCTTCAGTAATCGGAAGTCTGGTTGATGGAGGACTATGTGATAGCGTGGATTCTTCTTGGAGTAACCAGGTGGTATTGTGCGAGCGAGGCATCATTTCTTTCAATGACAAAGTTCAAAACGCAGAGACCGGCGGCGCATCAGCAACTGTAATCTATAATAACGACCCAGGTAATTTCTTTGGCACATTAGGAGCAGGCAATAGCTCTGGTATACCGGCTATCAGTTTGAGCCAGGCAGACGGCCTGGCATTGGTAACTGCAGCTAATAGCAGTTCAGGCGTTTCAGGAACTGTCGTTAGTAGTTTCTCCAAACCGGCCAGTGGTTATGAAGCATGGAACGGCACCTCTATGGCAACGCCTCATGTATCAGCAGTTGCAGCGCTACTATGGGGTTCTGACACTTCCCTTTCCAACGTGGATATCCGGGATGCAATGGGAGCCTCTGCCCTTGACCTGGGAACTTCGGGCCGGGATAACGCCTTTGGATACGGATTGGTGCAGGCTAAAGCAGCTCTTGATCTTCTTTCCGGTTCGGTTGACAATCCTCCGACAGTCAACATTACCAGTCCTTTGGATGGAGCTACTGTTTCCGGACAGACAGTAACAATCAGCGTTGGTGCCAGCGATGATAATGGAGTAGTTCAAGTAGATTTCTATGCTGATGGCACGCTTTTAGGTTCTGATTCTTCAGCCTCTTATGGGTGGGTGTGGGATAGTACCACGGTGTCTGACGGTAACCATACGCTCAAAGCCACGGCCATTGATACAGATGCTCAGTCAAGGAGTAATTCTGTCAGTGTCTTAGTTGATAATATCCCTGATCCGCCGGCAACTAACATGCATGTGGCTAGCATTGCCATGTCATTAAATGCTAAAGGCCCAAATACTAATGCCATAGCGACAGTAACCGTCGTAGATGTTAACGATAACGTTGGAGGCGCAGTAGTCTTTGGACATTGGGAGGAGGGGCTAACTAGCGACAGTGATTCCGGGGTAACTGATGGAAACGGAAGTGTCTCACTTAAGTCTGACAAGGTGAGAAATGCTAATGGAACGTTTACCTTCCATGTAGACGATATCACTAAAGATGGATGGACCTACGAACCCGTAGCTAATATTGAGATAAGTGATTCGATAACTGTTCCATAAGTCCTGACACAATAAGTAGATTGCCAATATAGAAACCTCCCGGCCCCCAAAAAAGGCTGGGAGGTTTTTTTATGAACGATAGATAAAAAAATCTTAGTAAGAAGGGTAGTGCCGGCCTTATGTTCTTCGCCTCATGTGTAGAGGTAAAACCTCTACGAGGTGTCGGCTGATTCAAGTTGGCATATTTCATAAGGTATGATATAATTATAATAGACAGACAGCTTTACAACCTTACAATAAAGGAGGGTAAAACTATGCGAAGTATATATGTGTTGTGTGTCTCGGTATTTATTTTTAGTTTTCTGATTTTAACCTTGTCTGCTCAAGCACAAAGGGGCGGCCCTGAAGGTGTGCCACCAGAAAATGTCATTAGGGTAGAACCTGTCAATGGAATAACTGTGGGGTCAGGAAAGAAACTCTGGGTATTTGCATTCCCTGCCAGAGGGGGGAATCCAGGGCCACCAGACGGTGGAGGTGATGAGACAGAATGTCCAGCACCGTGCGATGATGATAATGATACAAATACTAGTTTTAGTCTCCTTGGCTTTGAGATTCCAAATGGTGGGTTGAATGTTAATATCAATGACAGTAGTATTCCTATTGGAGGTGATGTAACTGGTGCGATTGGGAGTTCCTTTGCGACATGGAATAGCGCAAACGCAGCATTTGGTTTAAGCGTGAACCCTTCTAGTGGGGCAAACGGTCCCGCTGAGGATGGAAACAATACTGTCGGGTGGGTCAGGATTGTACCGAAAAATGTTCTTGCTGCTACGTGGGTTTGGACTGTGGACGATATTGTTACAGATGTTGATATCTTTTTTAACTTGTTCCATAAATGGGAAGTTTTAGGAGGTTGTGGCGGTTCAAAATTTGATGTTGAAGGTATCTGTACTCACGAGGCAGGACATCTAATCGGATTGGGACATTTTAGTGACGATTGTAAAATGGCAACGATGTACCCTAGTGCACCAAAGGGCGAGATAAAAAAACGAACATTGACTTCAGGAGACATAAACGGTGCAATCGCTGTAACTCCTTAACTATTTGGAATTCTCAGTAGTTTTGCAGAGTTAGTAGATAAGAAGGATAATGAAAATTATCGATGTTTTTAACTATCCCCCTCCTTAACCTCCCTGCCTTTAGCATAAAGGGAATTAGGGCGGGGTAACAATTAATAAGAATAGTAATATATTACTTTAAATAGCTTAGCTCGTGACCGGTAACGGTGCGAGTACTGCCCGGTGGCCGATGGGCATAGAGCCCAGAGGGCCAGAGCCGTCTGTGGGCCAAGCAAGTATGGGAGCCTGAAGATGAATAAATGGTTGCAGCCTCGAAATATTTCCCCACATAAAGCTGCGTTGTGGGAACATTTCACGAGCCGATCCTCTTGACCCTAACCTGGACGAGCCAGAACCAAACAGGAGTTATTAAATTACAAACCTCAAACAGGTTGGGTGTATGGGCGAATGATTATTCGCCCTTACAGGGTAATTTGTTTGGGATTTGGGATTTGTTATTTGGAGCTTATTAGTCTCTCAGTTGATAAGTTCTTCATATTCATTCATAAAGTATCTTACGGTAGATAGTACAGGATTAGGCGCTGTTTGTCCTAACCCGCACAAGGAAGCAGTTTTTGTAACATAAGCTAATTCCTTCAATTTTTCTACATCATTCCTGCTGCCGTTACCTTCATTTATCCTCGTTAATACTTCCAGCATTCTTTTAGTGCCAATCCTGCAAGGTACGCATTTTCCACAGGATTCTTCCTGTACAAAACTCATAAAATACCTGGCAATTTCAACCATTGAAGTATCTTCGTCCATAACAACGAGACCGCCGGAACCCATAATGGCGCCAACTTCCTTTACCGTTTCATAGTCAATTGGCAGATCCAGGTGTTCTGCCGGCACACATCCGCCGGAAGGCCCTCCCATCTGTGCAGCCTTAAATTGTCGGCGGCCGGGAATGCCGCCGCCTATGTCAAAGATGATCTCCCGAAGGGTCGTGCCCATAGGAACTTCTACTAATCCGGTGTTCTTTACCTTGCCAGCCAGAGCAAATATCTTCGTACCTGTGCCTTTTTTTGTGCCAAAGTGCTTATACCATTCTGAGCCGTTAAGGATTATTATGGGTATATTAGCAAATGTCTCCACATTATTTATGTTTGTAGGCTTATTCCATAGCCCGGAATTTACCGGGAAAGGGGGACGGGAGCGGGGCATTCCTCTTTTGCCCTCTATGGAAGCAATCAAAGCCGTCTCTTCACCACAAACAAAGGCGCCTGCTCCCATTTTAATCTCCAGATCAAAGTTAAATCCCGATCCGAGGATGTTATTTCCAAGTAGATTTAACTGTCTTGCCTGTGCAATGGCCTTCTCAAGATGTTTTACGGCTATTGGATATTCGGCCCGAACGTAGATAAAACCCTTTTCAGAGCCTATTGCGTATGCTGCCGTAAGCATTCCCTCGATTACTGCGTGAGGGTCGCCTTCCAACACTGCCCTGTCCATAAACGCCCCGGGGTCGCCTTCATCGGCATTGCATATTAGATATTTAATATCACCTTTTGTCTTTCTACAGAATTCCCACTTAATCCCCGTTGGGAAGCCTGCGCCGCCCCGGCCTCTTAAACCGGAAATCTTAACTTCGTTAATAATGTCTTCCGGTTTTTGATTAAAAAGAGCTTTGGCTAAACCCTCATATCCTTTTTTGGCTATATATTGTTCAACATTATTTGGGTCAATTACTCCACAATTTCTAAGAACAACCTTTTTTTGTTTACTGTAAAAAGGTATGTCTTTCAAATAAGGTATTCGTTTACCTGCCTCGACATAGCAAAGTTTATTTATAACCTGGCCTTTCTCAATTGTACTGGCTATAATTTCAGGGACAATATCCACCGTAACCCTACCATAGAAGATCCTTCTATGAAAAAAGACTCCCGGCGCGTTAATAGTTATAACCGGCGCCCTTGCGCACAAGCCCTGGCAACCGGTTTCAATTATCTCAACCTTACTTTCCAGCTTTTGTTTTTTAAGTTGTTTCTTAAATTCGCTGTACACCTCTTCGGCGCCCAGCGCCCGGCAACCGGTCATACATATAAAGACTCTGGCCTTATGCAACTTAAACTTTTCTTCACATAACTTTCTCATTGCCATAAGGTCGTCGTATGACTTCAAACTTTTTAGCATTTTCCACTCCTAAACTTTTTTATTCGAATATCTGTTACGAATATTTTTCAACAATATCTACTGTTTTATCAGTTGTTAATTTACCAAAATATCGCTCATCTATCATCATCACAGGAGCAAGAAAGCATGTTCCTATACATGCTACCGTTTCAAGCGTAAACTTATAATCCGGCGTTGTTTGCCCCTCTTCTACATTTAATACCTCCTTCATTTTTTGCTTCACGTCATCCGCACCCTTTACGTGGCAGGCTGTACCGCTACAAACCTTTATTGCATGCTTACCACGGGGTATTAATGTAAATTGGGAATAAAACGTTACGACACCAAATATTCTGGCCAAAGGGATGTCCGTTAATCTTGATATTTCCTTCAGTACCTGTTTTGGTAGATATCCATACTCATCCTGTGTTTGTTGTAATATTGCTATAAGATTGGATTCATAGTCATTATCAAAATTTACAACAATTTTTTTTACAGGTTTTATGTCTACTTTTAACCTGTTTATGGTCTTTCCTTTCACATTTCCTCCTTAGGGCCCTTTACATAATCTACGGCTTTTTGGAATATCGCCATGCCGTCTCCTTCGGCCTTTAACCCTTCACGCGTCCACCTCGGATGTTGAGTCGGTTCTATATATCGTTCAGGATGGGGCATCATGCCAAGGATTCGCCCTGTCGGGTCGCAGATTCCGGCTACGTTTCCCATCGAACCGTTTGGGTTCCACGGATATCCTGATTCATTGCCATCTTCATCAACGTATTTAAAAATTACTTGTTCCGATTTATCAAGCGCTTTTAGCTTTTCTTCATTCCCGGCTATGAATTTTCCCTCTGCATTTGCCATAGGAATATATAATATCGTATCTTTATCGATAAAAACAGATTTATTTGAAAAAGCCCTTAAATATATCCACCGGTCTTCAAATTTATTGGAATCGTTGTAAGTTAATGTGAATTCCTGTTTACGTTCATTCTTTAAAGATAGTTTGCCATCAATACCGGGCAGCAATCCCATCTTTACCAGTACCTGAAAACCATTACAGATTCCAATAATCAACTTCCCTTTGTCAACGAATTGCGTAAG
>Ga0255058_10001996_pt1 | contig 11373 bp, 9 predicted proteins | sample Cases_109_9_MG_FD_188637 | JGI IMG/M metagenome (GOLD analysis project Ga0255058, IMG submission 188637) | Seawater microbial communities from Amundsen Gulf, Northwest Territories, Canada - Cases_109_9 | ecosystem: Environmental > Aquatic > Marine > Gulf | place: Canada: Northwest Territories... | reverse complement strand
CGTCTTGGGCCTTCGCCGCGTCATCCAGCTCTTGGAGCTCTTCGTCGATCTTGTCTCGGGGCCCGCCCGCATCCGGCCAATCGTACCCGACCGCACTCGCCTTCTCTCCGATGCGCACGGCACGAAGCAGCCCCGGCAACGCCACCGGCACCCCACTGAGCGCGCCTCGATCCTTCTTTTCCTTGGACTTGATCGCTTCCCAGCTGTTGATCGCTCCGCTCGCGTCGGTAACTTCTTGATCCCCAAACACCCAAGGATGCCGGCGCACCAACTTGTCGCAAATCGCATCGACGACACCATCGACGTCGAACCACCCGCTCCTCTCGCTCAGCGCGGCTTGGAAGACCACTTGGAGCAGCAAGTCGCCGAGCTCTTCTCGGAGCATCTCCGGCGTGCCGCGGTCGATCGCATCGACGACCTCATGAGCCTCCTCGATCACATACTGGCGAAGCGACTCGAGGGTCTGTTCACGATCCCACGGGCAGCCGTTCGGGCCGAGCAGAGTCTGCATCAGCTCGACGAGTCGTGGTAACGAATGGCCGGGTTCGCTCACCCGCCGCCTCTTAGCACAATCCGGGATCGATGCCGGGTCATCAGGGCGGTTGACGAGCACCGGGAGCAGGCGTCATGTTCGCCCTTGGATGGCGTACGCGAAAAGCGCGATCAGCTCCCAGCAGATCATTGACGCGGCGATCCGTGTGATGGCGCGACAGGGATACGCGCGAACCAGTCTGCTCGACATCGCCAAGGAAGCCAGCATGAGCAAGGGGGCTCTGCACTACCACTACCCGACGAAGGAAGCGTTGACTCACGCGGTCTTGGAAACGGCGTGCAATGTGGTGCAGGCAAGGACGGTCGAAGCGTGGTCGCCTTCGGACAATCCCTTCGAGGCGCTCCGGAAATCACTCGAGGAGCTTTGGGCCACCCGTGCACAGCGCACCGACGAGGCTCTGGTCGTGGCAGATCTGCTCGCGTTGAGTCTCTACGACGAGTCGCTCCGGCCGAAGTTGGCAGAGTTTTACGCGCTAGGTGCCCAGCAGATTCGAGAATACCTGGAGGAACGTCTGGTCTCGCTCGGGCTGGAGCCACGGATCCCGCTCGACCTGTTGCCTCGCATCGTCATCGGCATGCTCGACGGGCTCGTCATGCAAGCCTTCGTCGACCCCGACGCCCTGTCCCCAGACGAGGTGGTCAGTGCGATTCAGACGATCGCCGTTTCGATTTTCACCGCGGGGACCGAGGCGAAGTGAGTGCACTCGACATCGTGAGGGCGCAAGACGCCGCGGTTCAGACGCTTCGACGCGCGCGCGATCTCGGGCGAATTGCTCCCGCCTATCTGTTCGACGGGCCTAGTGGCGTTGGCAAAGAGCTCACCGCGACCGCCTTTGCTACCGATGTGGTATCGGGCGGTGACCCCCACATCGCCGATCGAATCGAAACCGGCTCCCACCCCGACGTGCGCGTGTTTCGACCCCGGGACGAAGGCAAGCGCAACATTCAGGTCGAGGTCCTCCGCAACGAGATCCTGCCCCTCGCGCAGTTCGCGCCTTTCGAAGCCGGGTCGACCTTTTTCATCTTCCCAGAAGCCGACGTTTCATTCCCCGAGTTCCAACCGGAAGCGGCGAATGCGCTCCTAAAGACTTTGGAAGAGCCGCGACCCAACGTACATTTCATCTTGACGTCCGAGCGACCTGACTCACTGCTGTCGACGATTCGGTCGCGCTGCCAGCGCCTCCGTTTTGGACGCCTGCCCTCGGTCGTCCTGCGCGAGATTCTGTCGTCAGAAGAGGTCCCCGAGGCATCGATCGCCCCGGCGATCGCGTTGAGCGCAGGTAGGGCCGACGTCGCACTCGCATTGGCGCGCGACGGCATGGTGGAAGAGCTGACCGACCTGGTCTTTTCCGTCGACGAAGCGGTCCGCGGATCAGGTCCCGGGACGCTCGTCGATTTGGCGGAGCAACTCGGCCGCCGGGATGACCTCGAGCTGGCTCTCCTCGCGATGCAAAGCTTCTATCGCGACCTCACGATGACGTCCCTCGGGAGGGACCCGAGAGACCTCGCATTCTCTGGGCGCAACGAGGAGCTCCGACAAAGGGCTGCCTCCATAGACCCTAGCGAGACCGCTGCAGGGGTTTCGCTGATTCACGAATGCATCGGCTCCATGCGTCAGAACGCCAACCGTCAGGTCGCGCTCGACGCGCTATTGTTTGGTCTCCGGGGCCTCCGGTAGTGGCGCCTTTCGCGAATTTGGCTAGTCTCGGGCGCAAAATGGCTCGTCCATACTACGTCACCACACCGATCTACTACGTCAACGATCGACCCCACATCGGACACGCTTACTCGACCGTGGCAGCCGACGTCGTCTCTCGCTACCAGCGCCTCCGAGGGAACCCCACGTACTTCCTGACGGGCCTCGACGAACACGGGCTCAAGATCGAACGACGCGCCAAGGAAGAGCAACTGGCGCCGCAAGACTTCGTCAACCGCATGGCCGCGCCCTTTCGCTCCGCCTGGGAGGAACTCGGCTGTGCACACGATGGGTTCATTCGCACGACGTCCGCCGAGCATCGCAAAAGCGTTCAAACGCTTTGGAAGAGAATGGAAGACAACGATGACATCTATCTCGATGACTACGAGGATTGGTATTGCGTCGGATGTGAGTCCTTCAAGACGGAAAAGGAGCTGCTCGAAGGCAACCTCTGCCCGATCCACCAAGAGCCGGTCGAGCGGATCAAAGAGCGGAGCTACTTCTTCCGCCTGAGTAACTACACCCAGCCCTTGCTCGACTTCTACGACGCCCATCCCGATTTCGTACGGCCCGATGCGCGCTTCAACGAGGTCAAGGCGTTCGTCAAAGAGGGGCTTCGGGACCTATCGATCTCGCGAACCAGCTTTCGCTGGGGCGTGCCGGTTTCTGACGATCCCGAGCACGTCGTCTACGTTTGGCTCGACGCGTTGACCAACTATATCAGTGCACTCGGGGGACCGGTCGCGGAAGGGGTGGCGCCGCTCTACGACGAGTTCTGGACCTCGGCTCAAACCATTACGCACATCGTCGGCAAAGACATTCTTCGCTTTCACGCGGTGTATTGGCCCGCATTCTTGCTCAGCGGAGGGCTTCGTGTACCGAGTCAGATCTGGGCACACGGCTGGCTCACGGTCAACGGCGAGAAGATGTCGAAGTCGCTCGGCAACTTCTTGCCCCCAGGACCGTTGGTCGAAGCGTTTGGAGCGGATGTGCTGCGCTACTACTTCATGCGGGAGATCGGCTTCGGTCAGGATGGCGACTTTAGCCATCGAAATCTACTCAACCGGTACAACGGCGAGCTCGCGAACGGCCTCGGCAACTTGATGAACCGAATCGTCGCAGGCATCGTCAAGAAGAACTTGAATGGTTGCGTCCCCAACGTCGACATCGATGCGCTCGAGGAGATCGACCGTCAGCTGATCGAGCGCGCAAAGTCCACTTCGCGCGAGGCCAGACGGCACCTCGAGGCGCTGGCTTTTCACCGAGCCCTCGACACGACTTGGGAGTTGGTCTCGGCGGCCAACAAGTACGTCGACTCGACCGAGCCCTGGAAGCTCGCAAAGCAGGGCGAACAGCACCGCCTCGAACAGGTTTGCTATACCGTGCTCGAAACCCTGCGTTGGCTCTCTGTGATGCTGTTCCCGATCATGCCCAACAAGTGCAACGAGCTCCGCGCCCAGATCGGCATGCCGCCGCTATTTCCTACCGAGGGCATCGATCTCTGGCCGAGCGCTTGGGGCGGCTTGAGGCCCGGGATCGAGACCCGTGCTGCCACCCCGCTGTTTCCCCGCTTCGACAAGAGTCAGGAACGTTCGATCCTGGAGCGCCTCGGGGTAGATGAAGAAATTCAGCCTGGGTCGCGCGCGAAGTGATTCCTCCTCTTACGCCGACGCTCGAGGCCGCCCTCAGGGATGTTCGCGCACAGAGCCCACGCTTCCGCATCGCAGCGGCTCAACGACTCGCCAAACCGCCAGCCGAACGGTACGAGGAAGCCTTGGAAGGTCTGTTGACGCTGACGACCGATCCGGTGGGGGCGGTGCGCGAGGTCGCGTACGAGGCGATCGGCGAGCTTGGCGCGCGCGAGGCCCTCCCCCATCTGCTGAAAGCGTTCGGCGACGCGCACGCGGGTGCGCGACAGGCTGCCGTGCTCGCGGCAGGCTGCGTCGCGCCGAACGAAGCCGCTGAGGCCATCGAAGCGCTCCTCAAAGACGACCGACCTGAGATGCGTTTTTCGGCGATCTGGACGTTGTCTCGGTTCGGCAACGCGCGACCCGAACATCTTTCGCTAGGGTTGAATGACACCGATGACGAGGTGCGCCTCCTCACGATCGAATGCAGTGGGGAGCTCGGCGCGAAGAGCCAGGTGGAAGCGATCGCTGCGCTTCTCGAAGACCCCTCGAGCCCCGTTCGATTCGCTGCCGCTAGTGCTCTTGCAGCGCTCGGCGACTCGCGTGGCGCGTCGACGCTCAGGACGGGGCTCACCAGTGCCGACCGCGCATTCGACGCTGCGATCGGCCTGGGCAACCTCGAAGACCACGCATCGCTGGAAGACCTGGCAGCGTTGGCGCGTCGCAGATTTAGTTCTCCCATCTTGCGAGCCGCTGCAGCACGCGCTCTGGTGAGGCTCGGAGATCCCCTTGGAGCTCGAGTGATCCGAGACATCCTACGAGGCTGGCGGATCGAAGCACGCCAGTACGCCGTCGAGCTCGTGGGGGAGCTCGGGTTGGTTTCGCTGGTTCCCGACCTCGCACGGGCTCTGCGGCGGAGCGCTGACACCGAGCAACCGGTCTACGAAACAACACTCGAACAGCTCGCGCCGCGGAGCCTTGAGGCTCAGGCCTTGCTTGCTTCCATGCGCCAGACGAATCACCCTGCGTAGTGGTCTCTCCGATGCTGTTCGACACGCACTGTCACCTCGACGACCCGCGACTCTACGAAGAGCTCGACCGCGTACTGGCGCGCGCCGTGGAAGCAGGCGTACGACGCATCACGACGATCGGATGCGCGAACGACATCGCATCGGTGAACTCGGCCGTGGAGCTCGCCCGCCAACATCCCGATCGAATCACCGCGACGGTGGGCGTCCATCCCCACGACGCGAAACACCTGACCCCCGAGCTCCGCGACGCCGTTCACGAAGCGGGCAAGGACGCATCGGTCGTCGCGATCGGCGAGACGGGGCTCGACTTCCACTACGACCACTCTCCCCACGACGCCCAAGAGGCCGCCTTCCGCACGCAGATCGCGATCGCCAAGGAGCTGAAAAAGCCCCTGGTGATTCACACGCGGTCCGCTCCGACCGATACACTACGGATTCTCCGAGAGGAATCCGCTAAGGAAGTCGGTGGGATCATCCATTGCTTCAGCGAGGACCAGGCCTTCGCGGCCGCTGCTCTCGATCTGGGGTTCGTGTCCTCGTTCAGCGGCATCGTCACCTTCAAGAAAGCCATCGAGGTCCGGGACGCGGTCCGCCGACAGCCCGCCGATTCCCTGCTGATCGAGACGGATGCCCCCTATCTCGCCCCGATTCCGAAACGCGGAAAACTCAATGAACCCGCCTATGTAGCCCACACGGCAGCCTGCATCGCAGAGCTCCGTGGCGAGGATCCAGAGGCGCTGGCCGAGCAGACCTATCGGAACGCACTTCGAGTGTTCGGAATCGCCGAATGATCCGGATCGGGACTGCGGCGAGCATCCGCCTTGACTCGCCTCAACCCCTCACTATCTTTGCGGCCCTTTTCTCAGGCGAGCGGACCCGTGAATACGAATCCTGGCCTCATCGGCACCAAGCTTGGCAATACCCAAATCTTCCTCGATGACGGGGAGGTGCGGCGCGTCACCGTCATCAAGACGGGGCCCTGCACTGTAGTGGGAAAGCGCACCCCTGAAAAGGATGGCTATTCCGCCCTCCGACTCGGCTTCGGCGAACGACGTGAAAAGCTCGTGACCAAGCCCGAGGCGGGCGCTTTCAAGAAGGCCGGCGTCAAGGTTTCTCGCGTGGTTCGGGAGTTTCGCGTCGATTCGGAGCTTCTCGATCGCTTCGAGGTGGGCCGGAAGCTCGGCGCGGCGGACATCTTCCAGGAAGGTCAGTTCGTCGACGTCTCGGGCACCAGCAAGGGCCGCGGCTTTACCGGTGTCATGAAGCGATACAACTTCGCGGGCGCAGGCACGGTCGGCCACGGCACGCACGAAGCCAAGCGCCATGGTGGCTCGATCGGTATGAACATGACTCCGGGGCGCACGTTCCGCGGCCAGAAGATGCCAGGTCAGCACGGCAACAAGAAGGCCACCGTTTTGAACCTTCGCATCGCTCGTGTGCTGCCGGATGAGAACATCGTGCTCGTCGAGGGCGGTGTGCCCGGTCCGCGCAACGCTTTCGTGACAGTGAAGGGGGCAATCAAGAAAGCCTCCGTGCCGCTTCCTGAGCCTCCGGCCAAGGAAGAGCAGGCCGCTGCCCACGCTGAAGACGCACCCGCAACCGACGAGGGTTAACTGCCGCCGCGGAGGAAGCAGGATCGCTACGGACGCCGCGCGCGGCGTGAAGGCTATCCCGCACGCTCGGTATACAAGCTCGAAGAGATCGATCGACGCGTCGGTCTGTTCACAAAGGGGCAGCGCATACTCGACTTGGGCGCAAGCCCAGGGTCATGGACGCTGTACGCTGCCGAACGCGTCGGGCCGAGCGGACACGTTCTCGGAATCGACCTGAACGATCACGAGGCCAGCTTGCCCGGGCACGCGGAGATTCGCGCGCTCGATGCCTTCGCGGTCGATCCGGAGGACCTTGGTGGACCGTTCGATGTGGTCATCAGCGACATGGCGCCCAAGACGAGCGGCCAGCGACACGCTGACCAATACCGAAGCTATGAGCTCTTCATGCGGGCGCTCGAGCTGGCGATCGTGGTGCTCGAACCGGGCGGTCACTTCGTGGGGAAGATCTTCCAGGGGCAAGAGTTCGAGGACGCTCGAAACGCCACGCGCGAAGCCTTCGGAAAGGTCCGGGTCATCCGCCCAGAGGCCACGCGAAACGAGAGTTACGAGGTGTTTCTCGTGGGGCTTGGGCGACGCGATACTACGGTCTAATCGTGCGTAACCGCGCGCGGGCACGATCCGCGTAGGGCCCGTCGGGATCGAGCTTGACCACCTGTTGCAGGTGCCCGCGCGCTTCGTCAAGCTCGCCACGTTTCACTAGGATGGTGCCGAGGGCGTATTGGAGCGCCGGGTCTTTGGGTGACTGCTCGACCGCGCGACGCATGGTGTTCTCCGCCGCTTGAAGCTGGCCGGTCGCGTAGAACGCCAGCGCGAGCTCCGCTAGAAGCTCCGTCGGCGGAGGATTGGAAGCGTATTCGAGCGCACCGTGAAGCACTTCAACCGCCAGGTTTGCCTCCCCAGCGCGTCGAAGCGCCCCGCCCGCGGCGATGGAGAGCAGCACGTCCCCGTGCACCCTTGGCGCGGCGGCTCGGAGTTGATCCGCTGCGTCATTCGGACGACTGATATCGAGGTAGAGCATCGCAAGGTTGATGCGCGGAATCGGATCGGCCGGCAGCGCTCGGATCGCAGCGAGGTACTCGCGCTCTGCTTTGTCGCGCTCGCCAGCGTCCTCGTAGGCGAGCGCCAAGTTGAAGCGGGCAGGCCCGAGCTGCGGGTCGAGAGCGGCCGCTCGCTCGAGCATTGGGATCGCCTCGGCGAGCTCGCCGCGCTCACGAAGCAGCACCCCGAGGTTGTTGTACGCCTCGGCAAAGGCCTCGTCGATCTCGGTGGAGCGGCGGTACGCCTTTTCCGCCTTGGACTGGTCTCCCATCTCCTCGTAGACGAGGCCGAGATCCAACCATGCACGCGCGTCTTGCGAGTCGTTCTCGATCGCCTTTTTAAACGCGGCCGAAGCTTCCTTGACGTGGCCTTTCGCCAAGAGCTGCTCGCCTCGCAGCACCTCAGGTGTTGCGGCCGGTCGGCTCACCACCTCCACGCTGGCCGGCGTCGTCGCCGGCGGGGTCTGACTCGAGGCACACGCGGTCAGTAGAATCACAACGATAAATGGGACTGCCCTTTTTTGATCCCGGACGGGTCTGCGGCCCGGCAATTTCTCCCACCCCACCGCCCCCGCACTATCGCCTACCCCCACACTGTCACCTATGTTTGTTGGTCGGCCCGGGCGTGGAGGGCCAAGATGCGGTCGTAGAGCACGCGTTGAAGGCGCTTGAGTCGCTCGGGATCCTCGACCTTGTTGCCATCGTCGTCGGCCACGTAAAACACGTCTGCGACGCTCTGCCCTTCGGTGTTCACCTTCGAGATCGTAACGCTCAAGTCGAGCTCGTGGAGCGTCCGTGCGATCTCGTGAAGGAGGCCGGCGCGGTCTCGAGTAAATACGTCAACGACTGTGTATTTCGCCGAGGCATTGTTATCGACGCTGATGTGAGTCGGCACCTCCGGGCCAGGACGAACGGACCACGGCGGCGGTGTGCTTTGACGGGCAATGAGATCCTCGACGGAGATACGGTTGGTCACGCGGTGAGTGATGTCCTCCAGGAGCTCCTCGGCGAGCCGAGCAGGCATCGGCGTATCCTCGCCGATCTTCACCCAAAACACATCGAACACTTCGTTGCCACTCGAACGTTGCCGTGTGTAGATCTGGGCGCTAAGCACCGAGAGGTCGTGCGCGGCGAATACCGCCGTCAGATCGGCGAGGAGGCCTGAACGATCGGCGCTTACGACCACAACCTCCTCAACGTCGTCGCTCGGCCCCGGACCGACACGTACGGTCACGAGATCAGGGTTGCGGTCCCGGGCAATCCGCGCATGGCGACGCACGACATCGACCGGGTTCCCTAAGAAGTACCGGTCAGGCATCTCGTCGATGAAGGCGTGAAGCTCATCTTGGCCGGCATCTCCCGCGAACCCCACTACCGCTTGGAGTTTCACCTCGAGCACGCGGCTTTCGGCCTGGACTGGCATGTCACCCAACTCGAGCTCAGCGAGCGTCGCGAGATAGAGGTCCTCGAGCGCTCGCGCCTTCCAAGATGTCATCGCCTTGGGGTTCACGGTGGAAATCACAGCAACGGTGCATAGGAATAGGTCACGAAGTCGCTCGGACGTCTCGACCATCCGGACCACTTCGGCCAGGCCCTGGGGGTCGTGGATGTCCCGTTGCGTAGCCCATCGGTAGAGCGACTTCTGCTCACGAACGAGCCAGGCGATGTGCTGCGCATCCATGGCGCTGAAACCCAATCGAAGCGCGACGCTCTCCGCGAGACGCGCGCCCTGAGCTTCCTGGTCTTTGCCCCGCACACGTCCAAGCGAATGGAGCAGGACGGCCAAGAAGACCGGAAGCCGCCGAGGGGCCTCCGCGGCCAGACGCGCAGCCAAGGAAGAAGCCCGTCTCTCGCCACGGGTCAGCGCCTGCAGATGCTCGAGAGCCTTCATCGCATGGATGTCCGCCGTGTACACGTGAAACACGTCGTGATTGACGCGACCAACCAGCGGCTCGAACTCCGGGATCATCGCCGAGACCAGGCCCACCTCGTGTAGCTCGGCCACTGTCGAGCCCGTCCGGAACGGAGTCTCGTCGCCGTGCTGCAGCGCGGAGAGAAACAACTGCGTCGCCTCTTCGGAGTCTTGCAGCCGCAGGCGCCATCGTTTGTCGGGGGTTGTACGCGCGATGGCGTCTCGCGCGGTATGGTCAGGCCGCTTTTGGTATCGGAGCGCCTGTCGATAGAAGCGAAAGGCGAGTGACGGGTCGGACCCTAGACGCTGTGGGTTCTCGAGCGAGATCACACCATCGGCCAAGAAGATACCATCGGCCAGCTTGCGAAAGGTCGCCGCACGACCTTTGCTGCGCGGACGAGCCCGATCGAGTATTCGCTCTGCCGTGAGCGCGACGATCCGCGCGTGGCGATAGTAGGCCTGCATGAACTGCTCGACGCCCAAGGTCACTCCATCGACGAACCCGAGCTCCTGGGCAATGTCTTCTTGGTCTCCAAATGTCAGCCGATCCTGTTGGCGGCCCGCCCGAAGATGTAGAAGGTTGCGCACGCGCCAAAGCATCTCGCGCGCCTCCCCGAGCTCTCGAACTTCACGCGCGAGTAGTGCTCCCGTTCTCACGTAGTCCGGTTCGTTTCGGGCGCTCCACCGGGCACGTGCCGCCCATTCGGCGACATCCAGGTCGCGGAGTCCGCCTCGCCCCTGCTTCACGTCAGGCTCGAGGAGATAGAGGCTACCTCCGAAGCGCCGGTGGCGACTTGCCGTATCCTGCTCCAAGGCGTCGAGGAACTGGACCAGGTGTGGCTCGAACACCTGCTCGCGAGCCCCACGCTCCAGGTCGTCGAGGAGGGAGCCGTTTCCTGCAAGGCGGCGGAAGTCGATCAGGGTCGTCGTGGTACGGATATCCTCCCGGGCTAAGGATAGGGTTTCGTCGACGCTGCGGACCGCATGACCGATGTCGACCCCCAAATCCCACAAGGGATAGAGCAACCCTTCAGCGAGTGCACCGACGAATGGGTCGGAGGAATCGTCGCAAAGGAACACGACATCAACGTCGCTGTTGAGACCGAGCGTGGATCGGCCGTACCCGCCTACCGCAACGAGGGCCACGCGCCCGCGCGCACTCTGCCCGAGGGCCTGGGTGGCAGCGTCCGAGGCGCAGTAAAGAGCGCTCAAGAGGCCGTCGAGCGCGCGCGCGTGGGAGCGAGCCGTGAGAACCCCCGAGTCGCCACGGCGCACCGCGTCCTCGAAGGCCCGTCGGTATCCACCGAGATAGCCACTGCAGGTCTTGCCGAGCTTTGGGGCGAGGCCACCTAAATCGACGACCGGACTGGATCCTTCGGACAACGGTCGGCGATTATGACCGTACGTGAGGGCCCGAGCAAGCTATCGCGCCCGAAGGTAGGAGGCAATAGCCGTGGCGATGCCGTCGGCCAGCCTGCGTCTGTAGTTGCGAGTCGTGAGCGCGCGCGCCTCCGGCTCGTGGGTGAGAAAGGAGGCTTCCACCAAGACCGCCGGCATCCTCGCGCCAACGAGCACGTAGAACATCGCGCGGCGAACGCCACGATTGGCCAGTCGTGGAAGAACGGCGCGGCCACGCCTCAACGTGCTGCGCTGAACCTTGGAAGCGAGCCGAAGCGACTCATTCGTTTGGTCACGGCGGTGCAGCCGCGCAAGCAGGGTCTGGATCCCGGTCACCTCCGCTACTCGTGTCCCGTTTTCCCGCGCAGCAAGACGCAGCGCTTGGCGGTTGTTCGTGGTATCGAGCACGAATGTCGTGACACCACCTCTGCGAACCTCTTCTGACCCCGCATTCAAGTGTATCGAGACGAAGACGTCCGCCTCCATGGCGTTGGCAAGCGCGCATC
>Ga0255058_10001995_pt1 | contig 11376 bp, 6 predicted proteins | sample Cases_109_9_MG_FD_188637 | JGI IMG/M metagenome (GOLD analysis project Ga0255058, IMG submission 188637) | Seawater microbial communities from Amundsen Gulf, Northwest Territories, Canada - Cases_109_9 | ecosystem: Environmental > Aquatic > Marine > Gulf | place: Canada: Northwest Territories... | reverse complement strand
CAGTTTCGAGCCATCGGGAAGCCTGCATCCCGCCACGCACCGACTCCCCCGTCCAGCACCTTGGCGTTAGTAAAGCCTTGCTTCCTGTACTCGGCCGCCCGACCGACGGCTGTGGCGTCGTGGAGTCAACCGCAGTAGAAGATCAGCTCTCTTGCGGTGGACAGTGAGGTCACCATTGCCTTCAGTTCATTGAACGTCAGGGCTCCCGCGAGTCGAAGCTTCTCGCATTTTTCCTGGTCCTCGTATGCGCACACCAGCAATGCGTCCGATGAGGAAAGTCTCACCCGAGCGTCGGCAACGCTGACTCGTCCAGGGCTGGGAGCCGCGGGTGCAGCGTGCTCCGTTGGCTTCTTCCGTAGCAACCTGCGTAAGAACTCCATCTCTGGTCTCTCTGCTCAAGGTCGGCCCGTAATGGCGTTTGACTCGTTCTCCTCCGCGCGGTCTGGCGGGACGCGCCAGCCCGCTTCATTCAACCACAACTATACTCAAATCGTTGGCTGACCCGAAGCCCAATCCCGCCCGCTGCCGTGCGAGCGATGGCGGGCGGCTTCATGAGCCGACGCTTAGCAGGCGACAGGCATTACTCAGCCGGTCGCAGCCTCCACGAGCCGGTACACCACGATCTGCTGCACCTCGAGCTCGTCGGCGGTCAGGCGGGCGACGAGATCGTCCCCGTAGAACAGGTCCGGGAAGAACTTGGGCGCGCTGATCTCGCCCAGGAGAGCCCCGTCCCGGTCGTACACGTCGATCCGATCGGTCTCGCCCGGACGCTCCACGGACACACCGACCCACAGCCGATCGGCCGTATCGATCGCGAGGCCCGTGATGCGCGGGACGAGTTCCGCAAAGGTCAGCGCCTCGAGTCGTTTCTCTGCCATCTGCTCGGCTCCCGGGAAGTTTCCCTGAACCGAGGCTTCCCGCACGCGATCGCGCTCGAACTCCTCGTCGGCAGGCGTCGTCGTGCGGGCCGGCGGATCCCGCTGGATCCGGAACCGCTCGACTCCGTCGGGACCCACGATGCGAATGTCGTACTCCGGTCCGTCGGCGAGCGCGAACAGGCCGTCGGAGAACATGTCCCAGTGGAAGCGGGGGGCGAAGGACTGCTGAGCCATCATGACCATCACCCGGTTCCCGGCCGTGACATCGATGCGGTCGAACTTCGGCGCGGGGGCGGTCCACACGGTGTCCGGAGTGGTCGCATCCCGGTTGAGCCGAACGAGAGGTCTGGGCGGCGGGCCCGCGTCGTCGCCGGGCCGGAAAGAGAACATCGCGAACACTCCGTACACGCCATCGGCAACCGGGAAAATGCGTCCGCCCATCATGGTTGAGCCCTGAGGGAAGGGGACACTCCCGGGCTGTCCCTCCGGGTCACGCGGCAGCAGCGTGATGCGCTGATTGCTGCTGTCCAGCACCCACAGGGTATCAGCTGCGCCCACGCCCAGTCCCGTGGGCATCTGAAGCTCTCCGGGTCCGGAGCCCTCGCGGCCCCACGCGCCCAAGAACGAACCGCCCGCATCGTAGCCGAGCACCCTCTTACCGGTCTGGTCGATCACGAACAGGTTGCCGGCGGCGTCGCCGGCCATGCTGCCCGGCCCCACCTGATCGAACTGATACTCCTCCGAGTCGGTGCCGTAGCCTCCGATGACCGCGACCGTGTCGAGCCGCCACGCGAGCTCTTCGGCCCCTGCCTCGGGGTAGGCCAGTCGCTGCACGCCGTCCACCGTATCGATCGTCGCCTGCAGGCGAGTCGGGGCCTCGACGGTCTCGCCGCACGCCGTGACGGCGAACGCCAGTCCGAGGCCGAGTCCCAGCCACCGGTTACGGTCTGTCCTTATTCCCATCAGAGCCATTCCTTTTTTCGATTGAAAGCGCCCGTCTTCGCGATTGGAAACGGTTCGGGGCTTCCTGTATTATCTGTCCGACACTTCCACACGCCCACTTAAAAGGGGACGCGAGAGATGACCGAAGGGTTGCCCGGAGTCCCGTCGGCGGACTCTCCGACCGCCGAATGTCCACTGATCCCGGAGTTGGAAGCCTATCGCACGGGCTTCCGTTGGGCCAAGGGAGAGATCCGGAATCTGACAGGGCCGCTCGACCTGGAAACCTACAACAACAGGCCGGCGAAGAACTCCTGGTCGGCAGCCGAGTGCGTGGAGCACCTTTCGGCGACGGCGCGCGAGATGATCCCGGCTCTCGACGCAGGCGTGGCGCAGGCGCGAGAGAATTGTTGGCTCGCGCACGGCCCGTTCGAGTATGGCAGGTTCGAGAAGTGGTTCGCCCGCCAGGCCGGGGGAGATGAGCTTCCGCCGAAGCGTCGGTTCAGGGCGCCGAGACTGTATCGTCCCCCGCAGCGAATGTATGAACTGGAGCCCGCGGTCGAGGAGTTCCTGCGGCTTCAGGACGCCTACATCGAGACCCTGCAGCTGGCGTCGGGCGTGGACCTGGCGCGGGTCAAGGTCGCCTCACCGGCCATGTCGCTTCTCAATCTCAGCCTCGGCCAGTGGCTGCACGCGATGGAGAGCCATCAGCGACGCCACCTGTGGCAGGCGAGGGAAGCGCTTACGGCCGGACATTGAGCCCGTTCGAGCAGACCTTCTCCGGAGAGAAGGTGAAGCCCAGACCCCCGCCGTCCTTCACCGTGGATGCCGATACCCTCACGGCCGGGCCGGAGTTCGATTCCGAGGCTGTCGGCACCTGCGAAGCTGAGCACCTCGGCTGACGGGATCTGAGCCTCGCAATCCCCTCCGCTCAGGCCTTCGTTCCAACCGGACAACTGTCACAAGGGCCTTGACAGGTTCTGGCAGCGCCCTGTCGGCGAGGTCCGTGACCGGCTCCGTATGCAGCCTCTAAGCCCGCCTCTTTTCCTCCTGACACTCGTTCTCCGGCGCTTCGGAGTCGCGCGTCCTCGAGACCCGTGTTCTGGCGACCACACGCAGCCTCGAGGCCAGATAAACCGGGGTTATATTGGGAATGTTCGGTATCTGTTCGGTCTGACTCGTACCCACACAGGAGGTCAACCCGATGGTCCAGTTCGCTCCCCACGTGGCCTATTACGCTCCGCTTGTGGTCAGCACCTTTCGAGTATGCGAGACAGTACGAGTCTACTCCGCGCCCACGTCCGTTCCCGATCCATTCGAGGATTGCGACGCCCTGGAAGAGTTGGAGGAGAGGATCGTGATCCTGGCGGCGCACATCCATGCCGCCAACTATCAGCTCCTCGTGCTGGTGGCCGAGTACGACCGGCGGCGCGGCTGGGAGCTCGGCGGCCACTGCTCATGCGCCCACTGGCTCGCCTTCCGTACCGGGATCGACCTCGGCACGGCACGCGAGAAGGTGCGCGCTGCACGGGCTCTCGTGGACCTGCCACAGATCGGCGCCTCCATGAGCCGGGGCGAGCTCTCTTTCTCTGCCGTCCGGGCACTCACCCGTGTGGCGACGCCCGAAACCGAGTGTGACCTCCTGGAGTTGGCCCGCGGGTGCACCACAGCCCAGCTCGAGCGGGTGGTGCGTGCTTATAAGCTGGGTAGCCGTAAGGACGAGGCAGCCCGTGAGCGTGAGCGACATGACAGCCGCGCGCTCTCGGTTTTCCCGGACGATGATGGCATGTACGTGGTGAAGGGCCGGCTAACACCGGAAGTAGGGGCTCTGCTGATGCGTGCGGTGGAGGCAGCGGATGATGCCCTGTTCCGGGAGAAGGGCTACAGAAACGTTTCGGCTGCAACGTCCCGTCAGGTGGCGGCCCGGCGGCGGGCCGACGCCCTGGGGCTCATGGCCGAACGCGCACTCGCGGCCGGGTTCGATGCAGTGCCGGACCACGGAGAAGACGCCGAGGCAGGTAACGCGGCCGGAACTGGAAGCGACGCGCGTGCCCCCCTCAGCGGCACGCGCGCGGAGCGTTACCAGGTCATGCTGCACGTGGATGTCGACACCCTCAGTGCCGAGGGAGAGCGGGGCCTCTCGGAGCTCGAGGACGGGACGCGCGTTTCATATGAAACGTCCCGCCGGCTCACCTGCGATGCCTCACTCGTCGCTATCCACCACTCTCCAGATGGATCCGTAGCAAGCGCGGGCCGTAGGACCCGCACCATATCGCCGGCGCTACGCCGTGCGCTGGAGGCCCGTGACCGCGGGTGCCGGTTTAAGGGCTGCGGCCTGCGGTTCACCGACGCGCACCACGTTAAGCACTGGGCCGATGGAGGAGAGACATCGCTTAAGAACCTGCTGCTCCTGTGTGCCCATCACCACCGACTGGTGCACGAGGAGGGGTGGAAGATCGAGTGGTGGGGCAAGGGACAACCCGCATTCGTCGATCCCCGGGGGCAGGTCCATTTCAACGCGGGGTGGAAAGCGCCCGCGCTGCCTGAGGATCCGGTGGCCGCACTGATAGCGGAGAACCAGCGCCGAGGGGTAGAGCCCGACTACTACACGGCCGGCGCACGGTGGAAGACCGAGTGGGACATCCCCCGCGCCATCTACTGCCGCGCGCTCGAGGCGCTGCTCTGAGGTCACGCCGATACCGAAACGAGGGCCAGCGTTGCCGGCGGAAGGGCCGATATCTAGCGCTGCTGCCAGCTGGCCGACCTGCGCCGTACGGTCGGAGGGAGGTCCTGTGGGCGGGTCGACTCGCGACCAGCGACAGGCTACCGGCGACGAGCAGCGAGGTCCTTCCACATATGCGGCCGCCCGCCTTACATCGGCAGCCAGTAACTCAACTTGATCGCGAGTATGTTCTGCCCGGCCGCACCCAGAGAGCTGAACATGTCACTGACGTTCACCGGGTCTCCGATGTTCGCGAAGTCGGACAGGTTGCGCTGCCACACCACGAACAGGGTACTGCCCGGGCGGAGCTCCCACCGCATAACGAGGTTGGAGCGAAACGAGATCGTGCTGAAGTCGAAGTCATCGAGGTGGAACGTCTCGCCGCCGTCCGTGACTTCGTAGAAGCGGGATGAGTTTCCTTCGTCGTCCACTTCAACGATCTCTTCGATCGTCGTGTCGTCCGTGCCGTACTCGCGCAGGTCGAAGCTCCGCGCTTCGGGAAGCTCGCCGAAGTCTGTGAACTTGCCGCTCGAGGCGAAGGGCTCGGCGTAGAATTCGAGGTTCAGGTCGGGCGTGAACGAGTAGTTGGCCCGGAATTGCATCGACACCGTCTTCCGGTCCACCGTCGCGAAGACGTATCGCTGTCCGAACGTGCGGTCGCTCTCACGGTCCAGCGTCGTGTAGTACTGGCGACGGTCGGTCATCCAGGAGACGCCCGGGGCGACGCGGAACGTGAAACGATCATTCGGCTCGAAGCCCACCCCGAAGTCGACGAACCAGTCGTTCCCCTTGTTGAGGTTTCCCCACATGAAGTTTACGTCCCAGCGGGTGCTGGAGGTGAAGTTGTTCGACAGCCGGGTTCCTATGCTGCCCCAGGCCGGCTGCCCCATGAGCGGCCCGCCGCGCGTCAGCCGGTCGCTCTGCACGCCCGCGTTGTAGCTGAACCGGAGGTTCGTCCTCCAGTAGTTCTGAAGCTGCGCGTTCGTAAACAGGTTGTATCGTGCCTGCTTGTGGACGCCACCGAAGTTGAATCCGTTCTGCGTGTTCAGGGTCAACGAATAATTGCGGAAAGTCCGGCCCGGCTCGGTTTCGCGGTACGTGAGGTTGCCCCACGTGGCGATGTCGTCGGCCTGGCGGATGATTCCGGCGTCGTTCAGCTCGAAGTCCGGCGAGTCGGCCCACGCTCCGGCTCCCCACAGCCAGTGATCGCCTTCCACCTTGCGGAACTGGAGCGAACCGGACTTGCCGAACAGCGACGTGCGGGTCGGGTCGAAGGTGACGTGATCCTGGTCCGGGCGCTGGAAGTAATGGGCGCTGGCGGTCTGCACGTTGGCGATCGCATCGGCCGAGCCGGCCACGTAGCTGAGGCCGAGGTGGCCGTTGAGCTCGTAGCGGTTGCCGTCCAGGCGGAGGAGAAAGTCGCCACCGCCCGTGAAGGCCCGCTCGTTCATCTCGCTTCGCAGCGGGTCCGTGATGGATCCGAACTGCCTCCGCACTCCCGTCGCCGTGAGCCCGATCGTGGATCCGGCGTCGCCGACTTCCTGCTGCAGGCGGAGCACGCCCCAGCCGGCCAGCGGCTCAACCTTGACGTCTTCAAACCGATCCAGGCCCAAGTCATACGTGCGTGCGTGCTCGGCCGAAGTCAGGGCTCCGAGCGCTCCGATGGAGAGTCCGTTCGCCAGCCGACCGGTGATCTTGGTGGCGCCGAGGATTGTCGTCGCGTCGGGGCGATCGACGAAGTCGGCCGCCGGGAAGCCGTGGGGTGAGGCCCCGATCCGGCGCGAGTAGTAATACTGCGGGCCCATGCGGCCGTTGCCGCTCAGCAGCTGCGCGCCCTCGACGAAGAAGGGCCGCCGCTCTTCGAACGTGACTTCGAAGTCCGACAGGTTCACGACAGCGGGGTCGGCCTCCACCTGGCCGAAGTCCGGGTTCACGGTGGCGTCCAGCGTGAGGTTGGATCCGAGCCCCATCTTGAAGTCCGCACCGATGCGTCCGTCGAATTCCGTGCGTGCGCCGAACGGGTCGTCGGTGTTCACGAGCTCGCGGCTGGTGACCCGGCTATCGGTGGCAACGTAAGGCATGAACTCCTTGCGGCTGCTCGTCTCAACTCCTTGCATGCCCGTCAGGTCGCCGAACCGGGAGGCCCAGCCCGTCTCCTCACGAGGGACGTAGACCCAGTAGATGTCCTCGTTCTTCGTGGGGATCCAGCGGTTCACGTTGATCCCCCACTTCTCCGTGTCGTTGAAGCGAAGCTGGGAGAACGGAATCTTCATTTCGGCCGTCCAGCCCAGCGAGTCACGCTGCACCTTCGCCTCCCAGATGGGATTGAACGTGAAGTCGCGGCGGTACTCGGTGTCGGACGCGTTGTACCAGTCGATCCGCACCCCCGCAGCCGTGATCGCGAAGCTGTAGGCGGTACGCCGGTCGAGGTAGGTATCCAGCGACACGGACAGGGTCTCGACGTTGCCCATCTCGTCCCGACGCGTCATCACCTCGGCGATGTTCGACGGGTTCTGGTGGAACATGCGGGCGCCGATGTAGAGAGCACCGCCGTCGTACACGAAGGCGATCTCGGTGCGCTCGGTGGGGGCCGCGCCCTGCTCGGGCTCTTTCTGCTGGAAGTCGGCGATGAAGTGGGCGTCGCGCCACGCAGCGTCGTCCAGTCGGCCGTCGATCGTGATCAGATCGGAATCGATGCCGACGGCGAGCGCGAGCTTCGGAGGCATCGCGTCGTCCGCGCCGTTACCCGTATTGGAGGAAGTCTGACCGAGAGCTCCACCGGCAGCCGCCAGCGTCCAGAAGATGCATGCCGCGGCCTGCCGCACCACCCGACCCGTCGTCCCTGTCATCCGCCCGTCTCTCCCCGCCGCCCTGCGGCCTCATCCATAACCCTGGAGGGTCACAACCCTGTGGGGTCAACGCACCCAGTTCTCAATAGTAGTAGACACCGTCAGTTGACAGAATGTTGCGTCAGTCGCGTCACGCTGCCGCCTCGTCCTCGTCCGTCTCGAGCTCCACCTGCCGGGGCTCCCAGTCCTCGATCATCTGAAGGAACGGCGAGACGTACTGCGGATCGACGTGGTCTCCGGACTTTTCCTCGAGGAACTTGATCGCCCGGACGGCCGGCCACGGGGGTCTGAACGGTCGGCGCGTGCGCAGGGCATCATAGATGTCGCACACCTGGATCAAGCGGCTGACCTCGTGCGTCTGGCGTTTGAAAGTCAGCTCGGGGTAGCCCTCGCCGTTGAAGCTCAGATGGTGCTCGTAGGCGACCGTCGCCGCGAGCTCCATTTCCGTGCCCGAAGCGAGCAGGATCCGCGCGCCCTCCACGGTGTGCTGCTGGATGAGCTTCCACTCCGAGGGAGTGAGCTTGCCCTTCTTGTTGAGGACCTCGAGCGGGATCTTCGTTTTTCCCACGTCGTGCAGAAGCGCCGCCTCGCCGATCGCGCGCACGTCCGCCGAGCAATACCTCAGGTGTTCGGCCAGGGCCATCGAAAGGCACGCGACGTTGATCGAATGGGACGTCGTGTATTGGTCCACGTTCTTGAGCTGCACCAGCGGCACGACCACGTCGTGCTCGGAGTGCATGGCTACGGACAGCAGGTCAACGACGGTCGACGCCTCCCGGGCCGGAACGACTCCATGCTCCGCCACCTCTCCGCTCAGCCACTCCACGGCCTCGGCTTCGGCAGCGAGATCGAACGCGAGCGGAGCAGCGTCGCAGAAACCGCCGGAGTCGTCCTCTGCGATGTCGAGCTCGCCAAACTGTATGCCGACCTGCCCGTGTACCTCCCGCGCCGACGCACCGTCGCCCCGCAGGAACAGACGGGCCACCACCTCCTCGACGAAGCCCTCCAGGTCCTCCTGCGTCGTCCCCGGAGTGACTTCCAGCCGCTCCACGCCCCCTTCGGGGAGTCGCAGCGACCACTCCCAGCTCCGGAGCTCGCTCAGCAGCTCTCCCTCGTATTCCACCTCGCCTTCGCGGAAGGCGAACGTGGAAAACGTGTTCTGGCGCAGCAACATCTTCAGGGCCGCCATCAGCTCGGTCGTGGCCTGGCCCTTCAGGTCGGCCGCCGGCTCGGTGGCCGCGCTCACTTCGATCAACCGACCGAGAGAGACGAGGAAGGCCGCCGGGTGGCTGAGTTCGTTCATGAGGCGGCCTCCACGATCGCGGTCCGGCCGGAGGCGCGCGCCAGGGCCAGCGCCTCGCCGACGCGCTCTTCGTCCGGCCACGCCTCGGCGAGTCCACGAAGGGCCGTCAGGAGCTCCGGGCTCTCGGCCGGGAGCACACGACGCAGGCCCCGGCGCCGGGGCGACGCGATCTCGAGCAGGGCTTCGAGAGCGCCGGCCGAGCCGAGGCGGGCGAGAGCACGAATGCAGTGCGTGCGGAACTCGGCGTATTCTCCGTCCGTCGACAGCGCGATCCCGACAAGGTGGGGCTCCGCCTCGGCTGGACACCCGCGTTCCGCCTCCGCGATCCCGAGGGCCACGATCCTGCTGTTCTGTTCGCCGAGAGCCCTGAGGATCGCTCTCTCTCGAGTCGCCGGCATCCGGAGACACAGTTTCATGGCCTCGAGACGCACCTGAGGGTTCTCGTGATCCGTGAGCTTCCACGGATCGAACCCCTCGGGCCACGTTTCGAGCATGGCGAGAAGCGACAGCACGTTCCGCAGGACGTACCAGGGCGTGGTCTCTGGCTCACCGAGGCATCGAACGGCGGGTTTCCCCACCTCCGGTCCGAGGCCGAGAAGCCGGTCGAACAGACGCCGGCGCAACGGCAGTGAATCGGCTGCCGCCAGGCGGTCCAGGAGAGGATCCGCCGCGGTTATGCCAGCGTGGGGAAGGATGAGGTCGAGCACCTCCCAATCCGGCTCATCTTCCTCGATCAGGCGGTACAGGACGGGACGGTCCGCCAGTCGGCGCCACAACTCGGCCGCCAGGACCTCGTCCGGCGCCCGGCACAAGAGATCGACCATTGCCGCGATCCGCCGACTCTCGACCATTTCATCCACGGCCCGGCGGAGGGCCGGCCCGTCCACCCCCACCTCGAGGGCCGTCTGCACGATACGCTGGGCGCCGACGCTCGACTGCATCGCAACGGACCCTGCTCCTGGACGCGACGTCGACGACAGGCGGGCGAGCGCTTTTTCGTAGTCTTCGGGGTTCGGGTTCTCGAGCTCCCACCCACCGACCAGCGCCTTGACCTGCTCTCGAATCGCTGCTTCGCTGCGGTGGCCGACCGGACTGCCTTCCCCGGCGCTCGTGTGCCGCGCCAGCTTGGACAACAGCCGGAGCATCGAGCGCGAAATGTCGCTGCCTTCCTCCCCGGCCGCTGCTTGCACGAGCTCGAACACGACGTCGACGTCCACGGCCGTCGCCGCGTGCCGCATGAACTCCCGCTTCAGATTTGGGTCGCCGCTCATCGCGAGCAGGGCCTGCAAGGTCGGTCGGTCGAGGAGGCGCAGAACATCGGAAAACCGGCGGCGCAGCTCGAGAGCCTCGAGCGGGCCGGCTGCGCCTAGGCTGGCGGCCAGGGCCGTGGTATGGGCCGTGACCCGCCGGTCGAACGCCGGATTGCCGGAGCGGGCCGCGATGGCCGCCGCTACCTGGGCCGGCGCGTACGGCCGTTCCTCGTCGGAGTCCGGTATGCCGAGCGCGGCGCGCGCGAACCCCGACCACAGGCGTGCATCTTCATCCGGATCGCGCGAGGACTCGTCAGCACCGAGCGCATTTCTGACGGGGCGTTCGTCCGTGTGGATCCGGATGTGCGGGATCGCCTGCAGGGACTCGTGGGATTCCTGGCCCAGCGGACGCCCAGTTCTCGCAGGATCCGTGGACAGGAAGCCGATGACGGAGGCGATTTCCTTCGACTTCATGCCTTCTGCAAGTACGATCTCGCCGACCTCGTGCTGCTCCAGCCGGTTCGCCAGGGCCCCGAGAAGCGGGTGCTCGAGTCCGGTGATGACGCCGCTCAGGCGGCGGGTGAGCTCGACGGCGGGCCGGACTTCGACGATCAGATGCGAGCCGGCTACGGCGATCGAGAGTGTGCCACGATCGCCGCGGCGGCCCGAAAACCTTGTGACGAATGACGTTGCGGCCTCGAGTACCGCCGGATGGCGCGGCCCGTACACACAAGCGCGGCGCAGCCCGGAAGCGAGCTCGATCAGCAGGTCGCTGAGCTCACCCGATACCGAGGCGTGGCTCTCGGCCACCACCGTATCCGGGTGCCGGACGTCCGTTTCCATGCGGGGTGGAAGGGGCAGGATGCGTGCCCGGGGCCGTCGCTTGGTAGTTCAGTGCAGCCTGAAAAGCCAGCGTGGGGTGAGGATGGCGGCCTTGAGCCAGCCGGTGAACTCGGTGCGATCGTCGCCCGCCGTGTGGTGGTAGTCCTGGATGAAGCTGAGGCCCACATCCCAGTCCAGGCGAATCTGCCACTTGTCGCCCCCGATCCAGTATCCGCGCAGTGCGGGCCGGATCGTCGTTTCGGCCTCGCCCAGCAGGATGCGGGGGAACTCGGACAGATCCCCGGTGGGGAAATCAGGGTTGTCCTCGGGATTGGGCCGGAGCTCGCGGAAGTCGCCTTCGCCCTTGATCTGCAGGTCGAGCCGGGGCCGGATCAGCAGACCGGGCCGGGCGAACCAGTCCACCTCGGCCGTGACCAGGTACAGGTCCACCTTGTCCCACCCGATCCCGATTCGCTCGACCGAGTATTCCTCCCACGGCAGGAACGTCCGGTAGGCCAGGCTCTGAATGAACGAGAAGTTGCCGCGCACGTTGAGCTGCGGTGCCAGGTGCGAGAGCTCGAGCCCCAACGAGCCGCCCATCTGGCAGCACGAG
>Ga0255058_10001994_pt1 | contig 11381 bp, 13 predicted proteins | sample Cases_109_9_MG_FD_188637 | JGI IMG/M metagenome (GOLD analysis project Ga0255058, IMG submission 188637) | Seawater microbial communities from Amundsen Gulf, Northwest Territories, Canada - Cases_109_9 | ecosystem: Environmental > Aquatic > Marine > Gulf | place: Canada: Northwest Territories... | reverse complement strand
AAAAAGCCGTGGAAATGATAAGACTAGTAACCGATCTTAAAAAGCGCCCCCATATAGTTGTAAAACGATACAAAGGCGAAAGACTTAGAAAACTACAACTAGCCGCGCAGCACTCAGAATTCCCGCCTGAATTAAAAGTTGCATTCGTTCCCGCTAATAAAAACTTACCGCTAGACATTAAATTTTTGAAAAATGGTATTGTCGTTTTTAATCAGGTAGGTACTAAAAAATACACTTCGATGTTTGATATGCGCGGTTTAATGCTTGAACCTGAAAACGAAATACGGCGCGCCTTTGATATGCTGCCGCCTGATAATTACGCTAACTATAATATTTTAGCGAATGAATTTGAAGTTTACAAAGTACAAAAAGGAAGCGGCGCGACTCGCTCAGCTAGTTTAAAAGGATTAACACAAAAGGCGCTTTTCTATATGAATAAATATAGCGCCGAGTCATACGACCCAGACGATCCAAACAGTCATTTTTATGGTAACTGGCTAACGGGTATGGTGGCTTATAAATCCGATGAAAGAAAACACTTAATGAATTATATGTCGCACTTAGATAAGTTGCGCGTAATAGGCAAGATGGAACGAAAAGAAATAAACAAGGAAAAAGAAAAGAAGCGCCGACGCGCTCAAAAAATAATACAAACAAGAAATAAAAAATTAAAAACCAAAGCTAAAACTAAACCTAGGAAAAAATAAACTATGAAAATTTTTAATATATTCAAGGCTAATAAAAATAAAAGCGGGCGATTAAAAGTTATGTCGGCGGGTAATATTCCAGACTTGCAACATAACATAACTGTTTTATCTGATGAATACGGCGAATATTTTAAAAGCGTTTCTTATAGCTTGCCTGTTTACGATAGTTCTAAATGTGCGCTTTCAGGAATAGACACTAGCACCGTAACAGTCACGGCAACAATCATATTTAAAAAGAATGTATCACCTGAAAAAGTAAACCAGATTTTAAACGCTAGAATCGCGGGACATACATCATGGGAACATTTAGTCAAAAAATAAAAGAAGACCAACTTTTATTTAATGGGTTCGAAATAACCTATCTCGATTTAATCAAAATTCCAAGCACTGACCCGCAGCGATTAGAACGGCTAACACAATTAAAACAATACATAAAAAGCCAAACTAGCGCGGTGCGTATTAATCTCGCAATTGCGACTTACAATAAAATAAATGATTTACTAAACGAGGCTATTTATAATGGGCAGAAAAAAGAAGGAATACCGATTCGCAGCCATTGACGCGGAAACCGACCCATTCGACGGGCTAACAAATGTTAAGCCTTTTATATGGGGTTTTTATGATGGTGTCGAATATCTCCAATTCGATACACAATTACAGCTTGTAAATTTTCTACGCGATAAAGACTATATCGTATACGCGCATAACGGTGGTAAATTCGATTATCATTTCATGTTAGACCTGATAGACGAATTTCAGGAAATAATGATTATTAGCGGACGGATTGCCAAATTTAAAATTGGCGAATGCGAATTTCGCGACTCTTATAATATTATCCCGCTACCGCTTTCAGCATGGGAAAAAGACGACTTCGATTATTCTATATTACATAAAGACTATCGAGACATTCCAGAAAACCGCGCTAAGATTGAGGAATATTTAAAACATGATTGTGTTTATTTATTCGAAATGATCACAGCGTTTATAGAGGAATTCGGATTAAATTTAACACTCGCGGGAACATCACTTAAAACGTGGCAAGAAATGAGCGGTATTGACGCGCCTAAAAGTGACATCGGGCATTATGATTTCTTTTCGCCTTACTATTACGGCGGGCGCGTAGAATGTTTTCAAACTGGTTTTAAAAAATTAGACTTTGAAATGATCGATATCAATTCGGCGTACCCCGATAAGATGTGCGACAAGCATCCGCTAACCACTGACTTTTACGAAGAAAACGATTTAAGCCTGAAAGAATTAAATAAACTTTTAAAAACCGATGAAGGCAAGGCCGGATTTTTTCACATTGAAGCGCAGGCTAGCGGGTGCTTTCCCTATCGCGCGCCCGATGGTGGTTTATATTTTCCTAACGATGAAAAGGTGAGAAAATATTTTGTCAGTGGCTGGGAGCTATTAGCGGCATTAGAAACCAAAACCTGTAATTTAATTCAAACCTATAGCGCTTATATTTTTCAAGAGCTAGTAAGCTTTAATGATTACATAATGCATTTTTACAAGAAAAGAAAAAAGGCAAAAGCTGAAGGCGACAAAGCAGGCGATATATTCTCAAAACTATTAATGAATTCGCTTTACGGTAAATTTGCCGCGCATCCTGAAAACTACCAAAAGTATATGAATGTACCGCCCGAATGCGCGGGCGCTATCGGTCAAGATATGAGCGAGGAACTAGAAGAAATTTTTGAAGATGACGAAAAGGCGATAAAAAATTATGATCTTTCGGCGTGGCATCAATCGGGCGAACTAGGGCCTTGGGCATTGGCGGCGCGTCCGCTGGATAGCTTCGAACAAACCTATTATAACATCGCAACTAGTGCGAGCATCACGGGAGCGGTACGGGCTTTCATGTGGCGCACAATATGCGAATGCGAGGGTTTAATCTATTGTGATACGGATTCAATCGCAGCGACCGGATTTTCTAAAAAAATAAAAATGTCGAAGGAATTAGGCGATTGGGACAAAGAGGGCGAATTTAAGGATTTTTCTATAGCAGGAAAGAAAATGTATGCTTTCAAATACGCGCCCGAATACATCAAACAAAACCCAAAAACGGGCGAATTGATGACGCATAAGGTTGCATCCAAAGGAGTGCGATTAAACGCCGAACAGATAAAACGCGCTGCAAAAGGTGAGACCGTATTATTTGAGCCGCAAGCGCCTACCTACTCGATACATAAGGAACCGACGTTCGTATCAAGAAGAGTACGCCGAACCTCCAAAGACCTTTTAGAAGTCGAAGAAAACGCGATTATCAAGAGAGATCAACAAATCGTTAAAAACATGAAAAAGACATTAAATAGTATTTGACAATAAAACCCTTATTAACTATATTTATTTGGCTTTAATAATAAAGCGTAATTTAAACTTTCATAAAATATAAAAGGTAATTAAAATGAGTAAAGCTAAAACAGCGGCAAAAACTACAAAAACTGAAAATACAGGCGCTATCGCTCCTATGACTAAGTTCAAGGTTAAAAAACTTATTACCTTGCCACTATTGAAAATGACGATAGGCGACGATTATTTCGTAAAGCTAATTGGCGTTAAATTCAAGGCAAGCGCAATGAAGGTTGACCCGAATAAGGCAATCGACCCGAAAGTTGAAAAGGAAGCTAAGAAGGACCCGCCTATGCTCATTAACGTCATTGACTTGACCACTGGGGAGCCAATGCAAATGATCCTTAACAGCGTGTTAGAGAGCAATATAGACGAAGCATACCCCGACGATAGTTATGTTAATCTAGGCTTTAAGTTCATCAAACACGCCAAGGCGAGCGGCAAGGACTATAACACCTTCACAATCGCCGAAATCGAACTTGATTAATTAATCAGGTTTTTCAAAAATAAAACTAAAAGGCCCGCTATATGCGGGCTTTTTATTGCCTGTAGTACTTGAAAGCGAGATGTCTTTTAGTATAGATTGCGAGTTAATGACTAGTGATTAAGTAGTTATTTAGTTGTTTCAAGTAGTTTAACCATACTAACGGATAAAACATTATGACCAGAAAAGCCGATTTTATAAGTGCAGAGGAAGTTTTCGCCATCGAAAGCGACACGGAAACAAGCAAATTAACCAACGTTCAACAAGCCGCTGATGAGTTTTTACGCGGATGTATGGGCCAAGACGCCGAGGGCGAAGGAAATATTATTATCAAGCGCCAAAACGGAACGGGCAAAAGTTCAATGACACACATTGAAAACGTACCGCTAGATAAATATTCGTATGACGATTTAGTTGAGCGGATACGTATAAACCACGGCGGCGGGGATTATCGTTTTTATATCTACCAAATTGATGAAGACGGAAAGAAAAATTTAATCGGTAATAAACTTGTTTCGATAGGCGAAGTTAAAACAAACGATATAGATAATAAATCGGATACCGCGCAAATATTACAGCAACAAAGCGAGCTAATACGGGAGATATTCGAGAGCAGCAACAAACCGCAAAACGCTATAAACTTCGATGATATGCTTACAAAGGCAACCGCCATCGCCGCCGTCGCTAGCCCTTTTCTATTGGCTTGGATGGCGAACCGCCCGAAAGCAATTGACCCATTTGACCAACTATCAAAAATCATGGTCTTACAGGGAAAAATTGAAGCACCCGAAAAGTCCGAAAGCGAAGACGACGGCGGCATTATGGGGATGGCGGGTAAATTTCTTGAAGCTATGACAGCAATGAAACAAGCGCCCGCGCTACCGCAAGCGGGAGCCATACCAAGCGCCGCGCCTGTAAGCGCCGCGCCTATAGCCGCCGTATCAAGTAGCGATGCGGTTTATGCACCTTACGCAGCATACTTCGACATGCTGCTAGTCGCCGCATTAAACAAGCCGGACGCTCAGCAATTAGCGCTTGAATTCTCGGGAAGGATTGAAGGTGATGTTCGCGTGATGTTCTTAAAACTTGTTAAGTCGCCGGACGCGCTAGCGTTCATCTTAAGATATAACGCTGATTTTATTAATCACGCCGATTGGCTTAGCGCATTTCTAGCTGAATTAGACGATTATCTAAGCGATGAAGAAAACAGCGCGGTTGTAGATAATTTGCATACGGTGGCCAAACCTGATATTAATAGCGAAAATTCAGAAGGTGGCCCGATTAATGCAAGCACTACCGAAACCGGACAAAGCGCAACTGATAGCACTATCAGCGAATAACCGCACCGCGACACTTCAGACGCTTAAGTTAATGTGGGGCCTTACCAATGAGGGAAGGCTTCACAATGACATTCGGCATTTAGCGCTACAAATAGTCGCCGACCTTCCAAGCAAAGCCTACAAATTAGAAACCGAAGCGATATATAATTGGGTAGCAAATAATATTCGATACACTTTAGATATCGACGGTATCGAAACCTTACAAACGCCCGACTGGACATTAAAACTTCGTCAAGGCGACTGCGACGACCACGCGATTTTAGTTGCATCCCTTTTGCGCGCTATCGGTCATAAGGTGAAATTCGTAGCGATCAAAGATAAAACCAGCGGCTCAAAAAACTATTGCCACGTTTACGCAATCACAAAAATAGGCCCGCATTGGGTATCCGTTGATACGACCGAGGCCGAGCATGGCATGGGATATATTGACCCGCGATCATACGAACCGATATTTTTCTCAAGGTAAAATCATGGCTAGCAATATTATTTTTTCGACTTATCAAACCTTACCGCAATTAATGGCGGGCTTTGTCGCGCGTAACCCTGCGCTAGGTAGAGACATTGCCACGGCTATTTATTTAAACGCGCACAATTTTTATATGCGCGAGCTTGCCGCCAAAAATACTTTACGAATGGTTTACTATGTATTCAGTAAAAACGAAGTCGTCGCATTAGAAAATTTAGCTAAATCGAAACTGGAACGCGTCGCGATTTTAGACCCGTTCGCCGAAGCGCTTTTTATTAGCCAGAACTCACGCGCCGATATCGACACGCTTTTTAATTTATATTTCGCGCCATCGGGTGGATTATTTAATAACGTCGCCGCCGTTGACGCTTATAAAATCGCAGCTAAAAATTATGGCATTGATTTTTTAGATGTTGACAACCTAGTCTATCAAGTAAAAAAATTACCTGTCCATCAATACGCGGTTTTTATGGCTAGCGTGGTTAGCGGTATTAAGGTTTTAAACCCGCAAGGATACGCCGACGGGATTAATAAATTTAAAGATTTTTTAAATGAAACGCTAGTTAATATCAATAGCTATATTTCGAGCGCGCAAGGACAGGCGCGCGAAATCGCAAACCGTCAAACGATTATCGATGCGCTCGAATTACCTAAAAATAATTTAGCTTTCCAAGAAGAGTATTTAAAAAATTTAGATTTATCGCTATTCACACGGATGGCTTTGCAAGGATTAAGCGAAGTAGTGCCGCGCGATGATAACTTGGTATTATCGAAAGTGATGGGCGTATGGCGAAATAACGCGCGCTCAAAATTGGGCGATATTAATACGGCTGTTTTACCGTATCCCGTACACCCGCCATCGACTGACTATACAAAAATCGTAGCAGGTATCGCCATCACTGTTGTCGCTATCGCGGTTGTTGCTCCCTATGCGCTTTCAGCGGCGAATGCTGCGATTGCTAAAACGACTGCGCTAGGCGCTGCCGCCGTTGGTAAAGTCGGCGCGATTGCTACTACCGCGACAACTGCCGCCATTAAAACAAAAGCGGCTATCGCGCAAAATGAGGCGATAGAAAAAGAGAAGCAAAAAACATTAGCGCAATTAAACGAAACACAAAGCGCGCTAGCTGAAACCAAAACTGTCATTAATAAAGATAGCGGTTTTAAAATTGAATCAATGCTACCGCTACTAGCGGCGGCGACTTTTTTAAGTAAATAAATTTAAGGACATATCACGATGGATTATTACGCTGATGTTAGAAACGCACCCGCTATCACAATACTTAAGCAGCTTAAAAACGCGAACAACACTAAGAAAAATTTATTTTTAAATACGCCTTATAAAAACGGTCCTTTTAATTATTCCTACGCGTGGCGTCCTACACAGGCAGTAACAGGCGTTGCGATGGGATCATCAACAAAACAACCGAGCGGAAATTATACTAACTACAAAGGGTACTATTACGGCACGCGGACGGACGGACCGTCAACAAGCGCCGCGCTCTATTCGACGCTTGTGTGGATGCTTGAGCTAACACAAAACTACACGCAAAACGATTACCCTTTTAACGTTTTAACATCGCGTGCTCAGAGCGCTATTAATAATGTCACCGGACCGGATAAAATAGCGCTACAGGATAAGCTGAATATTTATACGACCGCTATTAATAAATATACTAAAATAGTCGCGTCTAATAATTCACTAGGCACGATAGCCAGACGTTACGATGGTACGTCGAGCGCGTGGGCGGGAAGCTATAACAAAGCGCTTTCACTCGACGGCGCGCTTTCGACTTATCGTGCAAACTTAGTTAAGTTAAGTCAGTTAGTTGCTAACGCGGACGCGGTCGTACAACAACAAGCACAGGCGATAGTCGTACTTAGGCAAGAGGCCGAAGGATTAGCCGCGACCGCCAACGCGCTTAACAGTAACGTAACCGGCGCGCCCGCTGGTACTTACGCGACGCAAATAATATTATTGGTTCAACAAGCATACGCGCCGCAAATCGCAGGCTTTAAGGCGCTAATACCGCAAATCGAAACAACAATAAAAGATCAGGCCGAAGCGTTAACGCGCGCGCTCATTGAAGCTAACCTAGCGGAAGGAACTGAGGATTTAATTAATACGCGCGCGCTGATTAACACGTTACCGAGCGGACCAGTTAAAACAGAATTAAGCGCCGTTTTAGGTGATTACGAAATCCAATACTATAATCAGATAGGCAAAGGGACACCCGAAGACGATTTATTAGCCGTTGAAAAAATGGAATATGTGTATCAGCACGCGCTATTGACTGTTAACAAATTTTTCTATAACGCGCGAATGATTGAAGTTAACACGGTGCTTGGGAAATTACCTGTTGATACCGGCATCGAAATGTGGGACGAGCTAACCGCCATTCAATCGAGTACGGATTTAGATAATCTTGATAGCGTAAAAATCGGTTTAGAGCGTCTGACTAATTTATTGCCCGTCGCTGAATCTTCACTAGCCGATGTGGCTGCCGCTCAGATAGCGGAAACGATAGCGCTAGAAGAGGCGGCGCGATTGTTAGAGCTAGCGCAAATAGCGGAAGCCAATAAGCAGGCGAAAATCGCGGATATTCTAGCGCTTAAACAACAAGCGAACGACTTGATTGCTCAGCTACCTACCGACATCGCAAACGAGTTTATTGTTAAAATGAACGATGCGGATAGCGGCGAAGATTTAAGCGCGCAATTAGGTTTTTATATGGCGCTTATACCGACGTTAGAAAGCGCTATCGCGGTTGTTGAAGACTTTGTGACAAACACGCCCGAGCAAACCACCGAGGCGGTAGAAGAATTAACGGGCATCGTTTATGAGAACGTAGACAATCTAGCTTTTGCGACTGATTTTTTCGTACAGGAGATACTCGCGTATGACGCGGCGTCAATACCCGATCTTCAGACGGATACCGTCGCAACGCAAGGAAAAGCGGGTGGATTGACATTGCCGGTTATTTTAGGTGGTGGGTACTTATTGTTTGAAATGCTTGTATAAATAGTATAAGCGTGGTATTTAAAATTTAAATAGGGCTAAAACTTAAACAGGTGATAAAAATGAATAAGCAATACGGGAATGATTTTTACGGTGTTAACGGTATGTTAGAGCGCAGCCAGACCGCTTCGGACTTGAATACATTTAACGGTATGGATGGTATGGACGGTATCCTAGACGGGCTAGGCAAGTTATGGGATGGCGCGACCGAGATGATAGGCGAAGGCGCAACCACGCTGTTTAACACTAACGTCGATTCATACGTCACTATACAAAAGGCCGAAGCCGAAGCGCGCGCTAAGCTTGCCGCGCAGCCAAGGCCAGCGCCTCAACCTATGCAAACCTACGCCGCGCCCGCCGCTGGTGGTGTTATGCGAATGATCAAAGACCAGCCAGCTATCGCGGTCGGTTTAGGTTTGCTAGCATTTAAGATGTTTAGCTAAGTTTTTATTTAAATCCATTATCGAGTAAAAACAAATGGCTACTAGCGAAGAACAGGAAAGTTTATTACAGCAATTTTTTGCGCTAAGCGATGAGTATATGGAGCTGTTCGCTTGGCTTCAAGCAAACGCCCCTAGTGTTCAGGGTACACCGCTTGAAGCCGAGGTAAACGCTGTTTTAAAAGCGGGCGAAGAAAAGCGCGGTTTAATTGATAATATCAAAGGTACGCTTGATAACGTCATAGACTTTTCTAAAACCGGATGGGGTAATATTACCGACTGGGCAAAACGGACGATGGGCATTGATGCAAGCGAAATAAATAATGCGGCCAATGCTCAGCTTGGTTTCTTGCCTTTCCTTTTGCCCGCCGCCGTTGTTGGTACTTTAGGAACAGGCGCTTTCGCTTTGAATACTTGGGTATCCGGCGCGCAAGAAACAAAAGCCAAGGTGACACAATTTAATAAACTAATCGAGCAAGGGTATAGCGCAAACGCCGCCGCCGATATCGCAAATCGTTTATTAGTTGAGAAAGCGCAGCGCGGGACGATAGATAAAATTTTAATGGTAGGCGCGCTCGGTGTTGCCGCTTTCTTTTTATTCAAGTTTAAAAAATAATAGGATTTAAAATCATGGCTAAGCCAACAATCACAAGTTTAAAAGAAAAAAATAAAATTTGGTTCGGCAATAAACCGCGCGGCGAAAAACGAAAAATCGTAAGCAATGGGGCTAAGTGGTATGTTTTGGAAACCGTATCACGCGATGATACCGGAACGGCGCATCATCGCGAATGGTCAATTGATCCTAAAACCTTAAGGCTTAACGTTATTATAGAAAATAACCCGTCGCCACGTAAAAGGGTTGCCGCTAAGAAAAAACCGATTATAAAACGAACATCGGCGCAAGTCGCAGCGGCAAGAAAGAAAATGGCAAAAGTACGCGCGGCGCGAAAAACAAACCCAATCAAGAAAAAGGCGACAACTAAAAAGAAAGCCGTTAAAAAGCCAGCGGTTAAAAAGACTGTTAAGCGCAAACCTAAAACCACAGTAAAGCGTAAAGCAGTACAAGCCGTACAAAGCGCACGTATTAAACCTGCTAACCGTGGCGCGGTCATTGTCGGTCTTCGCGGACTAAAAGCGCATAGCAAAGCAAAAGGCGGCGTTTATACTTCAATCATGTTTTTCAATGGGAGTGTAGGAAATGTTAAAAATGCGTGGGAAAGCTCGATTGCTAAAGCTGCAATTTTCCCGACTGCTCCCGCTGCTAAAAAGGTCGCTAATGAATTGTCTAAACAGATCGGCAAAGGCACGCGCCTTGCTGCTGTTTCTCGTAATGCTACGCCTTCGCACATTGAAAAAATATTTTCAGTTGAAGGCGGTTATATTAAAAAAAAGTAAACGCGCGGGGAATTAACCCCGTACCGCCTTCAAGCAAGGTAATCGAGAAAATAGATAGCGCATCGGATTTATATGAAAACTTTAGCGGACATAAAGCAAAGTGGGTAGAAAATAATAACTATATTAAATCTGGTGTGTTTTTAAAAGTTGGCTTTTGCGATTTTTTAGGTTTAGAAAGCAAAGGCAAAAAATTTGAACTAACATTTAAAAATAAAAAAGCGGCTTTATTAGTTAGCAGCAACGGTAAAAAGTTTAGTATTACCGGAAAAGAATTAAGCAGTACGGAATTTAAAAAGCTTGTTAGTGGTGTTGTTAGGGTGAAATACATCGGCTACACTACAAAGCGGGACGGGATCGTAGAAAAGTATATTCACGATTTCAAAGTAAAAGCGCGGCCACAAATCCAATATTTGACGCGCAATCATATTCATTCGCTCGGTGGTGCGTTTGCTTTTACTGAATTAGGTTTTGTCGATGACTAACCTAACAACCATTAAAGGTAACTCCTATGAGTGCGTTAATTATAAATCCTTCGCCTAGAAAGCGAAAAAGTAAATCCAAAAGAAAAGCTACCACCGCTAAACGCAAAGTAGCACGTCGCAGAAATCCGGCACGTCGTAAAACTGGAATGCTTGAAACACAAGTATTACCAGCTTTGTACGCGGGCGCGGGTGCTGTCGGCGCAAACCTTGCGTTTGATTATATTGCTGAATTTTTACCCGCTGAAGTTAAAACGGGTAACATGCGCTATTTAGCAGAGGGCGGCGTTATTCTCGGTCTTGGAATGGTTTTAGAACAAACCAAATTGATCAAGGATAAAAAGCTTCGTGATAATATTATCGGTGGTGCTTTAACAGTAACATCATATCGCGCATTGGAAGGACTCGCTAAGAACAGCGGCTTACTACCAGTGGCAAGCGGTGGCGTAGCAGGATATCAAAGCCTTGGTCTAAACGGATATGAAAACCTAAGCGGTATGGGTTATATGTCCACTGGTGGCCCAATTATGCGTAAACGCGGATAATTGTTTTTGATTTGATTTTTAAACTTTTTTTAATTTTAACTTTTTATAAAGCGAGTAAATGATTATGAACGGAAATATTTCTAGTGCAGATAGAGTAGCCCCTCAATTTGAAAAATTGATGACTACATACAATGTAAACGTGCCAAACGTT
>Ga0255058_10001993_pt1 | contig 11385 bp, 7 predicted proteins | sample Cases_109_9_MG_FD_188637 | JGI IMG/M metagenome (GOLD analysis project Ga0255058, IMG submission 188637) | Seawater microbial communities from Amundsen Gulf, Northwest Territories, Canada - Cases_109_9 | ecosystem: Environmental > Aquatic > Marine > Gulf | place: Canada: Northwest Territories... | reverse complement strand
TTCCCGTGCGAGTCGCGATCGAGCAGCAACTGCCGGCGGATCAGCGGAGGCAGCCCCAGAAAGACCTCGCGGCTTCCGCTCTGCAGACGTTTCGCGATCCGCTCCTCCTCCGGCGCGGTGCCGGCTCCGCGGTCGCCCTCGGCGAGGATCGTGTTCAGCTCGTCGATCAGTCCGCGCATCTCGGGGATGAACTCGATCAGCCCCTCGGCAACCAGGCAGATCCCGTAGTGACGGCCCGCGGCGGCCCGGCGGCAGATCACCTCCGCCACGCCGTCGACGATCTGGGCCAAGGTCATGCCCTTCTTCGCCACCTCCTCGCCGATCAACGCGATGTTAGCCCGGGTCGCTAGCGCGCACTCGAGGGTCACGTGACTGGCGCTACGCCCCATCAGCTTGATGAAGTGCCAGTACTTGGCAGCGCTTATGGCATCACGGCTGATGTTGCCGATCAGCTCGGAATAGAGCTTCGTCGCCGTGTCGAAACCGAAAGAGGTCTCGACATACTCACCCTTGAGGTCGCCGTCAATCGTCTTGGGCACGCCCACCACGGTCACCGGAACGTCGCGCTCGACGAAGTACTCGGCGAGCAACGCCGCGTTCGTGTTGGAATCGTCCCCGCCGACGATCACCAGGCCGTCGAGGGCGAGCTTCTCGCAGACGCGCCGGCAGGCGGCGAACTGCTCGTCGGTCTCGATCTTGTCGCGCCCCGACCCGATGAGATCGAATCCGCCGGTGTTGCGGAACGGATCGATCCGCGACCCGATCAGCTCTTCCACGCGTTCGGTGAAGATCCCCTTCGGACCTCCGAGAAAACCGTACAACTTCGAGGTCCGATCGAGCCCGCAGAGGGCGTCGAAGAGACCGGTGATCACGTTGTGCCCGCCCGGCGCCTGTCCTCCGCTGAGCACCACACCGACCGTGCGCGGGCCGGCCTCGACGGGGCCCGCACCCGGGGCCAGCTCGAGAATCGGCTGGCCGTGGATCCCCGGAAACCGGGCCCGGAACTCCTCGGAGTCCCGCGACCCGGGCGTCGAGGCCGTCTCGGTAACGGACAGGCTGCGGATCCCCGCGGCGAGGACCTGTGGAAGCCGCGGGAGGTAGAGCGACCGCTCCTTCTCGAGTGTCGAGCGTTCCGATTCCATGGGTGATCCGGCTCCGGGAGCGTGCGGCACGGGTTTGCACCGACGGACGGCGATTATAGGATACGGTTCGGGCATCCGGTGCAGGCCCGGCGCGGGCGGAGGAGAAAGACGAACGATGGCCGACAAGGACGCTCCCGATCTGCTGAACAGGCTCCGCCTCTTCGCCCTCCCGGTGATGCTGCTGACGACCGGTTGTCCGAGCCCACCGGCGGGTGACGGCGTCCCCGAGGAGGTCATCCGCCACAACATCCTGGGCACCGCCTACCTTGGCCAGCAGAACTGGACCGACGCGGCGACCGAGTTCCTCGCGGCGGCTGCGTTGCGGCCCGATGATCCCCTGCCGCTCAACAATACCGCCGTGGCACGCATCCAGCAGGGCGATACCGGCGCCGCACGTGAACGACTCGAGGCAGCCCTGTCGATCGACCCGGACCATCCGTACGCCCACTACAACCTGGGGCTGATCGATCGCAACAACGGCGCGTTCGAGGAAGCGGCCACCCACTTCGCCGTCGTCGCCGAACACGATCCCATGGACCTGCTGACCCAGTACAACCTGGGCAGCGTGCTGGCCCGCCTCGGTCGTGACGGCGAGGCCGAGCGCGCCTTCCGGGCGGCTCTCGAACGGGATCCGACCCACGTCTCCACTCTGTACGGGCTGGGCCGCTTCCTGTTGCAACGGGATCGCGCCGACGAGGGCGCCGAGCTCATCGCTCTCTCCCAGGAGATCCGCTCGCGCTCGGCGCTCGACACCGCCGTCGGCTCGCAGTACGGCGATCAGGGGCCCTATGCGATGGGTGTCGACTACCCCGGGAATGCGCTGGCGGCACCGGGGGCGATTCCCGTGTCGTTTTCCGAGCTGACACGGTCGGAGCCGATCGTGGGAGTCACCGGTCGGTCCGGAGATACCGGCCCCGCGTGGACCGCGGCCCCGGGCGGACCCGGCGGCAAGCCGCGAGTGATCTTCGGCGGCGGCGGGCGCCTGCGCGAGTTGACGGCGTCCGGCGCCTCGGCGGGCAGAGGCGAGGTGGGATCCGAAGTCCTGGCGCTGGTCGCCGGCAACGTAGACAATCAGGAACCGATCGAGCTGATCGTCCTGCGAGACCGAGAGGATGGCCCGGCGTTCGAACTGTTACGTGCCGACGACGACGGCTGGATTGCAGCCGACGGTTCGGGGTTTCTGGCCGGGTCGGCCTTCCGACCGCAGGGCGATCTCGCCGACGTCGACGCGACCCTGGTGGACCGGGATCACGACGGCGACCTGGATCTGTTCGCCTGCTGGTCGGATGCCGACGGCCCGCACTGTCTGCTGGCAACCAACGACGGAAGCGGAAGATTCACGACGCGAGGGTCGGACGAACACGGGTTCTCGCCGACGGGTGAACCCGGACCGCTCTCGGTGGGCTTTTCCGATCTGGACAACGACCGGGACATCGACCTGGTGCTCGGGATGGCCGGAGGCGTTCTGCTGTACAGCAACCAGCGTGACGGCACATTCGACGACGTCAGCGATCGTATCGACCTGTCCGGTGTCATCGACGCGAGCGCGTCGCTGGCAATCGCCGACCTGAACAAGGACGGCTGGATGGATCTCGTCCTCGGCGGGAGCCAGGGGCTGCGCCTGCTGGTCAACGGGCGCGATGGGTTCGTGCCATCGGACCTGCCGGTGGCGACGGCCGGCGCGCCAGGAGCCGCGACGGTAGCCGACATCGACAACGACGGCTTCCTGGATCTGATCCATTCGACCGCCGTGGCAACCTACATCTACCGCAACCGCGGCGCCTCGGGATGGCAAGTTGCCGACATCAGCATGCCCCCGATCGGGCGCGTGCTGCAGGCACTCGACGCCGATGAGGACGGCGATCTCGATCTGGTCATCCTGCGCGGCGACGGCGGCCTCTCGTTGTGGTCGAACGACGGCGGCAACACCAACCACTGGATCGCCGTCGAATCCCGCGGAGTGGGCGACAACGCCTACGGCATCGGCGCCAAGGTCGAACTGCTGGCGGGCGCCCTGCGACAGAAATTCGAAGTCACCGGCCCACTGGCGCTACACGCCGGGCTCGGTCAACGGGCGACGGTGGAATCGGTGCGGTACGTCTGGCCGAGCGGCGTGCTCCAGGACGAGGTCGAGCAGAAGGCCGGCGGCGCGGTGGAGGTGACCCAACTCGACCGCAAGGGCACCAGTTGCCCCCTGCTCTACGCCTGGCGCAACGGCGGTTGGACGTTCGTCACCGACTTCCTGGGCGGCGCGGCAATCGGCTACCAGCTAGCCCCGGGCCGCTTCGGCACGCCGGACACCGACGAGTACGTCAGGATCCCGGGCGGCCTGGCGACCGAGGACGGCCTCGTGCGACTGCGTCTGAACAACCAGCTGGAGGAAGTGATCTGGTTCGACCAGGTCCAGCTGCTGGCGGTCGATCACCCCGTGGGCACCGAGGTGTTCGCCAACGAGCGGTTGATGCCGGGGCCGCCGTGGCCTCCGTTCGAGCTGTTTGTCTCGTCGGAGATCCGCCCGATCCGGTCGGCGCGCGGTATCGAGTCTGGCGACGACCTGACCGGAAGACTCATGGCCGCGGACGGGCGCACCGTGCGCAACTTCGAGCTGCTGCCGTTCAAGGGCTACGCCGAGCTTCACACCGTCGAGCTGAACCTGGGTCCGTTCGAACCGTCCGAGAGGATCGTGCTGCTCCTCGACGGATGGATCGACTACGCCGATTCGTCGGCCAACGTCGCGGCACACCAGGCCGGCGCGCGGCTCGTGCCCCCGCGGATGCTCGTCGCCGACGGTCGGGGCGGCTGGACCGAGACGATCCACCGAATGGGCTTCCCCGCCGGGTTGCCGAAGACGATGGTCGTCGAGCTGACCGGTGAGTTCCCGGGCGACGATCACCGGGTGCGCATCGAGACCACGATGCGGATCTACTGGGACCGGGCGCGGCTGCTCATCGGAGGCGAAGGCATCGAGCCGGTCGTGCGGCGGATCGCTCCCGGGGCGGCGGACCTGCGCTTCGGCGGTTTCCCCCGGGCTCTGGGTCCGTCGGGCCCGACACCCGTTGCCTACGACCCCGAAGACGTGCTTCCGACCTCGACATGGAAGGCCCACGTCGGGGCCTACACCGGATTCGGCGACGTCCTCGAGCTGTTGCAGTTCATCGACGATCGTTTCGTGACGACCCGCAGCGGCGACGAGCTCGAGCTACGCTTCCAGGCGCCCCCGCCGCCCGGCCCCGGCGGGACACGCACCTGGTTCCTGTTCGCCGACGGCTTCGGCAAGGACATGGACCCCAACTCGGCCGCTTCGGCCGAGGTCGGTCCGATCCCCTACCACGGGATGCCGTCGTATCCGTACCACGGGCCGCGGGTGCCTCCGGCCTCGGGCGGAGATCGGCCGGTGCGGCGGGTCAACGACTCGGACCGCGGTTGGCCGGGGGCAACGCCGCAGGCCCTGGCCTCGCGAACCGTGACCGAGTGAGGAGCCCACACCCCTCCGGGGGAGCGCCCGTGCGGAACGTGGGTTGGCTTCCCTGGCCGACGTTGTTGCTGCGCGCCTCGGTGCTGCGGGCGTTGCTACCGGCGGCGATGCTCCTCATCGGAGGCTGTGGCGACGGCGAGACCACCGCGGATCTGGTCCTGCGCGGGGGGTTCGTGGTCGATGGCTCGGGCGCCCGGGGCACGCTGGCCGACGTGGCGATCAAGGGCGGCAGGGTCCTCATCGTCGGTGACGCCCGGGAGCTCGACGCCGAGCGGGTGATCGACGTTCGCGGCCTCGTGGTCGCACCGGGCTTCGTCGATCTGCACAGCCACGCTGACCTGGTTCTTCTCGCCGACGACGCGGTCCGGCAACAGCTGCTGTCGGCGAAGATCCTGCAAGGCGTCACCACGATCGTCGTCGGCAACTGCGGTCTGGGCGTCGCTCCTGCCTCCCCCGACGCCGCGGCCACCCTGGCCGGCGTCAACGGCTGGATGACGCCGGAGGCGGTCGCTGCCGGCGCGATGGACATCGCCGAGTACCTCTCGCGGCTGGAGACCGCCGGTGTGCCCCTCAACGTCGGCACCCTGGTGCCCCACGGACCGTTGCGCGTCTCGGCCATGGGGCTCGCCCCCGGCGAGGCGGAGCTGTCGCAGCTGATCGCCATGGAAGCGGCTCTGGAGGACGGGCTGCGGGCGGGAGCCTTCGGGGTTTCCGTCGGGCTGATCTATCCCCCGGGCATGTTCTCGCCGACCAGCGAACTGGCAGCGTTGGCCTCGATCGCTGCGAAGTACGACCGGCTGTTCACCGCCCACATCCGCGGATCGTCCCGGATGTTGCTGCGCGCGACACGGGAGTTGATCGAGGTCAACCGGCGTAGCGGCGCACGCACCCACCACTCGCACCTGGAGGCGGTCGGAGAACCCTACTGGGGCACGATCGGCGATGTGCTCTCTCTGGAAGACGCCGCACGGGAGGAGGGGTTGGCGATCAGCCACGACGTCTTTCCGTACACCCGCGCGGCCACGATGATGTCGGCCATCTTTCCGCCGTGGTCCCTCGAGGGCGGCATGCCGGCATTGCTCGAGCGCCTCGCCGATCCCCCGACCCGCGAACTCATCCGCATCCAAATCGAGGAGCGCGAGCCGGAGTGGCCGCCCTGGGAGCCCGGCGGCTGGCCCCACAATCTGGCGCAGGCGGTCGGCTGGGACGGCATCCTGCTCGCCAGCGTGGGGCCGGACGGTCCGGTCGAGTGGGTCGGCAAGAGCCTGGCACGGATCGCCGAGGAACTGGGGCGCGAACCGTTCGACGTCGTCGCCGAGCTGATGATCGAAGAGCGAGGCCAGGTCGGTCAGATGGTGGCGGAGATTTCCGGACGGGAGGGCGAGATCGAGCCGCTGCTGTCCATCCTGGCGCACCCGGCGGGCGCGGTGATCAGCGACGCCGAGGATTACGGCCGCGGCAGTCCTCACCCGGCCCATGCCGGCGCCTTCGTCCGGGCGCTGCGCTGGAACCGTGAGCACTCTCTCGGAACCCTGGAGGCGATGGTCCGCAAGATGACCAGCTACCCTGCGGACCTGCTGGGACTGCAGGACCGCGGGCGCCTGCGCCCCGGCGCACCGGCGGACGTGGTGGTCTTCGACCCCGAGACCGTCGCGGACCGCGCGCGATGGGACCGGCCGCGGCAAGCGGCGGTGGGCGTCCGGTTGGTGATGATCAACGGGCGGATCGTGGCGGAGGAAGGCCGATACCTGGGCGGGCTTCACGGAGAGGTGTTGCGCGCCGGGCGTTGATCCCGGGCCGACCAGGGGCGGCGCGCGCCGGGCGGCGATGGCGCTCAACCGGTTCCGGCAGCGGTAGCCACGACGGCTGCCGGCGCCTCGGAAGCGGTGGTAGGATCCGACTTCGCGTTCCGTGGTGGACGCGACGGAAACGGCGCGCGCGCGCGGGAGAGACGGTGAAGCTCTACTACTTTCCGGTCGCGCCGAACCCCACGCGGGTTCTGCTCTACCTTGCCGAGAAACAGGCGGCAGGCTCCGAAATCCCCCTCGAGCTCGTGCAGGTCGACGTTCGAAAAGGCGAGCAGCACGGCCGGGAACACCTCGCCCGCAATCCGTTCGGCCGCCTGCCGGTGTTGGAGCTCGACGACGGAAGCTGCCTGACGGAATCGCTGGCGATCATCCACTATCTGGAGGAGCTGCACCCGGAGCCCGGCCTGATCGGCGGCACGCCGCTGGAACGGGCCCGCGTTCGGGAACTGGAGCGGGTGGCCGAGTTGGGTGTCCTCTACTCGATCGCGCGGATCGTCCACGCCACCGACTCTCCGTTCGGATTCCCTACGAGCCGCGAGATCGCCGACTTCTACCGGCCACGTCTCGAGAAGGCGCTGGACTTTCTCGAGGGGCGCCTCGCGGACGGCCGCCCTTTCATCGCCGGGGAGGGTGTGACACTCGCCGATTGCACGCTCCAGGCGGGATTGCAGTTCGGCCGCTTCGGAGGCCAGCCCCTGGATCCTTCGTACGTCCGCCTGGATCGTTGGGATCGCGCCTTTCGCGAGCGGCCGGGCGTTCGGGAGATCCTGCGCCACTGAGCCGGAGCGACCAGATCGATCTATACTCGAGCGTGGGCGTCAGATCCTCTGTACGCCTCGCGAGGCCGGGTACGTCACGCAGCGACTCGCGCCGTCGACGATCATCCCGGAGGCTTGGCTGCGATGAGATGCCCGGCACCGTCCGCGAACTCTTTCGCCACGTGCTTCACGCTGCTCGTCCTCTGCCCGATCGTCTTGCTGGCTCAGAGCCCCGATTCGGGGACGGATGAAGACGAGCCGGTCCCACGTGAGCCGCTTGGTCCCTACGGCCTGTGCTGGGAGAGCGCGCCCTCGATGGATTACGGCGGGCGCTCCGTGGCCTCGATCCAGGGCATGGCCAGCGGGCTGATCGGCCGCAAGGTCGACAAGCCGGCGGTGGCCCCGGCGTGGGATTTTCCACTGGCCATCGGCATGCTGCTGGTCCAGCACGAGGTGATGGGCCACGGCGGCCGGGCGCGGGAGTTCAGCCTCGACCCCAGCTACGGTCTCGGCTTCGACTTCAGCGCCTACACCACGATCGACCAGAGCCCGGAGTCCAACGAACAGAACATCCTGCTCGCCGCGGGCGGCACCGAGGCCACCGGCGTACTCTCCCGCCGCTTGCTGCTCGACGTCTACGCCCCGGGAGGCGGCCAGGGTGCAGTGATCCCGCTGTTGATGATGACCAAGCTCGATCTGCCGCTGTACGTGATCCAGACCGAGGAACCCGAGCCCGGATCGGATTTCCTCGAGCAGTTCGAAAGCGGCAACGACATGACGATTTATCTGGTCTCGCGCCAGGGCCTCCGCGCCGGCGCCAACCCTGTCGACGTCTGGGAGCGCAGCTACGTGATCGACTTCAACGATCCGTTGCTGGAACGGAACTTCGACGAGCTCCGGCTGACCGCGCTCTGGAACCTGCTCGATCCCGCGGTGATCATGGCGGTCGTCGACTACTTCGACCGCCACATACGAGGCGAGCAACGCGTGAGGCCGCGGACCTGGCAGGTCGCCCCGCGGGTGGGATTGACCGCCGGCACCCGCGGCGCCCTCGGCATCGGCGAGCTCTCCCGATTCCTCGATGTCTACGCCGTCACGGACTGGGGGGTCGGAAACATCTACGTACGCGATCTCGATTCTTCCGTCGACCGCAGCTGGGGCGGCGGCATCGGTTTCCACCGGGTCCCGCTGGGTTCGCGGATCACCCTCGGCGCCCAGGGGGACTGGTGGGACGACCCACGCTCCCTCGAGCGCGCCGAGCCGGACTCAGGCTGGCACGTGGGCGCCGAGGTCGATTGGATGATCCAGCGAAACTGGGGTCTGACCACCAAGGTCGGCAGCAAGTCCGAGGGTTTTCTTCCCGGAACGCCGTCCGAAAAAGGAACCTACGCAGGGTTCGGCGTGCTGTTCGCGTTCTGACGGCGGCAGCTGGACGAGGATCACCCATGGCCGGAATCAGGACGGACTTGCATGTTGCCCTGCTGCGCGGGATCAACGTTGGCGGCAGGAACAAGCTGCCGATGAAGGAGTTGGCTTCGATCTTCGAGGGCGCCGGTTGCAGCGAGGTCCGGACCTACATCCAGAGCGGAAACGTCCTCTTCCGCGCGCCGGTCTCCCACGTCAAGGGCCTCCGGGACGTCATCACCGAGGCGATCGCACGGCACCTGGGCCATCCGATTCCGATCGTCATGCGGAGCGCCACGGAGCTACGGGCGGTCGTCGAACACAATCCGTTCCTGAGACCGGATGCCGACACGAAGACACTGCACGTGGCTTTCCTGGCGAAGAAGCCCGGCAAGGCCGCGATCGACGGGCTCGATCCGGATCGCTCGCCGCCGGACGATTTCGTCGTCTCCGGTCGCGAGATCTACCTACGTTGCCCGAACGGCGTGGCCCGCACGCGACTCACCAACGACTACTTCGATTCAAGGCTGACGACGACCAGCACGGTGCGCAACTGGAGGACCGTCCTCAAGCTGGTCGAGTTGATCGACGGCTGAAGGTACCTACCAGCTCACCGGTGCGCAGCTCGAACGCTTGTGCAGCAACTTCTCGCCGAGCGGCGCTTCGGCCAGGATCGCAACGATACGGCGCGACGCCTCTCCGTCCCCGTAAGGATTGCTCATTCCGGCGAGCCCTGCGCGAAAGGCGGCGCTCCGTGCTCTCGACACGGCGCTCAGGATCGCTTGACGCTCTGCCGGCACGTCGATGATGTTGCGGGCCCGCTCGCGCCCTTCCTGACGCAGGCCGATGTTGACCGTGGGCAGCGCCAACGACGAGCTCTCCATGATGCCGCTGCTGGAGTTGCCGAGCATCAGCGCCGCCTGCTTCAGCAAGCCCCAGTAGCGGACGGGATGCAGGTTGACGAAAAGCCGGGCGTTGTCCCGGGTGTCGCAGAACGCTCGTGCACGATCGATCAGGCGGCGGCTGCCGGCATCGGAGTTGGGAAAACACAAGACCATCGGGCCGTTCAGCGCATCCAATGCGCCGAACAATGGATCGGTCTCGCGCAACGTGTCGCTGGCCAGGGTCACGGGGTGATAGGAAACCACGATCGGCGGCTCGTCGAGGCTGATCTTCAGATCGGCTTCGAGCTCCGCACGGCCGGGCAGCCGGCGGTGGACCAGATGGTCCAGCGACGGCGCACCGGTGCAGTGAACCCTCCAGGGCTCCTCGCCCATGGCCAGCACCCGTTCTCGCGACGACTCGGTCGGCGTGAAGTGCAGGTGGGACAGCTTGGTCAGCGCGTTGCGCACCGCATCGTCGATCGCGCCCTCGCTGATCTCTCCGCCCTCGATGTGGGCAATCGGGATGCGCAGCGCCAGGGCCACCGAAGCCGGCGCCAGCAACTCGTAACGGTCGGCGATCAACAGCAGGATGTCCGGGCGCATGCGCCCCAGGGCCTCCGCGAACCCCAGGGTGGCGACGCCGATCGTCTTGGCCATCCCGACGTCGCTGTCCGAGCTGAGCAGGCACTCGATCCGCTCGTGAATCTCGAAACCGTCCTTCTCGATCTCACGGACCGCGAACCCGAACTCGCTCGACAGCTGCGCCCCGGTGACCAGCAGGCGCAGGTCGGTCTGTGGGCACTGCTCGAGCTCGCGCAGGACCCAGTACAGGTGGCCGTAGTCCGCCCGGGAGGTCGTCACCACTCCGATCGTTCGTCGCATCGAGCCTCCGCGGACCGCCTTCACGAAACCTTACCCGAGGCCGCCACCGTGGGCAATCCCGGCCCGACCACCTACAATGGATCGTCCGCAGGAGCCCTCCCGATGAAACTGGAGAGACGCAAACTCTACCGCATCGCCGCCATCGTTGTGGGGCTGGTGCTGTTTCTCGCCTTCTACGTCGAGGACTGGGGGCGGGACTTCACGTCGCACACCGCCGAGATCTCGGCCGACGAAAGCCGCGCGTACCTGCGTCCGCTGCTGGCGACCCCACGCTCCGCGCCACAGATGGTCGAGGCGGCGAAGATGGCGGCCTCGCGCATTCGCAACTGGCAGTTCAACGGCACGTCGGTCACGGGCGACACGACATCGCTGATCTTCGTCCGCACCAACCGGCTGCTGCGGATCAAGGACGACATCACGATCCGCCTTGAGGATCGCGGTAACGAATGGGCGCTGACCGGCGAGTCCGCCTCACGTTGGGAGATCGGCGACCTCGGTCGCAACCCGCGCAACCTGAAACGGTTTCTGCTCGAGCTGCAGGCAGTCGGCGTGGGCTCGGCCCACGATCCGGTGCTCGACGATCCACGGTGGTCCTTCGAGTGACGGGGAGAATGCAGCTTTCTCGCGGCGGCGTGCTGATCCTGCTGATCGCGGTCGTCGCGTTACCCGCGGCCGCGCAGTACGAAGAAGACGACCAGACGCGCGACTGGGAGATGCAGGACCGTCGCTACCAGGAGCGCGCCCAACGCCAGGACGAGGAGCCGCAGGATCCGCTGGCGGCCGAGCGGGCGTACCTGGAGAAGGTCGAACAGCTGATTCGCGACAAGAACTACAACTCGGCCCGCAGCGACCATTACTGGGTGCAGTCCGACGATCCCCGACTGGACGCCACCGCCGCCACGGAGCTGCTGGAATCGTTTCGCGCCTTCTTCGACGGCTTCTGGTCCGGCCGTACGGAGCTGCTGCCCTACGACAAGACCTCACGCGCCTTCCTCTTCTACTCGTTCTTCAAGTACAACCAGCTGCTGGGCG
>Ga0255058_10001992_pt1 | contig 11386 bp, 9 predicted proteins | sample Cases_109_9_MG_FD_188637 | JGI IMG/M metagenome (GOLD analysis project Ga0255058, IMG submission 188637) | Seawater microbial communities from Amundsen Gulf, Northwest Territories, Canada - Cases_109_9 | ecosystem: Environmental > Aquatic > Marine > Gulf | place: Canada: Northwest Territories... | reverse complement strand
CGCCGCTGCGCGAGCACCTCGAGGAGGCCGAGCAGGACCGCCTGGACTCGCTGGCGAGCGAGGAGATCTTCAACGCCGAGAGCCAGGGCGAGATCGTCAGCCAACGGCTGCAGTCCCTCAACAGCGAGCGCACCGACGTCCAGATCGAGATCAACCGCCTCTACCAGACGCTGCAACAGATCCGCCACCTGCAGCGGGTCGACGGCGACCTGATGTCGGTGACCGAGCTGGCCGAGGACAAGACGCTGCAATTGCACTACAGCTCGAAGATCGACCTGGAGCGCGAGATCGAGGTGGCCAAGGTCGAGCTGCGGCCCGGACATCCCGACTACGAGGCCAAGGTAGGGCAGCTGGACGCCATCCAGCAGCGGATCGCCGAGACCACCAGCCAGATCCTCGGCAAGCTGCAGAACGAGTACGATCAGCTGGTCCGCAACGAGGAGTTCCTCTCGGAGCGTATCGGCCACGAGGAAGCCTTCGCCCAGAAGGTGGTGAGAGCCAGCTCGACGTACGAGTTCGTCAAGGCCCGCGCCGAGAGCCAGAAGGTCATCGTCAGCGTGATCAGCCAGGCCATGGAAGAAATCAGTCTGGGCGCGGAGCTGATGACCAACAACGTTTCGGTGCTGGACGAGGCAACGCCGCCGATTGCCCCGATCAAGCCGCGCAAGCGCCTGAACCTGATGGTCGGCGCCCTCTTCGGGATCTTCCTCGGCTTCGCCCTCGTGTTCTTCGTCGACTACCTGGACAACACCTTCCGCACTCCCGAGGATATCGAGAAGTACCTGGGTCTGGCGGTGCTGGGCGTGATCCCGAAGCTGCCGGAGGGCGAGACCGCGATGACGCATCGCGGGGTCAAGGAAGCCTATCAATCGTTGCGCACCAGCGTGATCTTCTCCAGCAAGAGCCGCGAGCGTAAGCTGATCCTGGTCACCAGCACGGGGCCTCAGGAGGGCAAGTCCGCGACGGTCAGCAACCTGGGACGCATCCTGGCGCTGTCCGGCGATCGCGTGATGATCATCGACTGCGACCTGCGGCGACCCACCCAGCACCTGCTGCTGGAGGCGGAACGCGAGCACGGCCTGACGAACTACCTGTCGGCACCGGCGGATCGCGCGGACTGGCGGGTCTACATCAAGACCGCGGGGCCGACGAACCTGCACGTCATGACCTGTGGCCCGATCCCCCCCAGCCCGCCCGAGTTGCTGGGGTCCGATCGTTTCGCAGAGTTGATGGGGGTGCTCCGCGAGAACTATGACTGGGTGCTGATCGATTCGCCGCCCGCGTCGTCCCTCGCCGATTCGACCCTGCTGGCCGCCCAGGCCGACATGGGCATCCTGGTCATCCAGCACCACCACACCGATCGCGACCTGGTGGGCAAGGCGCTCCAGCGTCTGCGCGGTGTGAACGCGACCATCGTGGGTGCGGTGCTGAACAACGTGGACATGGATCGGGCCTACAACAAGGACTACTACTACGCCGGCTACTACTACTACGGCGAGGATGAAAAGCGCTCGAAGAAGTCGCGCCGTTCGGAGTCTGAGGCCAAGGTCGGTTAGACGCGCGGCGTCGGGCCGGGTTAGAATCCCGCCCCATGAGACTCGAACCCGTCCGTCGGCGGTCCGTTTCCCCATCCCCGACCATCGATCGTGCGTTCGGTCGGATCCTCTGGCTGGTCGTGTGCCTGCTGGTGCCGCTGGCCTTGGTGGGCTGTGCCACGGGCGACGAGCGGGTCGGCGCGCTCGAGGCCCGGGCCGCCTGGAGCGTCGAGCCCGGTCAGTGGGTCGTCGGAGAGGACGGTACGCTGATCGTGGTCGTTCGCATCTTCGGCCCCGCGCGTAGTCCGATCGAGAAGCTGACCTTCCGTTTCGAGCTTCTCGACGCCGCCCAGCAAACGCTCAAGGAGGACTGGCGCACCATCGATCTGGCCGACGTTCCTCAGGGAGCATTGGTGGAAAAGCAGTACCGCATCGACGCGGCGGGCTTCGCCGTCGAGGGTCTGCGCGTCGACCGCATGCTCGCGCCAACAGCCGAACAAGAAGCGCGGATTCCGGAACTTCGCTTCGACCTGCCCTGACGGCCCTGGATCGGCTCAGCTCCGGTGCGGGCCCGCACCGCTCCCGGGATCGAGGGGGTTCTCGCCGCGACGGGCATCCCGTACCCGCCGGTGCAGCCACCAACCCGGCAGCGACAGCGGACGCTCGAGCATCACCGCAGCGAGGAACAGTTGAACCTTGCGATTGCGGGTCCCGCGAAACAGCTCCAGCGGATGCGAGGAACGCAGCGGCCAGGTGACGAGCGAGCGCCACGGCGCCACCGGCATCAGGTCCAGCGGACGCTGCCCGATCAGCTCCGGCCACAACTTGTGCAGATGCACCAGCGAGATACTGCACGCCGCGCCGGCTCTCCAGCTCTCGATGCGACGGGCCACCTTCTCCCACCGGAACCCGGGCTGAGACGCGACATGGCCCAGATCGACCAGCCACTTCAGCCGCCGATCGAAGTAGTGGGAGAGGTGATGTACCAGCAGGTGGCCCACGAGGTCGTGGTCCTCCAAGCGACGAATCTCCCGCCCGGCGATCGAGAGCGGCTGCGAGCGTTCGATGAGTCCCGCGTCGTCGATGGCGTAGCGCATCTCCTGGGCCAGGTTCCAGTGGATCTCGAACTCCACGGTCACCGGGCCCGGGCTGCGCATCGGGAGATGGTGGCTGCTGCGGATGTAGTGGGTCCGTGCCGGCTCGGAGGGTAGCTGCCAGCCCGCGGATTCGAGGACCCGCAGGCTCTCCTTCAACTGGTCTCGGTGAACCAGCAAGTCGACGTCGTCCAGCGTGCGCTGGTCGTAGGCATCGTAGAAACGGTGCAGCGTGTCCAGCCCCTTGAGCGCCACCGGTACCACGCCGGCCCCGAGCAGCAGGTCCAGGGCTTGCTCCGTCTGCGCCAGCAACAGCAGGTTGTCCCGTCGGACCTTGTCGCGGTTCTCCGTCAAGGCCGCACGCACCTCGTCGCCCACGAGTCCCCAGCGGTCTTCGATGTCGATCCGGCTGTGAACCCAGGCGGCGACATCGCTCTCGCGGCAGGTCGCCACGAACGTGCGCGCCTGGAAGCCGCCCCGCGCCACCAGCGCCTCGGCGTGGTCCCAGCGTCCCTGGACGATGGCGAGCAACAAGCGTGCGTGGTCCTGTTCGGTCATCTCGACGATCCGGGGCCGGCGTGGCGTCATCCGAGGAGCGGCCATCTTGTCTTGCCGCTCGACGTGCGTCAATCGCCGGCCCCGCTCGACGGCACACGGTCGCTTCGACCGGCGCTTCCTGTTAGACTTTGCGCCCTTCGAACGACCCCATGCGTTCACCCGACCACACCTCAGCCAAACGATCGACGGCGCGTGACGCGACGTCGTCGATCGGCCAGGGCGCCGGCTGATGGATCGCGCTCCTCGGATCATGATCAGCGCCGGCGAGGCCTCCGGGGACCGCCTGGGCGCCGGGCTAGCCAGGGCCCTGCGCGAGCGACGGCCGGAGATCGAGCTTCTGGGAATGGGCGGCGAGCTCATGCGCGAGGCCGGGGTGCGTCTGCTGCAAGACGCTTCCGAGGTGGCAGTGGTGGGGATCGTCGAGGTGCTGTCGCATCTGCCCGCCCTGCGGCGCGCCATGGGCACTCTGACGCGTGCACTCGACGTGGAGCGACCCGACCTGCTGGTGCCCATCGACTTTCCCGACTTCAACCTGAGACTGTCGGCTCGTGCGAAGCGTTTCGACGTGCCGGTGGTGTATTTCGTCAGTCCGCAGATCTGGGCCTGGCGCCGGGGCCGGGTGCACGGCATCGGACGGTTGGTGCGGCGGATGTTGGTGCTGTTCCCCTTCGAGACCCGATTCTACGAACAGGCCGGCGTGCCCGTGAACTTCGTCGGCCACCCGGTCGCCGAAACCGCGGAGGAGATCCCGAGTCGCGAAGAGCTCTGCGGCCGGGCCGGGCTGGATCCGGGGCGACGGACGGTGGCCCTGCTGCCGGGCAGCCGCCGGATCGAGATCGCCCGGCTGGCCTCGGTCATGCTTGACGCGGCCAAGATCCTGCAGCGGGATCGTCGCGAGTTGCAGTTCCTGGTGCCGGTGGCTCCCGGGCTCGACCCCGCGGCGTTGCGGCAGCAGGTCGCGGCCTCGGGACTGCGGGACTGCCGGCTCCACACAGGCGACTTTCCCGCGATCCTGTCGGTCTGCGACGCCGGTGTCGTTGCCTCCGGGACCGCGAGCCTGCAGGCGGCGGTGGTGGGGATGCCGATGGTGGTCGTCTATCGGGTCGGGGCGCTGTCTCACATGCTGGGGAAGATGCTGCTGCGGGTAGACAGCGTGGCTCTGCCGAACCTGGTGGCCGGTCGGCGCGTCGTCCCCGAGCTGATCCAGGGCGAGTTGAGGGCCGAGGCGGTGGCGGCGATCCTGGCCGACTACCTGGACCGCCCGGGGACCGTCGAGGAGGTGCGGCGGGGCCTGCGCGAGGTGCGGCAACGTCTCGGTGGCGGCGGGGTCTTCGAGCGGGCGGCCGAGCTGGTGTTGGCCGAGCTGGCGAGCGGCCAATCGCGGTAAATCACCTGGTTTCTTGACCTTCTGCCGATCGTGTGCTCCAATGTTCGGGTCGTCCCCAGACCGATCCCCGGCATCCGCACGGGGGATTCCCTGGATTGCCCGCCGGAGATGTCGTTCATATGATCCGCTCCATGACCGGCTACGGGCAGGGTACCGCGGAGCGTTCCGGCTTGCGGGTGGGGGTCGAGCTACGCTCGGTCAACAACCGCTTTGCCGACCTGCGATTGCGCCTGCCCCAGGACCTCGCGTCCAGCGAGCGGGAGATCCGCAGCCGGATTCTGGGCCGGGTGAAACGAGGGCGTGTCGAGCTGGCGGTCACCATCGAACGAGTGTCCGAGGGCGAGCCCCGACCGGCCCTCAACCGGACGCTGCTGGCCCAGTTGCTGGCGGCGCGCCAGTCGCTGAGTGAAGAGTTCGACATCGACGGTCCCCTCGAGCTGTCGACGGTGCTGGCGGTTCCTGGCATGCTCAGGGTCGACAACGACGACGAGGATTGGACCGAGGAGGGGCGTGTCGCGCTCACGGACGCCCTCGAGTTGGCCCTGGAGTCCCTCGACAATGATCGGGGCCGCGAGGGCCAGAACCTGCAGCGAGAGCTCCAGGAGCGAATCACGGGGATGATCCGCGCGCTTGGATCGATCCGCGAACACACCGAGGCGATGCCGGGCCGGCTCCGGGACCGGTTGATCGAGCGCCTCAGAGCGCTGGGCGGCGAGATCGAGTTGGACCCGGCCCGTGTCGCCCAGGAAGCGGTGCTGCTGGCCGAGCGCGCCGACGTCACCGAAGAGATCGTCCGGCTCGAGGGTCATCTGCAGCAGGCCCGGGCGTTGCTCGAGGGAACGGCCAGCGATCCGATCGGCAAGCGGATGGAATTCCTGCTACAAGAGATTCATCGCGAGACCAACACGCTCACCAGCAAGTCGACCGACCTGACCTTGAGCGCTGCAGCGCTGTCACTGAAGTCGGAGACCGAGAAGGTCCGCGAGCAGATCCAGAATCTGGAGTGAACGTGAAGCGATCGGCGCAGGGTATCCTGTTCGTCATCTCCGCCCCTTCCGGGACGGGCAAGACCAGTGCAGGCGCACGACTGCTCGAGCGCGACTCCGAGCTCGTCTTCTCGATCTCCTACACGACGCGGTCGCCGCGGGCCGGCGAGCACAACGGGCGCGAATATCACTTCGTGACCGAAGAGACGTTTCGGGCGATGGTCGCCCGCGGCGAAATGCTCGAGTCGGCCAACGTCTTCGGCCAGTTCTACGGCACGGCGACCCGCGACGTCCAAGAGGTGCTCTCCTCCGGCAAGGACCTGCTGCTCGACATCGACGTACAGGGTGCGCGACAGGTGCGCGAGGGTCCGATTCATGCGGTCTCGATCATGATCCTGCCGCCGGACTATCCGACCCTCGAGGCCCGCCTGCGCAAGCGGGGCAGCGAGGCCGAAGAGGCCCTCGCCCAACGGCTGTCGGGGTCCCGGGACGAGGCCGAGGATTTCATCAACTTCAACTACGTCGTGATCAACGACGATCTGGAAGAGACGGTGCAGAGCCTTGTCGCCATCGTGCGCGCCGAACGCCTGCGAACCACCCACTGCCGGGAGAGTGCCCGGCGCATCATCGCCACGTTCCCCGCCTGACCGGCGGGACCAGGAGAGACAGTATGTACAAGCTGCCGAAGGGTATTACCCTCAGCAAATACCAGTTCGTAACCCTCGCCTCAAAGCGGGCCGAGCAACTCCAGATGGGTGCGCTGCCTCGTATCGAGGACGGTGCGAACCGCAAATTGACGGTCGTGGCCCAGGAAGAGGTCGCCAGGGGATTGGTGGAAATCTGGACGCCCGATGACGAAGAGGCGATCCAGGAGGAAAGCGAAGAGGAGTAGCCCCGCCCTTGCTTGTTGCCCTGGGAGTGACCGGCGGCATCGCCGCCTACAAGGCCTGCGAGGTCATCCGGGGACTCGACCGTGCCGGTGTCGAGGTCCAGGTGATCCTCACCAGGAACGCGGCGCACTTCGTCACGCCGCTGACGCTGCAGACCCTGTCGCGGCGCCGCGTCCTGCTCGATTCCTTCGATGTCGGCCAGGACGAGGCGATCCAGCACATCGAGCTGACGCGCCGTATCTCGGCCCTGGTTATCGCGCCCGCGACCGCCAACGCCCTGGCCAAGCTCTCCCGCGGCATCGCGGACGACTTCTTGTCGACGTTCTATATCTCGGTGACGGCGCCGGTGTTGATCGCGCCGGCGATGAACACGCGAATGTGGCATCACCCGGCAACGCGCGAGAACGTCCGCCGGTTGCAGGCGCGGGGCGTCGAGATCATTCCGCCGGGCTCGGGCTGGCTTGCGGAGGGCGAGACCGGCTGGGGCAGGCTGGCCGAGCCGGACGCCATCGTCGAAGCGACGCTGCGCGCCCTTCGGCGCAGCGAGCAACTGGCGCGCAAGAAGATCGTGGTCAGCGCGGGTCCGACCCGCGAGAGCGTGGATCCGGTGCGCTTCCTGTCGAACCGCTCCTCCGGACGCATGGGATTCGCCTTGGCGTCCGCCGCGGCCCGCCGTGGCGCGTTGGTCGACCTAGTCTGTGGTCCGGTCGATCTGCCGACGCCCCATCAGGTCCAGCGAACCGACGTGGAGACCTCCGAGCAAATGCGTGAAGCGGTGCTGCGACTGCGCACCGGTGCCGCTGCGATCTTCATGGCCGCGGCGGTGGCGGACTTCATTCCGCGTGCTGCGGCGTCCAAGATCAAGAAAACCGCCGACACACTGACCCTCGAGCTCGATCGAGGGCCGGACATTCTGGCCGAGCTGGGGGCTCAGCGCGGGGAGGAGATCCTGGTCGGGTTTGCCGCGGAGACCGAGTCCCTCGTCGATAAGGCACAGGCCAAGCTGGTCGCGAAGAACCTGGACTTCATCGTGGCTAACGACGTCTCCCGCGCCGACGTCGGGTTCGACTCGCCGGACAACGCGGTCACGATCCTGTGCCGGGACGGCAGCAGAACCGAGATTCCAAGAAGCTCGAAGGTCGAGGTCGCCGAGGCGATCCTGGACCGCATCTTCGGCCCGGCAGGCTCCGACGGCCCACAGGCGGAGGGGGCCTGATGGCCGGACCTCTCGACCCGCCGCGAGCACGGGGGGACCTCGGCGAGTGGGTGGCGTACCTTCGGGATATCGGCGTGCGCGAGATGCGCGTGGCCTCTCGTCCCGCGACCACGGTAGCTGCGTCGCAGCCTGCTTCCGCCGCAGCGTCCGGCGTCGCACGGCTGGAAGAGATCCGCGCCGAGCTCGGCGATTGCAGGCGCTGCAAACTGCATCAGGGCCGAAAGAACATCGTTTTCGGCGTCGGAAATCCGGCGGCCGACCTCATGTTCATAGGCGAGGGGCCCGGCCGCGACGAGGACCTGCGGGGCGAGCCGTTCGTCGGTCGCGCCGGCCAGAAGCTCAACGAGATGATCGGTGCCATCGGGCTGACTCGCGAGCAGGTCTACATCGCCAACATCGTCAAGTGCCGGCCACCGGACAACCGTGATCCCGAGCGGGACGAGATCGTGACCTGCGAGCCGTTCTTGTTCGAGCAGATCGCCGCGGTTCGCCCCAAGGTCATCGTCACGCTGGGCGGCCCGGCGACAAAGACGCTGCTGAGCACCCGCACAGGTATCACCCGTCTACGTGGGGAGTGGCAGTCGTACCGCGATATTCCGGTGATGCCGACATTCCATCCGGCCTTCGTCCTCCGCAACTACACCCAGCAGACGCGACGCCAGGTTTGGGAAGACCTGAAGAAGGCGCGTGCGCGGGTGGAAGAGTCGTAGCGACGCGCCCCGAGATCGACACCTGTCGCCGGCGCAGGATCGCCCGTGGGCCACGCCGCGCGACACGGGCCTCCGCGCCGGTTGGCTCTCGTTGTGCGACGGTCGCGGTCCCGGTTCCGGTGCGGCGGCTGTTCACCTACACGATCGACCCGTCGCTCGCCGGGGAATTGGCCGTCGGTTCGCGGGTACGGGTTCCGTTCGGACCGCGCAGCTTGATCGGCACCGTGGTTGAATGGCCGGCCGAGGCTCCCCGCGAGATGCAAGGGCTGCGCGCCATCGAGGCGGTGGTCGAGGAGGCCCGGCGCATTTCCCCGATATTGCTCGAGCTGACGCGATTCGTGGCGGACTACTATCTCTGCTCGTGGGGCGAGGCGATCGAGGCCGCCCTGCCGAGAACCGTCCCGGCACGGAGCCGCCGCTACGTGCGCCGTGCGCAGGGCGCAGAACCGGGAGCACTGCCCGTTCGTGCGACCGCGCGCCGCGCCTTGCTGCAGGCGCTCCCGGTCGACGGCACGTGCGTGGCCCTGGCGGCGCTCGGGACCGCCGAGCGGCGGGTCGTTCGGGCCCTGGAGCAGACCGGTCTCGTCGAAGTCTTGGCAACACCACCCGCCGCTGGGGCGAACACCGTCGAATCCCGCGGTCCGCGGCTCACGCCGCGCCAAGCCGAGGTGCTATCGGCGCTCGCCCCGGCGCTCTCCGCCAGCCAGTTCGCCCCGATGCTGCTCTACGGCGCGACCGCCTCCGGAAAGACCGAGGTCTACCTGCAGGCCGCGCGGCAGGTGCTGGCTGCCGGGCGAGGCGTCATCTATCTGGTGCCGGAGATCGGCCTGACCCCGCTCCTGCTGTCCGAGGTCTCGCAACGGTTCCCAGGGCAGGTGGCGGTCCTGCACAGCGGCCTGTCCCGGGGCGACCGGTACGCCGCATGGCAGAGCGCTCGCGACGGCAGCCGGCCGTTGGTGGTCGGAACCCGTTCGGCGATCTTCGCACCGCTGCCGGATGTCGGACTGATCGTCGTTGACGAGGAGCAGGACGGTTCCTACAAGCAAGGTGAGACGCCGCGCTACAACGCCCGCGACCTGGCGGTCGTCCGCGGACGCATGGAACGCGCGGTGGTGCTGATGGGATCGGCCACACCGTCGATGGAGACGTTCCGTCACGCTCGATCGGGCCGCTATCGCCTGTTGCGTCTCGGTTCGCGCATCGACGGACGGCCCTTGCCGACCGTCCGATACATCGACATGCGCGAGACCTACCGCGAGAAGGGCGAGGTGACCGCGCTTTCAAGGGAACTGCTCTTGGCCCTGGAGGAATGCGTCGATCGCGGCGAACAGGCACTGGTGCTTCGCAATCGTAGGGGCTGGGCGGCAGCGTTGTTTTGCCCGACCTGCGGCGAGCGCGTCATCTGCGATCAGTGCAGCGTCGCGATGACCTGGCACCGGGCCGACAACCGCCTGCGCTGTCACCATTGCGGTCTCGAGCACCCGTGGCCCGCGACGTGCCCGTCCTGTGGAGCCGACCCGTTGAAGATGCTCGGCGAGGGCACGGAGCGCGTCGCCGACGAGATCGCTCAGGCGTTGCCCAGGGCGCGCGTGCAGCGAATGGACACCGACACCATCCGGCGCCGCGGCGCTCACGAGACGATGTTGCGACGGTTTCAGCGCGGCGAGATCGACGTGCTGGTCGGAACCCAGATGATCGCCAAGGGTCACGACTTTCCCCGGGTGACGCTGGTCGGCGTGCTCTCGGCCGACCAGTCGCTGGGTCTGCCCGACTTTCGGGCCGGCGAACGGACCTTCCAGTTGCTGACACAGGTCGCGGGCCGGGCCGGCCGGGGCGAGCGGCCGGGCCGCGTGCTGGCCCAGGCCTTCGACCCGGAGCACCCGTTACTGCGCCATGCGGCGACCCAGGACTACGAGAGTTTCTACGACCGCGAGATCGAGTATCGCCGGGCGTTGCGCTACCCGCCGCTGACGGCGCTGGTGCAGATTCTCGTCTCCGATCGCCAGGCGGCGCGGGCGGCGGACGGCGCGCGCATCCTGATCGACGCGTTGCGCGAGGCCGGCGAGGGCCGGCTGCTGCTTGCGCGCGCCGGACCCCACCCGATCGAACGATTGCGCGGTCGCTACCGCTGGCAGATTCTCGTCCGCAGCGCCGGGCGCCGGCGGCTGGTGTTGGCCGTCGACCGCGCCTTGTCGGTCGTCGAGGGCAAGGTCCCACGGAAGTCCATCCAGGTCGACGTCGACCCGTCCTCGCTGCTCTGAGGAAGCGTTGAGCCGTTTGCGCGCCGAACCGTCCTTTCCGGTCATCGTCTGCACGATTCTCGAGCGTGACCTTGCCTCGGCGCGGCTCCGCCTCGAGCGCGCCCACCCCGGCGCGGGGATAATCGAGATCCGGGCCGACCATCTCACGGCCCCGGAGGTTGCCGTGCTCCTCGAGATGGACCCGCGACCGGCGATCGTGACCGTGCGCCGGCAGGCGGACGGAGGAGGGTTCGAGGGCACGGAGGGCGAACGCCGCACGATCCTGCAGGCCGCGTTGGCCGCGGGCGCGCACTTCATCGACGTCGAGTGGGAAGGTTCGTTGATGGACCTGGTCAGCGGCGAGGAGGCCTCCCGTGTCATCCTCTCCCATCACGGTGGGCCCTGCACGTTTCCGGAGCTGCGTGAGCGGGCCGAACGGATGGCCGCTTTCCCCGCGGCGTTGCTCAAGATCGTTCCCTTGGCCGAGCGCCCTGGCGAAGTTCTGGCGGTTCGGCGACTTCTGGCCGGTGCGTGGGACGGTCGACTGACCTGTTTTCCTGCCGGTCGGGCGGGCGCGGTAGCGCGCCTGCTCGCTCCGAGCTGGGGCGGGTGGGGCTCGTACGGGGCTCCGCCCGGCCGCCCGGCTGCAGCGGGACAGTTCGCCGTCGACGACATGGCGGAGGTGTATCGCGTCGACCGTATCGGCTCGGGAACGCGGCGATTCGCCATCGTTGGGCGAGACGTCTTCGCGAGTCCGTCGCCGGCGATGC
>Ga0255058_10001990_pt1 | contig 11394 bp, 9 predicted proteins | sample Cases_109_9_MG_FD_188637 | JGI IMG/M metagenome (GOLD analysis project Ga0255058, IMG submission 188637) | Seawater microbial communities from Amundsen Gulf, Northwest Territories, Canada - Cases_109_9 | ecosystem: Environmental > Aquatic > Marine > Gulf | place: Canada: Northwest Territories... | reverse complement strand
GATTCCCTGCAAGTTCCGCCTTTTCCGGTGATCCGACAGTTCCGATCACCGTCGCACCGATATATTTGGCCCATTGGCAGACGATCAAACCGACACCACCTGCCGCAGCATGGATCAAGATCGTATCGCCCCTTTTCACCGGATAACACTTACGGAGGAGATACCGTGCAGTCATTCCCCGAAGCATCATGGCGGCGGCTTGCCTGAAGGTGATCTCCTCGGGAAGTTTTACAAGGCGTCGGGCCGGTATCAACCGTACGTCCGCATAGGAACCGGGCGGGATCCCAGCATATGCAACACGGTCACCGGCTTTAAGTTCAGTCACGTTTTCGCCGATTGCTTCCACCATACCCGCGCCTTCCATCCCCGGTGTCGCCGGCAGGGCGGGCAGTGGATAAAGCCCGGTGCGATGATAAATATCAATAAAGTTAACCCCGATTGCTTCGTGCCGAATCAACACTTCACCCTGGCCCGGCCGGCCGGGATCGTATGCTTCCCAACGCAAAACTTCGGGTCCGCCGGTTTCATACATTCGGATTGCTTTTGTCATATGACCTCCTGTTTACCTTTTTTCTCGAGTTTTACCCTTCGTACAGCACCGCCAATATAGTCGCCTTCCCGGTTTTTACAGCAATGCAATGCGGTGTTGTGGACAGATAATAGGCGCTGTCTCCCGGCTCCAGTTCGAAGAAATCACCCCCGATTTTCAACGACACAACGCCATTCAAAATATATATAAACTCTTCTCCCTCATGCACCGATATTTCCCCTTCCGGATCGACTTCGAGTTTTACAATCAGGGCTTCCATATGACGTCCCTTGACTTCGGGGGCTAGACTTTTATAGGTGTATATCTGTTTCTCTCCCTTTTGAGACGTTGATCTTGATACAACCTTTTGTTCGTTTTTCCGTGTTATGGAATAGAGTTTGTCGCCTACCCCGGAAATAATTCGGCTCAGCGCACTGTCAAGGGCTTTTGAAAGTTTGATGATGGTACCGAGTTGAGGCTGTACGCGGTTGGTCTCAATCCCCGATAAAAACCCGATATCAAATCCGGTAAGTTTGGATAGCTCGCCGAGGGAGAGTCCTTTTTCTTCTCTGAGTGTTTTGATCCTGATGCCAATGTCTCCCACATCTTTTGATGTCGAAAATTCAATATCTCCGGTCAGGTCTTCAAAAAAGTCAACGTTAATATTTGGTTTTAGATTCTTTTTTTCCATTTTTATCTCCCTGTAAAAATCATATCTATAAACACCGAACTCCGATATGCCTTGCAATAACAATACGCTGAACCTCCGAGGTCCCTTCTCCGATCTCAAGGAGTTTCTGATCCCGGTAAAAACGTTCCACATCGTAATCCTTCATCAACCCGTAACCCCCATGAAGCTGAACCGCATGGTTGGCGCAATGATGCATCACCTCGGAGCAAAAAAGTTTGGCCATGGCCGCCTCTTTGGAAAATGGAAGATCATTATCCCGCAGCCAGCAAGCCTTGTAGAGGAGAAGGCGGGCACATTCTATCTCAACGGCCATATCAGCCAACTTGAAGGCGTTGACTTGAAAATTGGATATGGGTCTCCCGAACTGTTCCCGCTCACGGCTGTATTTGAGGGCCAAATCGAAACAGCCCTGGGCACCGCCAAGACCCATACCGCCGATGGAGAGCCTCCCCCCATCCAGTGTTTGCATCATCTGGTGAAATCCCTGGCCCCTTGTGCCCAATAGATTCTCCTTTGGGACCCGGCAATCTTCAAAATAGAGCTCGCTGGTATTGGAACCCCGCCACATCATCTTATCATGCATTTCTTTGGCGTGGTATCCTGGAGTACCTGATTCAACCAGGATGCAGGAAAGCTCATTTCTGCCATCATCCAAGGCACCGGTGCGACATAAAACAGTCACCCCTGCTGAAATCCGGGTCGATGCATTGGTGATGAAAGTTTTGCTGCCATTGATGACCCATTGATCACCATCCAGCACAGCCCTTGTTGCCGTGTTGGCCGCATCTGAACCGGCATTGGGTTCGGTCAGACCAAAACCCCAAAGCGTTTCGCCGCTGCAAAGTTTCGGGAGATATTTCTGTTTCTGGTTTTCATTTCCAAAATAATAAATCGGGCCGATGCCGAGAGAATTCTCTGCTGCCACAGTCGCCGCATGGGAACCATCGATTCTGGCAATTTCCTCGGTTGCAATGATATACGACAGATAATCCATACCCTGGCCGCCGTACGCTTCAGAGACAAATATTCCAAAGAGGCCGAGTTCACCCATTTTTTGCATGGTTTCATATGAAAACTCCTCTTTTTTGTCGAGTTCAGCGGCAACCGGTTTGATCTCCTTTTCGGCAAAACTCCGCACAGATTCACGTAAAATCTCTTGTTCGGTGGAAAGGGTAAAATCCATGGTCACTCCTTAGTGTCGCCGTCGGCGAAGAGCGAAGGCTAGTCTTCTTAACTCAGTTTCGCACCTGATATTTTAAGGAAAGTCGCATCAGGCATAGGGTAAAAAGAAATTTTTCTGGAAAAAATTGATTATGAGCGCTCTGACAACGGCACAAAACCTTTTAAGAGTGAGCATTCCAGAAGCAACTGATATTACGAAAGAAACCAGACCATCGCGTGCCTGTGCACGGTGATTACTTTATGGATACTGGTTCAAACTGATTGCCTCATTGTTTTTCCAAAAAATTTTATTTACCCCACACCAGATGCGGAACCGTGCCCCATTGAGGGTGCGAAACTTGAGTTGGGTTATTTATTTAAATGAACAGTTGTGGTATACATCTATAGATAAAAAAAAGTATAAAACTTGTCAATTTAAGATTCCCCAGTATCGCCGGTCCGGAATAGATTTTATTAAAGAGACCTAAAAAATGATGGCACTCGATATAGATGCGACATTTTATTTTCGGCTTCCATCCCAAGGGAAGAACAAAACAGAAAGTGATCGTTCAACCGAGGACGAGACAGAAAAAGAATCATCGGATAATGACAAATTCATTGTATGCCGTCAATGCCGTCAAATCATAACGAGTCCAGCCGAGCGGATTGAAATGGAAGGGGCGCACCGACACACCTTTGCCAATCCACATGGAATCGTTTATCAAATCGGATGTTTTAAATCGATAACCGGCTGTGGGTATGCAGGCCCTGCTTCAGATGAATGGAGCTGGTTCAAGGGTTTCAGCTGGCAGGTTGTTGTTTGCGGGACTTGTCTTTTGCATGTGGGGTGGCTTTTTGTCTCAAAGGGTGGTTTGAGGTTCTATGGACTGATCCTGGATCGCATTGTAGAGATAAAATGAAAATATTGCAGTATCCCAATCTGGTTAAATCAAACGTTGGGTTAAATATGTAAACCGCCGCTCTGTTTTACTGTTATTCACACCAATGGCCAATGCCTTCCGGGTGCCCACCACAACCACCAGCTTCCTTCCCCTGGTTACAGCAGTATAGATCAAGTTCCGCTGTAAAAGTATATAATGCTGAATCAAAATGGGGATTATGACCGCTGGGTATTCAGAACCCTGGGATTTATGAACCGAAACTGCATATGCTAAAACAATTTCGTCCAGGTCCGGATAATCATAGGCCACCTGGCGCCCGTCAAAGGAAATCAGCACCTCCTGAACATCCAGATCGATTCTACTGATCCGCCCGATGTCCCCGTTGAACACTTCCTTGTCATAATTGTTTTTAATCTGCATCACTTTATCATTTACCCTGAACTCAACACCGCCCCGCATCACGTCGGCTTTTCCCGGGTTGAGACTATTTTGCAGTGCCCTGTTGAGGTTAGCGGTACCAACCAATCCTTTGTGCATGGGCGATAGAACCTGAATATCGCCGACCGGGTCAAAATCGAATCGTCCCGGAATACGGTCTTTTGTTAGCTTTAATATGATCTTGAGCACCTCCTCAGGGTCATCCTCTTCGATGAAATAAAAATCATCTTTGGGACCGGTCTGTTTAAGGTACGGAATTGTGCCATTGTTGATTTTATGCGCATTGACGATAATCAAACTTTCTTTCGCCTGGCGAAAAATTTCGGTTAATTCCACCACCGGCACCCTCTTCGATGAAATAACGTCTTTCAGGACGGTTCCGGCTCCGACCGAAGGAAGCTGATTTACATCTCCCACGACAATCAAGGTAGCTGTTTGAGGTATTGCTTTTAGAAGATGGTACATCAAGACTGTGTCAATCATCGAGGTTTCATCCAGAATTAAAAGATCACAGCGGAGTGGCATTTTTTCGTTTTTCTGAAAACCACCCTTTTGAATACTGTATTCAAGCATCCGGTGGATGGTCTTTGCAACGTGGCCGGTAGCCTCGCTCATGCGTTTCGCGGCCCTACCGGTTGGCGCAGCAAGCAAAATTCTAATATTCAGCTTTGAAAAAATCTTTAAAATCGCGTTTATGATGGTTGTTTTACCGGTACCGGGACCACCGGTAATAACCATCACTTTGTGCCCAACAGCGCATCTAATCGCCTCTATCTGGTTTTTTGCCAGGGTGATGTCCAGCTTCTTTTGCACCCATTCAATGGCTTTATCTGAATCAATCCTTCGGATGTATTTTGGTGCATTCAACAAGGTTTTTAAACGGGCCGCGATATTTGTTTCGCAAAGATGGAATTTGGCAAGATAAACCGCTTTATTGTTTTCTTTGAAATTATCTATGCTTTCATTCAAATCTTCGATGATAATCATGTTTTTCTGTGCGATTGTACCAAAAGCATTTATAATGGTATCGCGCTCTACCTCCAGGATTTCCTGACACTTCTCCACGAGCAGCTCATAGGGATAATAGACATGCCCCTCATCTGCGAGCTGGTTAAGAACATAAAGAATACCCGCCTCAGCCCTCTGTTCAGAATCTTTGTCAAATCCCAATTTTTCCGCAATGCTATCCGCCCGGTTAAAACCAATACCAAATATGTCTGTTGCTAGCCGGTATGGATTTTCTTTCACGATTTCTATTGATCGGTTGCCGTATTGTTTGAATATTTTGGTGGCATAGCCTGAGCTGACATCGTGCGCTTGAAGAAAAATCATCACCTCACGGATTTCTTTTTGGTCTTCCCAGGCTTTTTTGATCATCGTAATCCGTTTTTTGCCAATGCCCTCCACTTCAAATAGTTTTTCAACCTCACTTTCGATGACATCCAGGGTGTCTTTATCGAATTTATCAACAATTCGTTTCGACATCACCGGACCGATGCCCTTGATAAGGCCGGAACCAAGATATTTTTGAATACCATAGACAGATGCCGGAACCGACGTTTTGTAATGGACGATCTTAAACTGTTCCCCATATTTCGGATGATGGGTCCACTCGCCCTTCATTTTCAGGGTTTCTCCGGGTGTCGGCGACATCAGATTTCCCACCACGGTAACGAAATCCTGCTGTTGGGGGATCTTCACCTTGGCGATGGTAAAACCGTTCTCCTCGTTGGTATAGGTAATTCTTTCTATTCGGCCTGTGAGTTCGATAAGCATCGCCTGACCCTATTTTCCTTCCCAATTGGGAATGCGAGAATATCCGAATCAGCCACACTGGGTGGGAAATATGAAGTGATGTAATGACGAGTTACGCGAGACCTCGTTCCTGTTTTATCCGCTGATGTAACTCGGTAAAACTCTCTGGAGATTGCTCCTCTGTTCGCCGTTTGAGGGAAATGGCTTCGGTGGGGCAGGTAACAGCGCACACCCCACAACCGATACACCAGTCAAGATCGACTTCAGCGTGGCCTTCAACTACAACCGATGCGTCCACCGGACAAATATCTTGGCATGCGCCGCATCCGATACATTCTTCGATGTTGGTCTCACGGGTGAAATAAACGGCCATTAGGGCATCGCGTGGGATTTTCTTGCGCCGGATAATCCCGACATTCCAACAATAGTGACCGCAACAGTTGCAGGTATGTTTGACCTCGCCTTGCGCGTTGTCCACCATGTGGACCAGCCCCTCTTTTTCACATTCGCCGAGGATATGGAGGGTCTCATCTTTGGATACCTCCCGGCCCAGCCCCTTGGAGATTAAAAACTCGGCCAACTCGTTGTACTTAAAGCAAACTTCCAAACTGTGCGGACAATCTGTCCGGCCTAGGACTTGGGCTGACATCCGGCAGGGGCAATGGGCCAATGCAATTTTCGTCGCAGCATTGACAATCGGGCCCATTTGCTCGTTCGGCATGACCCCTTGTATCGGAATGTCAACGGACATATTTACAGGGGTGTATTTATAGGCTTTTGTAGCCACACCGCCATAAATCTTTTGTGTCGTCGGAACGGTGAAGTAATTGAGCACCAGTTTGGCCATACGTTTTGCGGTATCATCTTTGCGGCCTTCCCAGAAAAAAGTCTGGGGCATGCCGTAGCCGACCTGAAAGAGCGCATAGGCCTCTTTCTGATTGCCATCAATAGTGCTGTATATCAAATGCCGTTTAGAAAGAGACTGCAGACCCTTCTCCACCGTCGACCGGGGCAGGTCGGAACTGGCGATGATCGTTTCTAGGTCGGCTGTTTTGAACGGTGCAAGATTGTTTGGAATGGCCAGTGCGATTCGTGCCTCCTTCGGCGTGAACATCTCCTGGAGCAACTTGAGAAGCGCCTCATTAAAAGGGTAACCCATTACCAGGTTTTCCAGATGCCTGGCCAGTTCCATGTAGATTTCCATTCACAACCTCCTAACCCGGACAAGTCGGAAATGAATATTGACGAATGAATATTGACGATTGGTGGATGTCGCTCGCGCAGCGCAGGCGCCGCGTGTTGCTCCGTCTTTTTATGAACGTTTTTATATAAATGATCCGCCGCAGGCGGACCTTCAATATTCAGTATTCAATAGAAAATATTCAATTATTTGAAGACAAGGAAAACGCAAACCCAAAAGATGGGTGAAAACTATTTGAATTCATGGACCAGTATAAAGTCGTTTTTGACCCTTGTCCCGTGGCACAGGATACAGTCTTTCACCTTTCCGGAAGGCTTCCCTTTTCCCTTGAGCGAATATTTTACCCAGAACCAATCACCATCGTTGGGGTTATATCCCTTTTTTACCTTGTACATCACAGTAATCGCGACGAATTTCTTGGCTTTGTTGTAACTCTCCTTTACCTCTATGGAGCCGTACTCGACCGGTGGGGCAGGCGAGTTTAACAATATATCATTGACGTAAACCTTGTGGAACGGGCCATGGGGGGCGCGTCCCGGTTGCATCCCCTGGTGGTCCGGCCAAAAGGACCATTTTTGATAGGGGGACACCTTCGTGATATAATTCCACAACTTTTTTGCATTCGGTCCGGGCATTTCCGCAATAGCCATTGGGGCCAAAGCCAGACTGGTGGCACATAAAACAAAACCTACAATCATCACTATCTTTTTCATTTTATCCTCCTTTTCGAATAAACATCTATAACCTTATTTAATCATTTGATAAATTAGAATATAAGATCACCGTTACTAGATACTAAGCCACATTATATAAAATTTACCCCATTGGGCGGTAAAATGTCAAGCCAAAGGCAATTTACAGCTTTGTTTTGATCACCGCTTCTTTGAGATACTGAAAGACCAAAGGTCCTTCAATGGCAACTTTTTCCCTCCTCATCACCACATGGTGCATCCAATCCAATTTTTCTTTATCAAAGCTGCCAATCTGATCCTCTATAAGTTTTAACTCATTGTGATTATGACTGTATATCACGACAGGACCGTACAAAACTTCACCGATCTTTTGATGAACGGCAGCACCGATGATGAAGCAATTACTGATTTCCATGTTTTTTGGGAGTCGTCGATAAGAGAGTATTTCTGCAAAAAGGGTCAGACTTTCAATTACACCTTCGCTATACGCTTTATTGAGGGAGGTCAATCCATCATTTTCGATACCATCAATGTCAGACATCTCAAAGGAAAGATCTAGCATATCGATACATTCTTTTTGGATGGTTCTGACAGATTCTTCCTTTCTGCTGACGACCACATCGCCATCGTTTAAGATTTTGATAACGTTGCGAATGCTAAGCATATCCTTAATGGTAGGGCTTTTTCTCATTGCCACATCTTCAACAGTTGTGTCATAAATTGCCAGATCATTGTCCAAGACCAAAATCCTTTGCTTACCCTTGTCTTTTTCAAGTATAAAAAGATCGAGATCCCGTTCTCTTTTGAACCTGTAGGGCTTTATTTCAAGTAGATCTCGCATGGCTTCCCTATCGATCTTTCTACCGCTATCCAGAGTTCCGATGGAAGCGATTACCTGCTCTGAGATCTTATTAATTTTTATTTTTTCCAGCAGATTTTCTTTGAAAATCATAATTATAAATCCCTTTGAGGTAAAACGGTTTCACCAAACGCTCTGATGAACTCGCTTTATTTTTTTAGAATGAAGATAGACATTTTGACAAAGAAAAGTAAACATCGATGGTTGCGTCATTTTGACTTGAAAAATTACTTCGCAAACACGTAAAGTAAGCCTTTTTTGATGTAAATCAATTTCCGGATGCGCTATAATAGGTATTCTGATGCACCAAGCAACCCTACACCCAGACGAAACATTTTTAGAGCAATTGGAAGCAGACGGTAAATTTGATACCAACGCCTGCTTTCAGTGCCGCAAGTGCACCAACGGTTGTCCGGTCACTTTTGCAATGGATCTCTATCCCGATGAAGTGATTCGACTGGTTATCCTGGGTCAGCGGGAAACGGTTTTGAAATGCAAAACGATTTGGGTCTGCGCCGCTTGTGAAACCTGTACAGCCCGCTGCCCAAACGGGGTCAAAATCGCTGAACTGATGGACGCCATCAAAGAGAGGACCCTTTTAGAGCGTGTCCTTGGACCCCAGCCCCAGATCTTAACACTCCATCGAACATTTCTAAAAAATATAAGAAAATGGGGGCGTGCTTTTGAAGGGACACTCCTGCCCGCTTACCTGCTGCAAAGCGGCCAATTTTTGCATAAATGGCGCGAGGGGTTATGGGGTTGGGACATAAAATTCGGGTGGCGGTTGCTTTGCAAGGGAAGATTCTTTCATTTTCCAAAAAGGATCAAAGGGAAAAAAGAAATCCGTAATATTCTCATTCACCATAAAAATAAAAGACCATGAAGATCTCCGAGTTGGCCTATTACCCTGGCTGTTCGTTGCAAGGAACAGCAAAAGATTATGCAGAATCGATCGTTGGGATTTGTGAATCCCTGGACATTCGACTGACAGAGGTTCCGGATTGGAATTGCTGTGGGGCAACCGCGGCTCACAGCATTGATCACCGGGCAAGCCTTGACCTGGTCGGACGAATCTTGCGCCTGGCAACCCAAATGCCGCAATCGGAGATGCTGGTTCCCTGTCCCATGTGTTTTAATCGATTAAAAACAGCTATTCTGGCGCAGCCGTTCGATCAAAAGGCTGAAGATCCATATCGGATACCCATGGAAAAGGGATTTCCCAAAATCTGGGATACAGCCAATTTTTTCGCTACCCAACAGATGATGGAAACGATTTCAAATAAGGTTCAACAACCACTCAAGGGCTTGAGAGTCGTTTGTTACTATGGTTGCATGGCCAACCGACCGTCTGAAATCAGTGATGAAACCGATTTTGAAAATCCCCAGAGCCTGGATCGAATCGTCATGAATCTTGGCGCCACCCCTATCGCTTGGCCTTTTAAGACCGACTGCTGTGGAGCGACCCAGGTGCTATCTCGCCCGGACATCGTTTCCCATTTGGTCGGCAATCTTTATGACATGGCCATACGGGTTGGGGCCCAGGCTGTTGTGGTATCTTGTCAGATGTGTCACGCCAACCTCGACATATATCAGGAAAAGATTGAAGCGGATTGGGGTAGGCGTTTTAATTTACCGATATACTATTTTTCTGAGCTGATCGGGCTTGCAAACAATGTAAGCGGGGTCGGGAAGTGGCTTTCTAGTCACCTTACAGATCCTTTTCCCCTTCTAAGGGAACTCGGCTTGTGGAGCCTGCTATAGAATTTGCTTTAGGGTGGAAAACTCTCTGCATTCCGGGTGCAGGGAGTTTTATCTTACACAACGAATAAATAAAAATGACAAAAGTGAATACAACAAAAGGATCCGATCAAACCCTTGCGGGGATCTCCCCTGGAAATAAAAATAAGATCGGTTCGATAACCATTGCGGGCGGAGGGATAGCCGGTATTCAGGCCGCCCTGGATATAGCCAATTCCGGTTTTAAGGTATATCTGGTTGAGGAGAAACCCGGCTTGGGCGGGGCAATGTCCCAGCTTGACAAGACCTTTCCCACCAATGATTGTTCATCCTGTATGATGGGGCCAAAATTGGTGGAACTCGATAATCACCCAAATATTGAGATTCTTGCTTATACCGATATCATCGGCCTGGCCGGCGAGCCCGGTCGCTTTCAACTGACGCTCAAAAAGAAGGCCCGCGCCGTAGACCCGGAAAAATGTGTCGGTTGCGCCGTTTGCGCTGAAAAGTGTCCGGTAAAAGTGTCAGATCCATTCAATTTGGGCCTTAGCAAACGAAAAGCCATTTATATTCCGTATCTCCAGGCGGTCCCGTTTGTTTATACAATTGACAAGGAACACTGCCGTTATTTTACCCGGAAAAAATGTCAGATTTGTGAAAAGGTTTGTGAGAACAAGGCGATCCGGTTTGATCAGGAAGATGAGGTGATAAAGCTTGAAACCGGGGCGGTAATTTTAGCTGGCGGGTTTGAGCCTTTTGATGCAAGTTTAAAGGGGGCATACGGACACGGGCTTTGGCCCAACGTGGTCACCAGCCTGGAATATGAACGGATACTCTCGGCCGCAGGCCCTTTTCAGGGACATATTCAACGTATCTCTGACAATAAAACACCTCGAAATATTGCATGGATTCAATGCGTCGGTTCACGCGATCCGGCCTTTGGACAGGATTACTGTTCCACAGTCTGTTGTATGTCCGCCACCAAACAAGCCATGATCACCAAGGAACACGACAACAGCATTGATACCGTCATTTTTTGTATCGATATCCGGGCCCAGGGAAAGGGGTTCGATCGTTTCTACGAAAGATCGATGTCGGAAACCAACACCCGCTATGTTCGGTCCATGATCTCCCGCGTGATCCCAAATCCGGAAGATAATACCCTTTGTATTTCATATGTGACACCCGAGCACCGAATCCGGGAAGACACTTTTGATATGATTGTGCTTTCCGTCGGCCTTTCGCCAAACCCTTCTGTTTTAAGGCTGGCAAAGGAGATCGGCCTGAAAGTGGACGAGTGGGGCTTTATCACAACAGATCCCCTCGATACGGTGGCTACCTCCCGTCCTGGAATCTACGTGTGCGGGGCGGCCCAGGGCCCCAAAGATATTCCGGATTCAATCCAGCAGGCCGGCAGTGCAGCAGTACG
>Ga0255058_10001989_pt1 | contig 11397 bp, 12 predicted proteins | sample Cases_109_9_MG_FD_188637 | JGI IMG/M metagenome (GOLD analysis project Ga0255058, IMG submission 188637) | Seawater microbial communities from Amundsen Gulf, Northwest Territories, Canada - Cases_109_9 | ecosystem: Environmental > Aquatic > Marine > Gulf | place: Canada: Northwest Territories... | reverse complement strand
TGGGCAGGCGATTTCACTCGTGTGCATCGATGAGAAGAAACTGCTCAAAGATATCGAGAGCCTGCTGAAAACTCACATCGAGAAGATCATGATGCCGGGTTATGAGGTCGATCCTCGAATCAAGGCCGAGCCGATCGTGCAAGGCCGTCAGCAACGTTCCAAGCGCCCGTCGGGCGGTGGCAACAAGCCGTGGCGAGGCAAGCCTGGATCGCGCGGCGGCAAGCGTGGTGGAAATGCAAGCGCGCGTGGCGGAAAAGCGAACGCCCGCGGTGCACAGCGCAAGCAATCCTCTGGTGGAAGGCGCCGGGCAAGCTAAGTAGAGTAGGAGCGGGCCCCAGCCCGCGATCAGGCAAGCACGTTTCCGCGGAAACGTTCGCGCCTAGCCGAACTCCGCAAACAGCTTCTGGTGCTCGGTTACGATGCGTTCAGTCTCGTCGTCCTCGACGTGGGTTGTGTAGTCGCCTTCCTTGAAGAAGCCGCCCATCAGGATGACGTCCGAGCGCGGGAACATATGCAAAAAGCCGCCATTGACGGATGTTTGTCCGTCGACACCGCCTAAGGTCATGTAGTCGACGGCAGGGTCGGGCGGCATGAACACGAGCTGTCCTTTGGCCGGCACGAGATTGTCATCGCCAAATAGTTTGGCGGCGCCGAGGCCCGTGCAGTTGAAGATGACTGGCTCGGCGAGCGATAGAATCTCTGACACGTTGGCAAAATTTCGGACTACGAATTTGTCACCCGCGACCTGGTAATCCTCGACCAGTCGCCGCAGCAACACGCCGGGGTCAATCTGCATGGTGACGGCGTGTCGTACATAGTTGGTCGGGAACGGGTGCTCGCCAGGGGCGAGGACGCCATTGTAGGAAGACAGGTCCGCAATGCTGTCGTCTTCAAGCGGCTCAAACGGCGTGTTGGACAATTCGTAAAATTCCAGCCAGCGAATACCGTATTTCGGACCCGTCATGTTGGTGTAGGCGTGATGCGCGATGCGCGCAGCCCATTCCAGTTGTGACTTGAAAGCGTCGGAAGATTCAGCGGGATCATGCGCGCTGAAAGGCCCCCACTCGCCGGCCGCAACGTTGGACGTCGTGTGCCTGTAAACGTCGCGCGTGTAGATCGTGACATCCCAGCCGGCTTCCTGAAGCAGGCGAGCGCTCGTCAGACCCATGATGCCGCTGCCGATAACGGCGACTTTCCCAGGCTTTTGTCCGTTGGTTTCGCGTACCGCGAGCGCGGATGAACCCCAGGAAAGACTTATGCCGGCGCCACCGTGGCCGTAGTTGTGGACGACGAGTTTGTTATCCATCTCCTCGCTGCGAACCACGAAGCCCTTGGGGCGGTATGGCCGGTGACCCGTGATGACACGTATGACGTTATCCATCGATACGCGTGGCGCCGCGAACGGCCTGCGGGAGTAGGGCCGCGCGTATTTTGGGCTCGCCACGGGTACCGGCGCGCACGCGGCTGCCGATGCGACCAGGGCACCTGCGCCGAGCGCTTTCAATATGGCTCGTCGCGTCGCAGGCTTATCTGCGGCCACCTTACTGCCCCCCGTTCACAAACCTCGCGAGATCTTCCTTGAATTTCACCATCGAGGGTTCGTGGATGTACATCATGTGACCGGCCTCGTAATACTCAAGCTCGATGTTGTCGCGCAGCTCGTCCGGCAGGTCCATGTGCTCGATGTAGTACTCCGTCGCGAGATATGGCGTGGCGAGGTCGTAGTAACCCTGTTGCATTAACACGCGCATTGACGGGTTTTGTTTCATCGTGAAGGTTAGGTCGACACTGGTATTCGGAAACGGCAACTTGAAGCCGCCGAGATCCGGTTGTGCGTGGCGCCAGTCCCAGTCACTAACGCCACCGAGTACCGAGTAGTCACCGACGTCCGTGACTTCGAGATCATTCTGGTAGTAATCCATGAATGTGGCGAGATATCCGGGGCCGATCGCGCTGAGCATCGGGTCGTAATCCATGAATTCACCAACGCGGTTGATCATGTGTCCAGCGAATCGCGAATCGATACGGCCCACTATCGTGCCTGTTTCTCTCATCAGTTCCTGGGTAAAGCGCCCTTCGTTAATACGCAGGTTGGCGCTGTCCCAGTACTCCTCGGAGAGACCTGTATATTGTGCAAGCTTCGCCAACACGTTCTTGCGTTGCGAGTCGGGCAGGCTGCTACCCAACAGCAATGCCGGAGCGTATTCGTTCAAAGCGAAGTTACGTACCTCCTGCAAAAAGTCTTGCAGATTTTCCGGCTGCGGATCAAGTGCACCATGATAATGTGCCGTTGCCGCAAAGGTAGGCAGGAACAGGATATGGGGGAGATCAATTCCCGTGCCTGCGGCTCCAGTTGCAAACTCCATGAACGGTGACACCAGGATGACGCCATTTAGCGCCACATAGTGGTTCGTCAGCAGGTAATACGCGACACCACCTGTACGAATACCGCCGTAGCTCTCGCCAAGCACGTATTTCGGCGATGCCCAGCGAGCGTTTTCAGTCAGGTATTGGACGATGAATTCGGAAACAGACTTGATGTCCTGATCAACGCCCCAGAAGTCCTCGCCCTTACCCTCACCAACCGGTTTCGCGAAGCCGGTGCCAACCGGGTCGATCATAACGAGGTCCACTTCGTCGATGATGCTGTAGTCATTGTTTACGCGCTTGTACGGACCGTTGCTCGTGAAACCTGCGTCTGTAACAACCGCACGTTGCGGGCCGAGTATTCCCATGTGCAGCCAGACTGACGCGGAGCCCGGCCCACCGTTGTAGGCAAACATGATCGGGCGCTCGTTCTTGTTGCCGCCTTTGGCGACATAGGCCGTGAAGCCCATCAACGCGATCGGCTCATCCTCATCATTTTTCATGAGCATGGTACCGGCCGTGACCGTGTACTCGATGTTGCGACCACCGATACGTGCCGAATGATCGGTCACGTAGGTTTTGGCTTCCGGAGCTTCCTGTTCGTCGCCTTTTTCTTCCTCAGCAAATGAGACGCTCATTAGAGGGAGGAGAAAGGCCAGGGCGAGAATTCTTTTCATTGTTATTCCCCAAGATAGATTTTCTTAAAGCATAGACTTTTTCAGTGACTCTTCAAAGTGTTGCAGGTCCGGTTGGTCCGTGTACAGGTGTGGGGCCAGCCGTAAGCGATCGCCGCGCTGGCTGACATATACACCGTCCGCAACAAGCAAGGCCGCGAGTTCCCGCGTATCGACGCCCTGCAATCGCGCGCTTTGAAAATGTGGCGCGCGCATGTCTTCGTTGATTGTTTCAAAGCCGTGCTCAGTCAGTATCTCCGCAATACGCTGATTCGTTTTCCCGAGTTCGAGAGAAATATTGCCGATGCCCCATTCATCGATAACCTCGAGTGCTCCTAATGCGCCCGCGATGTTCGAAAAACTCGAGCGTCCACCCGCGTCAAAGCGCCGCGCACCGCCCTGATAGCGCTCCGTATAGATTGCGACCTGCGAAAAGTCTTCAGCGCCGTCCCGGCTCATCCAGGCCTCTTCGATCGGGACGCCGTCGAAGTGCTGATCGGCGACGTACAGGAAACTGACCCCATAAGGACAGAGTTGCCACTTGTAACCGGCCGCAACCATAAAATCCGGCGCGAGTTCACACATGCCTATTGGAAACGCCCCGACAGACTGGGTGAGGTCGAGGACGATTCGCACGCCTTGCTGACGAAGAACGGGGCTTATCGCATCCAGGTCGATCGACTCTGATGTAACCCAGTGGTGGCGTGCCAGCGCCGCGACCTTGATTCGATCACCAAACTGCTGCACGCAGTCCAGAATTGCCGACGCCCAGGTCTGCTCATCCAGCTTCGTCACAACATGAATTTCGGCACCTGAACGCTGCGCCAGGCGTTGCCAGGAGTAGTAGTTGGCCGGGAACTGCTCGTCCAGCACGAGGATCATCCCACCCGGCTCAACGTTTAGATTATTTGCGGCAACCGCAATGCCGTAACCGGCCGACGGGACGATCGCGATGTTCTCCGCGGAACAATTGACCTGTTTCGCAAAGGCTTCGCGCAGCTTTTCCACATTGTTGAAGAAGTTTGCCGGTGCAATTTTCCAGGGCGTTGCACGTTGCTCTGCACCGTCAACAGCGGCCTGCAGCACTCGCCTTGGTTGGGGGGTCATATACGCGGCATTCAGGTAACAAATGTCCCTGGGTATATCGAATTCTGCGCGGACTGTTGATCTGTTGAAGGGCATCAGACAATCATAACCAAAAGATCAGGCTTCTTGCGTGCCCGTGGTACAACATTCATCCTATGAATGCTAAATCACGGATCCTGTTAGCCACCGTACTTGCCGTTATGCTGACGATCAGTGGCTGCAAGAAGACCTACTACGATCTGGAACTGTTGCCGGAGGGCGATACGCTACATCGCAGCCTGATTGTAGAGGCCGATGAGGACGCATTGACGGTGCTGGAAGAAATCTACGGGCACCCACCTGTATTGATCGCCGGTAAGACTGCCAGCGGGACCCCCAGGTCGACTTACAAATTTGAAGGCACATTTCAGTCACTGACACCCAAGGACATCGGTGGCTCCGGATTTCTGTTGTATTGCGACAGCGCCATGGGTTCCAGCTCCATGTACTCGGAACAATTTCGTGGTGGTGACGATCTTGCTGGCATGTTGGGTCGACAGGAAATCGCCTTCAATCGCTTGTTTGACGTCATTATCCTGTGGCTTGACGCGGAATTCGGTGATGCGCCGGATTTTGCGGCGCTGCGCAAGGTAGTAGACGAAAATCTTCGCCAGGATTTGTGGAATCTGAGCTTGTATTTGTCAACGTTCGGCATTGTTGGTACTGCGAGCAATCGCAGCGATGAAAACATCGATGATCGTGTTTTTGAACAACTCACAAATCGTGCCATTCATTTTCTGATTGAGCGCGGCTATTTCGACGCCTCACAGCTGCCGTTGATAATATTTACGATCAATGAATCCGAAGAAGAGCAACTATTCGAGCTATTCGCACGCGCCCTGATGAACAAGATGGACTTGCCGCCGGGAGACGCATTGCCCCCAACATTGGCTGCTGTCCTTGACAACCTCGAAGAAGTTGGCGACTCGTTCGAATTATTTATGGAAAGCGGCGAAGCGCTGATCGATTTGGTGTCCGCATGGGAGGGCGAATCCAAAGATCCTCAGGCCGAAACGATCAAAGTCTCAGATTACGTTGATGAACTCGCGAGTGCGGCCTTTGCGTCGGATTTTAACTATGTCGCGGGCGACAGCGAATTCCTGCGAGTAGATCTGCATATCCCGCGAGCGCCGTTCGCAAGCAATGGTGAATGGGTTGCATCAGGCGTGGTCCGGTGGCGCGAGCGATTGGCCTCAGGCGATCCGGAAGATACCAGCTTGCCTAATTCCCTTGTCGCGCTCTGGAGCGAGCCGGCCGTTTCATACCAGGAGGAACACTTCGGTCGCGTCGTTCTGGACAACGAGGATCTTGGTGATTTTTGTGAGTGGCGACGAGAGTTGTCCAAAAAGCGGGGCCGGGAGTGGGATAGATTCGTCAAGTCCCTGCAACCCGGCGCGGCGTTGATCGAGACGCTTAAGGAATTCAGATTCAATGGCGAACCCGAGTCGGGTGCCGCGATTTCCCCAAGCAACGAGGTCAGGTCGAGGATTGCCTCAAGAGTCATCCTGGACATCATCAAGGTGCTCGAAGAGGAACCGGAAGAAGAACGCAAGTCTTCGCCTGTCTACTAGTGTAATAAGAAGCGCCCGACTGCGGTCTGTGTGAGGGAATCCGGCTACATCCCAATGAGGCAAACGACCAATGCGACTCACCGTAATTACCGCTGCGCTCCTCCTCACCGCGACAACGGCCCTCGGAGCTGATTTAGCGCCCGATTGGCGGCTCGCGTCGGGTGACGGCGGCAGCGTACGGCTAAGCCAGGAAGTTGAGAAACAGCCCGTCATTTTGTTCTTCTGGGCGACGTGGTGCCCGTACTGCAAGGCGCTGATGCCGCATTTGCAGAGCATCCGATTGGAATTTGGCGACAGTGTGAAAATCCTCGCAGTCAACATTCGGGACAAGAATGATCCGGTGGCCTTCATCGAGAAGGCAGGCTACGACTTCACCGTGCTGCCGCACGGTGATGAGGTCGCAGAACTGTACGAGATCTACGGCACGCCCGGAGTCATCGTCATCGACGGTGAACAACGCGCGCAATTCGATCTGCGATTGTTGCCACAGTTCAGCATTCCATCCAATGGTAAGAAACTGAGCAATAGCAAGAAGGCAGCTTACCTGGCGCCGTACTGGGCCGCAGAGATTCGCAAGAGCATCGATGCCGTGCTGGCTGAAACCGAGCAGTGAAAAACCTGCGCATAACACATCGCAAATCCGGAACCGTGCTGGCGGAGGGGCCAGTCGGTTGGGGCATCACGCCTTTCGAAGGCAACTTCTACATTCGCAAGCAATTCCTGAAGACCGATGGTTTTCGAACGAATTACTTTCCCGGACTATGCCCGTACAAGTTTCTGTATGTCTGGATGGATCTGCATCTGGACGACAATACGCGAGTCCGCAACCTCGGCTGGATGTACTGGCTGCCCAATCCGTTGTTTCCATTTATCTGGTTTCGAGTGGCCGTACCCCGACATCACCCGGAAATCGAGATTGAAGAGTACTGATCAATGCGATGTTATCGACACAGGGACCGCGAAGCGGTCGCCGTTTGCAGTCACTGTGGTAAGGCCACGTGTCCCGATTGCAGTGAGGACACGGGGCAGGGAATTGGCTGTAGTGAAGCTTGCGCGAACGAAATCCAGGAATCCTACCTCCTGAAGGAGCGGCTACGGCAAAGTTTCGGTATCGGTCACAAGCCGCCGTTGCCGGTCTCGGTTCTCATGTACGGTTTGTTCGGGCTGATCCTGTTGGCAGTGGCGATTTACCTGTCCTATAGCCACAACGACGTCGACTACTTGTCCTTCGCGATGGCCGCTGTGTTCTTCGTAATGTCCGGGCTGTCTTACAAACGTTTTCGCGACGCGTGCATGGGGAACTGTTAGCGCAGCAGCTCGTGATCGGGCGGCAATTTGTGCGTGACCCACTTTGCCAGGCGATGTCGCATGGCCGGCATGCTCAGTTGATTGGCCGGTAGTGCCGTTATTGCCTTGTCATGCACCAACAACCGATACGCATACTCGATCTTGTCGTTGTGGGAATCGGTGGGGTCAAATTCGACGATCTTGCGTCTCATAGCGTCATCCATGATCATGTCCAGCGCTGCCTTAAGCAGCGCTGCCTCGTTTTTCATCTTCTTGGCCATGTAAATTTCCTATTGCTATCCAGGCTGAAATATCGGTACGCTCAACAGTCGGTCTGGAGAAACAGCATGATAACGAAGACCTGGGACCAGCGCTTATTCACGCTCCTATGGCTTTGGATTTCGTTCCGTACGATATTGCCATGGCTGGTGTTCTTTCGCCTGACATTTGAAGGCAACAGTTATTCCTGGGGTACAGACTATTTTGGCAGGATGTTTTATTCTGCGGGTCTTGCGCGCCCCGACTTCCTGGTCATCTACGCATTGCTGGCGATGAGTCTCTTTCTGCTTTACCAGCTGCGAAAGCAAAATTTCAAACTCATCGCGCCCGTGCTTGTTGGGTACCTGGCCTTTTTCGCCGCGGACGCTCTCTATGCGCTGCTGCGTGGAGAGCCGATTATCTTTCAGGGTGACACTCTCGGCGTCACTGTCGACCTGAGTACGCCGTTTTTTGTTTTGCAATTCGGCATGTTCGTGGTTGCGATCGCGTGGTGGCTGGGCGTGCGGGACATTGCTACCGGTCCCGGTCCGCTGCCCATGGCAAAATACAAGCAGACCATCGTTAAAATCTGCATCGCCATCGTGCCAGTGCAGTTGCTGCTACTGATATTCGGTGAGCCGCATGCATTGACAGACGAAGTCGGGGTAATTCTCACCATTTGGCAGTGGGTCATGCTCGCTTTCGCATTTTACCCTGGAGCAAGATATAGAGTCAGTTGATAAGAATTTCCTGAGCGCCAAGTCAGTACTATCCACCATGGAAATCACTAAACGATAGACCTATCGTGGCGCGATAGCCGTGGTTGCGGCGACGGTAGGACTTGTCATTGGAGTGGAAAGAAGAATTCGCCACGGGTGTTGATCGTGTGGACGAGGATCACAAGATGATCTTCAAAATGGCCGGCGATTTCCGTGCCTCGCTTGACGATGACAACGGGCGCCAGGTTTATTCAACGCTTCTGGACAACCTCTATGTTTACTGCCGCGGCCATTTCGGCTTCGAGGAGCGGTGCATGCATGAACATCGCTGCCCGGTAGCACAGAAAAACAAGGCGGCACACGCGTACTTCCTTGAAGCCCTGGCCGGGTTCATTCAACGTTACGCAGACAATGGCTACGATGCCAGTGAAGCCAGGAGGCTTGTAGATATAGTCGACCTGTGGCTGGTTGAGCATATATGCACGGTTGATATTCATCTGAAGCGGTGTGTGACAAAAAGCGCGCAGCCAGGCAAACGTTCTTAACGTCGCCGGGAGGAATCAAATCCTCAGTCTTCCAACTCAAGCGCGGCATCAAACAAAGCCTCAGCGATTTTCGTCGGGTTCGCATTGTCGCCATTGGTCATCACGATGACGGCGATGCCGTCACGGACGTCCAATATAAGGTGTGAACGATGCGCCGCAAACCAGCCATCGTGTCTTGCGACCGAGTGGCCCTTGTAGCGCTGAACTTTTAGTCCCAGTCCCCAGCCCGACGCCTGCCGTTGTCGCATGCGTGTCCGCATACGTTTCGACAGCACATCATCGCCGCCGTAGCCGAGCAGGAACCGGGCGAGTCGGCCCATGTCGCGCGCGCTGGAATAAATACCAAACGCGGGTGTCATGGCTTTGGCATCGTGATACATGCGGACATGACGATCGCCTACAACCTCACCAACTCCCGCAAACGGTCGATCCTCGCTTGGTATGATCTGACCCGGCGGGGTGTAGCCGTTCACAATATTCTCAACCGGTCCCGGCGCACCGGCGGAACGCATGCGCAAGGGCTCCAGTACGCGCGTGCGCAGTGCGTCGCTGAAAGACTGGCCGGCGGCTCGTTCAATGACCGGGCCGAGCGCTGAATAGGCTACATTGGAGTAGTGCAGGTCGGTGCCTGGTGCTGCGCGAAGCTCGGCATCGCGCAGATAATCACCCAGTGCATCTGCATCGGGAAAGTCGGCAGTGAACCAATAGTTGAAATTGCCTTCCCGTTCGAGACCCGAGGCATGCGTGAGAATATGAGACACACTGATGGCAGGACGGCCGCCGGCCGAATCGACGGCAATGCCGGGGACCGTATCAACCAGTGACAATTGATCCGCCTCAATCAGGTTCAGAGTCAGGATGGCCGTGAACACCTTGGATAGTGAGCCGACGTAGAAAATCGAATCAACAGTCAATTCCCGGCCGGTCGCCAGGTCCGCCACACCACTCGCGCCGCCGTAGATGACCTGGTTGTTCCTGATGACGACGGCGCTGACGCCGGGTACATCCTGCGACTCGCGATACCCGTCCACGACCGCCTGCAGGTTCGCGTTGGAGGTTGCCGAGAGAGCGGCGAGCAGGCTGACGACAGGTAAAACTGGGCTCATATTTGGATATTACATCCAATGCGGCCCAAACAAGCTGCTAAACGTGTTAATACATATGCTATGAAGACGCGGATTTCTTCTCTCCCCCGAATTATCGTTTCCCGGCACCGCGAAACGCTCGGTGAGCACACGGTTTCGGACAAGAAAATGCTGATTGGCCGCTCCGAATTCGCAGATATCGTTATCGAGGATCTGTTTGCGAGCAAGTTGCATGCGATGGTTCTGGTTTATTCGGATGCGCTCGTGCTGCTCGACCTGAACAGTGCCAATGGCGTCACGGTCAATTCAGTGAAAACCAAATGTGCGGTTCTCAAGGAAAACGACATCATTACAATCGGTCATCACCGGCTCAAAATCGAAAATGCGCCCGAGTTGAGCGAAGCAATGCAACAGCTCGTCCTGAACAAGGACACGCTCAAGATGAAAAATATCGTTGATGTGCAGCGCCTTAGAGAAACACAACGCAGGTTGGTCGCGATACAGAATAATACACAACCCTAGTCAGCACTCAGCCACGCGGCGCCGGCACACAAGACCCCGGTAATTATTACAGTCAACTGCAGCCCGAACGCTGCTGAACCTGAGCCGACGATCAGGCTGCCGATTGCCGTCCCGCCGAACGCGATCATGCCCCACAGGCTGCTGACCCGGCCGCGGACCGCTTCATCGACGTGACTTTGAATCAGGATCTGCGATCCCACGCCGACCAGCGACAGGATGACGCCGAGTAGCGTGATTATCGGCACCGCGAGCCAAAAATGGTCGCTGGCGCCAAAAATCACGATCAGCAGGCCGGCTGCGATCACGGCGATGCGAACCACCTTTCTGTTCAGCCAGGCTGAGCTTCGGGACAAAACGAGACCGGTCATGATCGAGCCGGCGCCAACGGCTGACGTCAGTATGGCGAGGGCAGAAGCGCCGCCATTGAATACCTTGTCGGCGAAAGCAGGCAGCATCTCGAGCGCACCACGACCAAAGACTGATGCAACGGCAACTGTGATCAGCAGCGAACGTATCGTTTGATGGCCGAGCACGTAGCGGACACCGTCAAGCAACTCGGACCACACGTCGCCGGGCTGTGTCGTACGTCTTGTTCGAGGATTCAGCTGGATGAGCATGACGGCGGCAACGATGGCGAGATAGGTAACACCATTAACCGCAAAAGCAGTGCCGACACCCCAGGTCGCGATGATGAATCCTGCGATTGCAGGGCCAACGAACCTCGAGACGTTAAACGCGATTGAATTGCTGGCAATGGCGCTGTGTAATTGTGCCCGGCTGACGATGCTGGGCACGAGCGTCATCCGTACCGGCGTGTGCGCACCGTCCAGTACCCCCTGAACAAGTGATGTCGCCGCGAGTACACGAATATCGACCTGACCGAGAAACGTCAGGCTGCTCAGTACCAACATGTTGAACACGCTGGTCGTGTTGATCAGAATAGAGGCTTTGCGTCGGTCGAATCGATCAGCGAGTACGCCGAACAGTGGCCCAAAGATCACGGCGGGGGCGAACTGCGTAAATGCGACGATGCCGACCCATAACTCGGAGCCGGTCAATTGCCATGCATACCAGCCAAGGGCGACGCGATAGATCCACAAACCGTGTAGCGATACTGTGCTACCGGAGAGATAGATGCGGAAGTTGCGGTTGCGTAAGGCGGAGCTGGTCATTAAGCCCGGAAGCCTAGCAGATTGGGTGTAAAGTTTGCCGGGAAGAAAGTAGTAGGGCTTGACCAGCTGGCA
>Ga0255058_10001988_pt1 | contig 11399 bp, 9 predicted proteins | sample Cases_109_9_MG_FD_188637 | JGI IMG/M metagenome (GOLD analysis project Ga0255058, IMG submission 188637) | Seawater microbial communities from Amundsen Gulf, Northwest Territories, Canada - Cases_109_9 | ecosystem: Environmental > Aquatic > Marine > Gulf | place: Canada: Northwest Territories... | reverse complement strand
CATGAAGATAAGAGAGTAATATTCAGGCGGTCTTTGAATAGCACAGAATTGCCGTTAACCTCAAAGAATAAATCACAAATCGGCTATTCAGCCATTTGCTGAATAACTTAGCTGTTTAACAAAACAGCCGTAATTCAAGGCAATTCAAGGAATTGCCTAAGGTGATTCGCAGAATCTTCCATAATCTAAAATATACTCTTCCGACTCGTTCGGATTAGGTAAAATCGTGTTTAAGATATGCGAGTATTTAATTAGCATTGATAGCTAAATTACCGCAAGCGCCGGGTACTTATTATAGTATGACACTGTAAATTCTTCTTTCTATGGCTGATGTGCTATTCAGAGAATAGCCATAATCAGTAAGAAGACTATTTCTATAACCTATTGAATTAATTGAAAATAACAAATCTCAAAAAAACAAATAAGCCTCAATTACCAAAATTCCAATGAATGGATCATGCGTTTGTTATTGTTTGGTAATTTGAATTTGGAGTTTGGAATTTACCTGCCCCGTTAGATAAATATACTTTCTTTATGTGTTGTAAATATTATGAAAGATAAAACTATTATGTCGGTCGTATACCTATAAAAAGTAATCTAACGGGGTGAGTAATTTCCTTCTTGTAATTTGTTTTTTGGTTGCGGCTTTGCCGCACTATGTATTATTGGAGTTAATTGTTATATACGATATTGTAGTAACAGTCCCTTTGCATTGCATGAAAGTCTAAATCTTCTATAATGGATATTATGTCCTCTTTTTTTATTCGGTAATTTACTCCTGCGGCCTTTACAACATTTTCCTCAATCATTGTGCTTCCCATATCATTGGCGCCGAATCTCAATGCAAGTTGAGCAATCTTAGCCCCTTGCGTTACCCATGATGCTTGCACGTTAGGAATATTATCCAAATACAAACGGGAAACAGCAAGTGTCCTGAGGTAATCAAATCCGCCAACCTCAAAATCTACCCTTTTCTTCGTTGATAATGATAAAGCTGTATTCTTTGGTTGGAATGTCCATGGGATAAATGCGGTAAAACCTCCCGTTTCGTCCTGAAGTTGTCTAATTTTCTCTAAATGAACAACCCTGTCTTCAAGAGTTTCAACATGTCCAAACATCATTGTTGCAGTACTTTTTATCTCTAACTTGTGCGCTTCCCTCATAACTTGAAGCCACTCACTTGCAGAACATTTGTGTGGGCTTAACAACCCCCTGCATTTGTCTGTAAGTATTTCAGCCCCCCCACCCGGTATTGTATCCAGACCTGCATCTTTTAATAAAATCAAGATTTTCCTTACCGGCAGATTATTCAATTCTGAGAAGTGGACTATTTCCGGAGGAGAAAATGAATGGATGTGTATATCAAACCTCTCTTTAATAGACCTTAAAAGTTCTATATAATAGTCTATTTTGAAATCCGGATGCAGACCACCCTGCATCAAGATTTGAGTCCCCCCAAGTAATACAGTTTCCTCTATTTTCTGAAAAAGGTCTTCTTTTGATAACAAATAACTTCCTTTATCGTCTTTTTTCTTATAAAAGGCACAGAATTCACACCCGGAAATACAAATATTAGTATAGTTTATATTACGGTCAATTACATATGTTCTGTATTGTTCAGGATGGAGTTCCCGGCAAAATTTGTCTGCCTTAGCGCCCAACCCTATCAAATCATAAGACTTTATGAGGTTTATTCCCTCATCAAACGACAACCTTTTAAGGGTACACGTATTCTCCATCACATTATTCCTTATAAAATTCAATCTTAAATCCCTCAAAAGCCTCGCCTATTTCCAAGGCATAATTATAGAACAATTCTAGTCCCTTTATTTCCTGCTCGCCTAAATCGTATTTAATCGATTCCTTAAGATATCTAAAACAACTTTCTTTTTCCAATTCAAGCCTCTCTGCTTCATGAGATGCTATTTTGTCTAAAGATTTTAAACCCCGTTTTTTTGCGTCCATTAAAAGCTTACCGAATCCATGTAGCTTGGATTCCGGCCTGGTAACCCAAAGCGCATAAACAAAAGGCACTCCAGCCAACTCTTTCCATTCATAACCTAAATCCAAAACGATAAAACCTTTCTCCTCTATCTTTATGGCATCATCACCTATTACAAGAAATGCATCGGCATATTCATTATAAACCTTATGTTTATCTCCCAATGGTATAAAATCCGGCTTAATAGAATACTTTTTCGAAAGAATAATTTTAGTAAGAACGCGGGAAGTTAATGAATCGTTATCAAGGGCTACAACCTTAACTTTTTCAACAGAAGAAGTTCTGATAAAAAGCTTTACACTTTCAACAGGCCCATTTGAAGAGATCGAGCTTCCGGGAATGATCTTATAGCCTGTGCCCCTGAAATAGCTTATAGAAGGCATCAGCGTTACATCCAAATCACCCTTCTTAAGCATTTCAGGTAATGCTGATGGAACTTCAGATACTAGTTCTATTTTGCCGGATAATTCTTCAAGCCCATATATTAACGGTTTTGCATTCATATATGGGACAACACCGATCCTTAGCTTTGCCATTTGCTTGAACCTTTAATGATAATCTTTTATTGGACCATAATAATCTCTTTTGAGGCTAAACGAGAAAGATTTTCTGCATACGAAAGAATCATATCTTTTTTGGGATTTCTATCGAAATAAAACTTGCCTAGCTCTTTACCCCGTAGACTCATCAACCAGTACCCTGCACGTACCTTCCTGCCTGCTTGAGCTTCTCTCATCATTGCAATTGTTTTACTCTTACTCACATTTTCAATCAGGATTTCATCTATCTTCGCAAAGGGGATTCTGGTACTCCAAATAGGTACAAACAAGAATTTAAAACGTATGCAAATCTCCTCCAGCCTTTTATCTATTTCTATTTTTTTATCATAAAATAATAAAAACAATCCCATTAGGGGAAAACTTATAAATGAAGTGATAATTGCAAAAAATAATGCCTTATCTAAAATGGCAGGCGAATTATACAATAAAGCCAGATAATAACTCGAAGCCTTATACATAATATAAAAGGCAAAACTAAAGCCAAAAAGCAGACACCCCATTGCCTTGGGAAATCTGGAACGTTTTAGAAACATTCTGTTATCATCTTGTTCCGCAATCTTTAAGGTTACAACTAATCCCATAATATATCTCCTCTCTTTCTTTGTTTTTAGTAGATTTTAGCCTGTATCTTGAATGCGTCAACTAATTTTTAAAAAATCTTGTTTTTTTATACAGGTAAATTAAAATAGCCTCATGCTAATAATAAAGTTATAAACAATGTTTGTCATCTATTTTTTTCACGGAGAGTATCTTTCATGCATCAAATTACAAGGATTGAAATTAACCTTGTTAATGTCGCACATAATCTTAGAGCCATTAGGGGAAGGATAGGAAAAGGCATAAAAATCCTGGCGGTAGTCAAGGCTGATGCGTATGGACACGGCTCTATTGAAATAAGCAGGACATTGGTAAAAAACGGTGTAGATATGCTTGGCGTAGCCTTTCCCGAGGAAGCAATCGTACTTAGGGAAAACGGCATAAACATCCCGATACTTCTATTAAATCCTATTCTACCGGAACAAATAGACTATATCTATAAACATTCCCTGGAAATAACAATATGCAATCTTAAGACTGCCAGAGAATTGTCTAAAACCGCAAGAAGAAACCATCACAACATCAAAGCCCACATTGAGGTTGACACTGGAATGGGAGGGGTAGGCACACATCCTGATAAAACATTTTCTTTTATAAAGGATTTGTTGTTAATTGAAAATTTAACAATCGAAGGTATATTTACACACTTCCATTCATCTGAAGAACAAGATAAAACGCATACGCACAAGCAAAACAGAACCTTTAAGGCAATCCTCAAACAATTAGAACAAGAGGGAATATACATACCATTAATACACGCAGCTAATAGTGCCGCTATATTAGATATGCCGGACACTTATTTCAATATGGTAAGACCGGGCTTAATCCTTTATGGGATATTTCCTTCAGATTACGTTTCAAAAAATGTTGACATAAAACCTGCTATGGCCTTCAAGACAAGGATAATCAACATCAAGCGTCTTGATCCGGGTAATACCGTCGGTTATGGCAGGTCATTTCAGATATCGAAACATACAAATGCAGCAACAATACCGGTTGGATACAAGGACGGTTTTAGCAGATATCTCTCAAACTCGGGAAAAGTACTCGTAAACGGAAAGTTCGTCCCGGTTATAGGTAGGGTATGTATGGACCGTTGTTTCATAGATGTGACAAATGTATCTGATGTTAATGTAGGAAGCGAGGTTGTCATTTTAGGGAGCCAAAAAGATAAGACAATTTCAATCGAATCTGCTGCTGAATTAATTGACACGATTCCGTATGAAGTTGTTTGCAGCCTTGGCAGAAAAGTTCCAAAAATATATATAGGCGCTTAGAAAAAAAAACGACCAACATGTTGTCATCTGATTTTACATCAGACATAATTACTTAAGCTGTTGTTCTTTTGTTGTCTACGACCCATTGAAAGTGGCATTTTTTCTAAGCGTGTCTTAGAAAAAATTTAGGTCCTTTATAATATTACTCTGTAAATTCTTCTTTCTAAGGCTGATGTAAAATCAGTGTCTGATGCAAGATCAGATGGCAAAATATTTTTTATACATCCATAAAACTTTTATAGTTCCGGCTCGTTCGGGTTAGGTAATGGTTAACTATATCGAAATTTCAAAATTTACCAATAAAGGAACAAAATGTTTTTGTAACGTGTTAACGTAATAGCCGTTCGGTTGGTTTACAGAAAACAACTAAAATTAGAAACAAAATGTAGTAGTTATTCTTGTAAGAAATCTGATAAAAAGTAAAAATAATTTGACACAACAATTTCTGCAATCCAGACAGTTCGTTTTAACTCCATAATAATCAATAAGTTAGAAAGAACTGAAAAATATATTTAATTTTTTGATAGCTTATTGATAAATAGAGAGTTATACAAATTTCTGCAAAATATTGTCTGGATCGTAAACAACAATTTTTGAATATATTGACATTCCTGTTTTATATGATAGAATGAGGAAATTTTGTTACTTACTTTTTTCTAAAATGGCATTTTATATCCCACCTGAAAAGATCTCTGAAATACAGAGGTCCTTAAACATTTTTGATGTTATCTCCGAGTTTATTCTACTCAAACAAAGAGGTAGGAATTTTGTAGGACTATGCCCTTTTCATCATGAAAAAACACCTTCTTTTACTGTCAATGTAGAGAAGCAAATTTATAAGTGTTTTGGCTGTGGAGAAGGAGGTACAATCTTTAATTTTATGATGAAGCAGGAAAGTTTAACCTTTCCGGAAGCCGTTAACATACTTGCGAAGAAGGCAAATGTTAGGATTGATAACTTTAATATTAAGAACAAACAGCAAGGAATAACTGTTTTATACGAAGCTAATGAACATGCAACAAACTTTTTCAACGAAATGTTATTGAAAAGCAAAGAAGCCGTACAAACAAAAGATTACCTGGCAAAAAGGTTAATAAATGATGACTCATTTAAAAAGTTTAGATTGGGATATTCACCTAATCGATGGGATTCTATAACAAACAAAGCAAAGGACTGGAACATAAGCGCTCAATTGCTTGAAAAATCAGGGCTCATAATAAAAAGGCAAGACAATGGGTTTTATGACCGTTTTCGCAACAGATTGATGTTTCCAATCATTGATTCTCAAAACAGGCCCATAGGGTTCGGCGCAAGGGCGCTGGATGATGCTTTGCCTAAATATCTCAATTCCCCGGAAACTCCGGTTTTTAATAAAAGCAAGACTCTTTACGGAATCAACCTGGCAAAAGACTCCATAATTAAAAAGCGTAAAGTATTGCTTATGGAAGGTTATACAGACGTCATAATGGCACATCAATGCGGGATAGATTGGTCAATCGCAATACTTGGCACGGCACTTACCCGTGAACACGTAAGGTTGTTAAAACGTTATTGTGAGAAGGCAATACTGGTATTTGATGCTGATACGGCAGGGCAGAAATCCTCGGATAGAAACTTAGATATATTCATAGAGGAGGATTTCGAGGTAAGTATTGTTCTCTTACCCGAAAATTATGACCCATGCGACTTCCTTGTCAAAGAAGGCGCACAAAAATTCTTAGAACAAGTGGAAAAGGCTTATGACTTTTTCAGCTTTAAGATAAAACTTTCAGAGAATAAGTGGGACATGTCTACTGTTTCCGGTAAAGCATCGGCAATAGACGATATTTTATCAACCGTAGTAAAGATCCCAAATACCCTGAAACGTGATTTAACTGTTAAGAGGGTCGCAGAGGAAATGTCTATCGAGGAAAAGGAGTTGCGTAAGCATCTGTCCGAGTTCCTTAAAAAGGGCAAATTCGGGAGAAATCAAGCTTACGATAAAAAATCGGAGGCCCCGAACAAGCCAAAACTAAATCCTGATCAGAAGGTAGGAAAGGACATTTTGGGCATAATGAAAAGCAGGAAAGATTTAACTGTAGAAAAGGCCATTTTGGGTATAATGATAAGCAGGAATGATTTGATCGGAAAGGTGGAATCTAATATTGGCTTTGATAGTTTCAAGTACGAAAACTTACGTAATATTGCGGAAAAGATATTTGAAATTTATTCTAAAAGAGGACATGTGGAACATAATGATATCTTTCCAATGTTAAATACAACAGAAATAAGCGGTGATTTGATTGATGTAATTTTTGACCAAAGCTTTTCAGAAAATAGTGTTGCGTCAGATCAAAACCAGAGTGCCGAAAAGAAGCTTAATGAGTGTATTCGGTATAAAAAGCAAAGTAAGATAAAGGAAGGCCGAAGACGGGATAAGGAAAAAATCTCTGCTTTAAATAAATCAGAAGGTCCAATAGAGGAAGAAAACAATATACTTACTAAGTTTCACAGAAAGAATATAGACTTTCATTCTATAAAAAATTCTGAATAAACAAATTTTATACTTTTTTCTATCGGAAAGGGAAATTTTTCATGGAAAAATTGAATCAAAAGATGAAGGCCCTTATACAAAAAAGTAAGGAAAAGGGATTCCTGACATACGAGGAATTAAACGATATTTTACCTAATGATGTCCTGGTACAGCCAGAGAAGATTGATGAAATATTAATAATGCTTGATGAAGTAGGTATTGATCTAATTGAAGAAGCAGAAATAGAAACCCGTGATTTGCCCGAGACCGGAGGAGGAGAATTGCATGGAGAAGAAAAGAAATTTGAAGAAACCGAAACGATTACGGAAAAAATAGAGGACCCTGTCAGGATGTACCTGACACAGATGGGAGAAATCCCTTTATTATCACGGGAAGAAGAAATAGCATTGGCCAAAAAAATCGAAATGACAAGAAAAGGGTTTCTTAGAAAAATTCTCAGGTCTGACTTTTCACAAGAAGCTTGTTTAAAGATTCTGGAAGACATAACTAGCGGAGAGCTTACTTTTGATCGAACACTTGCCGTTAATGTAGAACATGAAAATCACAAAGAAAAGCTTCTTAAGCAATTTCCGGAAATTGCAAAGATGTTAAGGTATTTGTTAAAGAAAAATAAAGAAGATTATAATAAGTCTAAACTGAGCAAAACATCTGCAAAAGACAAGCTAAGATTATTTAGAAACATTAGAAACCGACAAAGAAAAGGTTTGGCAATTCTAGAAGAATTAAATATACGCATAAAGAAGCTGCATCCAATCGCAAAACGATTGAAAGAAATGACCACTGAAATGAGCAATCTTGAAAGACAAATAAACCAACTTAAGAAGCGTGATAAAGGAAATGAAAAATTGCGAGAGTTGAAATCAAGGCTCAACGAATATAAGAACATGGTGCTTGAGTCCCCTGAAAAATTAAAGCAACAAGTTGGTTCTATTGAAGGAATTTTTAAAGAACATGAGGCCGTAAAAAGAGAGCTTTCAAGTGCAAACCTGAGATTAGTTGTAAGCATTGCAAAGAAATATAGAAATCGCGGCCTGGGTTTTCTTGATCTCATACAAGAAGGTAATACAGGATTAATGAGAGCTGTTGACAAGTACGAATATAGAAGAGGTTATAAATTTAGCACTTATGCTACCTGGTGGATAAGACAAGCTATTACACGTTCAATAGCCGATCAAGCAAGAACTATCAGGATTCCCGTTCATATGATAGAGACGATGAGTAAAATAAGGAACGTCTCTAAAAAACTGGTTCAAGAAAAAGGTAGAGAGCCTAGTATTACAGAAATTGCAAGAGATGTGAAGATATCTGTTCCAGAAGCTAGGAGAGTACTAAAGATATCCAGACACCAAATTTCTCTTGATAGGACAGTGGGTGAAAGCGACGATAGCGCTTTTGGTGATTTTATAGAGGATGAGAAGGCCGAGTCTCCGGTCTTCGCCGCAGCACAAGAAATGCTTAAGGAAAAGATAGAAAGCGTTCTAGAGACTCTCACATATCGTGAGCGGGAGATAATCAAACTTCGCCACGGAATAGGAGATGGCTATACATACACACTTGAAGAAGTCGGCAGGAAATTTATGGTTACCCGTGAAAGGGTAAGACAAATAGAAGCAAAAGCAATCAGGAAACTACAACATCCCGTTAGAAGCAGAAGCCTAGAGGGATTCCTGGATAGTGTTGGAGAAAACAAGTAAAAGACGCATAGAAACCTTTATGCACTAATTAGTTTAGGGTACTACATGATCGAAAGGACAGAAGTATTAAAAAGATTACAAATACTAAAAAGTAAGTTAAATGAACTGGAAGAATACAAAGAATATAGGAAAAAAGAGATTCAAGAAAGAAAGAACCAGATAGAAGATAAAAAAGCTCTTTACGGGCAAAAACGTAATGATTTGTCATCAATACAAAAAAATATTAGTAAAAAAGAACTGGATTTAAAGACTGATGAGGAACAAATAAATAAATTTAATATCCAGCTAAACCAAATTAAGACAAATAAAGAATACACTGCATTACGATCTGAAATTGGTTGCAAAGAGGCAGACAAGGCTTTACTGGAAGATGAAATCTTAAACTTAATGTCAAAACTAGAGATACTTGATGAAGAGCACAAGGAATTGCCGGAAGAATTAAAACGCGGTGAAGAAAAACTAAAAGATTTTATCAAGAGTGTTGATGAAGATATAATAAAAACAAGTGAAGAAGTTGTAAGATTACATAATGATCAGGAAAAATATTCAAACTTGTTAGACGAGGACACATTATATCACTACAAGCGGTTATCGAATGTAAGGGACGGGAAATCTATTGTAGAAGTTGTTGATAATGCCTGTAGTGGTTGTTTTATGAGTATTACACTGCAAACGTTAAACTCACTTATGGGCGGTAAGAAACTAGTCCTTTGCCCGAATTGCCAACGAATACTTTTTCTTAATGAAGAACATCAATCCGGAAGCAGGTAAGATGATCGCTCCATTTCTAACGTCTCAATCTTTTTCAAATTAGATATGGGGAGGAAAGTCCGAGCTCCACAGGACACAGTGCTCCGTAACACGGAGTAGGAGCAATCCCAAGGAAAGTGCCACAGAAAATATACCGCCCTGTGAATAAAAAGGTTATCTCACAGGGTAAGGGTGAAAAGGTGGGGCCATAACAGGCTTAATGTAAGAGCCCACCGCTCTCTGAGTGATCAGAGAGGCTTGGTAAACCCCACTGGGAGAAAGGCTAAATAGAGAGGTATAAGTGGTCCGCTTTCAAGCCTCCGGGTAAGCCGCTTGACCTTGATGGCAACATCGAGGCTAGATTAATGGTCATCTAAAACAGAACTCGGCTTATTACCTGCTTCTGATAAATATTCCCAGAGGGCCTTTTTGATTAAAAATATGAGATAATAAAGGAATCAAATGGACCGGAAAAACATAAACGGGCACACAAAATACCAGAAGAAAGTCATCAAAAGCTATTATGAAAACAAAGACCTTCGTCTTATACAAAAGCTGGGTGAGTTAGTTTCGAATTTGTATTTGGAAACCAATGAAAGGAAAATAGAATCAGGATGGAAGAAGTTAAAGAAGATACTTACGGATTTGAAGGTCCACCCCCATGAAATAAAATACCTGACCGGGGATAAAAACCTTAAACTAATTTCCAAAAAGATAGATGAATTGTTTTAGCACAAATGATTAATGGTTAACAAAACAAATAGGGTAAATAAGACGAAGGATGTCCACGACAATATTATTTACGAGCCATAGCTTCCAACACTGCTTCTCTAAATGCAATAGGTTTGAAAGGAAGATAAGATTTTATAGATTCCTCAAGACAAATAACTTCATTTTTTATTCCTTCTAACAAACATAAAGTTATTGGAGCCGGTACCGGAGTAAGCAGGCTTGCAAAAAATGAATAAAATCTAATATTGGAAAGAGGTAAAGAAAGAAAAACAGTTTTTTTATTAAGGATAGCGGCAAAAGCTTTGAGCATCTCTTTGTAGGATAGAATGTCACTTCCCCCAATATCAAAGCCCTTTCCCGCAGTTTCAGGCACCTCCAGAACACCAACCAGATATTTAATTACGTCACGAATAGCTATTGGTTGGCATTTGTTTTTTGCCATGCGTGGGACGGGAATAATTGGTAATTCCTTTACAAGATGTTGAATGATTTTGTAAGATGCGCTCCCTGTACCAATTACGATTGCAGCATGAAGGACTGTTGTTGCAATTTTACCTCTTTTCAATTCTTCCTCTACTTCAATTCGATTACGAAGATGTGAAGAAAGGTTCCTCCGAACATCTCCAAGACCCCCCAGATAAATAATTCTTTTAATTTGCTTTTCTACGGCAATTTCTCTAAAGTTGGTTGCTGCCTGAATGTCTACCGTTTTAAATTCTTTTGGGCCAAGGCGCAAGGAATGAATTAAATAATACGCTGTATCAATACCATCAAGAGCTGTCTCAAGTTGGTTCAAGTTCAGGGCATCAGCTACCGCCACCTCTACACTCGGCCAGTGGTTTTTACGCAAAGAGGAAGCCTTCCTTACCATTATTCTAACCTTATAACCCCTTGCCAATAGTTCGGGAACCAACCTGCCTCCAATATACCCTGAGGCGCCAGTGACCAGAATTGTACCTGTATTTGGAAGCGGTTTAGAAGGTAAATCTTTACATAAAAGCATCTTCTTCTCACCTTTAATTTTATTGAGGTTGTCTGGTTATGTTGGTTTTTGTGGCATAGTCTTTTTTCCTGTTAATGCTTTTTCCCGGAACAGCAATTTTTCAATCTCCCGGGTAGGTAACGGTCTGCTAATTAAATAACCTTGTGCCATATCACACTTTTGTTGCTTGAGGAAGGCTAGTTGCTCTTTAGTTTCCACACCTTCAGCTACTAATTTAAGCCTTAATTTTTTAGCCATAGCGATAATTGCCG
>Ga0255058_10001987_pt1 | contig 11401 bp, 10 predicted proteins | sample Cases_109_9_MG_FD_188637 | JGI IMG/M metagenome (GOLD analysis project Ga0255058, IMG submission 188637) | Seawater microbial communities from Amundsen Gulf, Northwest Territories, Canada - Cases_109_9 | ecosystem: Environmental > Aquatic > Marine > Gulf | place: Canada: Northwest Territories... | reverse complement strand
CAATTCAGAAGTCGTCGACCGTGGGCTTAAAGCAATCACAAAGATCTTATCCCGGAGCGTTAAAAAAGCAAAAATAGGTGAGGAAGAAAAAGCCGCCATTTTAGGGCGGATTACCATTGGTGCAAACCTGGAAGGGATGGAATCGGCAGATTTTATTGTTGAAGCCGCAACAGAGAAGGAGTCGATAAAGTTTCAGTTATACAGGGACCTCGATCAAATCTGTGCCCCGAAGGTGATCCTTGCAACCAACACTTCGTCGATTCCGATCGGCCGGATTGCATCCGAGACCCAGCGGCCCGAAAAGGTCATCGGGATGCATTTCATGAACCCGGTGCCGGTCATGAAACTGGTAGAGGTCATTCGTGGCGTCGCAACATCGAAAGAAACATTTAAAACCACATGGGATCTGGCCGTCACCTTCGGGAAGACGCCGGCAGAAGCAAATGACTACCCCGGTTTTATTGCCAACCGGATACTTATGCCGATGATCAACGAGGCCATTTATTGCCTCTATCATGGTGTCGGCACCCGTGAAAATATTGACACCGTAATGAAGTTGGGAATGAATCATCCCATGGGCCCTTTGACATTGGCGGATCTGATCGGGTTGGATACCTGTCTTGCCGTGCTGGAAACGCTCTATAATGGTTTTTGTGATTCCAAATACCGCCCATGTCCCCTTCTCCGGAAATATGTCGAAGCCGGCTGGCTGGGCAGAAAGACGGGGCGGGGTTTTTACGAGTATACCTAAGGAGGCGTTATGCCAAGGAAAAAGGCTGAAACCCTGGTGCCGGTGGGGAAAAAGATAAAAAAGGTCAGAACGGAAAAAAAGATTGCCTATGAACACCTGGCCAATGAAACCGGTCTGTCCATCGACTATCTTAAAAAGATCGAAACCGGAAAGGTGACACCGCCTGTAGGAACACTTCTACAGATTGCAAGGGCTTTGCGGATAGATTCAGGTTTTCTGTTGAAGGAGCGGACGTCAACTTTGAAGGACCGCATAAAAGCATACACCAAACGAACGGACAATTACGCCTATACCACCCTGACACCCGGTGCTGAAAACAAGCACCTGAAAGCGTTTCGTGTCAGCGTTGAAGCCATGCGGGATCACGAGGGGGTCGGTTACCGCCACGAGGGAGAAGAATTCGTATATGTCCTGTCCGGAAAGATTGAGGTTACCGTTGGCGAACATGTCAATCGGTTGGAAAAGGGGGAGTCCCTTCATTTTAATTCAGGCATAAGCCACAACCTGAAAAATGTCGGAAAAGAAAAATCAGAGCTTTTAGTGGTTATTTACGGTCCTTAACTGAAGGGAGCGTTACGGATGTCTTTCAAGTTTACCGATGAACATCTCATGATTCAATCGATGGTCAGGGAGTTCTCAAAGGGCGTTATTGCGGTAACCGCCATGGAGCGCGACAGGACCAAGGAATTTCCGATCGAAAACCTGAAAAAAATGGGAGAGTTGGGGCTGATGGGAATGATGGTTCCACCTGAATACAGTGGTTCAGGTTCGGATACAATCGGTTATGTGCTCGCCCTGTCAGAGATCGCCTACTCATGCGCTTCAACCGCCGTTGTCATGTCTGTCCATAATTCCATTGTCTGTGAAAGCATACTGGTCTATGGAAACCAGCAGCAAAAGGAGAAATACTTAAAACCACTGGCACGGGGAGAAATCATCGGCGCATTTGCGATGACCGAGCCCCAGGCAGGTTCAGATCCGTCCCGGCAGGCCACGCTTGCGGTCCAAGACGGTGACCACTATATCTTAAACGGTACAAAACGTTTTATCACGACCGGAAAGAATGCGGAATTCATCATCGTTACAGCCAAAACCGATGCGGTAAAACGCCACAGGGGAATCAGCGCATTTTTGGTGAAAAAAGGTACACCCGGATTCAATATCGGGAAAATGGAAGAAAAAATGGGGTTGTGTGCATCCGATACAACCGATCTTATTTTTGAGGATTGCCGTGTTCCTGCTGAAGATATGATCGGAGATGAAGGTGAAGGATTCAAAATCGCCATGACCGGTCTTGACAGCGGCAGAATTGGGATTGCCGCCCAATCGGTGGGCGTTGCCCAGGCTGCGTTAGACGCATCTGTTACATATGCAAAAAAGAGGGAGCAGTTTGGGCAACCGATTTCTAAGTTTCAGGGCCTGAGGTGGATGATTGCCGATATGGCAACCGAAATCGAAGCTGCCCGGCAATTGATGTTTTCTGCCGCTTCTATGAAAGACCGCGGTGAAAAATATACCGCCCAAGCTTCCATGGCAAAACTTTTTGCCTCTGAAATGGTCAACCGGGTAACCGAAAAGGCCCTTCAGATACACGGCGGGTACGGTTATGTTAAAGAATACCCGGTTGAACGATTCTACCGGGATGCCCGTGTCTTTACGATTTATGAAGGCACTTCAGAGATACAACGAATTGTCATCTCGAACCATATCTTGAAGGATAAACGGAGCCCCTGATATAACCCTGGGTTTGGTTTGATTACATATTGAAGATTTTAGAAGCGAGTTCAATATCTTCAGGGCAGAAGATAAACAGGCATTTCTCATCCGGTGAGGAGACCGAACCGTAAACATAATTGATATTGATCCCTTTTTCTCCGAATTTTGTAGTAACTTCAGCCAACTCGCCGGGTTTGTTTTCGAGTGTGATTGCTATCACCGGCATGATATCGAATGTATATTCATTTTTTGAGAGAAGATCGATAGCCTGATCGGTCTGATCCACCAGTAGACGGATCAGGGCAAAATCGGCCGAGTCCTTTCGCATTGAATTGTAGCTGGCGACCGATGCGATTCTCTTTAATGATTTTCCCCTGGCCTTAAAAAGCCCCTGGACATAACTCGATGCGTCCTGGATCGTCAGGGCGTCGATATTGATATTTGCCTCAGACAAGAGCAACGATAGCCGACCGAGTTCGCCCGGGATGTTTTTCAAAAAGAGCGATATTTCGGTTCTTACCATTTATTTTCCTTTTTTAGTTCCTTACGATTCGTTCATGCTTTTCCACTTGGTAATGTTCGGTTGTTGTTGAACGGTCTTTCCGTGGTACGGGCCAGTTGAATCACCTTGTAGGCATTGGTTTTTCCAAGGCCCGGGATGTCAACCTGTTCCGGGGTGGAACGGATCAGGTTTTTGAGCAAAAGATTGGTATCTTCATCAATTAGCATGTAATGGCTTGCCGCCTGGCTCTCCAGCTTTGAAGCCAGGTTGACCGAATTCCCCAAATACGTAAACTCGGTCTTGATGTAATTCCCCAATAGCAACGCATAAATCTCACCGGTACTTATTCCGATGCGGACGTTGATGTTTTCATCCACGCCATAGTTCTTTCTCAGTTTGTAGTTTTTGTGTTTTAGGGCGCGAAGGATGTTCACTGCAGATTTAATCGTATTAAACGCAGTCTTTTGCTGGATGTTTTTGCCGTGTTCGAAGATGGCCATAAAACCGTCTCCTAAAAATTTGTCAATGTATCCGCCATGCTGGTAGATGATCAGGTACATGCGATCGATGAGTTCATCGACCATTTTCACGGTTAAATTCTCATCGGACTTTAACATCATGCTGCTAAAATTGACAATATCGACAAACATGGTAGAGGCGAACAGTTTAACTTTCGTCCTCGATTCCTTGAAGGGACTGATCTTTCTCTCTACACGGTTTCGAACAAACGTAGCATCTCCATAAACCAAATCTGAACCTAGCAGGTCATTGGCTTTATATTGATCGATAAGCCATGATGCATTGAACGACCGGAGGATAATACTTTTTCTCCCCAGTACCATACCGATTTTAGCGGAACGCCGGAAAAGTTTTAACGCCTGAGGCAGCTCATTCATGGCAGAATAGACAGACCCGAGCTCAAAAAGGGCATCGGCCATGATCTGATCAGAGTCCATCTGATGCTTTCTGGCCAATAAAATAATGTCGTTTATTTTTTTTTCAGCCAGCTCATAATCCAATATTTTTTTGTATATTTTCGCGATAAGGAGCCCGGCCTGCATCCGTTCTTTCTGCATCTTTTTTCTTTTAAGAACCGGTTCCAAAGATAAAGTGTTTTTCATGGTCGGACCCGTAATGTTCATTGCAAACTGAAACTCACACATTTCCAAACGGGCCCGGAGCAGTCCTTTCTCGTTATCGAGTCGATTGAAAGTCGCGATCGCTTCATCGAGGTGGGACTGAATACTTTGGTCGACAAAACCGATCAATCGATTTGTGCGGCTAAAATTGATCAAAGCGTGGGCATAAATCATCGCTGCTTCATCATCCGATGGGTCTGCCTTGTAGTTTTCATAAGAGGCCTCTTTTTCGAGAGCGGTGTACCTCTTCGCCTGTCCGTATCTTTGAAGCGATAGATTGACTTTGCTCAAAAGAGAATAAATTTCACCCGAAAATTTGGATAATGACGGCTCGGCGAGGGCAATTTCAAGGGCGTCTTTCAAATAGGATTCCGCATCAAAGTAGTTGAATTGCGCCTTATGAACATATCCTAAAGAAAGAAAAGTTTTCAGGTTCCACCGCTGGTAAACCGGTTCGGTCCGGTTCTCAAACGTGCTCAGGGTTTCATCGAGCAATTGTTCGGATCGAGGGAAGTAACAGGCTTTTTGCAGAAAAAGATTGCGATACCACTTGAGAACAGCAGACAGAAGCGGATCGTCCGCAAGCGGGGCGGACTGTTGTTCAAACTGAGAAAGGGCATCAAGAATCTTCTTTTTTGAACCCGTCAAATCTAAGGACTGGAAAATAACTTCGATTTTTTTGACCTCGTTTTCGAACTGGGAAGTTTTTATCATGGTGTCTCCTGTTCGCCCTTTGCCAAAGGTGGGCCTTCATAAAATCAAGGTTGCAAAACTTGCGTACATTATCATTGAATTGTTTTGAATGTAAAGATTGAATCTCAATTGGGTGAATTGGCTTAAGGACCGAAATCAAACAGGTATTCGCTTTAAGGAGGGGCTTTTCAAAACAGGTCTATGACCCGTTTTTACTGAAAAGTTGCGCTAAAAGGGATCCCTTTCACAATTTTGTGTGCGCTGAAGACGGCAGACCCCTGCCTTACGTGTACCGGAAAAGAAAAGTCCGGAATTCCGATCCAAAAGGTTTCCAGGGCATGCCAGGGCGACCATCCTTTTTCTTTCAGCCTGTATCCGCCGGTCATCATAAGACTGAGCAGGGCGGATCGCCCGTCAAAGACCGAAATGGCACGCAGTTCGGTGGTCTTTCCACCCGGAACCCATACGGACTCCTGAAGAATGACCGTATCGAGATCAAATTCGTCGAATCCGACGGTGAACTTCATCTCCTCCATCATTACCGCAAATTTGTTGGGGTTCTTTATCTTAAAGATGAACGCCAATGCAAGGGGAGCACCGTAGTTTCCTGCTTTTCCCTTGCTCGGGTTTACTTTAGCCGAAAAGTACCACCATCCCCAGTATTTGTGCACCTCCACATGCTTAAGGGTTATCACAGGGTCCTTAAAGTTTTTCTCGGTCGGTCTTGACATCATACCGGCACAGCCGGTCAGAAATATGGTGATTGCGATTGCCCATACCCCTTGTCGGGAAATTGATTTTTTTTTCATTATTTGTCTTTCTTATCACTCAAGTTTCACACCCGCCATTGACCGAAACGAAGCCCTGAATTTTTAGCATTACCAGCCAAGCCATTCCTTGGCCCACTTGTCCGGCCACCGGTTTTTTAGATCGACCACTTCTAAAACCTGGAATTTTGCGTCTTTAATTTCATAGATCGTTACCTTTCCGGCAATTCGATGATCCGTGGCAGTATAGGTAAGGGGCGGCACCCTCAGACCGATGTCATGGCCGCTAAAGGTTTCAAACCCTTTTTTCAATATGCCCGAACCGGTGAGATCGCCGGCCTTATCTGCCCGCTTCATCGCCTCCCAAAGGGCGAGAACGTTGCCCCAGGCCCGGATCGACCAAATAAGCCGTTTTTCGATTGGCACCCCGGGGCTGTATTTCCTGGCGAATTCCACCACCGTGTCCATCATCGGGACATCATCGTTAAAAAAAGCGTTTGTTGTAACACCCATGACGCCTTCTGCCGCCTTACCGGCCAGCCGGGGCAGATTCTCATCAAAACCCCAGCTGTTGACAATATGGTTTGCGCCGAGCTCCAAGGCGTAAGCATCGCGCAGTGTGGCAGAAACAGAGAGGGTCGTGTTACCGTGCCAGACAAGATCCGTCTTAAAATCTTTCATGGCCAGCACCTGCATTTTATTATCGATGGCAGACAGATCCACGTGCTGGTCAGGACCGATTTCAAAGCCGAGTATTTTCGCTTGATCCTTTATCGCCCGGATCGGGGCGCTGCAATAGGGGTGGCCGAATTCATAGCTGGCCACAAAACGAGGTTTACGCTTTCCAAAATCCGGGTGTTTTGACCAGTTTTTATCAAACCATGCGGTAATTGCCGCCCGTGCGTTGGTTGAATAATCGGTTGCTGCAAAAAGATTAAAAGGGGTTTTTTCGGGATTGGTAAGATACGCGGCATGAAACGCAGATAGATAGGGCATCTTATCTTGGCTAATTATCGAAGAAAGTGCATCCGTGTCATTGCTTTCCCAGCCGAGAACGGCGGCAACCTTCAGCCGCTTTAAAAGTTTGTACTTTGCAAGGGCCTCGGGTATCCGGTAGCCATAATCATATTGATAGAGTTTGACCTTTTTGCCATTGATGCCACCTTTGTCATTAATATAATGTATGGCCTCCCCGATACCAAGGGCGTAGTCCCTGCCGACATCCGATGTTCCTCCTGTTACATCGACCAGGGAACCGATCCTTATTGCTGCGGTTCCGGTCACCGACGAAAACCCTATCACAAACAATAATGCACTCAAAAATGCAGATAGTTTTAACCTTGGAATTAAAAAATTCATTGTTGTACACCTTTGTTGGCAATGGAGCTGCCCGGGATCTAATTTGATATTGGCTATCGACGGGTGACTGATAACCAATAACTGATAACGAGTAACATCTAATCGAGTTTTGACTCGATTAGGGTATAGGAATTGCCTTGGAGGAGAATGTTTTCTAGTTAGATTTTAGATGGATCAGAAAATAACCACTTTTTTGACCGCTTTGACAATTTCTTCCGGATCATCCATCACCTGGAGGATCTCAAAATCATTCGGTGAGATCATTTTTTCATTCACCAGCAGACGGGATTCGATCCAACTCTTGAGTCCGCCCCAATAATCGGTACCGACCATGATGACGGGGAGGGGTTTGATTCTTTGGGTTTGAATAAGCGTCACCGATTCAAAAAGTTCATCCAGGGTACCAAACCCACCAGGCATGATAATATAGGCGGCGGCATATTTGATGAACATCACCTTGCGGATGAAAAAATATTTGAATTCAAGCTTGATATTTGAATAGAGATTTGGTTTTTGTTCCCAGGGAAGGACAATGTTCAGGCCGATGGATTGGCCACCTGCCTCTGCAGCACCTTTGTTTGCCGCCTCCATGATACCGCCGCCGCCCCCGGTGATCACGGCAAATTTGCTTTTTACAAAAAGGGCGGCTATCCTTTCGGCTTTTTGATAAATCGGATCGTTCGGTTTTATCCTGGACGAACCGAAAATGCTGACCGCCGGGCCGATATCATGGAGGTTCTCAACCCCTTCGACGAACTCTCCCATGATTTTGAACAAACGCCATGATTCACCCATCCGGATATCATCTATAAGAAACTGCTTTTCCATATCAGAAATATCGTATCCTGCTTTCGTTTAAAATAATAGAGATTTACATCCTTACAACCCGGGGCTGTCATGGATCTTTATTTTGGCTTACAGCCAAAAATATTCAGACCCCTCAGTAGCTACCATTGAACCCAATGGTCACCTGATTCCCTTCCACAATTACCGGCACTTGACGCTTTCCTTCAGTGTGTGTCAGCATGGTGCTCAATTTTTCAGAATCGGAATGTACATCAATGTATTCAACTTCCTTTCCCTTCTTGGCATAGGCTTCACGAGCCGCAACCGTATAGGGTCAGGCGTCCTTTCCAAAAATCAATATTTTTTCCGACATTTTTTTCCCCTCCAGTTTGTTTTTTGTGGGTTGATAAAATATTTTCTTACAATATCAGTCGATTGCAATTTTATCACTGAAAAAGTTCCTAACAACTATTTTCAATCTTGTCAATGCTTTCAAATTGACATATATTAGTCGTAATGACAAGAAAACGGATCCTTTTAAGGTGGTTTTCATGGCAGCGTCTTTCAACGCACGCTCTAGAAAAGTTTTGATTCAGAATGAGCTCGGTCTTCATGCAAGGGTTGCGGCCGGCATCGCAAAGGTTGCACAGCTTGCGAATTCAAATGTGTGGATGATAAAAGGGAGAGATAAGGTCGATGCAGCCAGTATCATCGATATTCTAACGCTCGCCTGCCCGAAAGGTTCAACTGTTACCTTGACAATTGACGATGGATCGGACATGAAAATTTTAAACCGCATCGTGGAAATGATGGAAAAGGGATTTGAGGAATAATCCTACATGTCAAATAAAGATACCAGCGAAATAAGACTCAGTGGCATCGGCGGCTCCCCTGGGATTTGTATCGGTAAGGCCTATCTGGTCGATAGGGAGGGCGTGGAGGTTGTTGAAAAATACCGTATCGGCAAAAAGTATCTGCAAAAAGAGAAAAATCGTTTTAAAGACGCTGTTAAAAAAGCAATGGATGAACTCCACGTCATTATTGAAAACACGCCTGAAATTTACCGCCAGCCGGCCAGCATTCTTGAAACCCATGTGGTGCTCCTGAAAGACAAGATGCTTTATGGAAAGACCATAGAGACCATCGAAGAAGAACAGGTCAATGCGGAATGGGCCCTTCGAAAGGTGGTGGCGAATGTTAAAACCATATTCAGAAATATGGAGGACGCCTATCTGAAGGAACGGGTAACGGATATTGTCCATGTGTCCGACCGGATCCTGCGAAATCTGGTGGGGGCAAAACAGGTGGATATCGAGAATATCGACAAGCGGGTGATACTGGTTGCCAACGATTTATCTCCGGCAGAAACCAGTCAGATCAATCTGGAACGCATAAAGGGATTCGTAACCGACCGCGGCGGTCGATCCTCCCATACCAGCATCATTGCTCGAACCCTTGAGATCCCGGCAGTTCAGGGGGTTGACAGCGCCACCCGCACGATCGCAAACGATGACCTGATCATTGTGGATGGTACCAGCGGATCGGTCATCGTTCATCCCACGAAACAGACCCTGGTCGATTTCATTGCGCGAAAGGCAAAATATGAGGCCCATAAGGTGGTTCTGCTAAAGGGGAGCCAGCTTCCGGCCGAGACATTTGATGGTTTCCACATTCCGGTCATGGGGAATATCGAACTTCCGGAGGAGGTTTTTACCGCCATCGATCATGGCGGAGACGGCATCGGCCTTTACCGAACCGAGTTTCAATATTTAAGCCGCAGGACATTTCCGGGTGAGGAAGAGCTTTTTGAAAAATACAAAGATGTCGTAAAGGTCATGGCACCAAAACCGGTGATCATTCGAACCCTGGACATCAACGGAGATAAGGCAGTATCGAATTCGATAGATTCCAATGAGAGAAACCCTGCCCTTGGACTTCGCGCCATCCGGTACTGTCTGAAGCATCCCGATGTCTTTATAACCCAGCTCCGGGCCATTTTAAGAGCGGCTTCCTTTGGAAATGCCAGGATTCTGTTTCCGATGATATCGAGCAATGATGAACTGTGCGAGGCAAAACGGATCTTAAACCAGGCAGCTGATTCGCTTGAAAAGGAGGGGATTGCCTTTGATCGGGACATTGAAATCGGAATCCTGATCGAAGTCCCATCTGCGGTGGTCATGGCGGATGTGATGGCAAAGGAGGTCGATTTTTTCAGCATCGGCACCAACGATTTGATCCAGTATTCATTTGCGATCGACAGGGAAAACAGACATGTATCCCATCTCTATCGCCCGCTTCACCCGGCAATCATTCGAATGATCAAACAGGTTTCCGATGTGGCCGGCGACAACGGTATCAAGACCTTCATGTGTGGTGAGATGGCGGGTGACCCCCTCCATATACCGATACTGCTCGGGTTGGGAATGGATGAGCTGAGCATGAATCCCCAGGCGATTCCGGGGGTAAAGCGGATGATAAGATCGTTGTCCATCCAGGATAACCAGATGTTTATCAAAAAAGTTCTAAAACAGACCAGCGCCGCCGATATAATGGAACTGGTCCAGGATGCATATAGCGATATTCTTTCTGAAAAGGTATTTGTGGAGTAAAACCGCGTGGAAAAAACGCATAAAAAGATTGTATCTGAAAACAGAAAAGCCCGGTTCAACTATTTTATAGAAGATACTTACGAAGCGGGGCTGGTCCTTTTGGGGACCGAAGTCAAATCTCTCCGTCTGGGCCGTGCACATCTCAAAGATTCCTATGCCAGGCTGAAAAAGGGCGAACTCTATGTTTATCAGATGCACATCGGGGCATACCCATTTGCATATCATGGAAACCATGACCCTCTGAGGCCGAGAAAGCTGCTGATGCATAAAGGTGAGATCAAAAAGCTCTATGGCAAAATCAATGAAAGGGGCTTTTCCCTGGTCCCTTTAAGGATCTATTTTATAAACGGAAAAGCCAAGATCACCCTGGCTCTCGCCAAGGGAAAACGGAAATATGATAAACGGGAGACCATCCGGCGTCGGGATGAAAAAAGGGATCTGGAGAGGACAAAGAACGACTATTAGATCAAGAAGATCCATTGGTTACCCCCCCACAAAATTTATTCCCCAAAATTACCGGTCTGTTTGAACTTGACAAACAGAAGATTTTGGCTTAATATCACTAGAGAATCCTTTAAATTGCTCTTTTTCATACATGTCTGCATGCCTTCCATAATGGGGGCGAAATGGCTTCGACGGGGATAAAGAAGCTTTGGCTGCATACCGAGCTTCCTACCAGCTCGTAAAACCGGTGGGAACATAAAATAATCGCAGACGATTATGAATACGCTTTAGCCGCTTAAGGCTAACGCTCTGCCGGATTTTCCCTGCAAATCCTGCGAGAGCGTCGCTAGCAGGGTAACCGGCTCTCATTTCCTGATACCGGGTCGGTGAAATTTTTTCAGGATAGCCTTTCAAATATCCCGCCTGAAGGAGATTTGAATGGGCGAATTTCAAAGTTCAGGATAAGTATGTAGATGCCTGAGTGGAATGTTTCCGGACGCGGGTTCGACTCCCGCCGCCTCCACCAGCCTACGTTTGAAGCATAGCGAAAAACGGAGGCTGTCGCGACGTAGCCCGTTAGGGCGAAGTCGGGGTTTCCATAAAATCAATCGTATACGCTTCAAACTTCCCTTCCA